>OHXG01000107.1_pt1 | contig 37829 bp, 24 predicted proteins | sample 1579971 | NCBI WGS metagenome assembly OHXG01 (sample SAMEA3882517, study PRJEB24775) | human gut metagenome | biome: human-associated habitat; feature: intestine environment; material: feces | place: Netherlands | collected 2009/2010
TCGTTCTGTTGTATTACCTAATCTCTTTACCTGAATCTCCTTATTCATTTTCAAGGAGGTTTCTGTATTTGCCAGCAAAATTGCTTTATAATAAAGCATTCCGCTCATGTCGCAATAAATGCTTACGTGAACTTGCTTACCTTCGGCCAGATCTTGACTGAAGCTTTCAGGGATATATATAATGCCATATACCTTTTGGTCCTTAAGCAATAGCCTTGCTTCTTCCATATCGGCACAATAAGACTGTATATGTACATCGGGACTTCCATCTACCATACGTATGTATTTTCTGCTTTGAGAACTGTTATTCGCGTCTACCACTGCTGTGGGAACTTCACGAACAACCTCGTTTGTATAGATGAAAGCATATATCAACGGGTAAGCTAATGGAACCAGCAGGAAAAATATCAGGACTCCCTGATCTTTTATCGTAGCTTTAAGTTCCTTTCTGAATATATAGAACAGTCCATTCAGCCCTTGCCGTATAATATGTCGGAGTGAATATTTTTCCATGATTGACCTTTTAAGGAATATATGTATAGTGTAACATGATGGTACGCAGTTTCTTCAATACAAAGAATGGCAGCAGCATAAATATGAGTAATGCCACTACAGAATGCCAGGCATAAATAAGTGGATAACCGTTGAGTGCAAGGTTGGCATATAGTAAAAAGTAATGCCTCAATGGGAATAGCACACTGAGTGCCTGAAGAGTCGGGTGCATGGCCATAACCGGAAATGTAAATCCTGAAATGGAAAAAGATAAAACTCCCCAAAGTGAGGCTGCACTAAGAGCCAGACGAAGCGTGCCAAATAGGCCAAAGAAAAACAGACCTACAGCTTGTGAAGCCAGTACTAATAAGAGTCCTGACAATAACATTGGGAAGATACCACTGTTACATGGGTAATGTAAAAATCCATAGAGATATACATTGTAGAATACAGCTATGATAAAAAACAGAATTGTTTGTGGCAATAATTTGCCGACCAATGCTGTTACAATGGAATTATCTGCTAAATGTAGTAATTCCTTTGCCGTATTTTCTTTTATTTCAACTCCTATTGTATATGCTGTAATTAGAAAAATCAGTAGCATCAATATTCCGGGAAATAGTGTGTTACACAGATATACGGAATAGTTTAGCCAGGGATTATTCAGTGGATGAGTATCAATGACAATTGGTTGTAAGAATGCTACAGCCTGATCTTCTGTAGCTCCCTTGGCCAATAAGGTACTCTGACCTATGGCAGCAGAAGCAAGCTCACTCATCGTACGTTGATCTCTGTAAAGTAGAGAACCGGCTATCAGGTATGAATAGTTTGTGTAAAAAGACACTTTAGGTTGTCTGCCTGCTATTGCTTTCTCTGTAGTCCCTTCCGGAATGTAATAGAATGAATAAATTTCTCCGCGCTGGATGGCTTCCCTTGCTTCGTTAAAACTACCGTAGTGGGCTACGATTTTAGTCTGCTGAAAAGCATCCAGATTACGTATGATTGTACGTGTAGTTGAAGTATTGTCAAGGTCCACTACGCCTGCAGGCATATTGGTAGGTAGCCCGCTGCTCATTAGCGTAGTAAAGAAAATATAACTGAAAATCGGAGCTATTACCATGCAAAAGAGATACATCGGCTTGGTTGCGATGCGTATAACTTCTCGTTTCGCAATTTGTAACAGGCGTTTATGGACAGTAATTGACATAGTTTATTCTTTATTTTTCAATAATAGCCGACATGCCGGGGCGTAAGTTTTCTACTGTTTGTACGGGTTTGGCTTTTACCTCAAAAGTTTTTAAATCGAATTGTCCGGTTGTCTTGGTTGCTTTCCATGCTGCATAAGTTCCCAAATCTTTCATGTATGTGACCTTGAAAGTTGCATTTTTTTCTAATGCAGGTATATAAGCTGTAATTTCCCCTCCTACGGTAAAATCTTTCAAGAAATCTTCTCGTACATTAAAGGTTACCCACATATCGTCTAGCTGAGCAACATTCATGATTGGAGCTCCAGTACCTACCAGTTCACCTACTTTAGGGAATATTTCTGTAACTTCTCCATCGGCAGACGCTATCAGATAAGTTTCGTTTATATATGAAGTAACTTCGGCCACAGCACCTTTCGCACGCTCTACCTGAGCTGCTGCCATTGCTTTGTCTTCACGTTGTGCACCATTTTTAGCCATTGTGTATTGTGCTTTGGCAGCCCGTTCTGTTGCGGCCATAGCATCATATTGAGCTTTTGCTTCATCTCTTTTTTGAGCAGACATAACTCCTTCTTCATACAATCTGTTTACACGGTTATATGATTTTTCTGCGATGTCCAGACCAGCTTTTGCCTTTTGCCACATTTCGAATGCTGCTTGCAACTGTTCTGAACGAGTGCCACGGATTGCTTTTTCATTTAAAGCCTGTGCAGCTTGTTCTGCTGCCTGTGCCTGAGATAATTTAGCCTGTACATCCGGAGCTTCAAGTATAGCGAGTGTATCTCCAGCCTTTACTTTTTCTCCTTCATCTACTAAAAATTTAAGTATACGTCCTGGCACTTTGCTCGAAACGCGATATTCAGTTGCTTCTGCCTGACCTTGAATAATTTCAGGACCCTTTCCGAGAGTAAAGAATCCGATGATACTTACAATGACAATTACTGCAGCAAGTGTAAAAAATGCCAGCATGATATTGCTGTGTTGAGATTTTTCAGTCATATTGATTTATTATTTTAATGTTCCCATTGATTTGTTCAAATATATTTCACTCATTTTCAGATCGATTTGTGCATCAATCTTGCCAGATTGTGCTGACAACCAAGCCGTTTGTGCTTCTAGCACATTGCTTGCAGGTATGACTCCTTCTTTAAATCCCAGATTGGCATATCGCAAATTTTCTTCGGCTTTTTCCATGTTTTTTTCTGCCATGGTCAGCTTTTTCACAGCTTCATTAACTTTATACGAGCTTTGTGTAACTTGAAGCTCTACCTTTTCTTTTATATCTTCCAGTTGGTAGCGTGCTATATTGGCTTCAGCTTTAGCAGCTTTGACTTTGTATATACCTTCTCCCCAATGGAATACAGGTATTTTTACGACAACACCGATTCCCCACATTCCTCTGAATTTATTTTCAAATCCATTAGTCAGTGAAGGATTTGTGAACAAGTAGTTTGCTGTTAATCCGACTGAAGGAAGAAACTCGGCACGAGCAACATTTACCTTCTGTCTGTAAATCTTTTCGGCAAGTTCTAGCGATTTAAGTTCCTGACGGTTTGCAAATGCTGTATTTACATTGCTTTCCGTGTATGTATTGGGTAATGTCAAATCTTTAATTTCTTCATCTGCCAGTCGTATTTCTGTATCCAATGGGATGCCACAGAGCTGGCATAGTACCATTTTAGATAGACTTAACCCATCTTCTACCTGAGTAAGTGTTATTTCTGCTTCATTTACTTTTACTTTTACACTGAGTTCATCCGCTGTTGTAGCTACTCCTTCGGCAACCATTTTACTCACGTCAGAGTCTAACTTTTGAACAAGTTTCAGGAAGCTTTCTGCCAATTTCTTTTTATTGACCAGAGAGATGACTTGCCAGTAGGCTTGATCCGTACTTAATATTACATCCTGCATGCCTGTAGCATGTTGTGATTGTGCCAACTGCTCTGCATACTTCGTTATTTTATTATATGCTACGATTTTTCCTCCCATAAAAATAGGCTGGGTAAGGGTAGCAGCTCCTACATATAAATTTCTGGTATCAGTACGAAATGCATCAATAATACTTTGTCCTGCATTGTTTAATGCTCCTGGAATTTTTCCCATAGCATTACTTAAAGGGGTAAGGAGGGGAAGCAATTCAGGATGTTGCATTGCTATTTGTTGCAATTCTTGTCCAAAATGCTGTAGTTCGTTTCCTACGCTGGTTCCCATATTGCCAATGACTTGTTTCTGGTCATTGCTTAGTAAAGATATTTCTTTTTGGGTACGCATATAGCTTCCCGTCACATCTATCTTTGGGAGATAATTCGTAAATGCTGCTTTTTGCTGGTAGTGAGCAGCATTTATTTTTTCTTGCGCGATGCGTAGTTCTTTGTTGTTCGCGAGAGCCAGTGCACGGCAACTGTCCAAATTTAAGATTCGTTGGGCATAACCATTTAGAACCAGCCCGAACAATAAAATGAAACTTAAAATTCTTTTCATTACCAATTTTCTTTAGTGTTTAGTTGCTTATGCAACATTGCAAATGTATTATAATATAAACAAATCACCAAGTAAAAAGGTTGAAAAGGAAGAGCGTTTCTGTGTCTTTTTTGCTTTTTTAGCTTAACTGTCTTTTTGAAAAATTAGAAACTTGTCAGTTTTGAACGTTTGGGTTTATTAGCAATAGAATTAGAAACCACTTGTGGAGTAGGGTTTGTACCAAACCAACGTGTCATTATTCTAGTTTCACTAGGAGTTGTTGATGGGAAATTGCCATGCTCTATGTGATACAATACAGGGACCATCAAGGAATCTTGTTCTGTTCCCAGTTCTCCCAAATATCCGGTAAGGTCCTCACTTTCTTCATAATCGGGCTTCAGACCATCTGTATAATAATCGTAATAATTTTCTGAATTACTTATGTACGAAGTAGTTAGCCAGAATTCTAGTTGCGGATGAGCTGCATTGGTGAATAAACTTTGAGCTACATTTTTACCAAATGTATTTTCTCCTACCTGAATTAATTTGTCACCTAAATATGGGCGCAGGCAGTTGATTATGATTTCTGAAGCTGAAGCTGTATTTCCTGTTGTCAGCACATAGAGATGGTCGAACGAAGCATTGGATACTCCTTGCAGAAGAGCTGGGTCGAACACATAATTTTCTGTTTTATTCAGTTTATCATTAAATATCAGGTTGAAACATGTTTTTCCCATTGCATCAGCAGGAGCAAGTATGGTACTCAATAGCAAAGCTGTAGAAACGTAGCCACCGGGGTTGTATCTTAAATCCAGAACAATCTCATTGGGTGATGAGGCTAGCCCTTCTGCAAATTTGCTTTTCAGCTCAGTTTCCTCTGTTATTTCGAAACTGTTATACATGATATAGAAAACTTTTTTTCCGCCCGATGTTGTAAAATTGCGTGTTAAGTATACACTTGGTTCCTCAACGATTCGTGGAGCAGGTGTCGTAAATTCCAGACTGTCTGGAGTTCCGTTGTCATTCATTCTTGCAACCTGATAGCGGTAAGTTTTGCTTGGGCGTTGGAAGTATTCTGTATAATTGCTGCTCGTAATTTTCTGACTGTCGACCATAAAAATATGATCGCCACGCTTCAATCCCATTTCACAGGCCGGAGAATCCGGTTGAGTATATAATATTGTATAATAATAGTTTCCGCTTACACCGCGAACCAAACTTCCTTCGATGCCGAATGTAGGATAACTGCTTTGCACACGGGATATTTTAACAGAATCGATGTGAGAGAAAAGAACGCCATTTTTCTGGTCACGATCAGATGCCACCGATGTTAAAAAATCTGCCGGCTTATCGAAAAAATCCAGTCCGTCTTCAGCAGGAAGATCTTCATAGAACAGATAATTCTGTTGCATGGTTTCATACATCCATGTCTTACTTGCAATTAAAGCATAGTATTCACCAGAACGGTCTTCTCCGCATGACGATAGAAAAAACGTTGGAAAAATGGAACTGAGTATGAAATAAATTAAGTATTTTCTCATAAAGTTTTATTTCATTTCGAATGAGTTCTGACCGATCATATTGCCATCAGCAAAGATGTATACAGTATATGTTCCCGCAGGGAGGAATTCTTCTACATCCCAATATACGGTAACACTTTGTTCCTCACCAGTATATTCAATATATTTCTTGATAGAATATGTAATCTGACGATCTTCGTATGGGAATGTTGTATCACCTTTCGATAAGATTTCGTTGTTAGGTTTGGCAATACGGATATATAGAGTTTTATTACCCGTTTTGGCTGTAATATTCTTGACGATGGTGAACGAGATAGCAATTTTCTTCACGTCCTTTACTTTACGTGCTTTTTTACCTCGTTTATTCATTGGAAGAGCAGATATATTCGTTGCATCAAGCTGGGCTGCCAGTGATACTCGCTCATTAAGATTTTTCTTTTCAGCGGCTAGGGTATTGATTTGTGCAGTAGCTGCTGTGTATTTACTTTTCACTTCCTGATTTTCTTCCATCAGTGCAGCATTGATTCGATTCAGTGAGTCGATTTGCATGACATAACTTCTCAATACGGCACGAACAGTTTTCAGTTCTTTTTTCAAGCGTATGATTTCAGCGGCGTTGCTACTTTTTACCTGGCGGAGTTCTTCGAGCAAACGTTGAGTCTTTAACTTTTCACTTTCCAGCTTTTCGCGTAGAGAGTCATTATTTATTTGTACCTGAAGCTCGTCATATTGAGTGGCAAAAGTGCTGTATTCGTTTTCCATCTCTTCTTTTTCGACGGCGAATACTTCAGTCATTTCTTTATTTTTGCGAAATTCATTGAACGCTAAAAATGAAACTCCAGCAATTACAACAATCAATGCTGCTATAACGATGATTAATTTCTTATTTTTTTCCATGAAAACTGATTTTGTGGCAAAAATACAATATTTTACTCATAAGCATCGTCCTTTAGCCTAAAAAAAACAAAATCTAGCGGAGTTCCAGTATTATAGGAGGAATATCTCCTTTAATCCATTGGTAAAAGATCTTTTCCGGATAAAGCTGTGCATTATCTGATATCCAGTTGTTAAGTATGTCGATAACTGGTATATCATTTTCTGCCGTCATCGTGTTTTCATCGTATGTGTATATCTGTTTCGGGGTAGTTTGGTAGGTGTCGTATACTCCTCTGACATCTACATCGCAGTAAAGTCCGCTTTCTATCGTACAGTTGTTGCTTTTATATACCAGTGATCCATATTTCTTTTTTGATGGATATCCTATCGTTTTGTATGTGTAGCAATTTTTCATTTCACTTCTTGGTTCCATGGTATAGCAGATACCTCCACTACTCAGTGTATTAGTAAAATCACAACTTGCCATATAGCAGTTTAACAGTTGTCCGAAATTACTGAAAGATATACCGGAAGCCTGAGCGTTTGGCAGTTGAAAATCAATGTTCTCTGCAGAGCAGTTAATGACGCATCCTTTATTGATTCCGGCAATACCGCCAGCCTGCTTAACCGATTCTCCTGTAAAAGAATTGTTCCCTTTGATATGACATCCTGTTATTGTACCATTGTTTCTACCTGTAAGAATAGCTTCATATTTACAGGTATATCCGGCATTGGAGTATGATACGTTCTCAATATTTAAATCCTTGATAATGCCAGCTGTATCAACAAAAGAAAACAAAGCATATGAATCCATATTGCTTTTAGGTTCTAATTTTAGTCCGTACAGTGTATGATTTTGTCCGTCCAGGCAATCTATAAATCCTGAGTTTTCGAAGCCTGATTGGTTATAATGTCCGATACTTTGCAAACGTGCACACTCTTCGGGAGTAAAATGAATGTCATTTAATAGATAATAAGTCATTTTTCCATTGACAGATGTTCCGAACTCTTCTAAACATCTGTCGCCATACGCTTCTCCATTAATGAGATAAGTAAAAGCGATAAAATCTTCAGCTGTACTGATTCCGCATCCGTCGTTTGATGATTTTATGTTATAATTATACCGATATCCGCTTTGAAAGGCTGAAGAATGAACGGATGCTGTGTATGTTTCCTCCTCAGTTGTGATATTTATATCTACCCGTATCTCTGGAGCTGGAGGAACAAGCAGCGTATATATACCATTTTCTTGTTTTGTAAATACTTGGGGATAAGGGTGCTCCTCTGTGTATTCCATTTCAGCAGAAAAAGGATCGAATGTGTGTACTGAAACAGAAGGAGTAAACTGTATTTCTTGGAGCTGCTTGTTTAGAAGCGGATCAACATGAAAGACAAGTTGAGAGAATAAATGACTGAATTTTAAAATAATAGGAGAACCGTATCGGGTATTTCCTGTAGAGTATAAAATGTCTTTTAATTTTCCGTCAGGTTCATATACCGTAAAATTGTCACTCTCCATGTAAGGGTAATAGGCACTGACAACCGCGTCCGACTGATCAGTATTCCATTGTAGTTCGGAAGTATAATTCCATACTCCGTGCGTGTAAGTAAGCGGTATATTTTCTGCACTTATACCTCCTCTGCTGTAAAAAGAGATTATACTGTTTTCTTCCAATTGTCCGGAAATATTGTTTCTTGATTCTTTTTCTCCAAAAGCAGCATATTCTTTTCCTGTGATGATTACCTGCTTCAATTTCTGTTCAGAAAGCTTTTCGGATGTACATCCGTTTAATATTGTAAATAAGATTATGATTGTTGATATATATTTCATGGCATTATTTCAACTTGACTTTTTATAAGAATAACGCCATATTTAGAATTTATGTACTTTTTTGGAAAAAAATACGCTGCCGAACCTTCTCAGGCAGGCAGCGCAAGCTACAATACAAAATACAAATACAACTAAACGAGATATATTGTAAATATTAAGAAATAGAAACTACAAATAAAAATTTGAGGACAAGAAAATTGCAATTTCTATTCTTTCTTTTGTTTTTTAGTTCTTTAGACAATACCTTGAGCCATCATAGCATGTGCTACTTTCATAAATCCTGCAATGTTGGCACCTTTTACGTAATTGATATATCCGTCAGGTTCAGTTCCGTATTTTACACATTGTTCATGGATGTTATGCATAATTTGGTGCAATTTTTCGTCCACTTCTTGAGCAGTCCAGCTCAGATGCATTGCATTCTGGCTCATTTCCAGTCCTGAAGTTGCAACACCACCGGCATTTACAGCTTTACCCGGAGCATACATTAGCTTATGTTCGATGAATGCATCGATAGCTTCTGGAGTACATCCCATATTAGAAATTTCTCCAATGCAAAGAACGGAATTTTTTATTAAATTGCAAGCATCTTCACCATTTAATTCATTTTGAGTTGCACAAGGCAGTGCAATATCTACTTTTACTTCCCATGGACGACGTCCTTCTACGAAAGTAGAACCAGGGAACTTGTCGGCATACGGTGCTACGATATCGTTGCCAGAAGCACGCAGTTCAAGCATATAGTCAATCTTTTCTCCGCTGATACCATCTGGATCATAAATGTATCCGTCCGGACCAGAGATAGTAACTACCTTAGCACCTAATTGAGTAGCTTTGGTTGCTGCTCCCCATGCGACGTTCCCAAAACCGGAAATAGCCACAGTCTTTCCTTTTATATCTATACCTTTCTTATCGAGCATGTGTTTTACAAAGTACAAACCACCAAATCCAGTAGCTTCTGGGCGGATTAATGAACCGCCGAATTCCAAACCTTTACCAGTGAATGTACCTGTAAATTCATGTGTTAACTTTTTGTACATACCGAACATATATCCAACTTCACGGCCACCTACACCGATATCACCGGCAGGAACATCCATGTCTGGACCTACATGACGCCATAATTCAAGCATGAATGCCTGGCAGAAGCGCATAACTTCAGCATCACTCTTGCCACGTGGTGAGAAATCAGAACCACCTTTACCACCACCCATCGGAAGAGTTGTCAATGCGTTCTTAAATGTCTGTTCGAAACCTAAGAATTTCAGGATAGAAAGATTTACAGATGCATGGAAACGGATACCACCTTTATACGGGCCGATGGCATTATTAAACTGTACACGATAACCTAAATTTACTTGTACTTTGCCTTTGTCGTCCACCCAAGGTACACGGAATGTTATGATACGGTCTGGTTCAACCAAACGCTCTATCAGTGATGCTTTTTCAAATTCGGGATGTTGATTGTAAATATCTTCAATAGAAAGTAGAACTTCTCTAACCGCCTGCAAGTACTCTGATTCACCCGGATGCTTAGCTTCCAGAGATGACATAATCTGGTTAATGTTCATGACATTTTTAATTTAAGGTCTGACAAAATGAAATTGTTTGTTACTGCAAAGATAGGTTTTTATGTAGAACATCAAAATATTTCAGAATGTTTTTGCGGGTGAAAAGTGATAAAAAGTTAAAGCCTGAAAGGTGCTATATGTGTCTGAAAGTAATTTTTATCTGCTGCTAAGTTGCAGAAATCAATAGAAATCACGTTATTTGTTAAACAAATAAAGCTTAAACCTTGAAGCTATGCTCAGTAAGTTAAAATTAAACCAACTTTATTTTAAAGATACCCAGTTTGTCAGTTTAATGACTAAACGCATCTTTAATGTACTTCTTGTGGCAAATCCGTATGATGCTTTCATGCTCGAGGATGACGGTCGCATTGATGAAAAGATATTTATCGAATACATGAATCTCAGTCTTCGTTATCCTCCTCGCTTTACACAAGTGTCTACTGAGGAAGATGCATGGAAGCAACTGGGAAATACAATGTTCGACTTGGTTATCTGTATGCCCGGATCGGACAATAGTGATACGTTCGACATTGCTCGTCAGATAAAGGAAAAATATCCTCATATACCATTAGTTGTTCTGACACCTTTCTCTCATGGTATTAAAGAACGAATGGAGCATGAAGACCTGAGTATTTTCGAGTACGTGTTCTGCTGGTTGGGAAATACAGATTTGCTGGTATCTATCATAAAGTTGATAGAAGACAAGATGAATCTGGAACACGATATAAAAGAGGTCGGTGTGCAGATGATATTACTTGTAGAAGATTCCATCCGTTTTTATTCGTCTGTACTACCTAATCTGTATAAGTTCGTGCTTCGCCAAAGTCAAGAGTTTGCCACCGAAGCATTGAATGAGCACCAGCGTACGTTGCGTATGCGCGGGCGTCCTAAAATAGTACTGGCCCGCTCTTACGAAGAGGCGATGGACTTATACAATAAATACCAGAATAATACGTTGGGTATCATATCGGATGCCCGTTATCCGCGTGAGGGTAAAATTGATCCGCATGCAGGTATTCGTTTTCTTACCGAAGTTAGAAGTCGTGATCCATTTATTCCATTGATTCTTCAATCGGCAGAAGTCAGCAACAAAGAGTTTGCCCTTAGTTGCGGTGCTCAGTTTATCGATAAGAACTCGAAGAAAATGAATATCGACCTGCGCGAAGCTGTTTCCGAAAATTTTGGTTTTGGTGATTTCATTTTCCGCAATCCGAATACGATGGAGGAAGTGGTACGTGTGCATAATTTGAAGGAACTTCAAAATGCCATTTTCTCTATACCGGCCGAATCATTCCTTTATCACATCAGTCGTAATCATATATCGCGTTGGTTATATTCGCGCGCCATATTCCCCGTTGCAGAGTTCTTGAAACAAATAACCTGGGAGTCTTTGCAAGACATCGATGCTCATCGCCAGATTATATTCGAGGCGATTGTGAAGTACCGCAAAATGAAAAATCAGGGAGTTGTAGCCGTTTTCCAGCGTGACCGTTTTGACCGTTATTCTAACTTTGCCCGTATCGGTGACGGTTCGCTGGGAGGAAAGGGACGAGGACTTGCCTTTATTGATAATATGGTAAAGAGGCATGCTGAATTTGAAGAGTTTGAAAATGCTTCGGTTGTGATTCCTAAGACGGTGGTACTTTGTACAGATATATTCGATGAATTCATGGATATGAACCAGCTGTATCAGGTGGCACTGAGTGATGCTGATGATGAAACCATATTGCGTGCATTTTTAAGAGCCAAGTTGCCCGACAGACTGGTTGAAGACTTTTTCGCCTTCTTCGATGTAGTGAAGTCACCTATTGCTATCCGTTCGTCCAGTTTGCTGGAGGATTCTCATTATCAGCCATTTGCTGGAATCTATTCTACTTATATGATTCCTTACCTTACAGATAAATATGAGATGCTGCGCATGCTGAGTGATGCGATAAAAGGCGTTTATGCATCGGTTTATTACAAAGACAGTAAGGCATATATGCAAGCTACCAGCAACGTTATCGATCAGGAAAAAATGGCTGTTATTTTACAGGAAGTGGTAGGTACTCAATACGGTGACCGTTTTTATCCTTCTATTTCAGGAGTAGCACGTTCTATCAATTATTATCCGATCAACGATGAACTGGCAGAAGAGGGAACTGTAAGTCTTGCTTTGGGATTAGGAAAATATATTGTCGATGGAGGACTTACGTTGAGAGTTTGTCCTTACCATCCCGATAAAGTGCTCCAGACAAGTGAGATGGAAATGGCTTTGCGCGAAACTCAGACGCGTTTTTATGCCCTCGACTTAAAAAATATGGGGCAAAACTTTTCACTCGATGATGGTTTTAACCTGTTAAAGCTTCCTGTGAAGGAAGCCGAAAACGATGGCTCTTTGAATTATATAGCTTCAACATACGATCCGTATGATATGGTAATACGCGATGGAATCTATCCGGGTGGACGTAAAGTGATAACTTTTGCCAATATTCTTCAGCACGATGTCTTTCCATTGGCACGTATTCTTCAATTGGTTCAAAAATATGGGCAGGGAGAAATGCGTCGTCCCGTAGAGATTGAGTTTGCCGTAAATCTGAATGCAGCAGAGAAGAAAGGAGTATTCTATTTGTTACAGATACGTCCGATGGTAGATATGAAAGCCGATTTGAATGAAGATTTGGATGCTATCCCCGAAGAGCAGCTCCTGCTGAAGAGTGTAAATTCTCTCGGACAAGGTATTATGGACGATATTCAAGACGTAATATATGTAAAGACCGAAGGATATTCCGCTTCCAATAATCAGCTGATTGCCTATGATATAGAGAAACTTAACAAACGTTTCCTGGATGAAGGAAAGCATTATATTCTTATTGGTCCGGGACGCTGGGGAAGCAGTGATACATGGCTGGGGATTCCGGTAAAATGGCCTAATATATCGGCTGCACGTGTCATTGTAGAGGCTGTACTCACCAATTATCGTGTCGATCCGAGTCAAGGAACTCATTTCTTCCAGAATCTGACATCCTTCGGCGTTGGTTATTTTACGATAAATGCATATATGAACGACGGACTGTATAATCAGGAATTGCTGAACAGTATGCCGGCTGTGGAAGAAACCAAGTATTTACGCTGGGTACATTTCGATAAGCCGCTTGCTGTCAAGATGAATGGTAAGAAGAAAATAGGAGTGGTTAGTTTTGACTGATCGGATAAATATAAGAAAGGTGGGGCAACTTCAGTATAATTGCTCCACCTTTCTTTTTATAGCTTTTTTATCCGTTATTCCGGTAATCCAGCGGGCTCATCCCCACATATCTTTTAAAATATTTTCCGAAAAAGGACATGTTAGCAAAGTTGAGCGAGTCTGAGATCTCCTGAATCGAAAGATTTGTTGATTTTAGTTGCGACTTTGCATCCATGATAACCATGCGCGAAATAATTTCCATGCAGGTATTTCCCGTTGCCTGTTTTACCGTAGTGCAGAGGTGTGTTTGAGTTATTCCTAACTTTTCGGCATACCATGCTACATTACGTGTTTTATTGTAATTCTGCATGACCAGCTGAGTGAAGTTTTTGCATAACATTTCGCTCTTCGACAAATTACTTTTGTTTTCATTTGCCCGGTTGCTGTACATGGCTGCTATACCTATATGTATATTATTATAGAGGTGTGGAGTTATGAACTTTCGGGTATTCTCGTTAAAGAATTCATACAGCTTTATCAAAAAACAGAGATAATCTTTCAGCAGTGCAGCACCTTCCTGACGGAGGGTAATGAGCGGGCGTCCTAAAGTGATGTATAAAGTATTCATTGTAGAACGGTTTAAGTTAGCCTGTTCTACATATTTCGATGAAAACCCTCCGAAGTATAATTCCATTTCTCCTTTTACACTATGTATCTGAAGAATTGTTCCGGGCATGATTGTCACAAAATCGTTGGCGCGTACAGTTATTCGGTTCAGGTTAACCGATGCTTCTACTTCACCGCTCATACACAGAACGAAAATTTCCGATTTTATTCGGCATGGGAAATTGGTGTATAAGCTTAGTAGCTCTTTACTGATACCTGTCCCTACAATCCATTCTTCCGGTAAATCTATTTTGGGTAATTCTTTTTCCATCGTTTAAAACTTTCTGCAAAGTTATATGTTTTTTGAAATATAGACTATTCACTGATTAGTTAAATAACCTAATATAGTTTATAAATTAGTACGTTATATATTCACTTTTAATCTCATATTAAAAAATAGAACAAAAATAATAAGATTAGACCTTGCCAGTTCTTCTAAAAGGTTGTTACTTTGCACCGACTAATAAAAATAAAAATTTAAGGTATCAAATGAAAAAGAATTTGTTTTTTTACTTGTTTGCTGTATTGTGTACAGTGAGCTTGTTCACTTCTTGTAGTGACGATGATGAACCAACAGTAACTGTCCCTGGTAATGTTGATGTAGCAGGTGACTATACAGGTACATTGGATGTTAAATTAGTATCGGCAGGTATTGAAACACCGGCTGGCACTGTTCCTTCACAGTTGGTTTCTGTTATTAAGTCAGGAGAAAATACCGTAGATCTGAAAATAACTAATTTTTCTTTCAGTGGTATGCCGCTGGGTGATGTTGAGTTAAATGGTTGTCAGTTAACTGATGGTGGTAATGGCAAATATACTTTCACTGCAACAGAATCTTCTATGGAATTAGCCGGTGTGCTGGTTGCTGATGTGAAGGCAAATGGAACTTTTGCAAACGAAACTCTTGCTATTGATTTGGATATAAATAATATAAAACTTGGTGGCAATACTGTTCCTTATACAGTAAAGGCTGTTTATGAGGGTACTAAACTGTCTGGTTCTGAAAGCGGTGAAGCTAAGATCCTTTCTTTTGTTTTCGACAAAGAAGTTGCAGCTGTAGATTCATTGGTTGTTGGTGATGTGGTTATCAACGAAGAATCTAAGACTATTACTTTCATGGTTGCTGATACTGCAAAAGCTGAATATCTTACAGCTTTAGTTCCGACTATTGAAGTTTCTGATGGGGCAACTGTCACTCCTGCAAGTGGTGTAGCACAGGATTTCTCAAATGGTAAGACTGTAACTTATACAGTTACTGCCGCTGGTGGTAATGTGGCTGAATATAAGGCTTCTATTGTTGGAAAAACTGCATTCTATGATTTTGAAAATTGGAAAACAGTTGAGGTTAAAAGTGAGTTTGATGGTTCTGTTCAATGGACATATCAACTTCCTGTTGCTGGTGCATGGTCGGGGGCAGATGCCGCATTACAGTTGATACCTGTAATGGTTCCAACTTTTGATGCTACTCAAAGAAGCCTATTGCCGACTGATGAAGCTTATTCTGGTAGCAAAGCTGCAAAAGTGGTAACATTGGATACCGAAGGTGCTCCGAGCTTTATGCCTGGAGTTTTTCCTAGTGTTCCTAAAGTTACGTCAGGTTCTTTATTCTTAGGGGATTTTGAAGTTGATGCTCAAAAAACATTACGTAGTACACGTTTTGGTGTGCCATATAGTGCTAAACCTATAGTTGTTCGTGGCTATTATAAATATATTCCGGGCGAAGTATATTATCGTTGTGATGATCCGGAGAAATCGAATGAGGCTGTAAAAGATGCTTCATTGAAAGATGAATGTGCCATAAGTGCTGTTTTGTATGAAGTTTCTTCTTATGAAACAACAGAGGATCATGATAAAGATGAGCGTTTGGATGGTACAAACATATATACATCTGATAAGATTGTCGCTATGGCTGTATGGGAAAGTGGTGCAACAGACGAATATGCTCCATTTGAATTAAATTTGGAATACAAGCAAGAATTTGATGCAACAAAACTGTATCGTTTTGCTATTATATGTTCGTCAAGTAAAAATGGTACAACTTTCTCTGGAGCTCCAGGTAGTACATTATATATAGATGATATTGAGGTTGTGGCAGAATAATTAATCGAAATTAATAAGAGAAGAGGTGGTGAAGTATTATTACTTTACCACCTCTTTTTATTTGTACAAATTATAAAAAAACATGCTGATGTTTTATCCAATTCTTGGGCAAGTTTTCTTGAATTTATGCTCATGTTTTTTTAGTATGCAGTGAATCCTAAAATATAGATATCTGATATAAACTAAAAAGGCTCTGTCAATCGTATTTGGGAGAATGATAGAGCCTTTTTTATAGTAAGTAAAGTGGTTGATTCTTAATGTAATAAACTCTTTTGGAAAGAGCCTGATCTTTGGTTTGCCCTCACGTTTTCTTCAATAGCTGAAAATTTGATGAAAGGCTTGAAAAATATGTATTTCCATTATGCGAGGTTAAAACTCGTAGCCAAATCCAAAATTCAGATAAATGGGGTACATGGCAAAAGAAATAGTATTGAAGTCTTTCTTGAATATGTCATTGAGTCCCCATGTCAAATCGGCGTGTACAGTGAGGTGTTTGTAAGCTTTCCAGCTTCCTCCAGCCTGAATACCCCATTGGAAACGACGTAATTCATCAGAAAAGTCATATGCAGCTGAGTTGTCACCTTCAAAATCAATGCGGCTTCCCGTAGCATCGGGAGTGCGCAAATGTCCTTCATAAACTTCTCCTGAAAAATCTCCATCCATCATGTATGAGAAATAAGGACCGGCTACAACTTTCCAGCGGTTATTGATTTTATAGTTTGCCAACAATGGAATAGTGATATACGACATCTTGACTTTGGTTTTGACACCTCCGGTCCAAAGGCCTTCTACTTTTCCGCCTACTTCGTTGAAGATAGCCATTCCGTAATTTTTTACTGTAGCACGTGTGGTCATGTCTTTGCTGTCAAGTCTTACTCCAAGACTTATTCCCCATTTCTGGGCAGCATCAACCCATTTTGTTGCGTTTCCTTCAATTGTTATGGCAAGTCCCGGTGAGTAACTGTCCAAGCTTCTGATCTCTTTTGGAAGAGGAAGCGGTGAAGTTCCTCCGATATTTACTCCTGCCTTGAATTCGTAATCTAGTCCATGTAGGGATGACCATAGCAAACCTTTATGTTCGGTAGACTGTGCATGTAACAAATTTGCTCCTGCGGTAAGTGCCGCAGCTAATATAAATATATATTTTTTCATATTCCTGTTTCGAATATCTAGATGATTGAATTGTATTATTCACAAGTTATTTCTACTTCGTCAATGCAAAGCTCACTTCCTATAGCCCCTTCGAAATAGGCTCCCTGAATGCTGGAAGAGAAGACAATGGCAAGTTTATATTTACCAGCTTTCAGATGATCTTCATTAATGGTTTTACCATTTTGGAGCTTGAAGTCCAGATCAAATCTGGTCCACTGGTCGGTTGCTTCTGTTTTGTCTATACGTGCCATTGAAACAATGTTCTTTGCTTTCTCGTTGCCTTCCGTAAATAAGTCACCATCCAGCGAGAAGTCACTGTTGGGTGCTTCATAAAGCACGGCATAGATATCACCGGTATCGGTTTTTCCTGAAATGACATTTCCGTTCTGGTCTGTCAATGTTGCTCCCGGTTTATATTTGTAGTATCCTGACATTTTCAGAGGTTTCCGTGTGAAAGGGAAGCCGAACTGAGTTGCTTGTCGTGGAGCAATGATAGCATAAGTCATGTTGAAAGAGCCGATAAAGAGATTTCCGGCTGCAATCGGCATTTTAGGATTGGTATTCATACCGAAGGTTCCTGTTGACTGAGTAACTAGTTTTACACATTTGCCTTCTACTCCTCCGTCAGCCTGTGATGTCGGATATTGTATGGCATTGGTTGCCATGCCGCATAAATTATATCCCTGATTACCACTTGCCCATTGCATGATACCATTTACATCAGTCAGGTATAATACATGATATGGATTGATTTCTCTTAAGTTTTCGAATGAATATTTTAAAGGCAGTTCTATCGTGTATAGATTAACTGTGTAAGTTGCCTTGTTACTTCCGTCTTCGGATGTGACTGTGAAGGTACGCTCTTTCTCAGTGCTGAAATCGTAGTAAGGTGGATTGTCCTTGCTTTGAGATTGGTCTGGACTGATGGTAGCCCCGTCAGGGAGAGTAAAATTCAATTCCTGAGCTGCTACATTAGAGCCTTCGAAAACGAAGATATCGATTTCTCTGCTTATTTCATTGATGTTTATTAATTGGATATTTGCTCCGCTGCATCCGTCTATTGCCGCTTCTACATTTAATGCTTCATCCTGAATGCAGGATATTGTGGATAAGGATAAGGTGATTCCGATTAAAATGTTTTTAAAATTCATGTTTCTTTTTAATTATCGTTGACGTGGCAAATATACAACAAAAAAAGCAGGCTGGAAGCTAATTCCATTTAATTTTTATACTGTATTTATGAAAAATAGACTAAAACAATATTGGTAAAATGTATGACTTTCGATACTTTATGATATGGTATAAGTGCGGAAAGATAAAAAATAGAACAAAAATAAAAAAACAGACCTTTTCGATAAGCTGAAAACTTTATTACTTTGTGCCCCGAAAAAATTAAAATTACTAATTGAATGAAAATGAAAAACTATTTAAAACTTCTTTCTTCAATAGTGTTGCTGGCTTTCATAGGTAGCTGCTCGAGTGAAGACGGAAAAGAGGGTGTTTCAGGGCAAGGCAGTATCATGGTTGATTTGTCGACCAATCTGTCTTATAGTCGCGCTGTAGATGAGAGCGCTTATCTGAACGTGAAAAATTACAAAGTGTCTTTGTATAAAGGGGAGGATCCCGTTTATACGGATAAACTGTATGAGGATTTGGGTGTAGAACAGAAAGTTGATTTTGGTGTTTCTTATACACTGACCGCTTACTATGGAGAAGATGTGGCTGCGGGTTATGACAAATTGTACGTAAAGGGTAGTGAATCATTTACTGTATCGCAAGGAGATAAGAAAACAGTTTCTATTGTTTGTAAACCTGCCAATGCCAGAATTACTTTGGTTTATAAAGGAAATGATGATAACGATGCATTCGAAGATTACTTCCAGGATTGTACCGTTACTGTAAAGACCGACTATATGGATGAGGCTTGGACTATGAACAAGTCGAATGAAGGTCAGCAGCTTTATCTGAAAACCGGTGATGAAGGTACAAATGCTACTTTGTCCTTCTCTTTAATCGATAAAAACGGTGAACCTGTATCTGTTGATGGTTTCGATACTTCTAAGGTAATCGATTTGAAACCTTGCTATTCTTATACTTTGACTATCAAGCCGAATAAAACAGATATTGCAGGAGGTAAGCTGGGCTTGACTATTACTGTTGATGATGGTGTAACAGAAGAAGATGTTACTGTTAATATCCCGGGTGATTACATTCCAAATTAAGATAAAATACGAATAAAATGAAAAAATATAAGAGTTTAATATGGCTTTTAGGCCTTATTGTAGGTTTGTCATCTTGCGAAATGCGTGATGAACTTTTGGGTAAAGGAGGAGCCGGAGAAAATGCCGGTACATTGGAACTCGATTTGGCTTCTATATATAATGGAGTTACGTTAAGTCGTGCAAACGAGACTGTTGATGGTGGAACTACAACCGGAAGCTTTAATGAAGAAGATGTAAATGTAGACAACTATACATTGATTGTAACAAATACTGAAACTCAGGAAGAAGCAGCCAGAGGTAAAGTCAGTGAGTTGAAGAACGAAAACGGTAAGGTGGTTCTTCCTTTGGGTGAAGGAAGCTATGCTGTAACTGCTTACAATTACGAAGGTGAAAATGTAACAGTATCCGAGCGTCCTTATTTTAAAGGGGAACAGACTTTCTCTGTAAAGAAGGGTATTGCTACAAATGTTGATCTGACTTGTAAGTTGGCATGTGTTGAAGTATCAATAGGTTTGACAAGCTCGTTTGAAGAAGCTTTTAAAGACGATTATTCTGTTGTGGTAGACAATGGAGATGGAGCTAGTCAGGTATTCGATAAAAATTCTATTGGAAAAAAATATTATTACCAGACACCTGACCATCAGAGCTGCCTGAACGCTTCTATTAAGGCAACTTCTGTAGAAGGTAATTTTGTTGAACTGAAAGCAACCATTCAGAAGCCTGCTGATGCAGAAGGTGGTGAGTCTGATTTGGAAGGAGGAGATTCTTTTGAAATTAAACTGACTGAAGAAGGTTCTACAGAGTCCTCTGTTTCAATTGGTATTACAGTTGATTTGACATTTACTGAAGTGGGTGAAACTATCGAAATCCCTGTAGGTAATATTATTTATGACGGTCCGGAAAACCCAGGTGAAGGTGGCGGTGAAGATCCGGAAGCTTCTATCACATTCGAAGGATTGCCTGCTACTTATACTTGTACATATGGTGATTCTGATATTGCAGGTTTACAGGATGTTCACATCTTAGCTCCTAATGGTATTAAAAATCTGAACGTTACTATTTCAGGTGAGATTGCTGGTCTGTTAGGCATGGTAAGCTTGCCGGAAACATTTGATATCTGTAATATGGATGATGATCTTAAGGAAAAAATCATTGGTTTAGGTCTTGTAACAGAAGAGGAATACAATCAGCTACATGCTGGAACTTGTACAGACTTTACTTTTAAGTTGGGAGGATTGTTAGTTTTGATTCCACAGGTGGTAACATCTGGAAGCAGTACGTTCAATTTAGCAGTTTCAGATGGAGTAAATACTAAAGACGGAGATATTACAGTTATTGTAAATCCAAAGGAAGGAGAGTAAGAGTTTATGAAATTAACAAATATAATGATAGGATTATTTCTGGGTGTAGGACTGATTTCTTCCTGCCAGTCAGAAATAGATGAAGCCAAAGGATATGGTTATCTCCAACTTTCTTCCGTTGATGTTAATAAGAGTGTGACTACTCGTGCTGACATTACAAGTTCGGAAGCAATAGCTGTAGATATATTGAATGCTTCGAATGCTGTGGTTAAACATGCTGACGACTGGAAAACTCTGGATGATGTTCTGTTGCCGGTAGCAACTTATACAATTAAGGCTTATTCGGCAGATAAAAACATGGAAACTCAGGGATTTGATGCACTTCCTTATTATGAAGGACAGAGCAGTGTAGCAATTGAGGCAAACAAAGCAAAAACTGTTGAAATCACTTGTAAGCTGGCACAGACAATGGTTTCTGTAAGTTGCTCAGAAAGTTTTAAGTCTACTTTTTCTGATTATACTTGTTATATAGAAGGAGCCGATGCGCTAAGTATTCCTTTTGTTAAGGATGAAACTCGTACTGCTTATGTAAAGGCCGGTCAGTCTTTGACCGTAAAAGTGGATTTTGGCAATGGAAAGACTTTTTCTCAGGAAATTGTTTCGAAGTCTGAAGCTGCATATCACTATAAAGTAACATTGGATATTACTGATAGCAATGCCGGAATTGATATCTCTGTAGACCAGACTATTCACCAGTATGATGTTACAGTAAAAGTGCCTACTAAGCAGGAAAGTGCTGATATGGTAACCAGTGATATCAGAAACGATGCTTCTAAAGTTTGGGGACAGTTCGCTTATCTGTCGGGTGCTTGCAACTTGGAAGAAATTACCTCTCCGGTACAATTCCGTTACAAGAAGAAAGCCGATTCCGAATGGACCACAGTAGAAGCTGTTCAGGAAGAAGGTACCAAGAACTATTCAGCAAAGGTTGCTCCGCTGGATTTCGGTACTCAGTACGAATATTACATCTTGTGTGGAGATAAGGCTGGTGAAACTTGTACGTTTACTACAGAATCGTATGTGGAAATTCCGAATTTGAACTTCGATACATGGAGTCAGAATGGTAAAAATTGGTATCCGAATGCTGACGCTTCTAATAGCTATTGGGCTACAGGTAATGAAGGAGTAACTTTAGGTGGAAGTTCTAATAGTACGGGAGTGGAAGATTCTCATTCGGGATTAGCTGCTCAGTTACAAACAGTACAAGTTAAAGTTTTGATTGTGAAGGTGACTGCTGCTGGTAATATTTTTATTGGAAATTATAAGACTAATACATCTAATCCGGCTTCAAGCGTATCATTTGGTAGAGATTATACAGGAGCTCGTCCGACTAAATTATCTGGATATTTTAAATATCAGCCGGGGGCAACAATGTCTGATGGAAGTGTTCCGTCTGAAAAATTGGAAAAAGATGAGTGTGATATTTATATTCAGTTATGGTCGGGAGGTGAAACTATCGGCGAAGGACATTTTATAACAAATGAAACTGTTTCAGAATACACACATTTTGAAATTCCTATAGAATATACAGTAACAAACAAACGTCCTGATAAGATTGCAATTGTAGCAACTTCTAGCCGTTATGGTGGATATTTTGACGGAATGAATGTAATTGGTCAGCTGGCGATTGGCAGTACCCTTTGGGTAGATGATTTTGAATTGTCATACTATTAATATTTACATGAAGAAATATTTGATTCTATTATTAACCTTTTTGTGCGTGACTTCGGTTTACGCACGAAAAGGTTATGATCGTAATATAAAGCCTTCCTTATTTGTTCCGAAAGGATCGTGGATGGGAGGTGTCACATTCTCTTATACAGAATTGACCGGTGATAATTATAAGTTTCTGATATTGGATGATGTAAACGGTGAAGGGTATACCTTTAAGGTAAGTCCATATGCCGGATATTTTTTCCGTGATAATATGGCTGCCGGTGTGCGTCTGAACTATAATCGTACGTATGCAGATGTTGGTAATATCAATCTCGATTTGGGAGATGATTTGACTTTTGATATCAGTGACTATAAATATCTGGAGCATGAGTACACAGCTGCCGGATTTTTGCGTACTTATATGGGACTTGGCAACAGTAAAGTCTTCGGTTTCTTTAATGAACTTCGTTTGACATATGGATACGGCCAGGGAAAAACGTTGTCCGGGTCGGATGAGAAAGCTACGGGTACCTATCAGACCTCTCATCGTTTACAGATTGGAGCTGCTCCCGGTCTGACAGCTTTTGTAACAAATAATATGGCCGTAGAAGTATCTATTAATGTTGTCGGTTTGGATTTTAAATGGATTGAACAGACAACCAATCAGGTAGAACACGGTTCGTACCGTCAGAGCTCAGCTGATTTTAAGATTAATATATTTTCGATAAATATAGGTATCTGTACCTATTTTTAAACTGATGAATTATGATAATGAAGGCTTTGAAATATAGCTTTGCTTTTCTTTTATTGCTGAACATGTCTTCGTGTATAGAAAATGATATTCCTTACCCTTATATTGAGGGAGTAATTCAGGAATTTCAGGTGGAAGGAATGCAAGGGGAGGCTGTGTTCAATAATCAGGCTCGTACTATTGAGCTTACTATAGGGGAGGATGCTTTTATTGACAGTTTACCTGTTACGAAACTGATTGCCAATACGGAAGCTTCAATCTATCCGGATGTTGCTGCATGTATTAAACCGAATGGTTTTCCTAATTTCAGTTTTAGTTCGCTGTCAGAACTTCCTGCTAATGCCAATACGGCTATTGATTTTACGAATCCTGTTAGAATTTTGTTGAAAACTTATCAGGATTATCAGTGGAGGGTGACTGTAAAGCAAGAAATTGAACGTGTGATTGAGGTGGAGAATCAGTCGGGTACTGCTCCTTCATTGGACTTATATAATCATGTTGCTATTATCTATGTCACAGAAGATGCTGATTACCGGAATATCAAGATTAAAAAATTAAATCTGGAGGGCTCAAAAACAGTATTAGATCCAGATCCGGCAACAGTAACGGATTTTACTCGTCCACGTGTGTTTAAGGCTTACCGTAATGGCAGATATATATGCGACTGGACGGTGGATGTACAGAAATCATCGGTAGCTGCTTCTGTAGAAAAAGTAAATGCATGGGCTACTAAGGCTTATATCAGTGGAAGTTTTCGTGCTGGAACTGATATTTCTGTGGAATATCGTGTGAAAGGTAATGAGGAATGGACGAAATTGGATAATTCGGCTATTACTGAAACTGGAAGCACTTCTTATTCGGCTGAACTTACAGGGTTGCAGAGTGGTACGGATTATGAAGTACGGGCACTGGCCGGAGGTAGTGAAGGCGATGTATATTCTTTCCAGACAGAAACAATTGTTACGCTTCCTAATATGAATTTTGATACATGGACCCAAGATGGAAAAACATGGTATCCGAACCCTGTTGCCGATAATCTGGATGATCCGCAGGCTTATTGGGCTACAGGTAATGAGGGAGTGACTATTTATAAGGAATCGAGTACCGTACCTGTTACAGGTAGTGATGCTTATAAGGGTACAGCAGCCAAAATGTATACGTACGGAGATATTTTATTGGTCGGTGCAGCTGCCGGTAATTTGTTTATCGGGACTTATAAAACGAATGTAGGAAAACCTGAGTCGAGTCCGTCGTTTGGACGTGCTTATTCTGGAGCCCGTCCTACAAAACTGAGTGGGTATTATAAATATAAATCAATGCCTATTACATACGCTGGTACTGTTCCCGGAAATCTGAAAACAGATCAATGTCATATTTATTTGAGATTATGGAATGATGCCGGACAGGAAATAGCTTATGGTGAGTTTATTGGTACAGAGACTGTTACTGAATATACGAAATTTGAGTTTGATATTAAGTATAGTAATACTGAATCGAAACCTGCGAAAATCGCGATTGTTGCTACTTCCAGTAAGTATGGCGGTGATTTTGATGAGAATGGAAAGAAAGTAATCGGACAGGTTGGCGACGGCAGTACGTTGTGGGTAGATGAATTTGAATTAGGTTATGAATAAATTGGTTATTGAATATATGAAGTGGATAGGAGGCTTGTGCTCGCTGCTGCTATGTATGCTATTGGGAGGGTGTCAGGAGAATGAGGCAACTGATTTATCTGGCAAAACGGGATTGCTTGTTACCTTGACTGATGAGGATAATAAAGCATATTCACGTAAAGCTCCTTCTGAGTTGGAAGATCCGCTGACAGAAATGTTTCAGTTGAAGATTTTATATAGTGGTACCGATAAATCTGCCTATAAGGGAGCTTGTAAGGAATATGTTTTATTACAGGAAGGTCTGTACGATTTGACTGCTACGTATGGTGATAATCCAGTGATTGCATTGGATGCTCCCTTTTATGTAGGAAGTTTGAATGCACAGGAAGTGATAAAAGGAGAAATGACTTCAGCTTCTATATCTTGCTCTGTGGCCAATTCTCTGTTGTCTGTCATTTATAACAGAGAGAGTCTGAACAAGATGTACGAATCCTATTTCGTAACAGTATCTGTAGGCAGTGAGTCTGTCGATCTGGATGCTGATTCAGGAAAGAGTGCTTATTTTCGTGCAGGTTCGTCAGTGAAGCTGGTTTTCCATGGCCGTTTATCTGGTACGGGAAAAGAGGTCGTATATGATATTCCGGATCAGGAGCAGTTTGCAAATATTGCAGTAAAGACTCATGTAAAGGTTACATTAGGTTTGGATGATTCAGAAATTTCATCGGGAGTAGGTATTTCTATTGAGAAACTTGAAACGGAAACGGTTTCTATTGCTGAAACGATACCTTCAGAGTTTATGCCTAAGCCGAAATTGGAATCGGATGATTTTCTAAATAACGAGCTCTCGTTCGCTGAAACAGAAAAAAAATCAGCAACTATTCGTTTGAAACTTTCATCTGCCTTGCAGGAGTTGAAGTTGAAATTTAATTCGGCAGATACTAAGTTTGCTGGATTGGAACAAGGAAAAGAATATTTGTTGTCTAGTGCTGAAGATAAGTCTGCGATTGAAAATGCATTAGGTATTTCCTTACCGGAAGTTGGAGCAACGGAGGCTGTTTTGGATTTTACTTCTTTATTACCACAGCTGATGACGGATAAGGGAGCAACTGTTACATCAACAATAGAAGTGGATGTGAAGGCCAATAACCGTTGGGCTAGTGAAGATGCAACAGTTAATCGGGTTTATACACTTAAGTGTAATAAGCCGGAGTTCTCTATCGTAACTAATCCGGGAAACTTCTGGTGTAAGGAATTTAGTGTAGACAGCTGTGATATAAAGACTGGAGATATCGAAACGATTTCGCAGAAAATTCAATATCAATACCGTAAGAAAGGCGACGAGCAATGGATAGACTGTGATCGTTTGGTACAGTTTGACGACTATCCTGTGGATAAGCAATATCAGATACGTGCTGTTTATCGTGAGGGTATCGAAACAGAACCAGTGGATGTGGTGCTGGAAACTCCGCAACAATTACCTAATTCGGATATGGAAGAATGGTATATTGAGGAAAAGAAAAAATCGGGTACATGGCCTTTTAAGGATAAAACTTATTACACTTTCCATCCTTATGCAGAAGGTAATGCCAGCTCGTCTTGGTGGGCAACAAACAACGATAAAGCTCAAGGAGGAACGTATGCTTTGGGTATTTGGTATGAAGGTTGCTTTGCATCCTGTGTCAGTTATACAGAAGATGCTCATGGAGGCACAAAAGCTGCGTTGATGTATCTTTCGGGATGTGGTGATGGCTATGCCAATACTGCGGGTACTTATGTCGGCGGTGCTATGGTAGGTAGCTTGTTTATTGGAACTTATGACTCTGGTATTATACAAGGGCATGATTTTGATTCTCGTCCAACTTCGATGTCTTTTTGGTATAAATATAAGCCCTATAATTCTGATGCTTTCAAGGTTGTTGTGTCTTTAAAGAATGGAGATCGGGAAATTGCAACTGGAACGTATGAACCTGCTGCCTCTTCGGAAGAAGATGGTGAATATGGACACGCCACAGTTGATTTTAATTATACTGAACCTTTTGAGAAAGCAACTTCTATATGTGTACAGTTTTTGGCCTCGAATAAAACTTCACTTTCTAAGAGTGATTTTGATTTAGGAACAACTATAACTTATCCAGTGATTGGCGATTGGACTGTGCATATGGGAAGTATTTTGAAAATAGATGATATTTCCTTGGCATTTGATAAATAAAAGATGAAGTCATGAAACGAAATATACTTTATATATTGTGTGGAATCTTTTTGCTGATTGGTTGTCAGCAAAAAGAAGTTCTATCTGGGGCAGGTTATATGTCTGTTTCTGGTATAGAAGTTCAATCGCAAACTGTGGCAGAAGTCGCTTCGCGTTCAACTGATGATATAATCTGGACTGTTGAATTGTGGAAAGGGAGTGAGATGCTTCGCACACTTTCTACTGAAGAAATACTGAACAAAATCGAATTGGATGCTGCAGATGATTATATGTTGAAAGTGTATAGTCCGAATTATGGAGTGGAAAAAGGCTGGACTAACGATGAGAAAGGCGAGCCTGTTTATTATACGGAAGTTCCTTTTGTCGTAAAACAGGGAGAAACTACTGGATTGAAAGTTCAGGTTCCTACGATTACATTTGCTGTAAGCCTAAATCTGTCGGAAGTGATCGGGGATTGGTTACAAGAATATGATTTTACAGTGACTGCTGGAGATAGAACTGTAGCTTTAGACAATGGAGATATTGTTTATTTTCCCTATTCTGAAGGTGTTTCTTTCAGTTATCAGTTGACTTTGACAAACTCTGATTCAGAAACGAATACATTAAATGGTGATTGGGGAAAAGATGAAGGAGAAGTCATAAACACAAATACGATATATACTGTTGTTTACAACTGGGATACTCATTCTTTGTCTTTGAAAGAGTAAAGGATTGATAACATTCACAAAATCCTTCTTGTTCTTCATGAATAAAGGAGGATTTTTTGTTGTTGTGAACAGAATTTACTGATATAAAAAACGGGTGGAACGTTATTCGCATTCCACCCGTTTCTGTTTTTATGTTAGGGATAATCTGTTTATACAATACCCTGAGCCATCATAGCTTTGGCAACTTTCATGAAGCCGGCAACGTTTGCACCTTTCACGTAGTTGATATAACCGTCTGGTTCTGTACCATACTGTACACAAGCTTCGTGAATGTTCTTCATGATGCTTTTCAGTTTTTCGTCTACTTCTTCCTGACTCCAGCTCAGTTTGATAGAATTCTGAGTCATTTCCAAACCAGAAACAGAAACACCGCCAGCATTAGCAGCTTTACCCGGAGCATAAAGAATTTTAGCTTCCTGGAATACACGGATAGCTTCTGGAGTAGAAGGCATGTTTGCTCCTTCCGAAACAGCGATTACACCGTTTGCAATCAATGCTTTTGCATCGTCGCCATTGATTTCATTCTGAGTTGCAGAAGGAAGAGCGATATCTGCTTTTTCGTTCCATGGACGAGCACCTGCTACATATTTGCAGCCATACTTTTCTGCGTATTCGCGGATACGGCCACGGTACAAGTTCTTCAGTTCCATGATGTAATCCAGCTTTTCACGGTCGATACCTGCGGGGTCGTATATGTAACCGTCGGAATCGGACATTGTCAGGACTTTGCCACCCATCTCCAGTACTTTCTCGGCAGTGTACTGAGCCACGTTGCCCGAACCGGAAATCAGGCAGGTCTTGCCCTTGAGGTCTGTACCTTTGGTTTTCAGCATTTCCAGCAAGAAGTAGATGTTGCCGTAACCCGTGGCTTCCGGACGAATCAGCGAGCCGCCGAATTCGCGGCCTTTTCCCGTAAAGGTTCCGGTAAACTCGTGAGCCAGTTTCTTGTACATGCCGAACATGAAACCTACTTCGCGGCCGCCTACACCGATGTCACCAGCAGGAACGTCGGTCTCGGGACCGATGTGGCGCCACAGCTCCAGCATGAAAGCCTGAACGAAACGCATCACCTCTGCATTTGACTTGCCGCGCGGAGAGAAGTCCGAACCGCCCTTACCGCCACCCATAGGCAGGGTAGTCAGCGAGTTTTTGAAAGTCTGTTCGAAAGCAAGGAATTTCAGAATGGAGAGGTTCACGGAAGCGTGGAAACGGATACCGCCTTTGTACGGACCGATGGCGTTGTTGTGTTGTACACGGTAACCCATGTTGGTTTGTACGTTACCCTTGTCATCCACCCAAGTAACACGGAACTGGTAAACGCGATCGGGGATGCAAAGACGCTCAATCAGATTGGCTTTGTCGAACTCCGGATGTTTGTTGTACTCTTCTTCAATGGTAGAAAGCACTTCTTCTACTGCCTGATGATACTCCGGTTCATTGGGGAACCGTCTTTTCAAATCTTCTAATACCTTAGCTGCATTCATAATCTATTTCTTTTATTGGGTTTGCATATTTATATTGTAAGGCGGTGATACGGTAGCGCCTTACCTCTTGTTGCGGTTGCAAAAGTAAACATAAAAATGATACAAGCAAACAATTTATAAATAAAATACGGGATAAAACAACAAAAATATTGTTTTATCCCGTAAAAATGAATAAAAAGATATTATTTATCCTCTTTTTAGAGACTTTATGACGGGAATAAATACTAAAGCCGCCGAAATGGCAAGCGTTAGGATGATTGGACCGTCAATTCGTTCGACAGATATCAAAACAATGTAGCAAAGTGCTGCCCAAAGCAGCATAATGCAAACTATTTGGAATTTGGATAATATGCTGAAACTTATGGGAAAAGCTTTTTGTCCACAATGGCGTCGATAACGGCTACTGCGGTAATGTTTACTATATCGCGCACGGAGCTTTCAAAATCGGTAAAGTGGATAGGCTTGTTCAGTCCCATCTGTATCGGGCCAATGAGTTCGGAGTCCATATCCATCGACTGCAACAGTTTGTATGCGGAGTTGGCGGAACTCAGGTTCGGGAAGATAAGCGTATTCACATCCTTTCCTTTCAGGCGGGTAAACGGATACTTGGCATCGCGCAGTTCGCGGTTCATGGCAAAGTTCACCTGCATTTCGCCGTCGATGGCAAGGTCGGGATAGTTGCGCTGCATGTAATCCACGGCTTCGTGCACGCTTACCGGACTTCCTTCCTTGTCCGTACCGAAGTTGGAGTAGCTCAGCATGGCCATAACGGGAGTATGGTTGAAGAAGCGTACGGTATACTCCGACAGTTTGGCGATGTCTATCAGTGTTTCCGCATTGGGATGGCGGTTGATAAGCGTATCGGCAAGGAAGTACGTGCCTTTCTTGGAGTTGAGGATGTGCATTGTGCCGAAGTGCTTGAATTCCGGACGGATGCCGATTACTTCTTTGGCTACCTTGATGGTGTTGCTGTACTTGGTGTACAATCCGGTGATGAAAGCGTCGGCCTCACCGGTTTCCACCATCATCATGCCGAAGTAGTTGCGCTCGAACATCTTGTCGTTGGCCTCTTCGTAGGTGACGCCTTCGCGGGCGCGCTTTTCGGAAAGGATACGTGCGTAACGTTCGCGGCGTTCCGATTCGTTGGGATGGCGCAGGTTTACGATTTCAATGCCTTCGAGGCTGAGGTCGAGTTCTTTTGCCAGCTTCTCGATAGCTTCGTCATTGCCCAATATGATGGGATGGCAGATACCTTCGGCCTTGGCCTCAACGGCGGCTTTCAGCATATTGGGGTGAATGCCTTCGGCAAATACCACACGTTGCGGGTTGCGGCGGGCGGTGTCGTAGAGCTGGCGGGTGAGCTTGCTTTCATAGCCCATCAGCTCGCGCAGTTGCAGGCGGTAGGCATCCCAGTCTGCAATGTGCTTGCGGGCCACACCGCTGTCCATGGCGGCTTTTGCCACGGCGCAGGACACTTCGGTGATGAGGCGCGGGTCTACCGGTTTCGGAATGAAGTATTCCGGACCGAAAGTGAAGTTGTTCACATGGTAGGCTTCGTTCACCACGTCGGGTACGGGTTGTTTGGCAAGATTGGCGATGGCGTGTACGGCAGCAATCTTCATCTCTTCGTTGATGGCCTTTGCCTGCGTATCGAGTGCGCCGCGGAAGATATAGGGGAAGCCGATAACGTTGTTAATCTGGTTCGGATAGTCGGAACGGCCGGTAGACATCAGTACGTCCGGACGCGCTGCCATGGCATCTTCGTAGGATATTTCCGGAGTAGGGTTGGCAAGGGCGAATACAATGGGGTGGTCGGCCATGCTGCGTACCATATCCTGCGTCAGTACATTGCCTTTGGACAGGCCGAGGAATACGTCGGCGCCTTTGATGGCTTCGGCAAGGGTATGCACGTCGCGGCGGTCGGTTGCAAAGTAACGCTTCTGTTCGGTCAGGTTCTCGCGGTCGCTGGTGATGACGCCTTTGCTGTCCAGCATCAGGATGTTCTCACGGCGTGCGCCGAGCGATTCATACAGTTTGGTGCATGAGGTGGCAGAAGCGCCTGCGCCGTTCACTACGATTCTTACGTCTTCAATCTTCTTGCCTGCCACTTCCAGTGCGTTCAGCAGTCCGGCGCTGGAGATGATGGCCGTACCATGCTGGTCGTCGTGCATCACCGGAATATCAAGTTCTTCTTTCAGCCGGCGCTCTATTTCAAAACATTCGGGAGCCTTGATGTCTTCCAGGTTGATACCGCCGAACGTGGGGGCAATTGCCTTGACTGCTTCGATAAACTTGTCAGGGTCTTTCTCGTTCACTTCGATATCGAATACATCGATGCCGGCATAGATTTTGAACAACAGCCCTTTTCCTTCCATAACGGGCTTTCCGCTGAGCGCGCCTATGTCGCCCAGACCGAGAACGGCGGTTCCGTTGGAGATTACAGCTACCAGATTGCCTTTGGCTGTATATTTATATGCGTCCTGCGGGTTCTTCTCGATTTCGAGGCACGGTTCTGCAACGCCCGGAGAATAAGCGAGTGAAAGGTCGGTTTGTGTACTGTAGGGCTTGGTGGGCACTACTTCAATTTTTCCCGGTTTGCCTTGCGAGTGATAGAGCAAGGCAGCTTCTTTGGTTATCTTAGCCATGGTAGATTAGTTAAATTTGTTATGATTTGGTCGCAAATTTAGAGATAAAAGTTCTAATTTGTAGTCTGTATCGGATAATTTCTATTAGAATTATCAGTAAATAAACTAAAAATGCTTATTTTTGGCAATAGATTTAAGTATTACCCCCAATTATTAACTTAACACAGTTGTTTTATGAAGATTTTTAAATTTCCTCTTGCAGGATTATTGTTTTGCACCGCGCCGTTGCTGGCAGGATGCGGAACGAGTGACAAACCCGAAGCTCCGGTTTCTCTGACCTGGGAAATGGGTACGAGTAATGCGGAACCCGGATATTATGAAAACTCCTTTGTTCTTAAAAACATCTCCGGCGCTCCTCTTCCCCGAAATTGGACAGTCTATTATTCGCAACTTCCCCGCAATGTGAAGCAGGTAGGGAATCCTGCCGTTAAGGTGGAACCGGTGAACGGAAACTTCTTTAAGATGTATCCGACGGAAAGCTTTACTCCGTTGGCTCCCGGCGATTCCATGCGTATCACTTTTCTGTGTTCTTACAAGATAGACCGGAATTCGCACGCGCCCGAAGGCACTTATTGGGTGGCTACGGCAGACGGTAAGGAAAGCAGTCCGCTTCCCGTAACGCTTAATACGCTTGCGTTGCCCTCGCCGGAGTCACTGCCCGGCTATCCGGATGCAACTAAAATATACGAATCGAATCTTCGTTTGGAGAACGTATCGGCTTTGCAACAGTGGGATATATTGCCGTCGGTAAAGAAAGCGACGTCTGCCGAAGGCGCTGTTGTGCTGGATGGCAAGGTGGCTTTGGCGTATCCGGACGCGTATGCCGTTGAGGCAAGGTTGCTGAAAGAGAAGTTATCCGCTCTGTACGGCTTGGAAGTAGTGGATAAAGCTCCCGTTACGATTGCTTTGGAAACCTTGGCCGACAAGGCAAAAGCTGTGAACGATGAATACTATGATTTGGTTATAGACAGCGACCGGGTAACGATTAGCGCCGCCACTCCGCACGGAGTTTTCAACGGTACGCAAACTTTGCTGGCGATGCTGAAAGGTAAAGAAGCGCCGTACCGGCTGGACGCTATGTCTGTGGAAGATTATCCCGACCTTCTGTATCGCGGGCAGATGATAGACATTGCCCGCAACTTCACTACCGTAGACAATTTGAAAAAGCTGGTGGACGTTTTCGCTTCTTACAAAATGAATGTGCTCCATTTCCATTTTTCGGATGATGAGGCATGGCGTCTGGAAATTCCGGGACTGGAAGAACTGACCGCAGTGGGCAGCCGCCGCGGACATACCACCGACGAGAGCCGTTGTCTCTATCCGTGCTATGACGGCGGTTACGACCCGGATGCCGCAACCGTAGGCAACGGATATTACTCCCGTGAGGACTTTATCGGTCTGTTGCGCTATGCTGCCGAAAGACATATCCGCGTCATACCGGAAATAGAATCTCCCGGACATGCCCGTGCGGCTATCGTTTCCATGAAAGCGCGTTATAATAAGTATAAGGATACGGATGTGGAAAAGGCCGCCGAATATCTGCTGAGTGAGCCGGAAGATACTTCCCGCTACACATCCGTGCAGTATTATACGGACAATGTGATAAATGTGGCCATGCCCTCTACTTATCGCTTTATGGAGAAAGTGATTCAGGAACTTGCGGCTATGTACAGGGAAGCCGGCGTACCGCTGGCTACGGTGCATCTTGGCGGCGATGAAGTGGCGCGCGGCGTATGGCTGGGTTCCCCAAAATGTCAGGCGTTGATGAAAGAGAAAGGAATGACGAAACCGCATGACTTGGCAGAGCATTTCATCACGCAGATGGCAGACATTATGCAAAGGAACGGACTGAAATTCAGCGGTTGGCAGGAAGTTGCTTTAGGGCATACCGAAGAGGCGCACCGGCAATTGCGGACTCAGGCGGCGGGCGTGTACTGCTGGAATACGGTTCCGGGATACGATGAGGTGGTGTATCAGATTGCCAATAACGGCTACCCGGTGATTCTCTGTAATGTGGGCAATTTCTATATGGATATGGCGTACAACGGGCATCCCGATGAGCGCGGGCTCGATTGGGGCGGTTATGTGGATGAGTCAGTCTCTTTCTCCATGCTTCCTTTCAGCATCTATCGTTCGTTGCGTACGGACGGTGCAGGCAATCCCGTCGATTTGGATGCAGCGGAAAAGGGGAAAACTGTTCTGACGGCAGAGGGGCGAAAGAATATCCTGGGTGTGCAAGGTCAGTTGTTTGCCGAAACAATCCGTAGCTTTAACGGTGTGGAATACCTTCTTTTCCCGAAAATCATGGGACTGGCAGAGCGTGGCTGGAATGCTTATCCGGCATGGGAAGAACTGCGGGGTGCACAGGAACAGCAAGCCTTCAACAAAGCATTGGCGTTGTATTATGAAAAAATCAGCGATATGGAAATGCCTTATTGGGCAAGGAACGGTATCAATTTCCGCCTGCCTCATCCGGGATTGTTGGTGAAGGACGGTAAGCTTTATGCCAACGTTGCCATTCGAGGTGCTGAAATACGTTACACAACGGATGGTTCGGAACCGGATGCCCAATCCGCTTTGTGGGAAGCGCCCGTGCTGTGCCATGCTCCGGTAGTGAAGGCAAAGACCTTCTGTCAGGGTAAGGAAAGCCTGGCGATAACATTGAAAACTGAATAATAATGAAACGCATCATCCGTTGAGGCTGAATGTATGATTGAACAGCCCTCGACAGATGATGCGTTTCACTTGAACAGATGATGCTTACGCGTTCAGCGCCTGTTCTATATCTGCGATGATATCATCCGCATTTTCAATACCCACCGAGAAACGGATGAGGTCGGGGCGGATACCGGCTTCCAACAGTTGCTCGTCAGAGAGCTGGCGGTGCGTATGGCTGGCAGGATGGAGCACGCAGGTACGTGCATCGGCAACGTGAGTCACGATAGCTGCCAGCTTCAACGAGTCCATAAACTTGATAGACACCTCGCGGCCGCCTTTCAGTCCGAAAGAGATAACGCCGCAGGAGCCGTTGGGCATGTACTTCTGTGCCAATGCGTAATACTTGTTGTCGGGCAGTCCGCAATAGTTCACCCATGCCACTTTGTCGTTTTTGGAAAGGTATTCGGCTACTTTTTGGGCATTGCCGCAGTGTTGCGGCATGCGCAGGTGCAGAGTTTCCAGACCGAGGTTCAGCAAGAACGCATTCTGCGGAGACTGGATGCTGCCGAGGTCGCGCATCAGTTGCGCCGTTGCTTTAGTGATGTAAGCCAGTTTGCCGAAAGCTTTTGTATAAGTAAGTCCGTGATACGATTCGTCCGGTGTGCAGAGACCGGGGAATTTGTCGGCATGTGCTTCCCAGTCGAAATTGCCGCTGTCTACAACTGCTCCGCCTACGCTGGTGGCGTGTCCGTCCATGTATTTGGTAGTGGAGTGGACTACTATATCGGCTCCCCATTCAAACGGGCGGCAGTTGATAGGAGTGGGGAAAGTATTGTCTACAATCAAAGGCACGCCGTGCTTGTGGGCGATACGGGCAAACTTTTCGATGTCGAGAACTTCCAGCGTAGGGTTGGAGATTGTTTCGCCGAACAGGGCTTTGGTGTTCGGACGGAAAGCGGCGGAGATTTCCTCTTCGGGCGCATCGGGGTTGACAAACGTTACATCGACACCCAGTTTTTTCATTGTCACGCCAAACAGGTTGAACGTTCCGCCATAGATAGTGGATGAGCATACGAAGTGGTCGCCTGCCTGGCAGATGTTGAAGATAGCATAGAAATTCGCTGCCTGTCCGCTCGATGTCAGCATGGCGGCTACACCGCCTTCGAGGGCGGCTATCTTGGCGGCAACGGCATCGTTCGTAGGATTTTGCAGACGGGTGTAGAAGTAACCGCTGTCTTCGAGGTCGAACAGACGCGCCATTTGTTCGCTGGTATCGTATTTGAAAGTTGTACTTTGATAAATGGGGAGTACGCGGGGTTCTCCCTTTTTAGGAGTCCACCCTGCCTGTACGCACAGTGTCTCCGGCTTGAATTGCTTTGCCATAATGCTATCTGTATTTAGAGTTTCTTTTCTTTAAAACACGTAAGTTGTCGCAAAAGTAGGGAAAAAAATATAATTTTGTGCGCGCGAATGGTAAAATGCTATAATTTAGCAGTTGAAAATCTGCTGCCGATACGAAATAAATGACGAATAACGGGAATATGAAACGTATATTTTGCTTGCTTGCTGTTCTCTTCTGTACTTTTCTTCTTTTGGATGTCTCTGCTCAGGGAGAATATGCCACACCCAAATCGGGCGAGGGTATTTCGTCTTTTCTGGAACGGAACAAACGTCCGGGAAAAGCCTACTATAATGAGTTTATGAAGCTGAATGAAAAACGTCTGCGTGGAAAAGAGGAACTGCGATTGGGCGTGAAATATGTGTTGCCGCCCTTGAAGAAAGGGACTTCTGCCTCCGTTTCGCCCAAAGCTGTTGCCGGTAAAAAGAGAGTGGTTCGCGAACGGCTGTTCGGGAAGAAGCTGGCCGATGTGACAGTGACGTCCAACCGCTTGCAGGGTGCTTGCTTCTATGTGGTCAGCGGACATGGCGGTCCCGATCCCGGAGCTATCGGAAAAATAGGAAAGGTGGAATTGCACGAGGATGAATATGCCTATGATGTTGCCTTGCGCCTTGCCCGTAACCTGATGCAGGAAGGGGCGGAAGTGCATATCATCATTCAGGATGCCAAAGACGGAATCCGCGACAGCCGCTACCTTTCCAACAGTAAGCGGGAAACGTGCATGGGCGATGCCATTCCTCTGAATCAGGTAGCCCGCCTGCAACAGCGTTGCACCAAAATCAATGAACTCTACCGGAAAGACCGTAGGAAGTATAAGTATTGCCGGGCTATATTCTTGCATGTGGACAGCCGCAGCAGGAGTGCGCAGACGGATGTATTCTTTTACCATGCTCCGAAAAGCGTGTCGGGAAAGAAACTGGCGGTTACCATGAAAGAAACTTTCGAATCGAAATATGACAAACATCAGCCCAATCGCGGATTTGAAGGGACTGTCAGTTCGCGTAACCTCTACGTGCTGCTGCAAGCCGCTCCGGTTTCGGTCTTCGTTGAACTGGGCAATATCCAGAATACGTTCGACCAGCGCCGTTTCGTTATCAGTTCCAACCGCCAGGCTCTGGCAAAGTGGATGACGGAAGGGTTTATTGCGGACTATAAGCAGGTGAAGTAGGGGTGTTTGTCTGTTTCGTAAGGTATGGTTTCTCATTCCGGACATAATGAAGAATGACGAACCCATACCTTACATATTTTAATTTATTCTATCGGAATATAGATTTCTGTCAGTAACTCATCCGGTGCAGTATCAGCCGGATTATTCAGGTATCGTTCGGCACTGGCTTCATTTCTGAATGTACATTCCATTTCAGGGATGTATTTTCCATAGATTGTGTCGTACACACTTTGCAGGTGTTCGTACGAACCCTTATACAGGAATATGGCATAGCGTCCTGCCGGGAGTTGCTTGAAGCCGATATTGCCTTTCGGAGTTACGGCGGCAGGCATAACCATGCATACATCGGTACGCAGTTTCTCTATCGGGGTCACTTTAGGGTCGTCATGAAAAATACAGTAAGGCATCACTTCTCCCATTGGCAGCTTTTCCTCTTGGACAAATTGTTGAAGGCGCATCCACGTGCCGCAATAATCATTTAGTTTATAGTCTCCGAACAATCGGATATAAATCACATTTCGGACCGGAAGTTCTTTGATTTCCCGTTTCAGTTTGAGTTCCGGACGGATAATAGCTGGTTTCATAATTACAAAGTTTTTATTGTTACGATATTCTAAAGGTGAAATACCGTAGAACTGCTTGAACACTTTAGACAATGATGAGGAAGACGAATAACCGATGCGATAAGCAATGTCGGCTATCGGCAAATCGGTGTAGCGCAATAACCGTGCTGCCGTTTCGGTACGTGTCCGGACGATAAACGTACCTATGGGTTCGCCCAAAAAAGCCTTCATGATGCGGTGGAAGTAGAACGGAGAGAAATGGGAAATCTTGGCCAGCGATTTCAGGTCGATTTCTTCTCCGAGGTGGAGGTTGATATAATCCACCACTGCATTCACACACTTCTGATACTCTTC
>OHXG01000132.1_pt1 | contig 34623 bp, 29 predicted proteins | sample 1579971 | NCBI WGS metagenome assembly OHXG01 (sample SAMEA3882517, study PRJEB24775) | human gut metagenome | biome: human-associated habitat; feature: intestine environment; material: feces | place: Netherlands | collected 2009/2010
CATCCAGACAGGGAATCGAGATACCGTTTGTCAATTTTGAGGATATCGAGGAAGTAAAAGCAGAGCTTGCAAAAGGCGGCGTGAAACCGGGTGTCTGCGGACCGAGAGTCCGTACCGTTACAGCTTGTCAGGGTTCGGAGATCTGTCCAAGCGGATGTATTGATACCTATTCACTGGCACAGGAGTTAGATGAACATTATTTTGGACGTGAACTTCCTCACAAGTTCAAGTTTGGTGTGACCGGATGCCAGAATAACTGCTTAAAGGCAGAGGAAAATGATATCGGAATCAAAGGCGGCATGGAAGTTTCCTGGGTTGAGGATAAATGTATCGGCTGCGGTGTCTGCGAAAAGGCGTGCCGTCAGGGTGCAATCAAATGTGAAGGAAACAAAGTGACGATCAACCGCGATCAGTGTAACTACTGCGGCCGCTGCGTGAAGTCCTGTCCGACGGATGCGTGGGAAGGAAACAGCGGATATCTGGTTTCCTTCGGTGGATTGTTCGGAAATCAGATCTACAAAGGGGAGCAGCTTCTCCCAATCGTACATGACAAAGAGACACTGTTCCGTGTCACCGATGCAGCGATCGCCTTTTTCAGAGATCATGCAAACCCGGGCGAGCGTTTCCGCCTGACGTTACAGCGCGTCGGCGAGGAAGAGTTCCGGAAGAAGATCAAAGAAGCCGGAATCGTCGGAATGGGAGGTGCGGGTTTCCCGACACACGTCAAGGTATCACCGAAAGATCCGTCAGCGATTGACCACATTCTTGTCAACGGTGCCGAGTGCGAACCATATCTGACAAGCGACTACCGCAGAATGATCGAGGAGCCGGAAAAGGTGATCGGAGGTTTAAAAATTATGCTGCATATGTTCCCGAGGGCAAAGGGAGTCATCTGCATTGAAGACAACAAACCGGACTGTATCGTGAAGTTCCGTGAGCTGCTGCTTCCGGAGGATAACATTGAGGTTCTGGAACTTAAAACGAAATACCCGCAGGGTGCCGAGCGTATGCTGATCTATGCAGCAACGGGGCGAAAGGTAAATTCCTCCATGCTGCCGGCGGACGCGGGCTGTATCGTGGATAACATCGATACCGTGACCGCTATTTACCAGGCAGTCCGCTTCGGCGAACCGCTGATGAGCCGTATCGTTACCGTGACGGGAGATGCCGTACAGAATCCATGCAACTTTGAAGTGCCGGTCGGCATGCTCTTGTCCGAACTTTTAGAGCAGGCAGGTGGTCTGAAAAACGAGGCATCCAAGATCATCTGCGGCGGTCCGATGATGGGAAAAGCCCTGTTTACAATGGAGGTTCCTGTAACCAAGACAACATCTGCACTGACCTGCCTTACGGAGGATGAAGTATCTGCGCTGGCACCATCTGCCTGCATCAACTGCGGACGCTGCGTTTCCGTCTGTCCGGGTCAGATTCTTCCGGCCCGCCTTTCCGTTTTTGCGGAGCATGGAGAGGAAGAGAAGTTCCTGAAATACGGCGGAATGGAGTGCTGTGAATGTGGCTGTTGTTCCTTTATCTGCCCGGCAAGACGTCCGCTGACGCAGGAAATCAGCTCAATGCGTAAAGTGCTTCTGGCAAAGAGAAAGAAGAAATAGGGGGATCTTACATATGAATGGATTATTACACGTATCATCTTCCCCACACGCGCGGTCCAAGGTGACGACGGATAAAATCATGTTTGCCGTCCTGCTTGCCCTTGCCCCGGCAGCCTGCGTGGGAGTCTGGAATTTCGGCCTTCGGGCACTGCTTTTGATTGCGATTTCGATGGCAGTCTGTCCCCTGACGGAATATCTGTATGAAAAAGGAATGAAGAAACCGGTGACGATTGCCGACGGCAGTGCACTGGTAACCGGCCTTCTGCTGGCCATGAACATGCCGGTACAGGCGCCTCTTTGGATGCCGGTGATCGGCGGTGTGTTTGCAATTCTCGTCGTAAAACAGCTTTTCGGCGGTCTTGGCCAGAACATTATGAACCCGGCGCTTGCAGGAAGATGCTTCCTTTTGATTTCTTTCCCGGGTCATATGACCAACTTCGCTGCCCCGGCAGCCGCACACCTCGTGGATACCGTATCCGGTGCGACACCGCTCGCCGCAGCAAAAGCAGGAGAGCAGGTGAATCTGCTGTCCATGTTCCTTGGAAATACGGCCGGAACGATCGGTGAGACTTCCGCACTGGCCCTTTTGATTGGCGGCATTTTCCTTGTCTGCATTCATGTGATTGACCTCAATATTCCGCTCATCTACATCGGAACAGAGCTTTTGTTCGCCCTGCTTTTCGGCGGCCACGGTTTTGATATCAACTTCCTTGGCGCGCATCTTTTGGGCGGCGGTCTGATGCTCGGCGCATGGTTCATGGCAACCGATTACGTTACCCGCCCGATCACAAAGAAGGGACAGTATATCTATGCGGTCATTTTAGGTCTTCTGACCGGCGTATTCCGTATCTTTGGAAATTCGGCAGAGGGCGTTTCCTATGCTATCATCTTTACCAACCTTCTAGTTCCGCTCATTGAGCGTGTGACCGTGCCGGTTGGATTCGGAAGAGGAGGCAAGAAAAAAGCATGAACAAAATTATAAAAAATGCACTGATTCTTGCGGCGATCACGCTGACCGCCGGCCTGCTTCTCGGTGCGGCCCACCAGGTAACCTTAGAGCCGATCCAGAAACAGCAGGAGAAAGAAAAACAGGAATCCTGTCAGAACGTATTTCCTGAGGCAGCTTCCTTTGAAGAAGTAACAATGAGCGATGCAGAACAGGCAGAGCTTACGGCAGCACTGATCGGCCACGGTTTTGAAGCACAGACGATTGACGAACTGCTGCTTGCAAAAGACGCATCCGGCGCGACGATCGGCCTGGTTGAGATCATCTCCACAACCGAAGGCTATGGCGGCGGCATGCAGTTCTCGATGGGAATTGCATCGGACGGAACGACAAAAGGAATCTCTTTCCTGTCACTTTCCGAGACGGCCGGCCTTGGTATGCGTGCCGACACAGACGATTTCAAGAATCAGTTCAAGGATAAAAACGTAGAAGCATTCTCCTACACAAAATCCGGCGCATCCGCGGATGATGAAATCGATGCGCTGAGCGGAGCAACTCTGACAACGAACGCTGTAACAAACGGTGTCAATGCAGGAATCTGCTGTTTTAACTACTGCAACGAATCCGGTCTGCTTTCCGGAGAGGGAGGGAACTCATGAGAAAAGATACGCCGCTGGAACGGCTTTATAATGGTATCATAAAAGAAAACCCGACCTTCGTCATGATGCTGGGTATGTGTCCGACGCTTGCGGTTACCACTTCTGCAAAGAACGGTATCGGCATGGGCCTTGCGACGATGGTTATCCTGACCGCCTCCAACCTGATGATTTCCCTGCTTCGGAAAATCATCCCGGACGGCGTGCGTATGCCAGCATACATCGTTGTTGTGGCATCGTTTGTAACCATCGTGGAATTTTTGATGGAAGGTTTTATTCCGGCACTCTATTCCGCCCTTGGCATCTACATCCCGCTGATCGTTGTAAACTGTATCATCCTGGGACGCGCCGAGGCATATGCTGGAAAACATGGTCCGATCCCGTCTTTATTTGATGGTATCGGCATGGGCCTTGGATTTACCGTCGGCCTGACCCTGATCGGTATGTTCCGTGAGCTGATCGGAGCCGGAACCCTGTTCGGTATCCAGGTAATGCCGAGTGCTTACGAGCCGGTCAACATCTTCATCATGGCGCCGGGTGCATTCCTTGTGCTGGCAATGCTCGTTGCGGTGCAGAACCGCATCAAACGCCAGAAGTCAGAGAAAACCGGAAAACCGGCAGTCCCGGCAGAAGAGACCGGCTGTATGGCGTGCGCCAATAAGGCATACTGCCAGGCTGTGAAAGGAAAGGAGGAAGCGAAATGAAAGAACTGATTTTAATTGCGATCGGTGCGGCGCTGGTGAACAACGTTGTCTTAAGCCAGTTCCTCGGCATCTGTGCTTTCCTCGGTGTTTCCAAAAAGATGGATACGGCGGCCGGCATGGGCGGAGCGGTTATTTTTGTCCTCACGATTTCTTCATTTGTGACAAGTCTGATTTACAAATTTATCCTGGCACCGGCAGAACTTGATTATCTGAAAACGATCGTTTTCATTCTTGTCATTGCGGCGCTGGTACAGCTCGTTGAGATGTTCCTGAAAAAGACGATTCCGTCTCTGTACCGAGCGCTCGGCGTTTACCTTCCGCTGATTACAACAAACTGCGCGGTACTCGGTGTGGCACTCATCAACGTACAGAAGGATTACACGATTCTGCAGGGTACGGTTTACGGTCTGGCAACCGCAATCGGTTTTACGATTGCCATGGTGCTGATGGCCGGCCTGCGGGAAAAGATGGAGTACAACGATATCCCGGAGTCATTCAAAGGAATGCCGATCGTTCTTCTTACGGCTATGCTGATGTCAATGGCATTTATGGGATTTTCCGGAATGATCTAGGAGGGATGAAGAGATGAATGGTATTTTAGCAGCCACCCTGATGGTGGGTGGAACCGGCCTTTTGATTGGTATTCTCCTTGGAATTGCCGGAAAGAAGTTTTATGTGGAAGTGGACGAGCGCGAGACGAAGGTCCGTGAAGCGCTGCCGGGCAACAACTGCGGCGGCTGCGGTTACGCAGGCTGCTCTGATTACGCAAAGGCTGTCGTCATGGACGGCGTGCCTTGCGACAAGTGCGCTCCCGGCGGCCCCAAGGCTGCTGCTGCCATTGCCAAGATCATGGGCGGCGAGGCAAGCGCTGTGGAAAAGAAGGCTGTGGTCCAGTGCCAGGGCAATACCGAGCACTGCAAGCCCAGCTATGACTACAAGGGCATCCAGACCTGTGCCGCTGCTGCGGCCCTGTACGGCGGCCCCAAGACCTGTTCCTTCGCCTGCATCGGCCTGGGCGACTGCACCAAGGTGTGTAAGTTCGACGCCATCCACATCGTAGACGGTGTGGCAAAGGTGGACAAGGACAAGTGCACCGGCTGTGGTGCCTGTGCCAACATCTGCCCCAAGCAGGTGATCATGATCGACGCTGCCGGCCCCCGCAAGCCGGTGGTCATGTGCTCCAACAAGGATAAGGGTGCTGTGGCAAACAAGCTGTGCACCACCTCCTGCATTGCCTGCGGCATGTGCGAGCGCACCTGTAAGTTTGACGCCATCCACGTTGTGGACGGTGTGGCACGCGTTGATTACGACAAGTGCAAGGGCTGCGGTATGTGCGCCCAGAAGTGCCCCAAGCACATCATCCTGTTCCCGCTGAAGGACGACCCCAATCCCCCGAAGCCCGTGGTGAAGCCCGCCGCTCCCGCTGCTGCCCCCGCAGCAAAGCCGGAAGCCAAGGCTGAGGCAAAGCCCGAGACCAAGGCAGAGTAAACTGTAAACCAAAGCCCGCCGTGCGCAACGCCCGGCGGGCTTTTTGTATCCGTTTATTCCGTCTTAGTGGGACGGATGGTCACCTCGCCGCAGCGCAGCGCCTCGGTGCGCCCGCCCTCCCGCTGCACCACCAGCCGCCCGGCATCGTCGATGGAAAGCGCCTGTGCGGCGTAGGTCTCGGTGCCGGTGCAAACGGTCACCCAGTGGCCGGGCACAAAGCAGCGGGCGCGGTACTCGTCCAGACATTCAAAGCCCGGGCACAGCGCTAACAGTTCCCGCCCGATGGCACCTGCCAGCGCCGCCCGGCTTACCGGGGCAGGGCCGCCGGGGTATAAGCTGCCTGCTTTGGCAGTCAGCTCCGGGGGAAAGTCCTCCGCCGTGGCGGTCAGGTTCAGCCCGATGCCCACCACCAGCCATTCCAGCTGGCCGCTTTCAAGGTCTGTACCGGCCTCGGTCAGGATGCCGCACACCTTTTTGCCCCTGTAATACAGGTCGTTCACCCACTTGATGGCAAGTTCCAGCCCACACAGCATCTGCACCGCCCGGCACACTGCCACTGCCGCGCCGATGGTGGCGGTCTGGGCGTTGGCGGCAGGCAGCGGCGGGCGCAGCACCACCGAGCAGTACACCCCCTTGCCCGCCGGGCTGGCAAAGCTGCGTCCCAGCCGCCCGCGCCCGGCGGTCTGCCCGCCAGCCAGCACCAGAGTGCCGTGGACAGCGCCTTCCAGCGCCAGCAGCTTTGCGGTGCGGTTGGTGCTTTCCAACGTGTCGTACAGCTGCACCGGAGCAGGGTAGGGGCCTACCGCCTCGGTGCAGAAGGGGTCGCCGCCCAGCAGGCGGTACCCCCGGCGGGAGGCGGCTTCCAGCGCATAGCCCTGCGCGGTAAGCGCCGCTGCCGCCTTGTGCACGGCAGCGCGGCTGACCCCCAGCTGCTGCGCCAGCTGCTGACCGGAAATATATGCGCCCTCGGCGGCGCTCAGCGCCTGTAAAAGCGCCTGACGGGTGGTAGAAGCCATGGCGAAAACCCTCCCTGTGTGCTATACTGCTATTGTACCATATCTGCGGCAGAAGAAAAAGTTTGAAAATATTTCAGTTTTTTGCAGGAACTGCCGCCGCTCCCTCGTATTAAAGACAGAAGGGCGGCGCAGAGCAGCGCATCCAAAACCGGAAAGGAGGCCGTGCAGCGCGTTGACAACACAGGAATTCAGCACGATGGTGCAGAAATATCAGGCGCTCGTGTACACGGTCTGCCACCAGCTGGTACCGGATGTACAGGAGGCGCAGGATCTGACGCAGGAGACCTTTCTGGCGGCGTGGCGGGCCATCGACCGCTGCCCGCCCGGCTTTGAAAAGCAGTGGCTGGCGCGCATCGCCGCCAACAAAGCCAAGGATTATCTGCGCAGCGCATGGGTGCGCAAGATGAACACCCCCGGCGACGAGGTGCTGGCGCTGGAGGGCGCGCCGCCCGGTATGCAGCCGGAGCAGCAGGTGCTGGAGGCGCTGGGCGAAGAGGAGCTTACCGGAATGATCTTAAATCTGCGCGAGCCCTACTGCACGCCCTGCCGTCTGGTGCTGCTGGAACAGCACACTATGGCCGAAGCCGCAAGGCTGTGCGGACGTCCGCCCAAAACGGTGGAAGCGCAGGTCTACCGCGCCAAAAAGATGCTGGCGCAGCAGATCTTGCAAAACGACCGCGTACCCTGTGAAAGGAGGAGCGTACATGGAACTGTTTGACGCAAAAGGCTGTCTGAGCGAGGAAGGCTTACAGGCACTGGTCGGTGGACAATTGGACGAAACGCAGCGGCTGGAAGCCGCCGAGCATCTTGCCTACTGCGACCGCTGCATGGACCGCTACACCGCCCTGCTGACCGATGATGTGCTGGAGCAGCCGCCGCGCTCCGCCCGGGGCGCGGTGATGGGCACCATCTGGATACGGCTGATGCAGAACACATGGGGACGCGCCGCTGTGGCCACCGTAGCCGCCGTGCTGGCGCTGACCATGTGGCGCACCGGTACGCTGGAACAGATCCTGCACACCGGGCAGCAGCTGAACACATGGCTGCCGCAGACCACGCAGCAGACCGAACCGGAACTGCTGGGCAAGCCGGTGAACGACAAAGCCCCGCAGCAATCCACCGCCCCGCTGGGCAAGCCCATAGAGGACAAAAAGCAGCTGACCGAAAAACTATCCGATGCACTGGACGAGCTTTTGCACCGCAGTGCAGACACCACTGAGAAATGAGGGAACTGATTATGAAGAAAAACGGGATCCTGACCCTGCTGTTTGCCTGCATCCCCGGTGCGGGGCAGATGTATCAGGGCTATATGAAGCGGGGGCTTTCGCTCATCACAATGTTCTGCCTGTTCATTATCCTAGGCAGCACCACGGGGCTGGACGCACTGGTAGTCGGCTGCATCGTTGTGTATATGTACAGCTTTTTCGATACCTTGAACCTCCGCGCGCAGCTGGCGGCAGAAAAAGCCCCGGAGGACGATTATCTGGTGCACTTTAATTGGCACGATGCCCGCATGACCCAGTTCATGGGCGAAAGCCACAAGCTGGTGGGCTGGGGGCTCATCGCGCTGGGTGCCATCGTGTTCTACAACAACATCATCATGCGGGTGCTGGGCGATGTGATGTGGCGCTGGGGACAGGATAACCCGGTTTTCCGCGCCATCTACCTGATGCTGGACGCTTTGCCGCAGATCGTGGTCTGCGTGGCACTGATCGTGTGCGGTATGTGGCTGGTGCGCGGCCCGAAAAACAAAAAGGGCAAGCAGCCTGCCGAGGAGGAACCCGAGGACTTCCACGCCTACACGGCTGCGCCGCAGGCAGAGGATGCCGAGGATGCCGAGGATGCCGAGGGCACTGCGGACACGGACGCCCATTTTGCCATGCCGGAGCTTTCGGCACTGCTGGGGAAACCGGTGACCGGTGCAGAGCAGGACGAAACCCCTGCGGAGGATGACGATGACCGAGCAGAATAAGACCCCCTTGACGGCACAGCCGGGCAGTGCGCCCGCGCCGGAGCAGAAACCGGCAGAAAAACGACCCGCTGAAAAGCCCCTGCGCCGGGTGGGCAGCCTGACCTTGGGCGCGTGTCTCATTGCGGCGGGCGTGTTCTTCCTGCTGTATTTCTTCGTGCCGGGCTTTGATGTGCAGCTGACCCTGAAAATTGCCCCGGCGGTGGCGCTGGTGCTGCTGGGATGCGAGGTGCTGTTCTTTGCCGCCCGCCCCGGCCGCTGGAAGTACGATTTTGTGTCCGTGCTGGTCTGTCTGGTGCTGATGGCGGGCTGCTTCTGCATGGCGATGCTGCCCCTGCTGTGGGACGAGTTGAGCGGCGAAAATCAGCAGACGATGAACCGTCTGAGCGCACAGGCCATTGACGAACTGTACACCGCCTGTAAGCGGGACGCGCAGGATATCGCCATCCGGGATATCAGCGGCAGGCTGTACCTGAGCGGCCCGCAGGTCGAGACGTTGCAGCAGGCCGCCGCCCTGCCCGCCGGGGATGCCTACCTGACCCTGACTGTGGAGCTGTTCGGTCCCTACGACAGCGCCGCCGCCTTTGCCCGGGACTGCTACACCCTGACCGCACTGGCAAAGCAGTGCACCGTGCCGCCGGAAAAGCTGCACTTTACATGGGATGCCCGCAGCCCGGCAGAAAGCAGCCTGAACACCGGCAGTCTGCTATACACCGAGGACTATTCGCTGGACCTGAGCGGCGCTGTGCAGCTGGACTGGACAGAGCAGCAGATGGAGCAGCAGACCGAGACCGAGTATCTGCTGGATGCAGGGAATATCCCCGACGAGGATTAAAAAATACCGCCGCACAGCTGTGCGGCGGTATTTTTGTAGTATGGCTGAAAGGATAAACGAAAATCGCCCCGAAGTCCTAAGACTTCAGGGCGGTTAAGCTGGAGCTGCTATCCAGATTCGAACTGGAGACCTCATCCTTACCAAGGATGCGCTCTACCAACTGAGCTATAGCAGCACATCACAGCTCGATAAGTATAGCACAGCTTGACCGGCTTTGCAAGCATTTTTTGCAAAAAAACTGAAATTTGGCAAAAAAGTCCCCGGAGCATCCGCAGATGCTCCGGGAACTCTGGAAATGCGTTTACTTTGCCAGACTGGTCAGGATGGGCTCGCACTGCTCTACGGTGGAGGAGAGCATCAGGTTGTAGGCGGTGACCATCTCCTGAATGGCGGCGCGGTTCTCCTTGGTCAGGGCATAGCTCTGGGTGGTGCCGTCCCGGCCAACGAATACGGCGGTGACGCTCTTGGCGTTCAGCCACTCGCTCAGCAGGCTGACCTCCTCGTCACTCAGCTGGAACAGCTCCAGATCGAACCAGCAGCCCAGATCCTGATCGTAGCCGCCGCCGTATTCCTCGTCACAGGTAAAGGTGTACAGCTCGTCATCAGCAGATACGTTGACCGTTTTGATGTCCAGCTTCTTGCTGCCAACATAGGTCAGAATCATATTAAAGGCAATGCTATCGTCCTGCAAGAACATATAGGGGTACAGCCCGCAGGACTTTTTATCCATGCTGGCCTGCTCCTGCGGAGAGGAAAGATCCCAGCCGCCGGTCTCCTCGTCGTAGGTGACGGTGAACTTGGAAAAGGCGGCCTTGAGTTCGGCATCGCTGGGGGCGGCGTTGGTAGCCTCCACTGCAGCAGGGGCGGCGGGCAGTGCGGGCGCAGCAGCCGAAGCGGCCATGCCGCCGCACAGCATGGCGGCAGCGCACAGACCGGCAACGACGCGCCGGAACAAACGGGAAGATCTCATAAGTCAGCACTCCTTTCCATTTTCGAAGGGGGATCTCTGGCTTCAGTATATCGCAGCACGACAGAAAAAGCAAGAAAACTGACACGAAACGCCCTGCCGCTGTCACGAAACGATTTTCGCTTGTCTTTAGCCCACCTGATGCTCTTCCAGCCAGCGGGTCATCTGCTGGGCAATGCCCTTGACGCTGCCCTCAGCAAAAGGCACCTTCAGCCCGGCGGTCTGCAGCAGCTCGGTGTAGCTGGCAAGACCGGCGCGGCGCACCAGTTTGAGGTAGCGCTCCCATGCGTCCTTGTGGTCGTCAAGGCTCAGCAGGAAGAATTGCAATGCTGCCATGGTGGACAGGCAGTAGTCGATATAGTAGAAGGGGCACTCGTAGATGTGCAGCTGGCGCTGCCAGCCTGCACCGCGCCCGTAGAAGGGCAGATTGTCAAAATCGATCCACGGACGGTACTTCTTTTCCAGCTTGAGCCACTCAGCGTTGCGCTGGTCGGGGGTCAGGTCGGGGTTCTGGTACATGATGTGCTGGAACTCGTCCACGGCGCAGCCGTAGGCAAGGAACACAAAGCTGTCCTCGGCGTGGAGCAGGGCATACTTCTCGGTATCTTTGCCGAACAGCAGGTGGTGCCACGGCGCGGTGAGGAACTCCATGGCCATGGAGTGGATCTCGGCGCTCTCCATGGCGGGGCATTCCAGATCGGCAGGCACGTTGGGGTCGCGCTCGGCCACATAGCCCTCAAAGGCGTGGCCGCACTCGTGGGTCAGCACGTCCACATCGCCGGAGGTGTTGTTCCAGTTGGCAAAGATGAAGGGGGCCTTGTAGCTGGGCAGGCTGGTCATGTAGCCGCCGGACATCTTACCGGGGCGGCTTTCCACGTCGAACAGCTCGTTGTCCTGCATAAAGTCGATGAACTCCGCCGTTTCGGGGCTGAGCTCGTGGTACATGGTGCGGGCGGCATCCATGCGCGCCTGATAGCCCGGGATGGGCTTGGGGTTGCCGTCCTTGAAGATGATGGGCAGGTCGGTAAAGGTGGGGTGGGTGATGCCGGTGCGCTTGGCGCGCATGGCCATCACCTTTTGCAGCTCGGGCACAACGTCCCGGGCAACCTGATCCCGGAAGGCCTGGATCTCAGCCTGACCGTAGCCGATGCGGTTCATGCGCACATAGGAAAGCTCGCTGTAATCCTTGTAGCCCAGCACCTTGGCCTGCTGATTCAGGTTCTTGACGATTTTGGTGTACAGTGTGTCCAGCTCGTCCCGGTGGGCGTCAAAGTAACCGGCCTCGGCTTCGTAGGCGGCGCGGCGCACGGCGGGGTCCAGATCCTCCTTGTAGGGGCCCAGCTGGGGGATGGTCAGCTGCTTGCCGTCCAGCTCCACCAGTGCGCCGCCGTAGATCTGCTGGTACTGGCTGACCAGCGCGTTGAACTCCTGCTGCAATTCCACGGTGCGGTCGTCCATGCCCAGCACGGCGTTCTTCATACCGGCTACGCAAGTGGTGCCGAAGTGCTCGGTAAGGGCATCCACATAGGGGTTTGCCAGAAACGCCCGGCTGATCTCCACACTGGCGTTGGTCACAGCGGGGCCGTTGGCATCAAAAAAGTCCTGCTCAGCCTTCCAGTAGGCATCGCGGGTGTCACAGGTGTAGTGGATGTTGGCCAGCTGGGAGGCGGTGGTGTAGTCCGCAAAGGCGCGGCTCTGCTCGTAGTACACCTGAATGAGGGCGTCGCCGTCCTGCGCATCGGCGGCCTTGGCAGCCAGCTGTTTGCACCGTGCCAGCAGGGCGTTGATGTCTGGGCGGGTATAGGTCATTTCGCTGAATTTCATGGAAAATTTCCTTTCCGGGGCAGTTTCCCCTTTGGTATCTTGTGTTCATCTTACCACGTTCTGCGCCAAAAGAAAAGAGGGAGGCAAGCGGGCAAAAGTCCTACGTTTATACAACACTGCCAAAAATAAAAACGCTCCTTTGGCAAAGATGTCTGTTTGGGCGCTTGCAGTGTAGCAAAAAAAGGATTATAATGGCATCATCAACAGAGTAAGACCCTGCGCGTTAAGTGCCGCATCAACGGGGAGTTGTGCTGCGGACGAAGGTATTGACCGCGGTGCAGGGTCTGCATCCCGCTGCTGCATGGACTTGGGTGCAGGCGAGAGCCGTCTGCGGTTTTTGCCGGAAGTGAATGTTGTTGGAATTCACGCCCTCCTTTGTGCGGTCTGTCACAGGGGAGGGCGTTTTTGCGTCCTGCCTGCTGTTCCTTTTTAAGGAGGACAACTACGATGAACGACAAAAAAACTTCGGTACGTACCCTGACCATGCTGGCTTTGCTGGTGGCTATGAGCATCGTGTTCAGCCGGGTGCTCAGCATCTCCACCGGTTTTGTCCGGTTTAATCTGGGCAGTCTGCCGGTACTGCTGGCGGCGGTGGTGTTCGGCCCCGGCGCAGGCTTTGCGGTGGGCGCGGTGGCCGATATCATCGGCGGTGTGCTGGCGGGCTACGCCATCAACCCGCTCATCACGCTGGGTGCGGGCGCCATCGGCTTAGTGGCGGGTTTTGCGTGGCAGAAGCTGAGCAGCCTTTCCACCAACCTGCGGCTTGCAGCCAGCGTGCTGCTGGGGCACTTTGTGGGCTCCATGGTCATCACCTCGCTGGCGCTGCGCCTGTTCTACGGCTATCCGTGGGCAACGCTTGCTGTGCGCATCCCTAACGCCCTCATCCTGAGCGCCGTGAACGTTGTACTGCTGCGCATCCTGCTGGAAAACCGCAGCCTGATGAAGCTGGCAAAGAAGTAAGAGATTCGTAAAATGGAACACCGGAGCGTCGGCAGACGCTCCGGTGTTCCGAAATTTTTAATATTATTCCTTGAATCGAGGCAGTATCTATGAACTACGAACAGGCAATGGAATACATCCACGCGGTGCAGTGGGCGGGGCATAAGCCCGGGCTTACCCGCACCCGCACCCTGCTGGCGGCATTGGGCGACCCGCACAAAAAGCTGCAATTCGTCCATGTGGCGGGCACGAACGGCAAGGGCAGTACGGCGGCGATGCTGGCTTCCTGCCTGCAAGCCGCCGGTTACCGGGTGGGGCTGTATACCTCGCCCTTCATCAACCGGTTCAACGAGCGCATCCAGATCAACGGGCAGCAGATCCCGGACGAGGCGCTGGTGGAGCTGGTGGAGCAGGTAAAGCCCGCCGCCGACGCCATGGAGGATGTGCCCACCGAGTTCGAGATCATCACCGCACTGGGAATGCTCTATTTTGCGCAGCAGCAGTGTGATATCGTGGTGCTGGAGGTGGGGCTTGGCGGCACGCTGGATTCCACCAATGTTATTGAAAAGCCTGCCTGCGCGGTGATCACGGCACTGGGCATGGATCACGTCAAGGAGCTTGGCCCCACGCTGGCGGATATCGCCGCCGCCAAGGCCGGCATCATCAAGCCGGGCTGCCCGGTGGTGAGCTACGGCGGCGCACCGGAGGCAGACGCCGTGCTGCGCCGGGTGGCGGCACAGCAGCACGCTCCCTTTACCGAGGTGGACTTTGCAAAGCTGCAAATCACCGGCGGGGATTTGGACGCAGTTACCTTCAGCTTTGACGGGCTGGACGGGGTGCGGCTGCCGCTCATCGGCAGCTATCAGCCCCGCAACGCCGCGCTGGCCATCACCGCCCTGCGGGTGCTGCGGCAGCAGGGCTGGAACATTCCGGAAAGTGCCATCCGCGCCGGGCTGGAGCAGGTAAGCTGGCCCGGGCGCTTTGAGCTGCTGCGCCACAGCCCGGCCTTTGTGCTGGACGGCAGCCACAACGCCCACGGGATGCGCGCCACAGTGCAGAGCCTGAAAGACCGCTTCCCCGGGCAGAAATTCGTCTTTCTGGTCAGCATCATGGCCGACAAGGACGTGGACGAGATGCTGGCGCTGCTGGCACCGCTGGCCGAGCGGTTCGTGACCGTGACGGCGCACAACCCCCGCGCCATGCCGGCGCAGACGCTGGCGGAGCATATCCGCGCCTACGGCTGCACCGCCGAGGCTGCGGACAGCATTGAGGCCGGTGTAGCGCGTGCGGAAGAACTGGGCGGCGAAGGCCCGGTGTGCGCACTGGGAACGCTGTATTTCTCCGGCGATGTCCGGCAGGCCTTTGCCAAAATAAATAAAGCATAAAGCGATGGGGTTACTGCAAAATGCAGTAGCCCCATCGCTTATATAATACTATTTATACCCGCAGCTGCTTTTTGCCATTTGCAGCGCACGGCACAGCGGGCGGTAGAGCAGCAGCATCAGCACAAAATTGCCAACGCCGTGCAGTGCATCGTAGCTCAGGCCGCTGAGCCACCAGCTCAGGGCAAAGGCGGGCGTTTTGGCAAATAGATACACCGCCGCGCACAGCCCGCCGAAGCACAGGCCGTACAGCCCGCTGAACACTGCCCAGAAAAAGGCGTTGTCCATGCGGCGCAGCAGCCATGCAAGCAGCGCCAGCAGATACCACACATACAGGTACATCACCCACCACAGGCCAAAGCCGTACAGCACGCCCTGCAGCAGAATGAATACCGTGATGGCGCCGGGGGTCTCCCGGGGCAGTTCCAGTGCAAACAGGATGATGAGCAGGCTCACCGGCTCCAGATTGGGCAGACCGCTCATGGCCTGCTTGCTCACCACCAGCAGCGCGCCCATCAGGCCGCTGAGCACCAGCCGCAGCACCCGGGTGTGCAGCGCCACCGGCTTTTTACCCCTTGGTGTAGGTAAAGGCATAGCTGTCACCGTCGTGGAGTTCAATGTCGGCCACGCCCACGGTGGTCATCTCACCGGCAGCGTCGGTCAGGCACCACCATGCCTGGTCCTTATCATAGTCGGCAGTCTCGCCGTTCACGGTGGTCACAAAGCCGGCTTCGGCTTCTTCCTGACTGATGATCCCGGCCTCGGCCAGTGCGGTGCTCAGCTTTTCGCCGTCGGTTACGTTCAGCAGTACGCTGGAAACGCTGCCGTCCGCAGCGGTAACGGTGAACTCCACCGTGGCCTGTGCCTTACTGGCAGCGGAAGAAGCAGCCTCAGAAGCGGTCACAGAAGAAGCCACAGAGGAGGCTGCGCTGGAAGCGGTAGAGGAAGCGGAAGCGCCGCAGCCTGCCAGCAGGCAGACGGTCAGCACAGCACTGAGGGTCAGAACGGCAAATTTATGCAGAGTGTTCATGGTTCAAAATCTCCTTGTTTCGTGTTTTGCGTGCAGAGCACACGGCAGATATAGTACCATGAAACCGGCTGGAAATCAACATTTTTTCTGCATAGCTTCAAAATATGCGGCAGCGACGCCCACCTGATTGGCCTCGCTGCTGAAGGCGCAGGGCACGATCTGGCAGCGGGGTAAGCCCTCCATGTAAGCTTGTCCCGCCCGGGAGGCGTACAGTCCATCGTAGGCGCTGCGCAAGCTTTCCAGCAGCAGGGGCTGCTTGCTGATGCCGCCGCCGATGGCCACCTTTTCCACATCCAGCAGAACGGTCAGGTTGTAGATCTGCACCGCCACCGCGTGGCAGAACCGCCGCAGCACCTCTAAGGCCTCCGGCTCCCCGGCGTTGGCGGCGGCAAAAAAGCTGCGTCCGTCCAGCGGGGCGTCCTCCGGCAGTGCCTTGCGGGCGCGGTACCATTTAAGCAGATTGCTGGTGCTGCACTGGCAGGCCATGTTCTGGTCCGGGGCGTCCCACGCCTCGGCGTTGGTGTTGACAAAGCTGTACTCTCCGGCGGTAAAGTGCACCCCGCGCACCAGCTGTCCGTTGGCAATAATGCCGCCGCCCACGCCGGTGCCGATGATGAACACCGCAGCGTTGCAGCAGTCCTTCAGCGCGCCGTTTGCCAGCTCTGCCATGGCGGCGGCTTTGCCGTCATTTTCCAGTATGACAGGGCAGCCGCACTTTTCCGCCAGCAGCTGCCCCACCGGGGTGGCGGTGTTGTACAGCAGCGCTCCGCCGTTGGACACATAGCCGGTGCGGTTATCCACAAAGCCCGGCAGTGCCATGGCAATGCCGTTCACCTCGTCCTTATGGGGCGCATACAGCCGGTAGACTGCATCCAGAAACTGCGCCTGCGTATCCTGCGGCGTGGGCACCGCGCCGCTGTCCGTGCGGTGCATCTGCTCATCCATGACCGAGTATTTGATCTCGGTACCGCCTACATCAAAAACCATGATCTTCATCTTGTAGCCCTCCCGTAAACGGTCGTTTTCTGTCCCTATTATGGCAAATCATCGCGGGAAAGTAAAGCCCCGGCGGTAAAAAAGAAAACTGCAAAAAACGCACCGGCTTGCGGTTGCAATCCACCCCGCCCTGTGATATCCTGAAAAGAGAGTATCTGTTATATAAAGGAAGAAACTGCCATGGATTGCAAACTGCGTGCCAAAAACTGCGGCGGCTGCCCCCTGCTGGGGCTGGACTATGCCGCGCAGCTGAAACAGAAGGAAGAAAAAGTGCGTGCTCTGGTGGGCAAATACGGCCCGGTGCACCCCATCCGGGGCATGGAGCAGCCCTACCACTATCGCAATAAGGTGATTTCCACCTTTGCTCCCGGCTTTGGTGGAAAACTGACCTCCGGCATCTACGCGGCAAACAGCCACAAGGTGTTGCCGGTGGAAAGCTGTCTGCTGCAGGACGAGGTGCTGGACAAGACCATGCAGGCGGTGCGAGCTGCCGCCAACGCCTGCCGCTACCAGCCCTATGATGAGGACAAGGGCACCGGCCTTGTGCGCCACTGCCTGCTGCGGCGGGGCGTAGCCACCGGGCAGGTGATGGTGGTGTTGGTGACGGCGCAGCCGGTGCTGCCGGGCGCGAAAAACTTTGTCAAGGCACTGCTGGCCGAAGCGGCGCAGCGCGGCGTGACTGTGACCACCGTGGTGCAGAACGTGAACAGCCGCAAGACCAGCGTGGTGCTGGGCGAAGCGGAAAAGGTGCTGTACGGCAAGGGATTCATTCTGGACACCCTCTGCGGCAAGACCTATGCCATCAGCCCGCGCAGCTTTTATCAGGTGAACCCGGCGCAGACCGCCGTGCTGTACGGCCTTGCGGTGGAAGCTGCAAAGCTGACCGGCAAGGAGGTAGTGCTGGACGCCTACTGCGGCATTGGCACCATCGGCCTGACCGCCGCCGACCATGCAAAGCAGGTGGTGGGCGTGGAACTGAACCGGGACGCCGTGCAGGACGCCATTGGCAACGCAAGGCACAATGGCGTAAAGAACGCCCGCTTCTTTGCCGCCGATGCCACCCGCTGGATTGGCGAAGCGGCCGCAGCAGGGGAGAAGGCAGACGTGATCTTTATGGACCCCCCGCGCGAGGGCTCCACCCCGGAATTTCTTGCCAGCGTGGCCCGCATGGCACCGAAGCGGGTGGTCTATGTCAGCTGCAACCCCGTCACCCTCGCCCGCGACCTTGCCACCCTGACAAAGCTGGGCTATAAGGCCGAGGGCTTTACCCCGGTGGATATGTTCCCGCATACGGAGCACGTCGAAGCGATAGTTTCGCTACAAAGAGAAATCTAGTAGAAATCCTCCGTTTTACGTTATTTTCTCGTCACGTTGTGTTCGATGGCGAGGGCGATAAACTCCGCAACAAACGCATTGAAAATCACATTACTGTTTCGGTGGTAATTGATATGGAGTGCGGAAACACAAAGAATTGAATATCTAACAATCGGCATAGCCGCAGACTTTCACAAAAAGCCTGCGGCTTTTTCTTTGCCCAAAAACAGAAAGGAGGCATCCGTGAAATGGCAGTTTTTCGGGTAGAAAAGAACAGCGGCTACACGGTCATGTCAAACCACCACCTGCGGAACCGGGCCTTGTCCCTGAAAGCCAAAGGCTTACTTTCCCAAATGCTCTCCCTGCCGGAAGATTGGGACTACACCCTGCAAGGGCTGGCCCGTATCAACCGGGAAAGCATTGACGCGATACGGCAGGCCATCCGGGAACTGGAACAGGCAGGCTACATCCAGCGTTCCAGAGAACGGGACGAGAAAGGGCGGCTGCGCGGTGCAGACTATGTGATCTTCGAGCTGCCGCAGCCTGTTCCTGCATCGGTTTCACCTACATTGGAAAATCCAACGTTGGAGAATCCCACGCAGGGAAACCCTACGTTGGAAAATCCAATGCAATTAAATAAAGATAAACTAATTACAGAAAAACAAAAGAAAGAGGGATTAAATATCGATTCCATTCCTATCCATTCCCCAAACCCCTTGCCTTTGGACGAGGACGAGGCAGCGGCACCGCCGCCGGAACGGACCGGAAGCCGAAAGGAAGCGGCCTATCAAATCTACCGGGACCTGATTTTGGAGAACATCGAGTATGATACCCTCATCCAGAATCCCCGGATAGACCGGGAACAGCTGGACGAGATCGTGGACATCCTGCTGGAAACGGTCTGCACTTCCCGCAAGTCCATCCGGGTGGCCGGGGACGATTACCCGGCAGAGCTGGTCAAGGCAAAATTCCTAAAGCTGGACAGCCATCACATCGAGTTCGTCATGGACTGCCTGCGGGACAACACCACCAAAGTCCGCAACATCAAGCAATACCTGCGGGCTATGCTTTTTAATGCGCCCAGCACCATCAACAGCTACTATGCGTCCCTTGTGGCGCATGATATGGCGCAGCCCGATTGGGGCCGCCCGCCCAACACCTGACCGAAAGGAGCGTCCACCTATGAGAACACTTTACCTGCGGCGGCTGGTGGTTCCACCCTAGCTGCCGCCCTGAATTTTCTGCAACAAGGAGGGATTCATATTGCAGGAAGAAGTCACCCAGAAAACCATTGCGCTGTCCATGAAAACAGGCAAGCTCACCGCCCAAGCCCTGCAAGCCGCGCTGAAAAAATACTTGCAGCACCGGGCCAAGGGGCCAAAGCTGCACCACGGCAAGCAAAGCCTGAAACAGCTGAAAGCCCACGGTGCGGCCCTGACCAACATTGAAGTCACGGAGGCGAACATCGGGGCGTTCAAGCCCTGCGCCAAGAAGTACGGCGTGGACTTCACCTTGCGCAAAGACAAGACCACCCAGCCGCCTCACTACATCGTGATCTTCAAGGACAAGGATGCGGATAATCTGGAACAGGCGTTCCGGGAGTTCACCGCCAAAACGCTTTCCAAAGAGCAGCGGCCCTCCATCCGCAGGGTGCTGGCCGCAGCCAAGCAGAAAGCAGCCCAGCAGCCAAAACGCGCCAAGGAAAAAATCAAACAAAGGGGGCTGGAGCGATGAAGCCTGAACTGAAAAAGCTGCTGGTGCTGAATCTGCCGTATCTGCTGTTCGTGTACCTGTTTGCCAAATGCGGGCAGGCATACCGTCTGGCGGCGGGCACGGATGCTTCGGCAAAGCTGCTCCATCTGACGGACGGCATCTCCGATGCCTTTGTAAGCCCGCTGCCCAGCCTGCATCCGTTTGACCTCTGCGTAGGCCTTGCCGGGGCTGTAGCTGTCCGGCTCATCGTGTACAGCAAAGGAAAGAATGCCAAGAAGTACCGCAAAGGCGAGGAATACGGTTCTGCCCGGTGGGGCACCGCCAAAGACATTGCCCCGTACATCGACCCCAAGTTTGAAAACAACATCCTGCTGACCCAGACCGAACGCCTGACCATGACCGGGCGGCCCAAAGACCCCAAGACGGCCCGGAACAAAAATGTGCTTGTGATCGGCGGCTCCGGCAGCGGCAAGACCCGCTTCTATGTGAAGCCCAACCTCATGCAATGCTTTCCCACTTCCGACTATCCCACCTCATTCGTGGTCACAGACCCAAAAGGCACACTGGTTCTGGAAACGGGCCAAATGTTCCAGCGGGCAGGCTACCGGGTGAAAATCCTGAACACGATAAACTTTTCCAAGTCCATGAAGTACAACCCGTTTGTTTACATCCACTCGGAAAAGGATGTGCTGAAGCTGGTGAATACCCTTATCGCCAACACAAAGGGCGAGGGTGAAAAATCGGCGGAAGATTTTTGGGTGAAGTCGGAACGGCTGTTCTACACCGCACTCATTGGCTACATCTGGTACGAGGCCCCGGCAGAAGAAATGAACTTCACCACCCTGCTGGAAATGATAAACGCCAGTGAAGCCCGCGAGGACGACCCGGAGTTTCAAAGCCCAGTGGACCTCATGTTTGAACGGCTGGAACAGAAAGACCCGGACCACTTCGCCGTCCGGCAGTACAAAAAGTTTTTGCTGTCGGCGGGCAAGACCCGTTCTTCCATCCTGATAAGCTGCGGTGCCCGTTTAGCCCCATTTGACATCCGGGAGGTGCGGGAACTGATGGAAAACGATGAAATGGAGCTGGACACCATCGGGGACGAAAAGACGGTGCTGTTTCTCATTATGAGCGACACGGACACCACCTTCAACTTCATTCTTGCCATGCTTCAAAGCCAGCTTATCAACCTGCTGTGTGACCGTGCGGATGATAAATACGGTGGCCGACTGCCTGTCCATGTACGGCTGATTCTGGACGAGTTCGCCAACATTGGGCAGATTCCCAACTTCGACAAGCTGATCGCCACCATCCGCAGCCGGGAAATCTCGGCATCCATCATTTTGCAGAGCCAGTCGCAGCTGAAAGCCATCTACAAGGATGCGGCCGAAATCATTTCGGACAACTGCGATTCTGTTCTCTTTTTGAGTGGGCGGGGCAAGAATGCCAAAGAGATCTCCGATGCGCTGGGGAAAGAAACCATCGACAGTTTCAACACCAGCGAGAACCGGGGTTCTCAAACCTCCCACGGACTGAACTATCAAAAATTAGGAAAGGCGTTGATGTCAGAGGACGAAATCGCAATCATGGACGGCGGCAAATGTATTTTGCAGCTGCGGGGCGTAAGGCCGTTCTTCTCGGAGAAGTTCGACATCACCAAGCACCCGCACTACAAATACCTTGCGGACGCGGACAAGAAAAACACCTTTGATGTGGACAGGTTCTTATCCACCCTGCGCCGGAAACGGCAGCAGGTAGTCGCACAGGACGAAAGTTTTGACCTGTACGAAATCGACCTGTCGGATGAAGATGCAGCCGCCGAATGAGGCGGCATTTTTTGAAAAAATTTTTGAGTGCCGCAGAACAAGCGGCAGAAAGTGAGGACCTTATGGAATTTTTCAACAGCGCAGTCGATACTTTGCAGACCATCGTGGTCGGTCTGGGCGGTGCCCTGTGTGTCTGGGGCGGCATCAACCTGTTGGAGGGCTATGGACAGGATAACCCCGGCAGCAAGAGCCAGGGCGTGAAGCAGCTGGTCGCGGGCGGCGGCGTTGCCCTGATCGGCGTGACCCTTGTCCCGCTGCTGTCCGGGCTGCTGGGCTAAGTCCTGCATCGCTGCCCACAATTTTCCGAACAACTAACACTTAAAATCCTACGCCGCGCTCTCCCGCTCACATGGGAGGGCGCGGGAAAGGAGGTATCTTTGCTTGATTAGTGAGATCATCGAGAAATGGATAAAAGGCATTTTGATAGATGGCATCACGGGCAATCTCTCCGGCCTGTTCGATAACGTGAACGCCAAAGTGGGCGAAATCGCTTCGGACGTCGGCTCTACCCCGCAGGCATGGAACAGCGGCATTTTCAATATGCTGCGTAGTCTTTCCGAAACGGTGGTGCTTCCCATTGCGGCGGCCATCCTTGCCCTTGTGATGTGCCATGAACTTATCCAGATGATTACCGAAAAGAACAATATGCACGACTTCGATACTTCCATGTTCTTCCGCTGGATTTTCAAGTCTGCTTTTGCCATCCTCATTGTCAGCAACACATGGAATATCGTTATGGGTGTGTTCGATGCCACCCAGAGCGTTGTCAACCAAAGTTCCGGCGTTATCATCGGTGAAACATCCATCCACTTTGACCGCCTGATACCCGGACTGGAATTTCAGCTGGAAAGCATGACCATTGGCAGTCTGCTCAGCCTGTGGTTCCAGACCCTTGTGGTGGGCCTGACCATGAACATCCTGTCTATCTGCATCTTCCTTGTGACCTACGGCCGCATGATCGAGATTTATGTTGTGACCGCACTGGGGCCTATCCCGCTGGCGACCATGGGCAGCAGCGAGTGGCGCAGCACCGGGCAGAACTACTTGAAGTCTTTGCTGGCACTGGGTTTCCAAGCGTTCCTGATTATGATTGTCGTGGGCATTTACGCGGTGCTGATACGTAACATTTCGGGCGCGGCGGACATTGCCGGGGCTATCTGGGGCTGCATGGGCTACACCGTGCTACTCTGTTTCTGTCTGTTCAAGACCGGCAGCATCAGCAAGTCCGTATTCGGTGCCCATTGAGAAAGGAGCGTTTGAATGGCGTATGTGACCGTTCCCAAAGATTTGACCCATGTAAAATCCAAAGTCTTATTCGGGCTGACCAAGCGGCAGCTGGTCTGCTTCGGCGGTGCGCTCCTCACAGGCGGACCGCTTTATTTTTTGACCCGGAACTATCTTTCCAACAGCGCGGCGGCTCTGCTGATGATTTTTGCCATGCTGCCGGGGCTGCTGTTCGCTCTGTTCGAGCGGCACGGCCAGCCCCTTGAAGTGGTGATTCAGCAAATGATTCAGTGCTGCTTCCTGCGTCCCAAGGAAAGGCCCTATCAGACCAACAATGCTTACGCCGCCCTTGTGCGGCAATATCAAATGGAACAGGAGGTAAAGGCCATTGTCCAGAAAAACGACATCCCGCGAAACCGAAAAGCCCAAAAAGCTCACCCGCGCCCAGAAAAAAGAAATTGATGCCGTTCTCCGCAAGTACAAGGGTGACGGCAAGCCCCGCACGGCGCAGGCTACCATCCCGTATGAGGCCATTTACCCGGACGGGGTCTGCCGCATTGACCGCCGCACGTTCTCCAAGTGCATTGCCTTTGAGGACATCAGCTATCAGCTGGCCCAGCCGGAGACCCGGACCGCCATCTTTGAACACCTGTGCGACCTCTACAACTATGTGGATGCTTCCATCCATGTGCAACTTTCGTTTTTGAATCGAAAAGTTGACCCGGTGCAGTACGCAAAAAGTTTTGAGATCGCACCGCAGGGGGATGATTTTGACGACATCCGCGCCGAGTACACCGCCATCCTGCAAAAGCAGCTTGCCAGTGGCAACAACGGCATTGTCAAAACCAAATATCTGACGTTTACCATTGAGGCCGATAGCCTGAAAACGGCGCGGGCACGGCTGACCCGCATTGGCCTTGATCTGCTGGGCTACTTTAAGACCATGGGCTGCGTGGCACACGTCATGGATGGGCGGGAACGTTTGGAGGTGCTGCACGGCATCTTCCACCCGGACGGCGAACCGTTCCGCTTTGACTGGGACTGGCTGGCACCCTCCGGCCTCTCCACCAAGGATTTTGTGGCTCCATCCTCCCTCTGCTTCGGTACGGCCAAGACTTTTGGTTTGGGCGGCAAGTATGGAGCCGTGAGCTTTTTACAAATCCTTGCGCCGGAACTTTCGGACGAAATGCTGGCCGACTTCCTCAAAACGGAAAGCGGGATTCTCGTCAATCTCCATGTGCAGGCCATCGACCAGACCGAGGCCATCAAGACGATTAAAAGAAAGATAACAGACCTTGATGCCATGAAGATTCAGGAGCAGAAAAAAGCTGTCCGTTCCGGGTACGACATGGATATACTGCCCAGCGACCTTGCCACCTACGGCGAGGATGCCAAAAAGCTGCTGAATAAATTGCAGACCCGGAACGAGCGGCTTTTCATGCTGACCTTTCTGGTGCTGAACGTGGCCGACACCAAGCAAAAGCTGGGAAACGATGTGTTCCAAGCGGCAGGTGTAGCCCAGAAGTACAACTGCTCTCTTGTCCGGCTGGACTACCAGCAGGAGCAGGGCCTTGTGTCCAGTCTGCCACTGGGCATCAACCAGATAAAGATTCAGCGCAGCCTTACCACCTCCAACGTGGCGGTGTTCGTGCCCTTTGTGACGCAGGAACTTTTCCAGAGCGGGGCGGCCATGTACTACGGCATCAACGCAAAATCCCACAACATGATCATGCTGGACCGCAAGCAGGCCCGGTGTCCCAACGGCTTGAAGCTGGGCACGCCCGGCAGCGGAAAATCCATGAGCTGCAAGTCCGAAATCGTCAGTGTGTTTTTAACGACTGCTGACGATATTTTTATTTCAGACCCAGAGGCCGAGTATTATCCGCTGGTCAAGCGGCTGCATGGGCAGGTCATCAAACTTTCGCCCACCAGCAAGGACTATGTGAATCCTCTGGACATCAACCTGAACTACTCCGAAGATGATAGTCCTTTGGCCTTGAAATCAGATTTTGTGCTGTCGTTCTGTGAGCTGGTCATGGGCGGCAAAACAGGTCTGGAAGCGATTGAACGCACCGTGATAGACCGTGCCGTGAAAGCTATCTACCGCCCGTATCTGGCGAACCCCTGCCCGGAGAATATGCCGATTCTCTCTGACCTCCACCAAGCACTGCTCGACCAGCACTTGCCGGAAGCGGACCGGGTAGCGCAGGCATTGGACTTGTATGTGTCCGGCTCGCTGAATGTGTTTAATCACAAAACGAATGTGGACATCCACAACCGGCTTGTGGCCTTTGACATCAAAGAGTTAGGCAAGCAGTTAAAAAAACTGGGGATGCTCATTATCCAAGACCAGATATGGGGCCGCGTCACCCAGAACCGCAGCCAAGGCAGGGCTACATGGTATTTTGCAGACGAGTTTCACTTGCTCTTGAAAGAGGAACAGACCGCCGCATACAGTGCCGAGATTTGGAAACGCTTCCGCAAATGGGGCGGCGTGCCCACAGGCGCCACCCAGAATGTGAAGGATCTTCTTTCTTCCCCGGAGATCGAGAACATTCTGGAAAACAGCGACTTCATCACGCTGCTGAATCAGGCATCCGGCGACCGCAAAATCCTTTCGGAACGGCTGAACCTCTCCGCAGACCAGCAGAAGTACATCGACAACTCCGAACCGGGCGAAGGACTGCTGATTTTTGAAAATGTGGTACTGCCGTTTTCAAACCCCATTCCGAAAAACACCCAGCTCTATAAGATCATGACCACCCGGCTCAGCGAGGTGGTGGAGCTATGAGCCTAACGCATTTCAGCTTGTTTTCCGGCATCGGCGGTATCGACCTTGCCGCAGAAGCAGCGGGTTTTACTTCGGTCTGCCAATGCGAGTGGGCAGCCTTTCCCGCCGCTGTGCTGGCAAGCCACTGGCCGGAGGTGCCCCGCTTTCAGGACATCACCACCGTAACAAAGGAGGCTTTCTTTGAAAAAACAGGACTTCGCACCGTCACCCTCATTTCAGGCGGCTTCCCGTGCCAGCCGTTCTCCACCGCAGGGCGGCAGCGCGGCTTCCACGATGAACGCTACCTGTGGCCCGAAATGCTGCGCGTTATCCGGGAATTGCAGCCCCGTTGGGTGCTTGGAGAAAATGTTGCTGGCTTCCTCCGTATGGGGCTCGACAAAACGCTCATTGACTTGGAGCAGGCAGGTTACGATGTTCGGGTTTTCGTATTACCTGCTGCTGCCGTTGGCGCGTGGCACGAACGGAAACGGGTATTCATCATCGGCTCCGCTGCTTCCCACACCCCTTGCCAGCGACACCGGGGATGTGGGCAAGGGGTTGGACATCCAAATCTCTGCGAACGGCAGCTATCGCAAGATGAACAAGGATGGCAAAGCATGGACGGCGCGGCTCTCTCATGTGGTCTACCGCATGACCCCCACCACGCTGGAAAGGCCCTACCTCAACCCGGACTGGGTAGAGTGGCTGATGGGTTTCCCGCGCAAATGGACGGACATTCCCTTTGGGCCGAAGAACCCGCCGACATCCCGCGCCTGACCGAAGAGGTGCCGAACCGCAGCAAGCGGATGAAAACGCTGGGCAATGCGGTTTCGCCGCCGCAGGTGTTCCCGATTCTCAAATACATTGCGGACATTGAAACGAGCCGCTGTCCGATGGGAGGTGAAGAACCTTGAAAGAATTGCAGGCAAAAGCCAAAGTCACCCAGACCATGACCCGTGACGGTCTGGTGGTGGAAAATCAGGCGGACGGCACTGTAGAGAATGTTTCCAGTCGGGAAACGGAACAGGACTACTCCACGGATGCCGAGGGCAAGGCCGAAAAAATTCTGGAACGGGCCGAGGACATCAAGGACGGGCATAAAAATAAAAAGAAAGCGAAAAAAGCCGCAGAAACCGCAGCCACCGCCGAAAGCGAAGATGGCCTGCACCGTTCCGCTGCCCGTTTGGAATTGACCGAGGACGAACGGGCAGACCCGGCGTTGCAGCCGTATATCCAAAAGGCGGGAGCGAAAGCCGACAAGCTGGATGCGGCCCGCGCCGCTCTGCCGAAGAAGCGTGTCCCGGTCAAGGAAAAAGTTTACGATGCAGCCAGCGGCAAGGCAAAATCCACCCTGCGGTTTGAGCAGCAGGACAAAGGCCCGCCCAGCCTGAAACCAAACCCGGCCAGCCGCCCGCTATCGGAAGCGTTGCTGTTCGCTCACGGAAAAATCCATGAAGTCGAACACGAAAATGTGGGTGTGGAGGGCGGCCACAAGGGTGAAGAACTGGTGGAGCGTCAGACCGCCAAAGCCATCCGCAGCGGCATCCGGCACCACAAGATGAAACCCTACAAGGCCGTGGAAAAGGCAGAGCGTCAGCTCATGTCTGCCAATGCAGAATACTTTTACCAGAAATCCTTGCGGGACAATCCGCAAATTGCACAGGCGGCCAGCAACCCCATTTCCCGGATGTGGCAGAAACGGCGTATCAAGCAACAGTACGCCAAAGCTGCACGGCAGGCCGGACAAGCCGCTGCGCAGGGTGCAGCCGCCACCGCAGAGAACGGTTTCCGGGTAACAAAGCTGGCGGCCGAGGGCGGCGAACGGGTGGCCGAATTTGCGGCCCAGAACTGGAAAACCATTCTGATCGTGGCGGTGTTTGGTCTGCTGGCTCTGCTCCTGATAACCGGCCTGCAGTCCTGCACCGTGATGGCGGGCACTGCCGGGACCGGCGTGACAGCATCCTCTTATTTTTCCAAGGATAAGGATATGCTGGGCGCAGAGAAAGCCTACGCCAAGTTGGAACAAAAACTGCAACGGTATCTCGACACCTACGAGGCCACCCACAACTACGATGAATACCATTTTTATCTGGACGAAATCGAGCATGACCCCTATGTGCTGATCTCGATTTTGTCCGCGCTGCATGACGGCGTGTTCACACTGGCCGAGGTGCAGGGCGAACTTGAAATGCTCTTTGAAAAGCAATACATCCTGACCGAGACCGTGACCATGCAGATACGTTACCGTACAAAAATGATGGTCATTATTGGCCCGTATGGTGTGCCGCAAGTTATCACCTACCAAGAACCATATGAATACTACATCTGCACGGTCAAGCTGAAGAACAAGGATTTATCTCATCTGCCTGTGGAAGTACTGACCGAGGAACAGCTTAGTGCCTATTCGCTCTATATGCGCACGCTGGGCAACCGGCCGGATTTGTTCGGGCAGGCACAGTACCCCAATGCGTCCACCATCAAGCAGCCCACCTACTACGATATTCCCCCGGAAGCACTAAAGGATGATAGGTTTGCCGCCATGATGGAGGAAGCCACGAAGTACATCGGCTACCCGTATGTGTGGGGCGGCAGTTCGCCCAGCACCAGCTTTGATTGCAGCGGCTACATTTCGTGGGTGCTGAATCACTCCGGTTGGAACGTGGGCCGCCAGACCGCACAAGACCTTTACAACCTCTGTACTCCTGTTTCGACGGCGCAGGTCAAACCGGGCGACCTTGTATTTTTCAAGGGAACCTACGATACCCCCGGCGTGAGCCATTGCGGTATCTATGTAGGCAATTCCATCATGCTGCACTGCGGCGACCCTATCTCTTACACAAACCTCAACTCAAAATATTGGCAGGAACATTTTTACAGCTATGGGCGTTTACCGTGACGCCAGAAAGGATTTTGTATGGCAAAAAGACTTTCCCGCATTGAGCGCGATATTGAACGGCTCAAAGAAAAAATATCTGAATACCAGCAGCAGTTGAAAGAACTGGAAGCTGCAAAGACTGAACAGGAAAACTTGCAGATCATTCAGTTGGTGCGCAGCATGAACATGAAGCCGGACGAGTTCGCAGCTTTCCTGCGCAGCGGTGCGCTGAACGCTGCGCCCACCGTTACCCCGTACCACAAACAGGAGGATGCCGCCGATGAAACCTGATAACTGGAACCGTTTCGCTGCCGGACTGCTGGCCATCCTGCTCTGCCTCTGCTCCTTTTCCATGCCCGCTTTCGCAAGCGGTACTGACCCTGCCCCGGAACCTCTGCCGGAGATTATCGAAGAAGAACCCACCACGGGCGGCATGGAGCCGGAGGGTGTGCCCATCACGCCCAAGGGCAATGCAACACTGGTGGATGACTTTTACGGCGACAAGCAGCTTATCACAGTGACCACCAAGGCCGGGAATTATTTTTACATTCTCATTGACCGTGCCAACGAGGACAAGGAAACGTCCGTTCACTTCCTGAACCAAGTGAACGATGCCGACTTGCTGGCCCTGCTGGATGAAGAACCGCAGGCCGCCGAAGTCTGCACCTGCACGGTGAAATGTGAGGCCGGAAACGTCAACGAAAACTGCCCCTTGTGTGAAAAGAGCCTGCGCAACTGCACGGCCCCGGAAGCTGTGAAAACTGACACCGAAACGCCGCAGGAAAAGCCGAAGTCCAGCATGGGCAGTCTGATGATCCTGCTGGTGCTGGCTTTGGCGGGCGGCGGTGCGGCACTCTATTATTTCAAGTTCCGCAAGCCCAAGGCCGATACCACCGGGCACGATGATCTGGACGAATACGATTTTGGCGAGGACGAAGATGCAGACGAGGAACCGGCTGAAATCGAGATTCATTCAGAGGACGGACAGGAGGACGAAACATGAGCTTTCAGCTGGTGATCGCCGAAAAAACCAGTGTGGCCCGCAGCATTGCCACCGTGATCGGGGCCGATGAAAAGCAAAACGGCTACTGGCAGGGCGGCGGGTATCTTGTCAGCTGGTGCATCGGGCATCTGGTGTCCTTTGCGGAAGCGGGCCAGTACGATGAAAAATACTGCAAGTGGAAGTATGAAGATTTGCCCATCCTGCCCCAGCCGTGGCAGTTCGTCGTCCCGGACGAGAAAAAACAGCAGTTTGAAGTTCTGCGTGCCCTGCTCAACCGCCCGGACGTGGACAGCGTGACCGCCGCGACCGACGCAGGCCGGGAGGGAGAACTGATTTTCCGTTTCGTCTACCAAATGGTCGGCTGCACGAAACCTGTGAAGCGGCTCTGGATTTCCAGCATGGAGGATGCTGCTATCCGGGAGGGCTTCGCAAACCTGCGCCCGGATTCGGACTACGATGCGCTATACCAATCGGCCCTCTGCCGTGCAAAGGCGGATTGGCTGGTGGGTATCAATGCAACACGGCTGTTTTCGGTGCTGTACCATAAGACCCTAACCGTGGGCCGGGTGCAGACCCCGACACTGAAAATGTTGGTGGACCGGGACGCAAAAATCCTGCGCTTCCAGAAAGAAAAGTATTACACGGTCGGCATCCATTCCGGCAGCCTGAAAGCAGACAGTGGGCGCATTGCGGATGCAGAAACCGCAAATTCTCTCAAAGAAAAATGCACGGGTGCAGTTGCCGTCTGTACTTCTGTCAAGCGGGAGAAAAAGACAGAACAGCCGCCCAAGCTCTATGACCTGACCACCTTGCAGCGGGAAGCAAACCGTCTGTTCGGTTTCACCGCCAAGCAGACCCTTGACTACGCCCAGCAGCTTTACGAAAAGAAACTGCTGACCTATCCCCGCACGGACAGCCAATATCTGACCGAGAATATGGGCCAGACAACACAACATCTTGTGGCTGGCCTGCTGGGGCTGCTGCCCTTTGCTCAAGAGCTTGACTTGACCCCGGAAGTGGGCCGGATTCTGAACAGCAAAAAGGTATCGGACCACCACGCCATCCTTCCCACGGCCGAATTTGTAAGGCAGGGTTTCACTGGTCTTGCCGAGAGTGAATGCAAGCTGATGAACCTTGTCTGCTCCAAACTGCTCTGCGCGGTGGCTATACCCCATGAGTACGAAACTGTGACGGCTGTGTTCTCCTGTGCAGGGAACGAGTTCGCCGCCAAGGGAAAGACTGCGCTTGTCCCCGGTTGGAAAGAAATCGACCAGAGGTTCCGCTCCACCCTGAAAGCAGACGGCGAAGAAGAAGCGGAAAGCCTGAACACCCTGCCGGAACTGGCCGAGGGGCAGAGTTTTTCCGTGACGGCTAACGTTTCGGAACGCTTCACGTCCCCGCCGAAAGCCTACACCGAAGATACGCTCCTGTCAGCAATGGAGCGGGCCGGGGCCGAAGATATGCCGGAAAACGCAGAACGCAAGGGGCTGGGTACGCCCGCCACCCGTGCCGCAATTCTGGAAAAATTGGTACAAATGGGCTTTGTGCAGCGCAAGGGTAAACAGCTTGTCCCCACCAAGGACGGCATCAATCTGGCGGTGGTTCTGCCGGAAAGCCTGACCTCTCCCGTCCTGACCGCCGAATGGGAAAATCGCCTGACCGAGATTGCCAAAGGCAGCGCAGACCCAGACGAGTTCATGGCCGAAATTGAAGCGCAGGTGCGCCAGCTGGTCAAGACCTATTCTTGTATCAGTGCAGATAAGCAAAACCTGTTCCAGTCGGAACGGGTCATCATCGGCAAGTGTCCCCGATGCGGTGAGAATGTCTACGAGGGTAAAAAGAATTTTTACTGCGGGAGCCGTGGCTGTCAGTTCGTGATGTGGAAGAATGACCGCTTCTTTGAGCAGCGAAAAAAGGCGTTCACCCCGAAGATCGCCGCCGCTCTGCTCAAAGACGGCAAGGCAAAAGTCAAGGGCCTCTACTCCGAAAAGACAGGCAAAATCTATGATGCAACGGTGCTTCTGGCAGATACGGGAGGCAAGTACGTCAATTACCGGGTAGAGCGCAAAGAGTAAGGCAAAAATACGAGGGCCGGTTATGGTAAGGTGAAGCATTCATTTTGCCATAACCGGCTCTCTCTATCCGTAGGATAGCAAAAAAAGGAGTGTGACCAAATGAGCGAATTATTTTCCATCCAGCTGCAAAATCGGCAGCAAAGCAGGGATGGTGTCTGGCTGGACCTTCCCACCACAACCGAACAGGTACAAGCGGCCCTGCGGCAAATCGGCATTTCGTCCGATAATCCGCAGGGCCTTTTCATTTCCGGCTACTTTGCCGAGGAAGAAAAGCGTTTTGCGATTCCCTACAACATGGTACTGGCATCCAATGTGGACAAACTGAACTTTCTGGCATCACGACTGGAAACACTCTCTACCGGGGAACGCGCAGAGCTGAACGCCGCCCTGCAAGTCCCGCAGAGTGAGCTTTCCAGCATCGGGAGAATCACCGACTTTCCCGAAAACGTGGACTATTATGTGCATCTGCCGGATGTGCGCGGCCCTGCCCAGCTGGGCGACTACTATCTGAACCGTTCCGGCATGGTGGATATGCCGGAGGAATGGAAAGGCGGCATCGACACGGCACAGTTTGGCCGGTATGTGGCCCAGCAGGAGCAGGGCGTGTTTACCGAGTACGGCTATCTTGTCAAAAGCGGGGACGAGTGGCAGAAAGTCCACGAGGACCAGTCTGTGCCGGAGGAATACCGGGTGCTGTCCTTTCCTGCACCGGAAATCCTGCGGGATGCGGCCAACATCCCGCCGCCTGTTCAGCCTGAAACGGAACCGCAGAAAGTTATTCCCATTATCCTGAATGGTAAGGACAGCGCAGAGCGGATGAAAGAAATTACGGACCGACTGGAAACAGGGATTCAGCAGTTGTTCGACAGCGACCGCTACAAAGCCTATCTCACCACGATGGCAAAATTCCACAATTATAGCTTCAACAACACCTTGCTGATCGCCATGCAGGGCGGACAGCTGGTGGCGGGCTTCAACAAGTGGAAAAACACGTTCCACCGCACCGTGAAAAAGGGCGAAAAGGGCATCAAGATTCTTGCTCCCGCGCCCTACAAGGTTAAGCAGAAAACGGAAAAGCTGGACGAACAGGGCAAGCCCGTTTTTGACAAAGACGGTAAGCCACTGACCGAGGAAAAGACGGTGCAGATTCCGGCCTTCAAAGTGGTTTCTGTGTTCGATGTCAGCCAGACCGAGGGCGAACCGCTGCCTTCTATTGCCGTGAACGAACTTTCCGGCAGCGTGCAGGACTACCAAGATTTTTTCAAGGCATTGGAGCAGGCTTCCCCGGTGCCCATCGGGTTTGAGGACATCGAGGGAGGGGCGCACGGTTACTTCCACCTGCTCGACAATCGCATTGCCATCCAAGAGGGCATGAGCCAGTTACAGACCATCAAGACGGCTATCCATGAGATTGCCCACGCCAAGTTCCACGCCATCGGCCCCAACGACCCGGAACAGACCAACCGCCCGGACGGCCGCACACGCGAGGTGCAGGCCGAAAGCGTGGCCTATGCCGTCTGCCAGCACTACGGTCTGGACACGTCCGAGTATTCGTTTGGCTATGTAGCCGGGTGGAGTTCGGGGCGGGAACTGGCGGAACTGAAAGCCTCTCTGGAAATTATCCGCAGCGCGGCCCATGAACTGATCTCCACACTGGACGAACATCTGGCCGAATTGCGCCAGCAGCGGGAAGCAGACCTTTCCGCTGCACAGGAGGCCGCATTTACGCTGGACAACGGCAACACCCTGTTCATCCAGACCTGTGATTCCGGCTATGACTATACCCTGTACGGCCCGGACAACAAGGCTCTGGACGGAGGCCAGCTGGACGCGCCCGGTTTGACACTGCCGGATGCCGGGCAGGAAGCGCTTAACCTGCTGGGGCAGACAGCCGCGGTGGCGGAAGTTCTGTTGGGCGATAAGCTGGCGGCGTTCCAAGAGGCGGCGGAAAAAGCAAATGAACTTTCTGCCCCGGAAGCAGAAAAAGCCGCTGCGACAGATTTATCCGCAGAGCCTACGGTCACGATTCTGTGGAGTGAAAGCGACAAGCTGCAGGACGGCGAAACCATGCCGTTGTCCGTGGCAAACTGCGTTTTTGAAGAACTGGACACTGCCCAGCACACGGAACGGGAGAAAGACGGTTATACAGGCGGCTGGTACGACAAGACCGCATTCCGCATTGATTTTACCCTGAACGGCCAGCCGGACAACTACGAGGGACGGCAGGATTTTGGTGACGGAGAGGGTTCTTTGATTCAGCACATCCAGAGTTACCACGAATACTACGCCAAAGATGAAAACTGGAAGAATTTTGTTCTGCACAACAAAGGCCCGGAAGCATGGGAACAGGACAAGGCAGAGCGTGAAATGGTGCTGACCGAGTTTATCCCGTACCTCAAACAGCATTGCAATCTTTCGGCCATGGAACAGGCAGCCACCATCGCTTTGCGGGAGGGACAGAACATTTCGCCGGAACAGGCTGCCTATTACAACGCTGTTGTGGCCTATGTGCAGGACTGCCGCCCGTTGCTCAACCAAGGCCAGTATAGCTTGCCGGAACCGCCCAAGTTGGCCGATTTTGACCAGAGCTTGCAGGACTACAAGGCACAGGTGCAGGCCGAGATCGCGCAGGAAGCGGCCGCTGCTGGAATGACCGTGGAAGAATACGCAGCAGCAGGCTTTGAAGCACCGCAGCAGGACAGCTTTTCCATCTACCAGCTGCGCAATGAGGATTCCACCCGCGATTACCGTTTTGAGCCTTACGACCGCCTGCAGGCCGCTGGCCGGACCGTGGACAAGACCAACTATACGGAAGTGTATGCTGCGCCGCTGGCTGCTGGCACCACATTGGAGGACATCTACCGCACATTCAATGTGGCCCACCCGGCAGATTTTAAGGGGCACTCGCTGTCTGTTTCGGATGTGGTGGTGCTGCATCAGAATGGGCAGGACACCGCCCACTACTGCGACAGTGTGGGCTTCCAGCAGGTGCCGGAGTTCTTGCGGGAAAACCCGCTGCGCACCGCAGAGCTTTCCACCGAACAAAACGAAAATATGATTGATGGTGTGCTAAACAACGCGCCCTCTCTGGGTGAATTGGAGGCCAAAGCAAAGGCCGGAGAACAAATTTCTCTGACGGACCTTGCCGCCGCAGTCAAGGCCGAGGAAAAGGCACCAAAAGCCAAGAAGTCCCGCACAGTCAAGCCGAAAAAGCCGTCCATCCGGGCACAGCTGGATACCGCAAAAAAGGAGCAGAGCAAACAAACGCCGCCACGGGAAAAGTCAAAAGAATTGGAGGTGTAAACCGTGCAAAAGTTTGAAAATATGGATGTGATCGCTGCGCTGGAAACTATTATGCACCAGAACACCGCATACTATCAGAGCGATTTTGCCTATGACATCAAACTGCTGCGGGAGGCCGCCCGCAGCGACCAGCCGGAAGATAAGCTGCTGTTGTGGCT
>OHXG01000144.1_pt1 | contig 32689 bp, 43 predicted proteins | sample 1579971 | NCBI WGS metagenome assembly OHXG01 (sample SAMEA3882517, study PRJEB24775) | human gut metagenome | biome: human-associated habitat; feature: intestine environment; material: feces | place: Netherlands | collected 2009/2010
TGTCATTGTCTTTTCGTGATAATAAACTACTTCGCTTATAGCATTCCAGCCGTATTCAATCGCTTTTAACTTATCAAAAAATTCGGCATTTTGTTCTTTAACCATTTTATATAGAGCAATCAATTCATCTGATTTATCATTTATGTAATATTTTTTTGCATCAATAGCAAAATATACAGCCCCGCCACCAACAAAAGGTTCATAATAATTATCAATTTTAGCAGGAAGTGCTGGTATTATATAATTTAATTCTTTTTCCTTACCACCTGGATATTTAATCAGTGGTAACAATCTGGTTGCCAATACATTATTCATAATAGACCTCATGCTTTTCACAAATTTAGTGTCTAAGAAGCTACCACCGTAAGGTGTGCAGAGAAATAGACACCGGATTTATTTTTTATATTTAAAGTATGATTTATTTTTTTATACGTTTATGCCTTATTGAGCCTGCAGAAATACTGAAGCTGTATGGTTAGAAAACTGCAGCCAAAAAAAAGAGACCTCAATTCGAAGTCTCTTTTTTTTGCTCATTCTTCCAACTTGGCATTATCAGCAAACTGCCTTGCTTCCTGTTCAGATATAAATTCCTTAATATAACCGCCATATCTGAAATACTTCTTTGCATTTCTCTGCCTTTCTGTTATATGGTCAGTTACCTTAACATCGGCACCCACAATCTTTGGATAGTTCTTCGTTCCGCCCCATTCGGCTGAAACTAAGACGTACCATCTATCTTCTTCTGGCTTTTCCTTTTTAATTACCGGAAAATCCTTTGGATTCAGTTCCTCAAAGTCAGCCGGATTGTAAAAGTCCGTCTCGCCATAAAACTTTCCGGTATGATGCCATTCTGCCTTCATGACTGCCCCTGTTTCAACTGCCCTCTTCTGCCATGCTTTAAGTTTTGATTTTGGCAGCAGTCCGTCTTCATAGGCAGCAACTGCATTGTTGCTCATGCATCTTTCTCTGTTATATCCGCTCATTTCTTATCCTCCATTTTTCTTTTTTTGATAAAAAGAGTATGTAAGATTTTATGCGGGCGGATGAGCTTCTATATGAAATGCGTGTATGCACAAAAAAGAACACCTGAAAAACTTTTGTTTCTCAAGCGTCCTAGAATTTTGTCAGACAATATTATATTTCGCAAATACCGGGTTCGTACTTTGCAACCGGATTCAGCTTAAATTCATTGGCAAGATGTTTCTGCTTAATCGCCTCGTCAATTTCTTTATCTCCGCAGGTCTCATTGCGGATAAAGGTATCCAGCTGCTCATACGTAAATCCAAAACTGTCTTCATCCGTCTTTCCGCATAAACCGTCTGACGGTGTTTTGTCAACATACTTAGACGGCAGACCAAGATAATGTCCAATGGCGCAGACTTCAGACTTTGTCAAATATCCTAAAGGAGCCACATCCCCATCGCCATCGCCGCCTATCGTAAAATAGCCAACATAATCTTCAGAATAATTACAGGTATTAATCATCCTGCCATTATTACACTGACAGACCGCCCTTATCATCTTTGTGCGCTCTCTGGGAGCGATATTCTGCCTGCACTGCTTCGTAATCTCGATTCCACAGTCATGCAGCTGCTTGAAACTGGCCTCAAGTGCTGATCTTATGTTAATAGTATAGTTTCTGATACCCAAGAGCCTGCATACTTCAATAGAGTCATTAATGTCTGACTGTTCTCCATCCGGCAGCATTACGCCGATAACCCTGTCTGCTCCGAGGGCCTTTGCGCACAATGCCGCTGCTATTGTGCTGTCCTTGCCACCTGAAATGCCCAGTACGGCATTACAGCCTTTTCCATTTTCATCAAACCAGTCCTTAATCCATTTGATAAGATTTTCTGTCTGCTGTGCTGCATTGAAATTATACATACTATCTGTCCTCCTTAATCCTCCAGTCTATACATCTCTGAAGATAATCCACGTAATCCGGGTTTTTGCACATGCCTTTACCTGGTGTGTCAGAAATCTTGGCTACGTCCATTCCGTTGCATCTTGTAGTTTTCATGACAATGTTGAGTGCAGGAACATCTGTATCATTGCTTAAGTATGTGCCGATACCAAAAGCTACATTTGTTTCCTTACAGAAATGTCTGTAGAGCTTGTCAGCACGCTCAAAATCAAGACTGTCGCTGAATAAAAGTGTCTTTGTTTTTGGGTCAATTCCAAGGCTCTTGTAATGAGCAATCATCTTTTCACCCCACTCATACGGGTCTCCGCTGTCATGACGCACTCCTGAGAAAAGTGTCGCATAGGTCAGCTGGAAATCACGCAGGAAACAGTCTGTTGTGATTGTGTCAGTAAGCGCAATACCGTTTAATACTCCATACTCCTTGATCCATGCATCGAGAGCATACCAGTTTGAATATGCCGGATTGTGCCTGTGATTGCCCTGTCCTGTGCACATAATCCACTCATGAGCCATGGTGCCTACAGGTGTAAGTCCGTACTTCTTTGCAAGATACACATTTGATGTGCCGACAAACTTTGATGAACTGTGCAGGGTGTCGTTTAAATGTGCGAACTTCTGCACTGCAAGCTCCTGCGCTTCAGCAGAAAGTCTTCTTCTGAGACCAAACTCTGAGAATGTACCCGCGTACCAGTGTCCGTTCTTTAAATTCTCATACTTTGCATCCAAACGCTTCTTAAAGCTGTCAAGCAGCTTATCATAGTCATATGCCATTCTGAAATACACTTCATTTACAATGGCAAGTGTCGGAATCTCATACATTGAAGTGTTAAGCCATGTTCCTTTTGCCTCGATAGACAAGCCACAAGGTGCATCTGTTCCTATCTCAAAATCCTCAAAACGCGGCTGCCAGAGACGAAGAAAATCAACATAAGAGCCTTTGATCCATTTGATATTGTCAAGATATGCAAGCTCATCCTCTGTAAACCGAAGCTTACAGAAAGCCTTAATCTGTTCTGTTATCTCCTGCACCATTTTCTGTGTAAAATGCACATCTTCATTTCTGCACTTGAATGTCCATGTGGTCTTGTAATCCGTAAACTGATGGAATATTGTCTGACCCATGCTGAATTTATACATATCAGTCTCTAAAAGACTTGTGATTATCTGGTTTAATTTCATAATATTCTCCTCCCATTTCTTACACTATTAGTATGTCAGAAACATTTTTAATAAATGGCTTTCTATATAATATTGACCTGAATCATTTTCATTGCTTCTATTGCTGTCTTATGACTTTCAGGCGTTACGCAGGCACAGGCATTTTCTATCACTGACACCTCTGCATCTTTACAGAACGTCTTTGCAATCGCTACGTTGCTGATTACGCATATTCCCGTGCAGAATCCGCAGAAATAAATCTCTGTATCGCTGTTGTCATATCCCGCAAGCAGTTCGCCAAGCTCTTTGCTGCCAAACGTCGGCTTGTCAATATAAGTCATATCATTACAGTCAACTCCACGCTCCTTCATTGCTGCTTTAAGACGAGCGTCTACTTCCCATCCGTTTGTCCCTTTAATACAGTGAGCTACCGGAAGCTTTCTTCCCTCCTGAGTATTCAGATAGTTTTCATCATGCGTATCCCTTGTGAATATCACGTCATCATATTTTCCTGACCTGATTTCATCTGCAATAACATTTGTTGCCACGTTACACTCCTTGTTTCCAAGAACTCCTGTAATAAAGTCATTCTGTGCATCCACTACTACTAAAATTTTCTTTGCCATAATCATTTCCTCCTACATCATATAATCATCATTTGTTGCATCCATAAGGATTTTTCCAAGCTGCTTTAAATCCTTCCACATCCATCGCGGAACCAGATCCCTGACTTTGTCATAATCTTTCTTATACAGCAAATCTCTGATCATTGTACTTGAAATCTCAATATCGCTTCTGCCAAGGTTTCTGATGGTCACATTCTTTAAAATATCATCTGTAAACCAGTTTTCCGCAATCTTCGGGTCGTCGTTGTAATAGAATGTAAAGCTTTTCTCTCCAATTTCATTAGCTATGTTGTAATAGAAGAAAGAACCCCATTCCTTTACATATTGAGCTGCATCCTCCATGCTCCAGTCTGATAAAGTCATAACCTTTACATCTGCACCGCTTAAATCCTCTTCCTGCAGTACGTTTTCAACAAGTCTTTTTCTGTATTCGATTGGAAACGGATTTCTCTTTGTATAGCTTTTGTTTGCACTGCCTATCACAACAAGCAGATTTTCGCACTCCGATGCGGCCTGTTTTATCATGTTCAGGTGTCCGTTATGGAATGGCTGTGCCCTTGTGAGTATCACACCGTTTTTATATTTCTTCTGCACTTTAACCGGTTTACGTTCATCCATGTTAAGGTCAACATATCTGTACACAGCAGCCGGTTTTCTTCCGACAATAGGCCTCTGCGACCTGTCAAGTGAAACAAGCTGTCCTGCAATCTTCTCACGGAACACCTTTGGATGAACTTCCTTTCCTGAAAGAACCTCAAACACCTTAAGCAGGTCCGGAATGGTAAACTCACGCGGCACAAGGTTAAACATAATGCCTGTATACTCAGCCTTATTCCTTATCCTCATAAGTCCTTCCAGTATAATCTGGTCATGGTCAAAAGCAAGCTTTTCGTCTGATACGCTGACCGGAACAAAGTTTTCCACTGTGATTACACCATTTTTAAATTTCTCAGACTTGAGGGAGTATTCAATTTTAATCAAGTCGTTTGCGAACTCAAGTTTTTTATCTGCAAATTTCACATCGAACCATCTGGCATCCTTTGCGTCATCTCCTGCAACAGCAGCCTGCTCATATCCATATGGAAGCAGTGCAATGTATGCAATATCAATAATTCTCATACGAGGGTCCCTGTCCGGCTGGCTCATGGTATAGAGCTGCTCAAGATAAATGTCTGTAAGACCTGTTTCCTCTTTAAGCTCCCTGCACGCTGCTTCATATGCTGATTCCTTTATGTTAATAAATCCGCCTGGAAGCGCCCACTTGTCTATCTCCGGATGAGCCTTTCTCTTTATCAAAAGCACCTGCATACAGCTTAAGTCTTCCTTCATACGAAGCACCATCATGTCAACTGTAACCGATGGCCTGTCATAATCACCCGGTTTATATTCTGCTAAAAATTCCTGTTCTGTTAATCCATTTACATCTACTTTATTCATGTGTTTAACTCCTATAATTACTTTCTGCATTTTTTATATTTACTTTATGTACTTATTATAGTAACTCTTAGTAACTATGTCAAGTACTTTATAGAATTAATTGTATTTTTTCGAATTTAGTGTGCTTCCACAGCCTATCCGTGGGAGACGCCAATATATGAACTCAAAAAAAAGAGGTACATTTCTGTACCTCTTCTGCCTTTTCTACATGTTCTCGTAGTCGAAGCATTCATCTTTTGAATCAGATGGAATCTTATTCTTATGCATTTCTGCTGTGGTTTCTTTTACCGCATTTTCAGTGATTTTCTCGCCAAAATCTGTTGCTACGTTAATATTGTTGTTAACTTTGGCGTCATATGTATTAGCTTTCATGACCTCAGTAAGGTCAAATCCGGTTGTCTCTTTTACAGACTCGATGGTTTTAGCAAGCACCTGCGGAACATTGTCGCTTATAGCAGACATTCCACTGTCTCCTGCACCACCGATAATAGAAACCTTATCAATGCTCTCAAGTGGCTTAGCAATAGCCTCTGCCATCTGTGGAAGAACCTTGATAATCATCTCGGTCATTGCCGCCTTGCCGTATTTAGCCATAGCATCAGCTTTCTTTTCCATAGCCTCTGCCTCTGCAAGACCTTTTGCTCTGATACCTTCTGCTTCTGCCTCATACTGTGCCCTTGTTGCCTCGGCAGCCTGAAGCTTTGTAAACTTCTCTGCTTCTGCTCTCTTTTCCTGCTCATACTTCTCAGCATCAGCTTTCTGCATACGGGCGTATTTCTCAGCATCCGCCTGTTTCTTTACTTCAGCATCGAGTGACTTCTCGCGGACTGCAATCTCTTTCTCCTTGATTTCAGCCTCTTTTTCCTGCTTGGCAATGTTTGCGTCAGCAGTTGCGATCTCAATGGTTTTCCTCTGCTCCTGTTCCTGAATCTCATAAGCTGCATCAGCTTCAGCCTTTTTGATGTCTGACTGTTTCTTAAGCTCCTGCTTCTTGATTTCCAGTGCATTGTTCTGCTCCGCAATAGCTGTCTCAGCTTCTACTCTTGCATCATTGGCCTGCTTGTCTGCGGCTGCCTTCGCAACAGCAATATCTCTTTCGCTTTCAGCCTTTGAAATCTGTGCTGATTTAGAAATAGTGACAACTCTATCAATACCTAAATTCTCAATGACATTGCCCTTATCAGTAACATTCTGTACATTAAAGGACACAATATCTAAGCCCATCTTAGCCATATCCGGAGCTGCATTCTCCTGAACCTTATCGGCAAACTTCTTACGGTCCTGTACAATTTCCTCAAGCTTCATCTGGCCGATAATCTCTCGAACGTTTCCCTGCAATACATCCACAACAGAACTTCTGATATACTCTTCATTCTTGTTAAGGAAGTTGCTTGCTGCAAGCTTCATCTTCTCCGGGTCCATGCTAACCTTGACTTTTACAGCCGAATCAATGTTGACATTAATGTAATCATTTGTTGGAACCGACTCCTCAGTTTTTACATCCACTGAGATCATCTTCAAAGTAAGCTTGTCAGTTCGCTGCAAGAACGGAATCTTAATTGATGACCGTCCGATTACATACTTCGGCTCCTTCTTAAGTCCACTGATGATTACGGCCGTATCTGTTGGTGCCTTGACATATCCTGTAATAAGGATAAGAACAATGACTACCACAATGGCTGCTGCTACAATTATTAAGTTATCCATGTGCATTTTTCTCCTTTTTTTATAATGGATTTTTTATATATAATATTCCTTATTTGAACTTTGTCCAAAAAGGGAAATATTAATCTGTTATCCTAATAATATCAGTGTACTCATAATCACTGATGTCGGCATATCCATATTTCAACAATTCTTCGACAATATCGTTGCAGTTGAATCTGCTGATGCCAACAAACATCAGGCCTGTGTTCTGTGGCATGCCCTGCTGCGATACCAATAGTCCGCATCTGTAAGTGTTTCCAAATTCATCCACCTCATCGTCAGGCTTATTATCAAACACCTTAACCTTATGCTTGCAGTAATGTACATTTGTTACGGCAATGACCGCGTCGGTACCACCCTGTTTGAATTTTAGTCGCATGCTTTTTCTCCTCTCTAAATTTTCATCCAAATATCTTCTCAAATCCGCCTTTTGTGTAGTTGTATTTTTCGATGATTTTTTCCTCATACTTTACAACATACGTTTCAAGCTTCATTTTTAAAGCCGTATCTATCATGTTTTTCGTGCCTCTGCTGTCAGCTCTTAAAAATGCTATCAGCACGCCGTTGCAGCCCTTCTTCATGGCATATCTTGCCATTTCACCGTTCCTTCTTGGTCCGGCCATTTTTCCGTAACGGCTCCAGTCAGCTGGAAATCTGGCAACAGCCATTCCTTCTTCTCTTGCATATTCCTCGCCCATCTTATCAGTTCCACGGCATGTGCCGCTGATTATGGTTGTACCGCTTACTGGAATTCGCGCAGTCTTGAATATCCACCTGCAGACCTTATTTAATCTGGTCTGGTCTGTGAATTCCCTGCTTCCTGCTATTATTACTCTGTTTTCAGGCATCATATGACATCAGCTTCCTTTCTAAGACACACGCACGCCCCGGGTGGAGCATGCGCACGCTGCTGAAATTCTTTCGGATATGCCGGCATCCCGCTGTCGAGACCGGATACCGTCCGGGGGAACTACTTCAGCTAAACCCGCGTGCATCCGGAAGGACTCGAACCTTAGCTGCCTGCCAAAACCAGACATCCGAATGCGATGATAAGCGGCGAACCGCCTGGCAGACATGACTGCATGCACACGGCATTGAAAACACACAGCTTCATGTCTGTCATTATAAGTATGATAGATTTTATACCCGTTTATAGGTTTCTATATAAATTTTCCATATTTTTCAGCTCGCAGTGCAACGCACATATAATACTATAAGGTCTGAATTTTTGGTGCACCCTTGTTATCCTCTTTTGGACACAAAAAAAAGAACTTCGGCAAAACACCGAAGCCCTTTTATAAAACAACTTCTTATTATTTTATTCCTATTGCAAGCAAGATAGTATGCTCATCATATCCCTGCCTTGCCAGTTCCTCTTTTGTTACACCATTTCTCAATTTTTGGACGGCTTCGGCCAGAAGATTCTGCCCTTCAACTCTGCCTTTAAGTATGCCCTGACTAATGCCTTTAGCCATATTTTTCTCCGCAATGTTTTGAGAATAAGCTGTCATCTGCCTTACCTCCTCTTCTATTGTTTTTGTTATCTTCACGCCGTGCCCAGCAAGCGAATCGAGTTTTTCCTGTTTCGACATCTCGTCGTTAACAAGATCCGTCAGAAAGCCTATCAGTTCCCCACTGGACTGCGTATAAGTATGATTTTTACTCAGTCTTATTATCTTCAGATACATTATATCATACCGGTCTTCGATTGTCGAGCTGCTTACAACCATTCCATTTTTTTCAACTTCTTTTTGAAGGCTTATGGTTTCGATTGTTCCTGCACGTTTTTCAGGTGTCTCGGGGCATATCCAAATGGAATACACTTTTTTCAAACCGCCGTACTTGACAGGGTCGTCTTTTGAAAGAGTAAATTCTTTTCCACACTGTCTTGAAATCTCCCTGCACATGTAGAATATGCCTCTTTCTGATATATCATACCCCGGACGTTCCGCTTTCTGCCCTTCGATATTAATGTAAAGCTTAACGAAATCCGTTTTGCTGTCTGACAACTTGACAGGAGCCATAATCCACGACAGAATATCAAATTTGACAAGCTCTTCGCCTGCGACATAATCCTCCTGCGCAAGTTCTCCCGACAGGACAGCATTCTCAAGCCCGGGCTCCACAGGTATGCGCATGAATTCCACATCGCCAAGAAGCGCTGTAATCTGTTCGTATGACAGATTTTTGCATTCATCCACGCAGCCTTTGACGATTCGTGCCATGAACTGTTCATTCGACAGAAGCTTCTTAATACAGTTGTCTAACAGTATGTCTTCAGGTTCAAGCGCGACAATGGTTTTTGCTGCTGATGTTAACTCTTCCATTTTTTGGTTTCTCCTTTCCTTTGTACTTTGTCTGTAAGTTACAAAAAGCCCGCAGGAAAGATACTTCCCGCAGACTGTGCGGGATAGTTCCCGTTAATAAGAAATTATGTTATTGCCTCCTTCTGTCATTTCTTATATGGAAAGTATGTAAGAAAATTTTCAGCCCACCGTGCTACGCACATATAATACTATAAGGTCTGAATTTTTGGTGCACCCTTATTATTCTCTTTTGGGCACAAAAAAGAGGCGCATCAGATGCATCTCTTCATTACTGACATAATAAAAAGCCCCAGACATTATCCGAGACTTTGTTTTAAAAAAGAGTTTACCACGATTTTGCCATTTCTATGACGCGATTGAAATCGCGCTCAAATGCACGGCTATAAAAGTCCTTGATATTCTGCGGCGCATCTTCCGAGCAGCTCAGACCTATTGTTTTAGTTCTATAGTGTTCTCTCAACGTTTCTTTGTTGTAAATACAAATGATTCCCTGACATCCTCCAATGATTCTTGCTGATACAATCCAGTTGCCGACATCTTCCCTTTTTACCGAGTCTTCATCGGTAAAAAGATATTCCGTCTGCAACACCTTTTTATATCCTTCTGCCCATGCATCATACATTGACTATTGCCTCCTTACACTTCCTCATACTGATGTCCATATCGCTTCATATATCCCTCGTATGAAGAATACAATGTTGCCTTATATATACGAGCAAGGCGTCTGCCTTCCTCTACACATTCATCGAATTCTTTCTTTGAAAAGTGTTTATAAAGCTGATCTTTGGAAGCTAAAATTTTACAGCCTGAGCCTGATGCAGTACTTGGTACATACTCAAAGCATGGATCGTACCCCATATCTCCGAATTCACTGAAGAATACACCAATGACAGACACACCATCTGTGACTAACCCATACACACTTGTAGGGTTTTTCTTATTAATGAATGCTCTAAGCCCCTGTTTCTTACAAACCTTAAGGTCTGCCAATAATTTTTCTCTTCTTTCTTCTGTTAAACTCATATTTTTTCCTCCCATTTTCTTTTTTATATAGAAAGTATGTAAGAAATTAGAAAACTGAAAATTTTTATAGCTGCATGCACGGTCGCCAGAATTTTAGGGACACTGCTTCATTTGATTTTTTGCGCAGGATTTTTCAAAAACAAAAAACATACTAATGATCTGGCGCAGTCTGTCAGCCAGATATGCACATTATATGGAAGGAGTATTTCTGAACTTAGAAAATATTTCGATACCGGCGTCTGTTTTAGCTCATGTTTTAAAGAAGATGCCCAATACTTTGAGAGTCTGTCTAAGGTTAACATTTCTTCAATACCAAAAGACAAATGCCTGGTCTGCATGAACAACTCAAAACGCTTTTCAAAGAAGTCTTTTCTTGCTGAAAAAATATCCGCGCAATAATTAGCCACACAAAAAAGGAGAACAGAAACTTCTGCTCTCCTCTTTTTTATGGCATCATTCTTTTTTGTTCCCTGATTCTGGCCATTACCCTCTTGGCCACATCTTCAGCTTCGTGGCATTCGTATCTGCCGGTATCAGGATTGTATCTGTTGTGCCTGCATTTTGCACAGGCATTCTCTGGTTCTTTGCAGTATATACTCATATCAGTCTTCCTTTCCAACCTCGATGATCAGCGTATGATCATGTATGGTCATGTATCTGATTTCGCAGTCATAAAATGATTCAAGCGGAATCTTGTTATCTTTATCGCATAATTTTGTATCATATGCCGGAGCATCAAGGTCGTTCCATGTGACGTCTTTGCTGCATTCGTATATTGCAAAATTAGCATTGAAGTCGAATTCCTGATTATTTAATATGTCTCCAACCGTCAAATGCTTCTTTTCCCTGCATGCTTCTTTAAAAACATCGTCCACTGTGACGGTTCCTTTTTCCTGTCTGCTGTACCATCTGCACAGCCTGCCATCGCCGTCATCTTTAATGCTTATGACAATGTCATCCAGCATTGGAAGATCCGTATCGTCGCCTCTCGATGCTTTTTGACGTATTTCAGCAATAAACATATCCTTATTTTTCCATATGCAGGTTATATAGTCCTTCTTACAGTTCTCCATCATTAATGTCAGCATACTTTTGTTCCTCCTCTTCTCTCAATGCATGATGCACATTTGCATCTTCCTCCTGATATACATATATTCTGACTGGATAATCTTCGTTGCCATATGTTGTATCAACCATTATCCTGTAGCAGTCTGACATAAGAGGCTTTATGAAATATCTCTCATTTGCCCCTTCATATGTGGAAGCCATATGCTCCCTCATTGCCCAGCTGCAGCCTCGCGGGAAGCTCCCGTCAAGTTCATTGATAATGTTTGTTACACCGCATATGTCCTTTTCCGACACATGGCATCCTTTATTAACAAACCATCTTCCATGCCAGCCATTCCTGAAATATAACCGGAAATAGCCAATACACTTTCTGCCATCAATGCCGCTGTTTTTTGTATCATCGTTTTCAAAGCCAAGCACGCATCTGTTGTCATTGACATACCCTCTAAGGTCAACATCATCAAGCTCGCGCGGGCATTTGAACAGTTCCTGATATTCACCGCCGAACTGTCCATATACAATGCTGCATACAGCTGTCTGGATCAGCTGTGTTTTATTTGTTTTTCTCATTGCTGTTCCTCCTTGTTATCAACAATTTCTTCTGCACCAAGGTCACGAAGCCACTTGACGAGGTCCTCATCCGATACAGTGAAATCTTCCGCTGAGTATGGATACCTATTACAGGTATCGTTTTTTACGACTTCCGGTGAAAAGTTCTGAACACCTGCATATTCCACCAGTTCCTTTGCAAGAAGCATTGGACTGTGCTTTTTTACAAGCTTTTCAACTGACAGTCCGACTTCCTCATCCAGTCCAATACACTTAAGCATATCGGCCCATGGAAGCCACGAGTCGTCGAGGTCAACATAACAAAGAGCCGCAAAGTTCTCGTCACCGTTTTCTCCAAACTCCGTGTTCAGGTAGAACACATCAAACGTATTCTCAAGGGACTCGTGGTCCTTAAGCTCCTCCTCGCTGAAATGAGGCTTCACAAGACAGCCGCCATAAGCAAGAAAATTAATATCTCCCATGTTTACCCACTCTGTTTTACTCATTGTCTGTTTCTCCTTTCTTTTCAATAGCTTTAATACATTCTGATAAGTACCCATCGAAGCTTCTGCCGGTAAGAACCTCAAAAAGCCCGCTGACTGATTTTTGGTCCACGGAATTTTCGTATATATCAAAAATCTCCCCGGACACTCCCGTTCTTTCAAGAAGATGATTTTTTATGCTTTCGTTCATAATGCCCGAAAGAACAGTATCGCAGTCCAGCACAAACGGTCCGCACTGCATCATCTTCTTTATTTTTTCAATTTTTTCATGCGCCGTATCAACAGCGCTCTCTTTTTCTGCCATATTCAATTTCCTCCATTTCTCTTTTTCTGACATAAAGAGTATGTTTGAAAGAACAAAAATGGCATCAAAAAAAGTCCCGGTGAAATCCGAAACCTTTCATTAATGAAAAAAGCCAAACCCTTTTCCATATAAAAATAAAAATCATACTTTCTTAAACAATCGTAAAAAAGGAAGTGAAATTATTAATGAACCATGAAACAGCCAAAGCTGAAGCTGGTGAATTTATAATAAAATGCAACAGAGTAACTTTTGCATACGACAGCGCGCATTTTAATCAATGCATGGCAAAGAACAAGAAGATGTACCGAAATTTAAGCATTCTTACATGCATTTCCTCATTTGTATTCGTTGCACTTACGATTGCATCGCTTGTAACACTGGCTGCTTCTGCAGGATTTAAGATTCCGCCGGAAGCGGCTATACCATTTCTTGCAGTATTCGGGCTTTCATTTTCCGCCGAGAACAGACAACGGCCATATGCAGAAAAGCTTATTGCAGCTGACTATATTTTGAAGAATGACAGTGACTATATAATTCGTAGGAAAGACGAGCACACATGCCTTATGACAACTTTAAGAATGAGTGCGCAGGCAACCCATGCGGCAAAAGCCGGGCATACAGTGAATTTTGATTCACTTTATATTTCCGTCAGAGATAATACAGACAAATTGTCAGCGTTTTTAAGCAGCAGCGAATTGAAAATACCTCTGATTCTTCGCACCGGAAACCGCGATATCTGGTTTGAAGTTCAGAATGAGCCGGAAAAATAAATAAAAAACACGACAAATTTATATAGAAAGCCATTCCTTAAAATCATTTCTGACATACTATATATGTAAGACAGAGGAAATCTGTTAATACACAACTCCAATTTTCTTTTTAAATATGGGCCGGGCGCGAAAGTGTCCGGCCATACGTGTGTATAAAAACGTAAAAAAAACAGGAGCTGAAAAATATCCAGCCCCCGTTTTTGATATTTATTAAACAAATCGTAAAGGAGTGTATACGCAGGGACTATTCTCCCCTGCAATATAAGTATGATATATTTTTCCTTCGATTTTCAGCTCTTCAGAAAAATCATATCTCGTATTCTTCCTCTTCCTCGCGGGTTCTGCTTCTCCCCGCACGTCGCTGTCTTGACTCATCTGCTTCAATCTCATCTCTGTCTCCTTTAAGTTCATGGAGCGCTTCAAGGTCAAGCCTTGTTGATCCAAACACAGCGTCAACGTCGATGTTGTCAATAAGTTCCAGACCTATATGTATGTTTTTCAAATTGTTAAGCCCTTCTAGCGCATCCTCATCCATGTTGTAAGCGCCCCCAAAGTCCATGCGGGCAACCTCGCCCTTGTACTCGCCGATTTTGTCAAGCATTTCTCGACTTATATATCGACAGTCGTCTGATATGATAAGCGTCAGGTCTCCATCTATCGTGTACAGCGCTTCATTTTTTCCTTCTTCCTTCATGATTTCTTTAATCCTTGCAATTATTGCCATTATTCTCTCTTCATTCATTTTTCTAGCTTCCTTTCTGATAATGATGTCTGTTAATGTTAATTAACTGCACAATATATATGGATTTTGCAGAATTAACACAAAAAAAGAGACTGTTTCCAGTCTCCCTTTTTCTATATGAAATTTTCTTTTCTTATCCGTAATATTCCTGAGCAAGGAAGTCCGGTTCGCCGTCTATCCCCAGCTCATTCATATATGTCTTGCAGATTTCTGTCAGTTTTTCTGCTGTGAGGTCTCTTTCCACCTCATTCATCTGCCACGGATAACTTTCGCTGTAAAGAACTGCTGCAGATGTATCGCAGTCGCCATCAGGCTGACAGTAGTCAAACCTGACTCCAGTTTCCCTGGACATTATATTTGCAATGACTGCGCCAAGCCCTTGACATCCACTGCTATCGCAGTCATAATCGCAGAAGACATCATCCAGATTAAACTTGTTTTTAGGAGAATAAGTAAGTATTTCTTTATATACATCTCTCTCCCATTCTGTTCTGCAGAATGCCTCTTTATGTTTTTTTATGAACTGAATAAGAATCGAATCCTTAGTATCGCATTCAAATCCAAATCCATAAATCATTGCTGTATTCATGCTCATATCCGTTCCTCCATTCTAAAGCATAATCTCGGCATAATCTTCTCTGCTTATGCCTGTTACATCGCAAACCTTGTCGATAAACTCCATATCATCAAGACCGTGATACTCCGTAAGGCTGTTATCGTACCAGCCAATTATCGCGTTTTCCAGCGCTGTCTTAAGCGCTGTTGTATCATACAATATACTGCTCACTTTGTTCCTCCTTCTTATGCTACATAGTCTAAATCAGCAACATTATCCACTGTTGCCTCATAGACTGCCTCAATTTTTCCCGGCACATGGCTGCCAATTTTAAGCGCATTTGCCAGTGTCAGGACATCGTTCCTGTTTACAGCGGCGACAAATGCCCGTCTGCCGCCTGTGAATTCAACGATATAATACTTATACCGTTTCACTCTGTCAGCAATCTGCTTTGCCTTATTGATGTATAAAAACAGTTTTTCACGCTCATCTATCTCGTATCTAAGAAGATCCTCGTTACTCTTGTTTTTATAATACCAGTAAGTTTTTTCTCTTGCAGTCTGATAGCTGCAATTGTACCGTTTCATAAACTGGCGCACATTTGCATGCCATCTGCCCTTACTGATGTTGTTCATCAGCTCATTGTTGGAAAACAGATCGTCGATGGTCACATCATGCACAAGCGCGTATTTTCTTAAAAAATCCATCGCCTCATACATATCAGTGCGGTCATCTATTGTGACCTGTTTCAGCTTTTCAGTGTCGGTTATTAACTTCCTTATCGCCTCCACTTCTTTTTCACTTAATTTCATATTTTTTCCTCCATTCTTCTTTTTATATGGAGAGTATGATATAAATTGAAAAAATGAAGTTTTTCAACAACAACACCGAGCCCTGGCAATGACGATATTTTCAAAATATCGTCAAATGGATATCTTTTCTGCATATCCAAAAAGCCAGCAAATACAAGGCTTTCAGCCACTTTGCAGTATGGTGTCAAAAGAATCCGGACAAATTCCAAATAATATGACACCAAAAAAAAGAGCTGCATCTCTGCAGCCCTTTGTTTATCATATCACTTTCCTATTCGCCGATTTCATAGATGACAAGAACGCTGTTAAGTCCCGCAACAGGCGTAACCGATACCACCCTTGCATTCTTTTCTTCCAGCACATAGTTAATTTCATCCTCGGCGTCAGATGCGGAGTACATTTTCGCCACCTGTTTTGGCTTCGGTTTGTTGAGCAGATACTCCAAACAGCCGACCAGCTCGACTCCCGCCCTTGTTTCCCATACGTTCATGATAGTTTCCTCCATTCTTCTTTTTTTATATGGAAAGTATGTTAGATTTTGCTTAAACCGGCATATGGTTTTCCATATAAAAAGAGATGCCCGTGCAGTCCTCGCTGACACATTCTCATGCTAGACAAAAAAATACCCCGGTACATCCAAGTACCGGGGCTTTTATTTCATGCAAAAAAATACCCACATGGTTTTCCACGCGGATATCTTTTTCAATATTCAGTTTTCATCGGCCGCAGTACTCAAGCTTAGCTCTGCGGTCGTTTCTTTTTTTCAGCACGTCTCGTCTTGTCCTTCCTGCTCTTCCACAGTCCGTGGCCAACGGCATGCGTATTGTAACGCGGCATTACCGTTGCTTCAAGACCTGACATTACGTTTACTGTTTTAACTTTCTTTTTCATAACTTTTTTCCTCCAATCTTCATAGCAAATCATCGTTTCATTCTTATAAAATAAATTCTCCTGTTTTTAATGCCCGTGGTACTAACTGTACATAATCTGGATGACTTACAAATTTTACATATTTCAAGATATATTTCTCTGCATTGTTTAATTCTTCTTCGTTCATATCATTTGCATCTTTTAATCCAAGCACGAATTTCTTGGAAACATTATTTACTGCATCTTCGATTGAATAATATTTTTTACTCATATCTTTCCTCCTGTTTTTTTATTTTTCGTATCTGTTCGCTACCGCCAGAATCATGTTTGCCACGATTCCAACCGTCTCAACCACTGTTATGGCCACGGCCAGAGGCAGCTTTAGATCCATAAACATAAACAACGGCAGTGTAAACAATGGCACCAATGTAAGAAGTGCATCATACATCTTGTACATTTCCGGCAGCTCACGTATAAGCAGGTTTTTCGGCGAAAGCCCGTTATGTTCCGTGCGCAGCTCTGTTGCAAGCCTGCCGGTTTTTGTGTTGATATATTCTGCCAGTTCTTTTTTCTCCTCCGGTGTATCTGCGTTAATAGCACGCTCGATGTCATCGTTAAGACCGGACTCAGACATTTTTTTCGTAATGACCGAATCTATATAGCTTTCCTGTGCTTTACGCTTTCTTGAAACTGCTACAATTGTAATAAAGCATATAACGCTTGATACTGCGGTATATACAATATCACCTCCAGGAAGTGCAACCTTTCGCATTTCAAACAGGAAATACAGCGGTATAAGTGCTGTTGCAATGCTTAATACGCTGTTCCAGAACATCCACTTTCTGTGGAATTTATTTAACTTTTTATTCATCAGTTTCTCCTTTCATGCTGAGCGGCTCAAGCATATAAAGCCTTCCTTTTAAAACTTCCCGTGTATAATTCTTTATTTCTTTAAGTGTAAAATTGTCTATTGCCATCTGTCTCAACAGTCTTCTGTTTTTTCCTGATATTCCTTTTACTCCCGCATCTTTTAGAAATTTTATCAGTTCCTCTTTCCAAAGCAGCTCCAGCAGCGACTCTGCTTCTACGTTCTTATTTTCTTTAGCTGCGCGTCTCATTTTGATTTTGCAGCCGCTGTCATCTTTACATACAACATACACACCCCAGTAGTCTGGAATATATTCTTCGATATCATCCTTAAACTTTTCTCCTACTACTATTGAAATCGCATCGAATGTTTTATCTTGACATCCTCCCACGGCTAAAGCCATGGGATTCCTTAGATTCCTGACAGGATCACCCAGCCATATAGACAGGGATATAGCTGCCGGTATTCAGGATTTACGTCCAGTGATTTCATACGAAGTGTATTACTTTCTTAGGGACGAGGGAGTGATGCCGGACCCCTTTTTATTTAGAAATCAGCCGTTATACGGCTGGTTTTTGCTGTTAAAAACCAAAACACTGCTTCATTGATATTTTCGACTCTTTCATATGATTGATTGTTTCATTATGGACTACTACAAAGCTTTCAAATTCACATATGCATTTATCCCTGTCGGGATGTTCAAAAGTGTTATCTGCATTCTTTATAAGGAATGCAGAATACAGGTCACGCTGTACGCTATCATTTCCTATAAGCTTAAATCTCTGTGAGAGAGGGACTTTTACACATTCATCTGTCACATGGTTGTACTGGCTCGCCTTAAATGTCTGTGTATTGACTTCTGCATAAGTGCCGCCGGAGCTTTCAGTCTTGCGCTTTAACTCACTTAAAAACCGTGACGGCGACCTGCGGTTTATGGACCTGCCAAAACGCTTTTTGCGCTTGAATTTATTGACAGCTTTCACAGTGCCGTCTTTCTGAACAACGTCTGTCGGCTTGTCCTGACGCTCTGTTTTGGAAGATCGCTTCGCCAGTGCCGCATAGTCCATCCTTTCAACTATGAATGAGTCAGCATTTTCAAGCAGCCTGTTACATAAATTCCTGTGCGAATGCAGGGTATAGGCACTTTTCTTTCTGTAGAGTGTTTTAAGTTTTCTGCGGGCCGCCTTGTAGCTGTTTGAAAATACCCATGGTTTACAGTCCTTACGCTTTTTAACGGTTCCATCAGGATTGAAATTATCAGGGTTGCTGATACGCTTTGATATATCCATATGCTGTTCAAGCTTGTGTATCTGTTTTTCGTAAACATCCGCATCAGGTGCCAGTTCTTCAAGGATACAGGCTGTGTCTGATACCGCAGCCATTGTTGAAACCCCGGGGTCTATGCCCATAACTCCTGTTTTTGTTTTGAACTCCCGGTGAGGAGCATCCCCATCAAGCGTGACTACAAGATAATATCTCCAGCCGTTTGAGAACATCATTCTTTTTATGGTGCAGTAGGATATTTTATGGTCAAGTGACTCAAGAATATAATCCCTGTCCGATGCCTTCTTTGGGAGATAACATTTAAGCTCAAGTCCAAGCCAAGAAACAATCATTGTGCCAGTGTTAAGCCTTGCGCCATTTAAGTTTGACTTTCCGCCAATGGTATCAAAGTCCATGAATTTCTTGAAATGAATATCCTTCCCCTTGCTGAATAAGTATTTTTCAACACCAGCCCATACATTTGCGGCTTCTGCCTGTACCTGTTGCGACGAAATAAGTCTGCTGTACCTTTTTCCGCAGACTTTTATGTATGACTGGAGTGCCCATTTTGAAAGACCGATTCCTTGACGACGGGCCGACATCTGTTTTGACAACTCAAGTTTACGCATACGGTCGGCCTTTGACAGGTCCTTCTGTTTTGAAAGCGCACAGTACTCACTGCGCCATGACTGGTATTCATTATCATGGTTAAGCTGCATAAGCAGCTTCTTTGCATGCTTTACGCATACGTTATGAATATGCGACACCGCATGGAAACGCTTATTGACAACAGCTTTCTCATGTTCAGTTGGCCTTAAAATTAACTGTACTGTATGCATCTGACACCTCATTTTATATATAAAGAGTATGATAGATTTAATTTTTGAGAATGGCTTTCCATATAAGATAAGAGTCCGCGTTCTTTCATCCCACGGCTGAAGCGGTGGGCTTTCAGAATGCTATATTTTTGTAAAAACCAAAAACACCATCACATATATCGCAACAGGCGCCAGATACAGACACAGCACAAACACTGAAAATTCCGTATCCACTCCATTTTTATAATTTTCCCATGTTTCCGTCAGATTATTTCTGTTTATAAACAGCCATACAGCTGCAGCTAACAGGAAAAAGTTTATAATCGCACTCATAAGAGCTGCTTTCATATTCTGTCTTCCTGTCCACAATATTTTTTCTCCGTCCATCTGTATTTCTCCTATATATTTCTTATAATTCCAAACACCACCAGTATCGCCGCCACCACATACAGCGAGGCGTTTTCTGTCCTGCTCCATCTGCACCTTTTGTCAAAAAACCAGCATGTATACATCTTCCCGATGAAATATCCGACAACCGGCTGAAGCAGATACAATGCCGGGTTGGCGGTATACGCCTGTGCAAAATTAAGCTGCAGTTCCGCTACAAGCATATGTGTTATCCCGCATCCCGGGCATTTAAACCCAGTCAGCGTCCTGAACATGCATGGAACGGCAAAGAAAAAGCGGGCTGCCAGATAATAGGCAAAGCCCGCTGCCAGTACCATGGCGCTTATTCCCAGTTTCTTAAGCTTCTGTAGCATGCTCATTAACTGCACTCTGCATGATGCAGTAGTTTACGATTCCAAGGCCGATAGCCTGAAGAATGATAAACAGGACGGTATGCGATTTGTCTGCGCTGAGCCTGTCCATCTTGCATCCCATCTTGTATGCCCAGAACCATCCGTAGATTCCGCAGGTGATAATACTAAGAAGCAGAACCATGCCTCCTCCTGTCTGATAGCTGTCATCCGGAGTAAGTGCGCACATGTCATTGTTGAGCTTCACGAGCCAGTAGAGGCCGTAGATTCCACAAGTCAGCAGTGTGAATATCACTGCAAGTGCGATGTTTCGGTTTTTGATCATATTTTATCCTTTCCGGGCCTTTAAGCCCCTTTCATTCCGCCACAGCGGCGGCTTAAACAGGTATTATATATCTGTCTGATATAAGTATGATTTATTTTTGTTGTAAAAAGCCTAATATATATTTTTCAGCTGTTTTTATGCTCTCTGTATCAATTCCTTCAGTAAATTCATATTCCGAATATACCGCACAAAACCTGTATTTTCCGTTTTTCGCTTTTGTGAATACCGCAGCATAGCGGATGCCGTTATCCGGACATTCAAATGTATACACCGCGCATTTATCATCTTTTATCCTGGGTGCATAGCTGTATATATATGTTTTTATTTCAATGCTCTTTAAAATCAGGTCTTTTTTCGTCTTTATCCATTTAAAATTACTCGGCAGCAGTTTCTTAAGCCCATTGAATGCCGAGTCTTTGGGTACTGTAAACTTTGGTGTCCGCATGCTTATGTCTTTATACTGCGCCTTTTCATACGCTTTCACGAAATCTTCAGCCGAGTCAAAATCCATTGTGGCTTTCTGTTTTGTGCGCATCATCATGCTTATGTATTGATGCACAAATTCATCCACGTCCGTTTTCATGTTATCTGCGTTTCCATCCGGCACAAATTTCTTCGCAAATTCTTTTTTTATATCATCTGCCATTCCTTTTATCCGCACATTGTATGAAGTCACCGCTGTCAGCACGTTCTCTACAATGCTGTATGTATTATTTTTATTCTCGGTTATGTCTATTCCATACATGTCAATCATGTCATCCGGCGTAAGGTCTTTTAAAGCAGTAAGGCTGTCCCTGTACTTTTCCTCAACCTTTGGCAACGCGGTCATTATGATAAAACACAGCCTTCTGTCATTTTTATTCCAATCAGCAAAACGCGCCTTCTGGTAATGCGCCTTTACCGCTTCATCATATGACATTGCGGCAGTAAGCTCATTTGCTGCAAGCTTTGGAAGCCCTGACACGGCATAATTGTCAAGGCTTGGCAATGCATCTTTCCATGCGTTCTTTTTCATCTTAATAAACTGGTTTATGAAAAACATGAACATTTCTTTTATCGCAGGCGAGTCTGTAAAGGCAACGCCTAATTCCTGAAGCTGCAGCGGTATCCATTTTTTATTCCGTTTCACATACATATTCATGTCGGCAGTTATGAGGTATTCCTTCACAGTCTGCGGGGTTTCGCGTGGACTTATATAGAAATCACTGCCCGCTCCATTTGCACCCTGAGAGCTTTTTTTTAAATGAAGGCCATCATAAAATGAAAATTTAAGACATATTCCGCTTAATGACATGTCATAAAGGACTTCTGTCACAGGCACGTATATTGTCATGGCTGTCGTTCCGCATTTATATGCCTTTCCCATCTTTTCCCTCAGTCTGCAGAATTCCACATACGACTTCACATCGTCAATATCATAACAGTAAAGTGCATTGTTGCAGTGATACAACGTCTTAAATCCTGCAGCTTTTTCAATGTTATCTGCAGCTTTTTTAAAACCCTTCACGAAATTCCTTATATCGGGATATGTGCGCTCTATGATTCTAAGGCACACCTCGTCATAATCCCCTCTTTTTATGAGCTTTTCATTTAATATGATGTTATCATGTGATATTCCGTATGTTTTGTATCTTTCTATTCTGTCAATAAATTTACTGCAATTTCTGAAATAACACCGGTCTCCGTCCAGGGCTTTTATGTAAATATCCAGATATATGCATATATCGTCCATTCCACATCCTCTTTCTTTGGCATCATGCACAATGTCAGGAATGCGCCATTTGGACTGTCCAAGCCCCGGGGTGTTTACTGTTCTTCTCACAATCAGGTCTATCTCGTCCCATGTAAGCTCCATCGCCGCAAGCTGCATTACCAGCCAGCGCATGTTGTACGTGCTTCCATATCTTTTTTCACATTTCGTAATATACACCATTGCCGCATATGTTCTTTCAAAATTATCCGGTATGTACATTTCCTCGCATTCTTCCACGACATATATGAGCATGTCAGCGCGCTTTGCCAGATCAGCCTGATCTTTGATGTAAAAACGCATGAGCTTATACAGCTTCTTAAGTTCAGCTACATTGTATCTGCTCAAACCTTCTTCATCATCCTCGAATATTTTTACAAGTTCAGGCATAAAACCTTGATTTTTAGCCTTTTCCAGCAGTTTCTCTTGTTCTTTTAACATAAAAAATCCTCTTTTCTATCTATGGTCTATATAGAGTATGATATTTTTATTCCGGCGACGGTCATATTTTTCGCTATTCGTACAGAAATGAAAATGTACGAATAACTTTTTGCAGGAACAAAAATCATACTTTCCCAAGATAAAACGGGAGGTGTTGTGATGAAAAAAGAAGAGAAAAAGCCCTGCGGGGCAGAAAAAGATGATGTGCCTTTATCAGGCTGCGTAAAACGGGAAGCTGTCTGCCTCATAAGAAGAAAATCTGACAGTGGCAGCAGAATCTTCGGACCGTATCCGTTCAGAATTAATATGAATGGCATAGAAGAATACAGAAAACAGTACGTTAAATGGGAAAACCATGATATAGTACTGATGACCGCGACAGCAGCGGCTGCGGTAATAGCAGCCCTTATGCTTATCGTTTCCATGTTGGCATTTTTGTTTTTCATTAACAGCTCAATAAAAGCAGGCGGCATATGCCTGACACTGATGGTTCTGTCGGTTGTCATCCTTGAAGCTGCTAACCACTGCTGCCTGCAGTCAGCGACGGATGCCAGAAAGTCCTCCCTGTATGACGGAATGGAAGATTTTCTTAGCTTTCTGGGTGAAACCGATTCAGGGTACGTGGTATCTGTGGACAAAAAGCATACTGTATGCATTGCGTCGGGATACAAAAGTGTAACCATCCACAAGGTCAACATTGTATATGCAGGAAACAATGATGCAGGCATCTGGTTCTGCTACGCGCCCGGACAGAGAAGGCCGGACGGATTTCTACTGTGCCTGCCCAAGGGGCTTGAGGACTGCTGATGTATTCTGAAGAAAAAGAAAAAGCAGAGAGCAATGTGATTTTATATGGAAAGCCGTTTTTCAGTATAAAATCTGTCATACTTATAGTAGAGCTATGAAGAAAAGGAGATCTAAAAATGAAGTATTATCTATTCGATACCGCTCCGTGGGAGATATTTTACGATATTTCAGCCCGCACAGGTGCTGAAGCCATCAGAAGCTTTGTCCATGCATATCCCGGGATATATTCCCGTGTGGAGAGATTTGATCAGAAGCTGCACAGACCTGCAGGACACACGTCGGCGATAGGCGACGGCAGCAGTCTGTATGTGCTGCACACAAAAAACGGAAAGCTTGAAATCTGGCAGGCTGGAGACAGGGTTTTAGACATCACAGGATATGTCATCCCCGGCGCTTATCATATAAGAAGAATAGGTGCATTCATTCCAGATGAGCCGGATATTGCAGTAAAAAAGGACATTCAGGAGAAAATTAATAAATGCCATTTGTAAAAGAAAAATAGGAGAAAACTATGTCAAGAGGTAAAAGTGAGATAGAATTAAAAGTAGAAGAAATGAAGCTGCAAATAAAGACAGATTTGGATATATATATAAAAGGCTGTGTGTCATTGCAGAAAAATGCTGTTAATTATGACAATATGGTACTTGAAAACACAATTCAGCAAATTGAATATCTCAAAAGAGAAGTTGACAGATTGATATAATATGATAGCGGCCGCGTGAACGGCTGGGACAGGTGGCGGACAGCTTATTTTTAAGTTCGAAAGACGCAAGTGTCCCGCTGCCACTCATATACCACTTCCATAGGAGCTATGCACCGCATGGGAGTCGGTAATTCATTCATTCCTTGTAAATTCCTTATTTACATTAACTATTTTGCCTGTTTTGTAGAGAATATGAAATACTTGTTCATCGCAAATAATATTCTCAAGATAAACTCCACAATGAGGACATATGTGAGGTATTTTACTCATAATTTGTTTCTCAAACAATGGATTTCTACAAGAAGAACACTCAAACCAAGATGTCCTGAATGGATCAAATGCAGACATTGGCATAATAAATGATTTATTGTTATATTTAAAATTTTCCATATTGTTTTACTTCTCTAAATTTCAGTACTTTTTTGTTTATAAAAATAGCTGCGACTATCTCATTTCTTAAAGTTCAATTTATCGTTCCAATTTCCTCTTCGCTGAAAATCTCGTCTGCATCAACACAATTTATTTCTATTATTTCTCCATTATTTTGCTTTATCGAGAATATCTTTTTGTTTGAGTTTACTTTATATAGTGTGCCTATAAAACACTTTCCATTTCTCAAAACTTTACACTTTTGTCCAATGTAAATTGTATAATTAAAGTCACTGTCTGAGCAATAATTAATAAAGCTTTCTCCGTTTATGAAGAATGTATCTACACTTCTGACCATATATTCTGTTTCTCCTTAACTTGTTATTTAATCAGTGAATCCTCTGTTTTTTCAAATAAATACAACGTTATGAATATGCGACACCGCATGGAAACGCTTATTGATAACAGCTTTCTCATATTCAGTTGGCCTTAAAATTAACTGTACTGTATGCATCTGACACCTTATTTTATATAAAGAGTATGATAGATTTGATTTTTGCGGATGCCTTTCCATATAAGATAAGAGTCCTTTTATTCCACGGCTGAAGCGGTGGGCTTTCAGAACGCTATATTTTTGTAAAGCAGATGTCCATGTCCTTCCGGTACACTCCAACCGGCAGCTCCCTGTCGTCAAGCACCTCAGCAAGCACTGCTCCGTCTTTTATATATGCCGCCTCAGCATCCTCGTGCATTAGAATATAATCCATTGCTTTTTCTCCTTTATCCTCGCTTTTCCACAATGAGTATGTTTTATTTTTTGGTTTATTTTTTGTCTGCATCCGGCACTTGGACATGTCTTTCATTTTGTGGTACAATGCCTGTATACATATTATGCGAAATTCTTATATGGAAAGCCATTCGCGGTTTTCAAATCTGTCATACTATATGTAGAAAAGGAAAACAATATGAAACCAGATGCAGCATCAGCCTGCATTACTATATGGATTAACAGGGAAAGGATTAACCGGGCATACAAGGGAACTTATATAGAAGGCCCGGAAGGAGGAACGAATTATGATACTACATTATGTATTAGGAACTATTAGATTTATATTTGCAGTGGTTTTTTATATATTAAAATTACCATACTGCATACTTATGTCTCTTTTAAAGGCTGCAAACCTGTATCTTGCTTTTACCGCCGTTTTGATGTCCAAAAGCATACCTGTACTCGTATCTTTGTTTTATTACCTGATCATATATGCCCCGGGCTACGTCGGATACGACATTAACCAGGATAAACATTTCGGTCCTTCCCTTAAATATACATGGGAAGCCATAAAAAGCGGATACCTGATTGACAGTTTCACCATGAAAGCTCCGCTCTGCGGCATGCCGGTCGGTGTATTCTGCCTGCTGATATTCGCTGGTTCATTTATCTTTTTAAACATAGGATTCATCATGATTTACAAAAACACTCCTAAGCAGTTTATGAAAAAGGTAAAGGAAAGCGAACAGGAGTGTACCCTTCGTGAAATCTGGGGCTCTGAGGGCATAAAAAACGCCATCGCATACATGAAAGCCGGAAAAATCAATAAGTACTAAGAAGAACACAAAAAGAAAAAGACACGCGCGACGAGCATTACGTCGGTACGTGTCTTTTTTTATGTCAAATAGGAAGCAGCCGGTGTCATCAGCCGTTCCTCTCCCGTTTTTCTTATACAGTATTTCTTATTTTTAGTATGTAATATTTTTATTTTTCGGATGAAGGGCAATGAGGATGACTTGAAAGGTGATGAAGAACATCAGAGTAGATCCGGGCGATATAAGAGGCATGGAGATGCACGCTGAAGCATTGTGTATATATAAGAGTACATATTGAAAGAATGTGTATATAAAGATATACCTATGAGAAAACTGAGAGAAAGATAAGACTGCGCCTGCGGCTTACGAAAACGCTTGTGTATATTATGCTATACACATTGCTATATTCCCACCATTTATAGAAAACCAGAGCTATACCGGCGAGGAATCCAGGAGAAAGAAGCGGCTGGCATATACACATTCTGCTATACACATCTGATTGTGTACATAAGCTATACACATTAGGCTGCTGTTTAGGCATAATGTCGGGATATATGTTTCATTTGTGTATATTAAGTTATACGCTTTTTGTTTTCATTGTGTATATAATGCTATACGAGTTTCAGAGAGGATGCGCGGAAGAACAAGGGAATTTTCCGAGAACGGCAGGCTTGGCGCGTACATATTGTGTATATTAAGCTATACACGCTTATAATGACTGTGTATATAATGTTATACATATACGGCCTATATGGGGCGCGTAAGGGCGTCTGTACGCGATTGTGTATATTAAGGCATACACATTTACATGCGGTGGGTTTAAGTTGTGTATAACAGCTATACACGTTTTTAAAGTGCCTGATTTTGATTGTGTATATAAGCTATACACACTTTTAATGAGCGGATGCGGGCTTACATACGGCGTATTGGTTACATAGCGGTTAGATTGTGTATACTAGCTATACACATTTATTCTATTTACGGCGATATTGTGTATATAAGCTATACACGTTTTCTATATGACGGCAGCAGGCTTGCGGCGGTGGTTGCGAAGTTGTGTATATTAATCTATACACTTTCTGTACTGCTCTCCTATTATTCTGTGTATATTATGGCGATTATCGAGCATTCTGGTCTCTGCGATAGCAGAAAGCGGGAGAGCGCAGCCGAGGAAGTGTGGGAGTGAACGGAAGAAGCGTGGTGAGCAGCAGTGGGGATTACAGGTGGTGATGAAGTGCAGAAACTGTAGGAAGCCTTATAAACACTGGGCTTGCGGGCTATATGCTAAACTGTAGGAACTGTAGGAAACTGTAGTGTTTTATACGCTGATGTGGGGTGAGTGGCTTGCTTTTATATGTGAAGAAGCGGCGATATGACGCGAATTGAGTCGGAAGTGCGCGGAGATACCGTGGGTGGCATGTGGCACTTTGGACGCGTGTGCCCGCAATAATATACGTCTATATCCTCTGATTACGGGTATTTCGGGCGTTATGCTGTGTAAAACTCTGGATGGGCGGCTGGCTGAAATCGGGCGAATGGCTTACACCGGCAGATTTTGGCTGAATTTAAGAGAGAAAGCCGGAAGGGCGATGAAACAATGGGGCATGCTGGCCAGTGACAACTGAGTGGCCTGCACTAGGCTTTGATTGATGTTTTTTGTTGTGGAGGTCGCCGGATACAAAGTCGTGACGTCGTGGATTAATATTTATTTTTGCGACAATACATAAACGTAGTACGACCTGTCGCAAAATGTTATCTTTCTCATTAACTTCCAATAAAAAAAGCCAGCCATTTCCGGCTGACCTTTTTTGTCTTAATTCAAAATTTCTTCAATAGTATCATTAATGAGTTTCCGTCTCTTTGCGCTATCCTCAGAAGCCTTCTTTTCAGCCTGCTCACGTTCAAGCTGTTCTTCCTCATCCCGTTCTTCAGCTTCAGCCCTCTCATATGCCTCTTCGAGATAGTCATATTTCCTTATCATGTCATCTATGTGCTTTCTCTTTTTTCTTTCCTCATCAAGCTTTTCTGTGAGCTGTCTGTTGATTTCACTTAAATCCGGGATCTGGCTTTCAAGCTCCCTGCATCTGGCTTCGAGCTCCTTGTTCTTTTTATCAAGCTCTTTGTTTTTGTCGTCAAGCTCATCTATCTTCTGTACGTTACGGGCCGCAGTCGCAAACACATCTTCGATTCCATCTTCGTCGTGAGACTGCACCATGCTGTGGACTCTGTCGATTAAATCCATCTGGTCCATTTTTTCTTTGATTTCTTTTGACATACGCTCAATGTCTTCTTCCATTTTTTTTCGCTTAAAATCATTTATCTTAAGAGAGCGGCATGAATTTCCATGTCTTGTCTTCTCAAGCTCGACTCCATGCTGCCTGCATATATTTGAGACGAGACGTCTCTCAACCGCTGAAAATGGAATTTTTGCATTGTTAAACCTGTCTTCTGGGCTGTCAAGATCCGGTCTTTCATATCCAAGTTCCGCGAGTGCCTGTGTCTGATTGATTTTTTTACCTTCATCAGTTTCAACAAACCAGACTCTTCTGATATGAGCATGAATGTTGGTCTCTTCCATATGAATGGCCGCGTCAAGTATATGACAGTTTTTACCATAAATGTTTTCAAACTTTTTGATATAATCCCTTATAATGCTCTCGAAGGTCTTTGCGTCCGTATATTTATCATGCTTATTTCCTATCTGTATGATAATTTCTTCCGGACGGGTTATCCTGCTTTGGTAAACATCTTCCATCGTCCTGTTTCTTTCTCCGTGTCTGAAATTTTCATTTCGCCTGTTCTGTGCCTCTACCGCCTTTGAAAAATTCTTTTTATAATATTCATACTCCTGTTCTCTGAATGAGATGTTATCATCTTCCTTGCCTATATAAATATTGTCTTTTACCTTTGTCGGATCAATATGCGGTGCATATTTTATATAATCAAACTGGCGGTCTGCATGATTGGCGCTTCCTTTCTGCCTTTCGCTATGTACTGATAGTCTCATATCCTTAATTCCTCCCTGATATAAAATTCTCTTAAATCATCTAACCTCAGACATCCAAGCTGTCCATATTTTGGAGTGCCCATGCCGCAGTCAATTGCTATGGCTTTTTTGCAATACGATATAAGCGGAATATCTTTTTTATTGATTCGTCCATAATAAAGCCTCGGAGTCGGAGTGTGTCCAAAAATAATTCGGTATCCTTCAAAACCCTTTTCTTTATGTGGACAATTTGCAAAATCTCTGTCCCATGTAGCGTCTTCAATATCAAAAACAAATGCATCCTTGTACAGCAGGATGCTTTTTCTATTCAGCCATCCGGCATGCGTCAGGTAAAATTTTCTATTGTTAACCTTTACATCAGGAATTACAACAGGACAATTTTTAAGATATTCAAGCATTTTATCCTTTTCTGCACTGCCCAGCTCATTAAAGCTATCCAGTGTCATCATTCCTCCGTTATAAAACCACAGGTCATAATCATGGCTTAGTCCTGTCCTTAACGCATCCAACATCATATGTTCGTGATTTCCTATTAATAGCGTAATGTTTGGCTTTGACATTACATACTTTATTATTTCTATCCCATCAGGCCCGCGGTCTATAACGTCGCCTAATACATACATCTGGTCATTGTCTGAAAAGCATATCTTTTTTAGCATCTTATAGAATGCGCCTGCCTGACCGTGAATATCACTCATTACGTATATCATCTCTTAGCCTCCTTTGACATAAGTATGATTTTTGTTTACCTATTGACGCAAAATAATAAAAAACAGCCCTGTTTGAAACAGGACTGTCTGTATGCATTTGCTAGACATCAACGTCTGCATTTTTTTCTGCATCTCTTCGATATATATACTGATAAATCATGTCATGTTTTTCCTCGTCATATCCTATGATTCGTGAAATTTCCTGCACCTTAAAATCCTGAAGATAAACAATCGTTTCAAAAGATTTAAGCATGCGTTTAGCTTGATCCATATCCCTTGCCCAGCCTCGCATTGCAAGATCTGCCATTTTATTGATAGTTTCTGTTGATGAAGGGCTGTGTACCGTAATTGCTGTGCGGCATCCTGAGTTGGAGAGGGTAATAGCAGAACATATTTCAGCACCTTTTGCTTCACCAATTACAAAAACATTTACACCTGCAACCAGCGCCATCTGTCCAAGCTTTTCAAGCGTCACGGCCTGTTCATTCTTCTTCTGTGAAGGATTAGTGACAACATGCTCAAACATAACACCTTTTTTGTATGTAAAAAGCTCATCGCTTTCCTGTATTACCAGAATTTCAGCAGACTGCTCATATGCTTCTTCTATAAACCAGTTAAGAGCGACTGTCTTTCCGCTTCCCGGCGGTCCAGCAAACACAACGCCACGACTGTTTTTGCCACAATCAAGAAGATAGTCCCTTATTTTTTCATCCATCATCCCGGCTTTAATCAAATCATTACCAAGCATTTTATGTCTTGCAACTTTTCTTATATGCAGACTTTGCAAGCCGGATGAATTAATATACGCAGATGTATACGAGATTCGAAGAATATAATTTTCATCATGTTCATCGGTCACGACCTGTGTTGGAAGGCTCGTGTCAATACCATTTTTAAGAATGACACTGTCCATAAATCTCATATAATCATTTACATCCACAAACGTAATATTAGAAAGGTATGCTTTTCCGTGAATTCTGGCTCTGATTGAATCCGGAGCCGTTATCTTGATATCTGTTACCTTTGGATCGTCAATAAGATCCTGAACCACATACATTTCAAAAAGAGCCTTTTCAATACGTTTGAGCATTGTTGATACATCTTCTTTAGGAAGTCTGTGCTTTCTTACATAATTTGTGTTTATGTATTCTTCCACACTTGACATAAAAAGTTCTTTTTGAATATTTCCTAATAGAACTCCGATGTATTCGTTATACTCAGTGCCTGTTACATAATTACTCATAATTTCAGCAAATATTTTTATAAACTCATCATATGGAGTAATGGTACATGTCTGCATATCTTTAGACTTTAAGTCATAAATAAGAGGAATGTCATCCGCAGGGTCATACAGCTTATCTCTAACATAAGTGTCAATACTGTTAAGAAACGGTCTTTCCTTTGAACATTCGTCTAAATACACCTTCTGATATCTCAAATCTGCTTCATGCTTATATATTTCCTCTTCCGAATATTTGACATTCGCAATTTCATCTGGTACTACAAGATTTCCCGTTGTCGGCCCTGTCTCATAATCTTTCTTTATGTTTTCATTTAACTGATTATAGAACTCCTTAATGTCAGGAACCTCCCTGTAATATCTGAGAACTGCCTTCAGCATAATATAATCGCCTTCGATAGTTGAAGCAATTGAGAGAATATCACACGGATTTTTTTTATTTTCATTTTTAAAATACAATTCAGCTGCCTGACATAATGCCCTTCTTCCATTCATCGAATTATGAAGCGACATTATACATACATATTTTGCGTTATTATCAATACTTCGGTCTGGGATGATTGACGCAATCTGTCTGTATGTATTGCCTTTTGCAAAAGTCATCAATTCAAATTCCACTCTTTCCTTAGAATTATCAAATTGCGCAGTGCTTTTTTCAAAATCCTCAAGTGAATCAATATCATTTATTATATACACCTTTACAGGTTTTTTATTTGTTGGTTTTGTTATATCCATAAAACACCTCTGACAAACCCTGCGTGAGCTCTCATAATCATAACCACAAGAATGAGTCACTTATGGGCAAATCCTTATCTTTCTATAATTTGCATATTTTTCACAAAAAAAGGCTGTCTTTCGACAGCCTTTTTATTAACTGGCGGCTAAAACTTGTGACTTTAGTCATGAGATGAGCCGCCTTTATTATTAAGTTAGCATTGTCTATATCATCAGATCATTGTGCATCTGTATTATTGGCACCGTTAGTCAGCGTATATGTTCTGCCTCCAAGATTTGTAATGGTAACTGTATATTCTCCGACTGCTGAAGCGTCATAATTAAGTACAATACTTCCCTCAGCTCCTTCTGTCGCAGTAAATTCCTTTCCATTAGGATCGGTAACTGTCATTGTTGCTGTAGTTGGTGTTGTTCCCTCTGGTGCTGCGCCAAGAGTTACCGTTAAGGTTTTGTTTCCAAGCTCATTGCTTGCAATGAAAAATGCCTCATTTTTCTGTTCTCCGGAATTCTCGTCATTTTCGTTTTCCTCTGGATTGTTATTCAACACATTAAAATCTGTCTTTTTATCATATTTATCACCAATTACATATCTAAACATTCCTTCTCCGTCCAAACAGTAATACCCGGTGTTAAACCACTCTGGTATGTTTACCTTGATTATGTTTGTTGACAAAAACGTGTAATCATTTGAGACATAATCTTGATATGAAGCAAATGCTCTTACATCAGATTTAAAATTCATATTAGTAACTTCTGTTCCGCCGTACACTTTGCATTTAAAGGTCTTGTCTGCAGGAAGTCCATATATTGAACCACATCTCGAAATATTATCTTCTCTTATAGGCTGTCCACCAATTTCGTCTAAAATGACACTGTCCTGAGAGAAATTAAGCAGCTTTGATGTGTCATGATTCGGATAAACAAACTTAGAATCT
>OHXG01000197.1_pt1 | contig 27028 bp, 18 predicted proteins | sample 1579971 | NCBI WGS metagenome assembly OHXG01 (sample SAMEA3882517, study PRJEB24775) | human gut metagenome | biome: human-associated habitat; feature: intestine environment; material: feces | place: Netherlands | collected 2009/2010
GACGGCCATCGCCGCGCTCATAATGCGCTTGTTTTTCATTTGGATTTTCCTCCTTCATTGTGGGGCTTTGTCTTGTGCCCCTTGCGTTGTCTTTATGATACACGCTTTTTGTCGGTTTGAAAATGGACAAATCCGACTTAAACCTTGAACAAATCCGACTTTATTCGGATTTTTGCGGATCCCTACCGGGAAGTCGGAAACGTTCAAGGAAAAAGTCGGATTTGTCTCTTGGCATTTAAAAATGCGGTTGTTATACTCTTTTATACAATGATGAGAGGAGCGATTTCGTATGGAATGCACACAGTTGGTCGATCTTATCTTCTTTATGGGGCAAAGCAACATGGCCGGGCGCGGGGACTCCGCCCTTGCCCCCGCCGTGACCCCCGGTATGGGGTACGAATACTGCGCCGTCACCAACCCCGACACCCTGCACCCGCTGGCAGAGCCCTTCGGCGTGAACGAGAACGACCCCGCCGGTGTCAACGAGCCGGGCATGAAAACCGGGTCGATGGTGTCGTCCTTCGTCAATGCCTGCACCGCCCAAACCGGCGTGCCGGTGGTGGGCGTGTCCTGCGCCAAGGGCGGTTCTGCCATTGCCAAGTGGTTGCCCGGCACACCGTACTATCAGGATGCCGTGCGCCGCGCCCGCAAGGCGCGCGCCTTTTTGCAGGCAAACGGCTATATCATCCGCCACAGCGCCATGGTCTGGTGCCAGGGTTGCACCGACGGCGACCTGCACACCCCCAAGGATGTTTACAAAGCCGACACCGAGCGCGTTCTGCACAGCTTTATGCAGGACGCAGGCGCGCAAACCTGCTTTTTGATCCAAATCGGCAACCAGCGCGATGAGCCGGAGCTGTACCTGCCCATGCAGCAGGCGCAGGAGGAACTGGCCTCCGAACAGGGCGACATCGTGCTGGTCAGCCGTCAATTCAAGACCTTCGCCGCAAAAGGGTTGATGAAGGATCGCTTCCACTACCTGCAGCCCGCCTACAACGCTGTAGGCACCGAAGCCGGCAGAAACGCAGCGGCCTATTGGAATCGCTGACAAAATACGAAAAAAACCAACCGCAAAACGGTTGGGCACTTTTTTTACTTTTACACAGTGTCGGTCATCCTGCGCAGATACCGCACATCGGCGGTGTCGGCGGGCAGAATAACCTCATCGCGCAGCAGCGGTGCTGCGGGCGCACGGTTCGCCAGGAAGGCGCGAATGGCAGAATAATCCATATCGCCCGCGCCCAGCGGCAGCAGCGTTTTGCTGCCGTCCGCCTCGATGCGGCAGTCCTTGACGTGTACGGCACCGAGCTGACTGCCGATGACCTCCAGCCAGCGGCTCCAGTGGGCAGTCTGGTACGCTTTGTCCTGCCCGTCCTTGGCACAGAACAGGTTGACGGGGTCAAAAATGACCTTGCAGTGCTGTATATCAGCGGCAGTGTCCAACACGGTGCGCAGCAGCTCCGGTGTACAGAGGGGGTGTACGTCCACAGATTCCACGGCAAAAACGACGTTCAGGCGGGCGGCTTCCTCGGTGATGCGGGCGATGCTGTCCAGCATCAGCGGACGGCGGACAGCCTTTTCCTCGTCTGTGCATGCACCCCATGCCGTTTCGCTGCCCACCATTTTGGCACCCAGCAGCTTTGCGCAGCCCAGTGTGCGCTTTACGGTATCGACAGCGGTGCGGCGGGTGTCCGCATCGGGGGCAGACAAATCCTGATAGCAGCTCAGCACCGAAATTTCCACGTCCTGTGCGGCAAACGCCGTTCGAATCTCTGCAAGCTGTTTATCGGTGATGTGGGAAAAATCCTCAATGCCTGCAATGGCGCGCGGCATGGCGAGCTGGGCGGCGTTGTACCCCTTGGCACGCAGCGTGGCAGCAAGCGCGGCAGCGGGCAGCTTGCCGTAATCATGGGCGCGGCATCCGATCCTTGTCATGGTTCAGTCCTCCGTTCCCGCAATGCGGGGCAAAAATACAAAGTTGTGGCCGCTGTCCGGGTGGGCCTTCTGCTCCGGCGTAAAGCGTGCAAAATGGCTTTCGGGGTCGGCGGCGATCCATGCGTCCAGCTCGGGGCTGTGCGCGCCCGGCTGGTGCTTGATGTTCACATTGGTGCGCGGCTCCTCAAGGTAGGAGAAAAGCACCCCCTCCTGCACACAGATGAGATGCCAGCGGTCCCCCTCGACCAGCCCCTCGGTGACAATGCGCAGGTGATGCTCCATATAGCTGCACCAGCTGTCGGGCGGCAGCAGCGCAATGCGCCCGCGGCGGCGCTGCGGGCAGCGGCCCCGCTGCCAGTCGGCGGCGGTGGTGGGTACATCGTGGTAAAAATACGGCTGCATGGCGGCCCATGGGCGGGGTGCTGCCTCACCCAGAGCGGGCGGCCACGGCAGCAGCGCCGCGTCCAGCGCGGGGCAAAGCCCCTGCGGCGTGAACGGGCGGTTCAGCCCCTCGGCATAAAAAAACAGGTGGTTTTCATACCGGAAAAGGCTTGCGGTCAGGATCCGCCCCTCCGCCTGTGCTTTTTGCAGCGCAGCGGAAAAGTCGGCAAAAACGGCCTCACCGGCTTCCCCGCCCAAAACGGCATGAAAGGAGCCGCGGCAGACGGCGGCATCGGCCAGCGATGCAGGCAGTGTGCAGGGCATAACATTCCTCTCCTTTATCTTGTGATTATTCTTTATTGTACAATGCCCGGGCAGCAAAAGATATGCGGCATAGTGCAGTATTCTTTGTGATAATTGCACTTTACATACCCCTGCTTCTGTGCTATGCTGAAGAAAGAATACAGACAAAAAATAAGGAGCAGGAGCGATGGACTACAGTATCTTACGCTACGGCGCTGTGGCAGACGGTGTGACCAACTGCGCGGCAGCCATCCAACAGGCGGTCGATGCAGCCGCAGCAGCGGGCGGCGGGCGCGTTATCGTGCCGGCCGGGCGCTTTTTGAGCGGCTCCGTGCTGCTGAAGGACAATGTGGAGCTGCATCTGGAGAGCGGCGCGGTGCTTATCAGCAGCCTGAACCCCGCCGATATTACCCCGTTCCCTCAGGGCGGGGACGGCACCGACCCTGACGACACCGCCGACGGCTGGGAGGGCGGCTTCTTTTTGGGGGCCAGCCACGCCAAAAATGTGACCATCAGCGGCATGGGCACGATCTACGGTCAGGGCGACAAGGTGTTTTTGGACAAGGATGTGGACAACGGCTTCCACGAATGCCCGAAATTCTGCGAGGCGTTCCGCCCGCGCATGATGCTGTTTGAGGCAGTCGAAAACTTTACCGTGCGCGATGTGACCCTGCAGGACGCGGCGTTCTGGACGCTGCACATGGCGGGCTGCCGGCATGTGCGTATCCAGAACATCATGATTTTAAACGATGACCGCGGCGCCAACAATGACGGTATCGACCCCGATTGCTGTCAGGATGTCGTCATCTCCAACTGCATCGTGCGCACCGGCGATGACGCCATCGTGGTCAAATCCACCGGGCCGATGTCCCGCCGCTACGGTGCAAGCGAGAATGTGGCCATCACGGGCTGCATCTTACATTCCCGCGATTCTGCGCTGAAAATCGGAACCGAGACCCACGGTGTGATCCGCAATGTGACGCTGAGCGACTGCGTCATTGACGACTGCTCCCGCGCGGTGGGCGTCTGGGTGCGGGACGGCGGCACGGTGGAGGACATCCATGTCCACCATCTGACCGGCTGCACCCGCCGCTACGCCGACTCCTACCAGCTGCCCGGTGCGCCGGGCTGGTGGGGCAAGGGCGAGCCGGTGTTTGTCAGCGCCACGCCGCGCAAGGGCAAGACCGGCCCGGCAGGCGTGATCCGCCGCGTCAGCTTTGACCATTTGTACCTGACAAGTGAAAGCTGCGCCTTTGCGGCCGGTGAGCCGGACAGCGAAATTCAGGACCTGCGCATCAGCGAGATGCACCTGACGCTGCAGCACCGCGGCACCCAGCCCGGCGGCCTGTTTGACGAGCAGCCCTCGGCCCGGCACATCTACCCGCACGCCATCCCGGCGCTGTACGCCCGCTGCGTGGACGGCCTGACCGTCAAAGACAGCACGGTGCGCTTTGTCGGTGAGAACGAGGCGTGGGACGGCAGCGTAGCCGAGCTGGAGCATTGCCGCCGCGCAAAGCTGGATTTGGAAAAGCTTGTATAACAAAAGGAGCGTATACAAATGGAGCATATGGCATGGAAGGGCCGCATCAAGCCCGGCTGCAAGGCAGAATATCAGCGCCGCCACGCGGAAATCTGGCCCGAGATGGTCAAGGTGCTGAAGGATGCAGGCATCTGCAATTACAGCATTTTCTACTGCAACGATGAGCTGTTCGGCTATTACGAGTGCGAAAAGGGTGTTGCCTACGCCGAAAAGGTACAGGCCGAAAGCCCGGTCGTTGACCGCTGGAACGACTACATGAAGGACATTCTGGAGCTGGAAATGGACCCCGTCACCGGTGCCCAGCCCAAGCTGGAGCAGGTGTTCCGGCTGGATTGAGAAAGGGCAAAACATCGATATGCAGGCAAAAGCCCCCGCTGCTTATGGCAGCGGGGGCTTTTGCCCTGTCAGACAATTTACAGTGCGCCGTCCGAGCGGACGTTGTCGTAGTTCAGCACACCGGCGAAGAATGCCAGCGCCAGACCCTGACCCCAGCCCTGAATCCAGTCGCGGCTGATGCCGCGGTAGCCGTCGGCGTCCTTCATGACCGCCGTGCCGCCCGAGACATTCAGCACACGGCCGTCCGGGCTGACATTGGCCAGCATACCGGGGATAGCCTTGTTGATGTACTTGATGTGCAGGGGGTTGCCCTTGGTGATCATGGCGGCGGCGATGCCGGCGCTCGCGCTGACCTCCTCATAGGAGGCGGCATCGTCCACGATCGTGCGCCACAGGCCGTTCTCGGTCTGGTAAAGCTTGAGCGCGGCCAGTTGGTCGTTCAGGCTGCCGACCACATCCAAGAACTTGGGGTAGAGGTAGCACTGCGGCAGCCGCACGCCGACCTGCGCCATCGTGTAGGCCGCCCATGCGTTGGCGCGGCCCCACTTGATGCCCGACATATGGTCGCCGGTGATGTTGTTGTAGCCGTGGTAGTACAGCCCGCTCTCGGGGTCCTGCAGGTACTTGATGTGCCAGTAATACTGGTTCAGCGCATCATCGATCAGGGCCTCGTCCTTCAAAAGCACGCCCATCCGCAGCAGGAAGAAGCCCGCCATAAAGAGCGTGTCTGCCCACGCCTGCTCGGGAAAGTCGTTGTTGACCGAGACGGTGTGCTGCAGAACATGATCCCCGAAGCGCAGCGCTTCTTTTTCCAGATACTCGACCTTGCTTTTGGCGATGTCCAGATACTTTTCATCGCCGGTATGCTCATACAGGGTGATCAGGCAGTGCCCCATTGAGCAGGTGTTGACCGTCCAGCTCGGCAGGCCCAGCTCGATATACTCGTCCACGCGGTCCTTGACCAGCTGCAGGTAGCGCTCGTTTTTGGTGACCTCATATGCCTCGCAGATGCCGTAGTAGGCAACACCGCAGGGCCAGTCCCATGTCATGTCCATCCGCATCGTGCGGTCCACGATCTTGTCGATCGCAGTCTCGATTTGGGCCTTGTCAAAAATCAGATTTGCCATTGCTCTCTCCTTTTTAAATTGCGAATCCGCTTATACCAGCGCCACTGTCTTTCCGGCGGGGATCTCATAGTGGCGGCCGTCCACCTCGACCCAGATGGACTGGGCGTTGGGGTTGCAGACCTTATCGCCCGCGGCGGTGTACTGCAGGCGGGCGGCATCGGCCATGTAGTCCACGATCTCGATGTTGGTGGCGTACCAGGTGTCCTCGCGCCCGCCGACCAGCTGGCAGAACTGCTCCATCAATGCCCAGTCCTCCTCGGTGCGGAACTCAAAGCTGTGGCCCCAGACATACATCATGTAGAGATACTGCGTCTTGTACAGCTCTACAAAGCGCTTGCCGTCCTCCAGCAGGTTGTGGGTGTGGTGGCAGGTGGCTTTCCATGTCATAAAATCGTGGGGCATCGCAAAGTCGTGGGTGTCGCCCACCACGCGGGCGTAGCGGATGCCCAGCGCGGGCAGCAGGGCGGCGATCTCCGGTGTCCAGCTGCCGTTGGGGTAGGCAAGGCCGCGCACGGGGTAGCCCATGACGCCCTCAAGCTGCATACGGTCGGCCAGCACCTGCCGGGCGGTCTGGTCCAGCGGGCTGCGGGAGATGGTGGGGTGGTGGTAGGTATGACAGGCGACCTCATGGCCCTTGTACAGCTCGACCCACTCGCTCTCCGGGATGCGCTCGGGGCGGGGCAGGCCGCCGTTCAGGTTAAAGGTGCCCCGGATGCCGTAGCGGTTGAACAGCTCGACAAGGCGGCGGTCCTCCAAACGGCCGTCATCATAGCTCATCGTCAGCACCTTATGCTTGCCGCCGGGGAAGCAGGTGTAAATGACCTTCGGTTCGGTGTAGTTCATAAACAAAACCTTCTTTTTTGTCAAAATTTATTTGAAATTCGCCCGCAGCACATCCAGTGCCGGGGTGGTATCCTGCAAAAGCTGCTGCACAAAGGCCTGTGCCGTGCGGCAGGCGCCGGCGTTTTGCTGGTGGGCGTTGTCCTGCTTTGCGCCCACCCACATATAGCGGGCCTTGCAGCGCTCAGCGCCAAAGGCGGTGTTGGCGGCGGCGGTAGCGGCGCCAAGGTCGATAAACGGCGCGCCGACCTCGGCGGCAAAGGCGCGCATCGCCTCGCGGTAGGCGGCAAACGAGGGGTGGCAGACACCGGCCTCGTCAAACTCGCGCATCGCCACGGGGGAGGCAAAGATGCACACTGCGCCGTGGCTGCGGGCAGCGTCCCAGAAGGGGCGCAGGCTCTCACCGAAGGCATCCGCCGGGACATAGCGCTCGGCCTTTGCGCGGTTGGCATCGTTATGGCCGAAGCTGACCACCAGCAGATCACCGGGGCGGATATGCGCGGCAATGTCATCCAGCCGCCCCTCCTCGCGGAAGGTCTTGCTGCTGCGGCCCGCCATGGCGCAGTTGTCAATGACAAGGCCCGGCAGCTCGTAGCGCATCTCCTGCGGGAAGGGGCAGTCCGCGCGGTGGGCAGTTTGACATACAGCGTCACCGTGCGCCAGCGTGTGGAGCATCTCGCCCCAGCCTGTCACCGGCTTATCGCCGGGGGCGTAGCTCTGCATGATGGAATCGCCCGCCATCCAGAGGGTAGGCTTGGCGTTCAGCTGCGGCAGCACATTGGCAAAATCCATGTCGCCCGCATAGTAGAAGGACGGGTAGCACGGCTGGTTGTAGCAGTTGTTCTGCCATGCCACGCCGCAGCGGTACTGTGCGTCGTGCATCAGGGTAAACAGCTTGTGAGGGGTAAGATCGGTGGTGGTGTAGATGCGGATAGCGGTGTCGTCCGCCGTGCGCACCAGCAGCTCCTCGCGGAAATCACCCAGCACATCGGCCACCAGACAGGGGTTGCCCTTGGTGCCGTTGTTGGTGGCGGTGCCCGCGGGCTGCAGCATGACGCCGTGGGTCAGATCGTTAATGACGCCGTATTGGCTGCCGTGCAGATAGTCCGCACCATCGGTGATCTGGGTCGAAAGATCGCCCGCCCAGTAGATTTTCATGTTGGTGCCGGGGGTGGGCAGCTCCAGCGTGCGCCCGTTTACATCGTACACATCCTTGACCCAGACCTGCAGGCCGCGGGTGTTCGGGTCGATCTTGCCGATCATGCAGCGGCCCAGATCCTCCTCGGCATATTCGCCAAAGCGGACATCGCCGGTCTCGGCATCACGCAGCGCCCAGCCGTAGGGGGCGCGCTCGCCCTCCTCATAAACATTGAAGATCTCCAGACCGGGGCTGTCGGGGTCGATGTCGGCCACATGCATCGCGTCACCGTGGCCGAACTTGGCGCGGGTCCTGCCATCGGGCAGGGTGCCGTACTTGGAGTAGAGCAGGCTGCCGTCATGGTCGATGGCTGCCGCGCCGTACACGATTTCCATGCAGCCGTCGCCGTCAATGTCGGCGGTGGAAATGCTGTGGTTGCCCTGCCCTGCCAGAATACCGTACACGGGGTCGGTGCCGACAGCGAGGTGGCAGCTGCTGTCGTTGAAGGGGTTTTCCATCGGCACAAAGCCGGAGTCGATACCCCATACCTTGTGAAAGCGGTTCTCAAAAAAGTCGTAGGCCGCCAGCGTGGCGCGGGTGTAGTAACCGCGGCAGGCGATCAGATAGGGGCGCTCACCGTCCAGATAGGCCACCCCGGCGTTAAAGCGGTCCACGCGGTTGCACGGCTCGATGCGAGGCATCGCGTAGTCGCCCCACAAAAGGCCATCGTCCACGCGGGGGTAGGGGTAGTCGATCGTGTCCAGCTCGGCGCCGTCCCCGCCGAACATCGTCAGATACTCGGGGCCGTCATAGACAAAGCCCTCGAACCTGCGCAGCTCGTTTTTGGGGCTGCGGCTCGGCGCGTACACATCAAGGAAATAGTCGGCCAGCGCAAGGGCATCAGCCTCGCACAGGGGGTAGGCGTACTGCGGCGCAAGGCCGAAGCACTGCTCCACCGTGGCGGGCCAGCGGCCGTTTACGACCTCGGGGTGGGTGTGCCAGCGGCGGAACACCTCGGCCATATGCAGGCGGTAATCCTGCGCCGTGCAGACATAGTTGTCCGCGTGGCTGTACCCGGCGTCCAGATCCTTCTGCGGCATCGTGATATACCGGCGGGACAGCACGGTGCCGTCCGGTGCAAAGCGGGTCATCACAGTGCCGGGCGCGGTCTTGACAGCCATCTCGGCCCTGCCGTCGCCGTTGAAATCGTACACCATAAACTGGGTGTAGTGCGCCCCGGCGCGGATATTCTGTCCCATATCCAGCCGCCAGACCAGCGTGCCGTCCAGCTTATAGCAGTCGATAAAGCACCGCCCGGTGTAGCCCTTGATCGACACATCGTGGGAATTGTCAGGATCCCACTTTACAAAATACTCGTACTCGCCGTCATTGTCAATATCACCCACACTCATATCGTTGGCATGGTAGGCAAAAGGCTCCCCGGCCGGGGTCACGCCGTCCGCCGGCTTTTGAAGCGGAAGCTCATAGTACCCCTTCTGCCACGGCTTTACGCCCCTGCAGGCGGGCCCTTCTACGCCGTTTACCAGCGGGGCCACGGCGTAGCTATCCCCGCTTGTGCCCTGCGCGTCAAGATAGTTTGTGCTGTCGGTCACGGTGGCCAGCCTGACCCCGTTTTTATAGAGCACAAAGTCGGTGCCGGTCAGGCCGGTGGCGTTGTGGCCGGTGACCTCGCTTTTAAAGAGCCGCCAGCTGATAAACACACCGGTGTTTGCCGTGACAGCCACCAGTCCGCGGGACAGCGCCTCCAGCTGCTGCTGCAGCACGCGGCCCACGGGGGTCTGCACGGGTGTGCTTTCCTCCAGCAGGGCTCCGTTTTCTGCCAGCGCCTGCACCTTGATGTAATAGGGGATATGCGTCGAGCGGCAGAAGGTGAAAAGGCTTTCCCCGCTCTCGCCTGCCGTTTTGAACCGCACGGTCTCGCCAGGGCGGTCGCTCCACAAAATGCGGTAGCGGGCGGCCCCGGCCACCGGCTGCCAGCTAAGGGTGGTTTGGGCAGCCGTCTGGCTGCGCACAGAGATTTGCATGGACTTTCCCTCCATCATAAAAGAGCGCCGCAACATCCGCTGCGGCGCTCACATTCAATTAGGCTTTATCTGCTGCGTACAGGGCGTTGACTTCCTCAATGACCTGCGTGCCGCCGCGGGCATTCCACTGGTCGAAGGCAGCCTGCAGACCGGCCTCGTCGATCTGGCCGCAGATATACTGGGTGCGGGCGTCGTCCAGAATTTGGACAAGGTCGTTGCCGCACTCGGCGTAGGTGTCGGACTGGGTCAGGTAGCCCAGCGCGGGGTTGAACACGGCATACTGCACGTTGTTGGCAATGCTCTCCTCGTAAGCCAGCTGATAGTCAGCCTTTTCCAGCTGGTAATCGGGGTTCTGCTCGGTCAGGTAGGGGACATAGGGCACAGCCTGATTCAGACCTGCGTGCGGGCAGTTGGTGGTGTCGTACTTGTCGTTGGGAACAATCTTGCCGTCGGCGTTGATGTCATAGCAGATGTCCTTCAGGCCGTAGTCGGCCAGCGCCATCATTTCGGGGTCGCACATCTTGTCAAGGAAGTGCAGGCAGGCCTTGACATCCTCCTCGGTCTTGGCGCCGGACTTGGTGATGAGGTAGAAGCCGTTGTAGCCGGTGGTGGCAAGGGTGTGGCCGTTGATGGGGCCGACAGAGGTCATCGTTGCAATCTTGGAGGCATCGTTTACATCGGCAATGGCATTGTCCTCAAAGTATTTCCAGATGCGCTTGGTGCCGTCCATCGTGTCGACAAAGACACCGGTGACGCCCTTCTGGCTGTCGACCTGGAAGTTGGCAGTGTCTACGGTTGCCCAGTCGGGGCGAACCAGACCATCGGCGTAGATTTTGCGCATCCAGTCAAGGGCTTCCTTATACTCAGCGGTCTGGTGTACGGGAACCAGCTTGCCGTCCTGCTCGACCCAGCCGTTGCCGCAGCCGAACCATGTCTGGATAATATCCCACGGGCCGGTGTATTTGCACATTTCCAGACCGTAGGTGTCGTTGGCACCGTTGCCGTCCGGATCGTCATAGGTGAACTTATAGAGCATGTCATAGACATCCTCGACCGTCTTGGGGGCCTCGGTGATGCCCACGGCCTCGGCCCAGTCGGTGCGGTAGCCCAGACCGTTACGGCCGATGGCGCGGGAGCGGGGGATGCCGATGATCTGGCCGTCCACGGTCAGGCCCTTCAGAACATCGGGGCTGATCTGGGACAGGTTGGGGTAGGCCTCGCTGTCCTGCAGGTACTCGGTCAGATCCCAGAAGGCGCCGCGCTTGGCAGCATCGGCTGCATTGGCGTTCTGGTCCAGCGTCTTGGTTGCGGTCAGGATCATCGGCATGTTGTCCTTGTCCATCAGGGTCAGGCCGAACTTCTCGCTGTAGGTGTCGTTGGCCTCGGTGCGCCACTCGACATGGGTGCCGGTGTAGGCCTCGTACTTGGCGATGACCTCATCGGAATGTTCATTGCTCAGCACATGGCCGGTGAAGTCGGGGATCATAAAGCTGACGGTGGGGGTGCCGGAGGCAGCGCTGTCCGCAGAGGAAGCAGCGTCGGAAGCGGAGGTGCTGTCGGAGGCGGAGCCGCCGCAGCCTGCGAGCATGGCGGCGGACATCGCCAGCGCCATAGAGAGGGCAAGTGCCTTTTTCATTTTCGTTTTTCTCCTTTTTGTATAAAAGTGGTTGTATTGCTTGGTATCAGCCCTTGACCGAGCCGACCATGACACCTTGGGTAAAGAACTTCTGCACAAACGGATAGATGCAGAGGATCGGCAGGGTGGACAGCACCGTGGTGGCCATCTTGACAGCCTTGATGGGCGGCATACCGGCCGCGCCCCAGTCAAAGGTGGAATCCTCGGCTACCTGGGTGGTCAGGAACACCAGACGCCGCAGCACGATGGTGATGACCTCCATGTCGGAGTTGTTGATGTACAGCATCGCATTGAAGTAGCTGTTCCAGTGGCTGACCGCGTAGAACAGGCTGACCGAGGCCAGCACCGGCGCGGACAGCGGCAGGATGATGCGCACGAAGGTGATCAGATCGTTGGAGCCGTCAATGATGGCGGCCTCCTCCAGCTCCATGGGGATGCCCTGGAAGTAGTTCTTGATGATGATCATGTTGAAGGCGCTCATCGCCGTGGGCAGCCAGAGCGCCCAGTAGGTGTTGCCCAGATGCAGCACATTGACCACCATAATGTAGGCGGGGACCATGCCGCCGGTGAACAGCATCGTGACGATGACCATATTGATAAAGCCGTTGCGGCCCTTGAGGTAGGGGCGGGACAGCGGGTAGGCGATCGTGCAGGAGACGAACATATTGATCAGCGTGCCGATCACGGTGACGATCACCGAATTTTTCAGTCCGCGGAACACATCGCCCTGCTTGAGGATGTACTGGTAGGCGTTCAGCGATACATCCTGCGGGATCAGGAAGAAGGGACGCTCGGTCAGCTCGCGCTCGGTCGCAAAGGAGCCGGCCACCACATAGATGAAGGGCAGCACACAGGCCAGCGCCACCAGCGCAATGATGACATACAAAAGAACCTGTACAGCCTGATCGCCGGGGGTGCGGGCTTCCAGCGTGCCGGTGGCGCGCACCTCGTCTTTCTTATGGGTAAAGGGCATTGTCATTGTAGCACAGCTCCCTTCTTTAGTACAGGCCGGACTCGCCGCACAGCTTGGCGATCTTATTGGCGGTGACGACCATCAGCATACTGATGGTGGACTTGAACAGGCCGGTGGCGGTTGCCAGCGAGTACTGGCCGCCCGTGATGCCCTTGGTGTAGACATAGGTGTCAAACACATCGGAGGCTGCGCGGTTCATCGAGTTCTGCATCAGGAAGATCTGCTCGTAGCTGGTGTTCAGAAGCTGGCCGACCTTCATGATCAGCATCAGGACAATGGTGCCGCGGATGGCGGGCAGCGTGACATGCCACATCAGCTGCCAACGGCCTGCGCCGTCAATCTTGGCAGCCTCATACAGCTGCACATCCACGCTGGACAGCGCCGCCAGATAGATGATGGTGCCGTAGCCGGTCTCTTTCCAGATATTCTGGCCGACGATCAGCGCGGGAAAGAGCTTGGGGTCGCTGAGCAGGTCGGGCGCATTCGCGCCGAAGATCTGGGTCAGCACATGGTAGATGGCACCGTCCGTGGTGGAGAACATCTGGAAAGTCAGCGCCGCCACAATGACGATGGAGACAAAGTGGGGGATGTAGACCAGCGTCTGCGCTGTGCGCTTGAACCATTTGCAGCGCAGCTCATTTAAAATCAGCGCCAGAATGATGGGGGCCGGGAAGGCGAAGAAAAGGTTGGCCAGCGAGATGGACAGCGTGTTGCGGAACAGCGTCCAGAAGTCCGGGCCGGTGAAGAGCTTTTTAAAGTACTTCAGCCCGACAAAGGGGCTGCCGAACACAGATTCCAGAATCGTGTCACCGTTGAAAGGGCTGAAATCGGTAAATGCCATATACAGGCCCGTCATCGGCAGGTAATTGAAGATGATCATGTAGAGCAGCGCCGGCAGCATCATGATATATAACCAGTAGTGCTGCATGAACGCCTTGCGCCATGTGTTGTGGCCCAGCTGTTTCTGGGCGCGGGCATTGGCCTTGTTCTGCTTGACCGCAGCGGTTTGTGCCATAAGCGTTTCCTCCTTGCTTTGTGTTCTCATCAGCCGGCGGCCGCGGTGCTTTGGTCGGGATCGCGGGCCCTCGTCATCCGGCGGCGGCTGTTTCGTTGCTTCCATTGTATCCCCTGCTCTGCGGATTTGGCTACAATCAAAAGCATGCGAAAATTTTCATTATATTTCACGATGCAGCGCAATTATCAATGTGAATGACACACAAAACAATCCTTATATCTACCGGCACTATCGTTTGCTGTTTCGGGTTGAAATTGTGAATATTTTATACATGGTGCCTGCCTGTTTTGTGCATCTTGACAAATGGCGTTTTTAGGCCTGCTGCAGCCTTACGGCTGCGGAATCTTTACCGCACAGCCTTGCCCTGACTGCCCCGCTTTGCCGATGGGGTTGGGTCACTCCGCCCTGCTGCCAACAAACAGGTCCTGTTTCCATATCTTAACATTTATCGCTGCACCGCGCATTCAAAACCTTCTGCCCATCAAATGACACTTGTTTTTCGCCGCGGCAGCGCGTATGATAAAGATAAGATCGCGGGCCTGCAACTGTATACAGCACATCTGACAGGGAGAAAACGCTATGTCTACACTGCAAGGCGAAAGCTTTTATTTCCACCACGGCTGGCACTTTTTGCGGGCAGATGCCTTCCCCATGGCAAAGGCCATTGACGCGCACCGGGACGCTGAGGGGCACGCCTTTTACGAGGCCGACTACCGGGAAACCGGCTGGCAGCCCGTCACGCTGCCCCACACCTTCAATGATGAGGATCTGTTCCGTGACCGCATTCAGGACGGCGGCAGCGGCCAGCGCCGCACGGCGGCCTTCTACCGCAGCATCCTCACCATTCCGGCGCGGCACAAAAACCACAAGGTGCTGCTTGCGTTTGAGGGGCTACGCCAGACCTGCTACCTCTATGTAAACGGTACGCTGGCCGGCTACTATGAGGCCGGCGTTGCGCCGTTCGGCTTTGACATTACCCCCTATGTGCGGTACGATGCGCCGAACCTCATCGCCATTGCGACCGACAACACCGCCACCCGCAATGCGCCGTTCTGCATTGCCGAGACCCCCAACAAGCCCGATGCTGTCCCCGGCAGCTATCTCTTTCCGCAGGAGCAGGCCGTCCCCGCCGACCGCGTGGGCGTCCCCTTTTTCTGGAACTGCAACGACTTCAATCCCTCGGTCGGCGGCATCACCCGCCCCGTGCAGGTGTTTTTCAAGCCCGATGTCTATCTGACGCTGCCGCTCTACTCCAATTTGCAGACCAAGGGCCTCTATGTCTACGGCCGGAATTTTGATCTGGACAACGCCACGGCGGATATTCGGGTCGAGGCCGAGGTCCGCAACGAGAGCAAGGTCCCCGTTTCCGCCCAGCTGCGCATCACGCTGCGCCGCCCGGACGGCAGCGTTGCCGCCATCTTTGACGGCACCCCGGCCACCGCAGCCCCCACGGGCCGCGCCGTCCCACCGCTGAGCATCACCCCGGCGGACGCCTATATCCCCGATGAGGCTGTGCCCGGGCATTACCGCCCTGTGGAGGACGAAAGTCTGCCCGCACCGACCGCTACAGATTCCATGGCGGTCACTGTGCTGCACGCCGGGGCCGACACCCTGCCGCTGCGCTTCTGGAGCATCGACGACCCCTACCTCTACACCGTGGAGGCCGAGCTGTTTGTAAACGGCGAAAAGGCCGATGCCCAGCAGCTGACGACCGGCTTCCGCGCCGTAAGCTACGACAAAGACCGGGGCCTGCGCATCAACGGCGCGGTGCAGTGGCTGCGCGGCTACGCCCAGCGCGCCGCCAACGAGTGGGCGGCCATCGGCATTGCGCCCGAGTGGCTGCACGATGAGGACGCCGCCCTCATCCGCGAGAGCAACGCCAACCACATCCGCTTTATGCATGTGGCGGGCAGCCCCGCCGATGTCCGTGCGTTTGACCGCCGCGGCATTGTCTGCACCCAGCCTGCCGGTGACAAGGAGAAGGAGAGCTTCGGCCGCCAGTGGGACCAGCGCGTAGAGCTGATGCGCGATGTCATCATCGCCTTCCGCAACCACCCGTCCATTCTGTTCTGGGAGGCCGGCAACAACTCGATCTCCCGCGAGCACATGCGGGAGATGCGGCTGCTCAAGCAGCGGCTGGACCCCCACGGCGGGCGTTTTATGGGCTGCCGCACCCTGAACACCGAGGAGGTCGTCAACGAGAGCGAGTATGTCGGCACGATGCTGAACCGCCACGCCGCCCGCTTTTTGTCGCAGCACGGCCCCGTCACCGAGACCGAGTACAGCCGCGAGGAGGCCCCCCGCCGCATCTGGGACGACTTCACCCCGCCGGATTTCGACTACCGCAACCGCTGGGTCGGCAAGGGCGGCAAAAAAGCTGTTGGGTACGACTTCTACGATCTGACCAGTGAGGAGCTCGCGCTTGAAAACGCGCGCGGCTACGCCGAGTTTTTCAACGATCGGATGGGCGGTGCCTCCGGCAAGAACTACTACAGCGCCTGTGCGGCGCTCTGCTGGACAGACTCTGCCCAGCATGGCCGCCAGTCCTACAGCGAAAACGCCCGCATGAGCGGCCGCGTGGACCCCTGCCGCACCAAAAAGCAGAGCTTTGACTGCTTCCGCGTTATGCAGAGCGAGGCCCCCGCCGTCAAGATCATCGGCCACTGGAACTACCCCGCCCCCACCGCTGCCAACTATCGCTATGAAGAAAAGCGCTTTAACGGCACCTATTGGGAGGGCACCGGCGTCTGGCACACCCGCGACCCGCACCATAAGACGGTGTATGTGGTGGCAAGCTACCCTGTTGCCGCAGTCGAGCTGCTCGTCAACGGGCGCCGTGTCGGTCGGTGCGACAAGCCGCAAAACACCTTTGTGTTCGCCTTTCCCGGTGTGGATGTGACGCAGTCCGGCTGGGTAGAGGCAGTCGGCTACGGCTATGACGGCACACCCGCCGCGTCCGACCGGCTAGAAACCGCCGACAGCCCCGCCGCCCTGCAGCTGACGCTGCATACCGCACCGGGCGGCCTTGCCGCTGACGGGGCCGACATCGCCTATGTCGATATTGCCGTGCAGGACAGCGCCGGGCGGGTCTGCCCGCTCTGCGATGCGCGCATTGACTTCACATTGGACGGCCCCGCGCAGTTTTTGGGCGGCTACAACAGCGGCCGCTTTGCAGGCTACGGCCATGACGACAGCGTCATCCACCAAAACCATGTCTATGCTGAGTGCGGCACCAACCGCGTATTTCTGCGCGCGGGCACAGCGCCCGGCACCATCCGCCTGACCGCCGTGATGGGCAGCCTCCGCAATGTCATCACGCTGCAGAGCAAGCCCGCCGACCTCTCACCGCTGACAGCCGCACCGCTGCCCTGCCGCCTGCCGGACTATGCCGCCTGTGCGCCGCAGCACCGCGATGCGTTCGTCCCCATCCCGCAGGCCGATGCAGCAAAATACCAGCCGGAGGACAAGTGCTACACCAAGATCCTCGTCAACGGGCAGGAGCCGGACACCCGCGGCGTGCGCAGCGTCAACGAGAACGGCCGCGTCTGGGGCGCGGTGCTCTGCATTTTGGAGCGGCTGCAGACGGTCATCCCCGATGCCTTCCGCTATGATTGGAACGCCGCCGGGGGCTGCCTGACGCTGCACAGCGGCGGGCACACCGTGACCGCGCAGGTCGGCGTCACCCACCTGCTGGTTGACGGCAAGGAAAACCTGATGGACGGCCAGCCCTATCTGACCGCCGAGGGCGCGCTGGTCATGGAGGTCAACGCCCTGATCCCCCACATCACCGGCACCCGCACCCAGTACGATGACAAGGTCAATGTACTGCGCATAGAAACCGAATAACAGCAAAGACCGCACCCGAAACGCATCGGGTGCGGTCTTTGCTGTCGGTGAGGGAAATCCCCCTCACTTCTTCTCGTTCTGGTAATCCTTGCGGTATTTGCCGGGGGTCATGCCGACCTTTTTGCTGAAAAATCGGATGAAATTCTGCACATTGGAATAGTTCAGCGTCTCGGCGATCTGCACGACCGTCATGTCGCTGGTCAGCAGCAGTTCCTTGGCCATCTCCAGCTTTTCATTGTTGGCCAGATCGCTGAAGCTGGTATCCTTCTCGGTGCGCAGCACCTTCCAGATATAACTCGGGTTATAGTTCAGCTGGTCGGCGCACTCGTTCAGCGTAATGTCGCCGCGCGTCTGCTTGATCAGCGCCAGCACATTCTTGACCAGCTCGCTGGAGCTGCTCTGGCGGAACTCCGTCAGCAGGTCCATAACAGGCACGGCCACCTCGTCCATCAGGAAATTCTGCATCTGGTCGGCGGTGTAGATCTTGCCGATCGTCTCAAACAGGTTGGCCTGCCGGTCGGCCAGCACCTGGTTGACCGAAAGCCCGGCGTTTTCCGCCACGGCCAGCATGGCCGCCACCAGCCGCTGGATGTAAAACTGCCGTTCATACCCGCGGATGTTCTTTTCCAGCATTTTGGCGGTAAAGCGCTCCAGCAGGTGGCGCACCTCCTTGGCCTTGCAGGCGGTTACGGCTGCCGTGATCTCATGCTCCAGCAGTGTATCATAGCCGTTGCGGGCGCACTGCTCGTCGGGCGGCTGGTAGTACAGCATCTGCCCGCTTGCCTCGGGGGCATCGGCCTCCGGCAGGCGCAGGGCCTCCCATGCCTCCTGCGCGGCCAGCTGCATGTGGTGCAGCTTGTGGAAGGGGCGGCTGACGCCCGCGCGGCAGCTGACCCCCAGCGCGGTGCGGATGCTGCGCGCCGCCGCCGTATATACCACGCGGCAGGCCTCGTTCAGATCAGCCTCCTCGCCGCCCACGACCAGCAGCAGGGTAAAGTTCAGCATTACGGGCTGGAACGCGCAGCGGCGCAGCAGCTCGGTGGGCATCGTCTGTATGGCGGTCAGCAGCATCGTCTCCCGCACCGGGCCGGAGGTGCCCGCCGGGGTATCCAGCGCCAGCGCGATCAGCCGATACGCGGGGCAGACTGCCAGCCCCAGCTCCTGCATCGTGTGGCCGGCGGCCTCATCAGTGACCTCGCTGCGGATCAGATTTTCCACAAAGCTCTGCTGCAGGCGGCGGTTTTGCTGCTGCATCAGGCTTTGCATCGCCTGCTTGTCCCGGGCCACCTGCTTGACACCGGCGGCCAGATAGGCAAACTCCTCCTCATCGCTGCCGGGCTGGCCGAACACACCGCTGGCCGCGTGCATCAGATCATCCACAGGGGCGTACAGCACACTGGTCGATCGGCGGCAGATCAGCAGCACCGCCACCAGTCCCCCGGCCAGCACAAAAGCGATCAGAATCACCATGCCGGCGGTAGCCGCCAGCGTGCGCTGCGGCAGCGCCGCATAGTAGGTCAGCCCATTCACGCCCATCTTGCCGCTGTTCAGCCGCCAGCCACCCAGCACGCAGCTGCCCTCGGCGGGGGTGTCGGCGTCCAGCAGGGCGGTCAGCGCAGCAGAGGTGCTCAGCACGGTCTTGCCGGTGAAATCCCGCGCGGCAATGCTGTAACCGCCGGTCTGCCAGCTCTCGGTCATCTCATACAGCGGCGAAAGATCCAGCTTGACGATCAGCACCGCATAGCTGCCCGTGCGGTAGGAGCTGCTGCGCAGCACGAGCAGCTCGCCGGTCAGATCCACCGTGTTCAGCGGTGTGTCTGCCAGCGCGGGGGTGGGCTGGTCGGTGCGGTTGACCCACATCATGGCGGCATGCTGCTCCGCCCATTCGCTCAGCAGGTGGGCGACCTCATCCCGGTTGGCGGCATCAGCCAGCCGGTACATGCCGTTGTTGCTTAAAATCCACCCGCTGCGCAGGTTGATGTAGGTATACCCCTCGACATATTTATCCACCAGATTGCCGCCGCGCATGGCGGTCTGCATATCGCGCACAAGGGTGTACTCGCTGTACGGCGGCACAGTTTTTTGGCACAGGGTCTGGTAATTGTCCGCGCTGACGACCGCGCTGTAGTAGGCGCGCAGGTTGCTCAGCGCAATTTCCATCTGCGTCTCGACATTCCCCCGCGCCGAGGCCAGCAGGGCATCGCTGCGCGTGACGGTCTGCCGGTAGTACACCACGCTGGACAGCACGCCCAACAGCAGCAGCGGGGCGGTGACAAGGGTCACGAGATAGAAAAAAATACGGTTCTGATAAGCAGAGTATCTGCGCTTGTCGCGCGTGCTGTTCTGTCTTGTCAGAGGCTTCCGCATACAAATTTTACTTCCTTTTTACTGAATTTGATTTTAACGATAGCACATTTTGCGCCGCAGTGGCAAGCCCTTTTGCGGCAAATCTTGCTGTCAATGTTACCGATTTTGTCCATCTTTGTTTGTGGAACCTGCACAAAACGGTAAAAAAGCACGCCCTTCCAACGCCGCAAAGGGCGTGATTGTTTTTTACACCGCACCGCCAAAATTGTTCGCCGCATCGTTTATATTCATCCAAAAATCAAAGGATAATGATTGTTGCAACCGGCGCGGTTTCCTCGTACAATGTAGATAAGAAAATCTGTCATGCCGGGGGGATAGGGCTATGCCGTCTTACCGAAAATCCGCACAAGTTGATATGACCCACGGCTCCGTGCTGGGGCGCGCGGCGCTGTTTGCGCTGCCCATCTGCGCCGGCAATATTTTGCAGCTGCTGTACAGCACGGTGGACACGCTCGTCATCGGCAATTTCTGCGACACTACGGCGCTGGCATCGGTGGCGACCAGCTCCCAGCCGCTCGAAATTCTGCTCTGTGTCTTTGTGGGCATCGGCTCGGGCATCTCCATCCTCGTATCGCAGGCGGTCGGCCGCGCCGACCATGACCAGCTGCAAAAGCTCGTGCGCACCTCGGTCTGGCTGCTGTTTGCAGCATCGCTGCCGCTGACCGTCATCGGGTTCCTGCTGGGTCCGTGGATGCTGCGGCTGATGCAGGTCCCGGCGGACGCCATGCCGGGGGCGGTGCTGTATCTGCGCATCACGATGCTGGGTATTCTGGGCAACATGGGCTATAACTTCAACGCTGGTCTTTTGCGCGGCATAGGCAACAGCTCGTCCTCGTTGCTGCTGCTGTTTATCAGCTGCGCGGCGAATATTGTGCTGGATCTTGTGCTTACCGGCGCGCTCGGCCTTGGCATCGGCGGCGTGGCGGCAGCCACGGCGATTGCGCTGTTTTTGTCGTGGATATGCAGCATTTTTTACATTCGCCGCCACTGCACAGAGCTTGCGCTGCCTGTTTTTCCCTGCGGCTTTGATGCCGGAGCCCTGCGCCAGATTGTGCGCATCGGTCTGCCGCTGGGGCTGAACTCAGCGCTCTACTCCATCGGTCACATCTTTTTGCAGGTGCTGTACAACCTGCAGGGGTCGGTGTTTGTGGCGGGCTGCTCGGTAGCGGGCAAGGTCGGCGGGCTGGCCAACATCACGGTCACCTCGCTTTCGCAGGCGACCTCGGTGTTTGCGGGGCAGAACCTCGGCGCACAGAGCTACAGCCGTCTGCGCAGGGGCGGCTGGCTGCTCCCGGCGGCCTCGGGGCTGCTCTCCCTCGCAGGCGGGCTGCTGATGGCGGCCTGCTGCCGCCCTCTGCTGCTGCTTTTTACGCAGGACGAGGCCGTGCTTGCCTTTGCCGTGCGCTATATCCGCGTTGTGCTGCCGTTCCAGTGGTGCTATGCAGCCTTCAACGCTATTATGAGCTTTGCCAACGGCATGGGCGAGATCCGCTATTCCACCATCGTCAACATCATTCTGCTGTGGGGTGTGCGTATCCCGGCATCCTACCTGCTGGCGTGGCTGGGCTACGGCGACTACGCCATGGCGGGTGTTTCGCTCAGCTTTGTTGTCGGGCTGCTGGCGATGCTGTTCTACTATAAATCCCACGCATGGGCGGACATCTGCGCCCGCGCCGAAGCACAGGAGGCCGCATAATGAAGTTTCTTGCCCAACTGCAAAACCCGCCCAGAGAATTTACCGCCATCCCGTTTTGGTTTTTGAACGGCGAGCTGACCGCTGAGGAGCTGCGCCGCCAGCTGGCGGACTTTGCCGCCCACGGCATTTACGGCGTGGTCCTGCACCCGCGCATGGGGCTTAGCCCCGACATCACCTATCTGGGTGAACGCTACTTTGCCCATATCCGCACGGCTGTCGAAGCCGCCGCCGCGCTGGATATGAAAATCGTTTTGTACGATGAAGGGATGTACCCCTCCGGCTCGGCGAGCGGGCTGGTCGTAAAGGATCACCCTGAGCTTGCCAGCGAGGGCATCACGCTGACCCAAACCGTTTTGCCGGGGGACGAGCTGCTGGCGCAGGCGGAAAACGGCGCGCTGGTCGTGCGCAAAAGCGGCGGCACAATGCGCGGGCTGCACTGGGGCGAGGATGACGGCGAGAAAAACGCCCCCAAAACTGCTGATATTCTGAACCCTGCGGCCGTCAGCCGCTTTATTGAACTGACCCACGAAGCCTACTATCGGGAACTGAAAGAGTATTTCGGAGCCACGATCATCGGCTTTTTTACCGATGAGCCGAGTATTTTGGGGCGCAATGTCAGCGGTATGTTCCCGTGGACGCACGGCTTTGCCGAGATTTTCCGCCGTGCGGGCGGCAACGCCGCCAACCTCACCGCCCTGTTTGACGGCAGGGAAAACGACGATACACGGCTGTATCACAAGCTGCTTTTGCAGCGCGAGGGCGAGGTCTACTACGGCACACTCTCCCGCTGGTGCGAGGCGCACGGCATCGGCCTGATGGGGCACCCCCACCAGAGCGATGATATAGAAGTAGAAAAATACTTTGCCGTGCCGGGGCAGGATCTGGTGCTGCGCTGGCTCGCCCCCGAAAAGGACGGCTTGGCGGGCATCGACTCCACGATGGCCAAGTGCAGCGCCGACGCCGCCCGGCTGATGCACCGCCGCCGCAACGCCAACGAGTGCTTTGGCGCCTGCAACAAGGACGACAACCCGTGGCAGCTTTCGGGCGGGGACATCAAATGGTACACCGACTGGCTGGCGGTGCGCGGGGTCAACCTGTTTATCCCGCACGCCTTTTATTACAGCATCCGCGGCAAGCGCAAGGACGAGCGCCCGCCCGATGTCGGCCCCCACAGCATCTGGTGGGCGCATTACGAGGCGTGGAGCACCTACTGGCGGCGGCTGTCCTGGCTGACGACCGACATCGACCTGCATGCGGAGACTGCCGTGCTTTGCCGCAACCGCGACCTCTGCCCCGACACCGTGCGCCCGCTGTTTGAGCGGCAGATCGGCTTTCAGTATATTCCCGAAAGCTATTTCCCTGCCTGCACGGTCGAGGACGGCGCGCTTTGGTTACACGGACACCGCTACACCGCCGTGCTGGGGGACAAGGCGCTGTTCCCGGACGCTGCGCATCCGGAGGTCTCGGCGCTCGAGCCGGACTGCCGCTGCGACCCGCCGCAGCCCATGCTGCGCTGCGCCTCTTTTAATAAGGAAGGGCGCGCCTGCTGGCTGCTGGTCAACGAGGGCAACACCCCCATCAAGACCCGACTGACCCTGCCGGTGGACGCTCCGCTTTGCCGGTACGATCTGTGGAACGGCCAGCCCTGCGCCTGCCCAGCCGAGCATACCGCCCAGGGAGCCTGCCTGCCGCTGGAGCTGCCCGCGCGCGGCAGCCTGCTGCTGTTTACCTGCACCGCGCAGGAAACCGAAACCCTGCCTTTGCCGCCCACCTATCTGTCACTGCCCGTGCCGGACTTTATCCTTGTGGAAGAGGACGCAACCCGTGCCGCCAAGACCTACCGCGCCGTGCTGCAGGTCGCGGCGGCAGATATCGAAGCCGCCACGCCGCTGCTGACGCTGCGCGGACAGGAAATGGCGGAGTTGACCGTAAACGGTCAACCGGCGGGCGTGTCCTTTTGGTCGCCGCATAAATTCCCGCTGGCGGGGCTTTTGACCCCCGGCGAAAACACCCTGACGCTGACCCTGACCGGCAGCCCCGCCAACCGCTACGGCAACCACCCGGTTCCCTACGGGCTGGAAAGATAAACCGTTTTTTATTCAACAGGAGGTACTTTTATGTCTGTCTGCACACCCAAATCCTTCGACCTGACCGGTAAGGTCGCGCTGATTACCGGCGCATCCTACGGCATCGGCTTTGCCATTGCCACCGCCATGGCGAACTGCGGCGCCACCATCGTTTTCAACGACATCAAGCAGGAGCTGGTCGACAAGGGCCTGGCTGCCTACAGGGAAGCCGGCATCGAGGCCCACGGCTATGTCTGCGACGTCACCAACGAGGACGCCGTCAATGAGATGGTCAAGAAGATCACCGCCGAGGTCGGCCACATCAACGTGCTGGTCAACAACGCCGGCATCATCAAGCGCATCCCGATGATCGAGATGACCGCTGCCCAGTTCCGTCAGGTCATTGACGTGGACCTGAACGCTCCCTTCATCGTTGCCAAGGCTGTCATTCCCGATATGATCGAGCAGGGCGGCGGCAAGATCATCAACATCTGCTCTATGATGAGCGAGCTGGGCCGTGAGACTGTTTCCGCCTACGCTGCTGCCAAGGGCGGTCTGAAGATGCTGACCAAGAACATTGCCTCCGAGTACGGCAAGTACAACATCCAGTGCAACGGCATCGGACCCGGCTACATCGCCACCCCGCAGACCGCACCCCTGCGCGAGATCCAGCCCGATGGCTCCCGCCATCCCTTCGACCAGTTCATCGTTGCCAAGACCCCCGCTGAGCGCTGGGGCGAGGCCGAGGATCTGGGCGGCCCCGCCGTCTTCCTCGCCTCCGAGGCTTCCGACTTTGTCAACGGCCTGATCCTCTACGTTGACGGCGGCATCCTCGCCTACATCGGCAAGCAGCCCGGCTGATTTACTTTCTTCGAGAAGAAAGTAAACAAAGAAGCATTCAAACAATAAAAAGGACATCCGCTCGTGAAAGGGCGGATGTCCTTTTTTGTTTTAGCTGCACGGTAGGGGCCGGGCATGCCCGGCCCGGCAGTGTATGGTAAACGGACGCTTGCGGGAATCTCCCGGGCCGCATATATGCGGCCCCTACACCTCTGCTGCCCTGTAGGGGTCAAGACCCCTCCCTGCAAAACGACCCGCAAAGGGGGCTTTACCCGATGGTCACGCTCCACTTGAACTCCTTGCTCTCGCCGGGGTTCAACTCGATGTGATGGCCTGCCTCGTTGACGGAGTTGGCCCAGCCGTTCCAGGGTTCCATGCAGACGAAGCTCTCGGCGTCCTGCTGCCAGAGCACGCCGTTGGTGAAAACGCTCTCGTCAAAGCTGACCGTGACTTTGTGGCCGTTGCCGGAGTCGGTGAAGCGCATCGGGCTCTTGACGCTGGTCATCAGGCGGATGGAGTCGGCACTCCCCTCCTTGCGGGTCAGGGTGATGGTCTCGGGCGCGGCGGGCTGCTCGCCCTTGGCGCTTTCGCTGCAGGTGGCGGCGTCGATGTCAAACGCGACGTTGTCCAGCTTGCTGGCGGCGAAGTACGGGTGGAAGCCGACGCTGAACGGCAGGGCCATGTCGCCGGTGTTGGCGACGGTCAGGGCCAGCGTGGCGGTGCTGCCGGTCAGGGTGTAGCGCATGGTCAGGGCAAAATCGAACGGGTAGACGAACTTTGTCAGACCGTTGGGGGTCAGGGTCAGCTCAATGGCGGTGTCGTCCGCGCTCTTGACCTGCCACGGCACAAGGTCGGCCAGGCCGTGGACCTCGATGGGATAGGCCGCGCCGTTGAAGTGGTGCACGCCGTCGTCCGGTTTGCCGCAGTTCGGGAACAGGATGGGGATGCCGCAGCGCGGGCGATCCGTGGACTCGAAGTTTTTGTCGCGCAGCCACAGGTATTCGTCGCCGTTTTTGGTGAAGGATGTGGCCATGCCGCCCTTCTCGGGCGTGACGGTGAAGGCGTACTCGCCGTCGGTCAGGGTCAGGGTCTTGTAGGAAGCACCGTATTTTTCATAGGTGCCGGTAGTCAGAGTAGACATGATAAGGCTCTCCTTTGTATGCACGTAGGGGCCGCACATGTGCGGCCCGCAACTTTGTGGAAAGCACCCGATTGCGGGTAAGTTGCGGGCCGGGCATGCCCGGCCCCTACAGCGTAGTGGATTTTCGTGTTTAATTATACCACAAACAGGCTTACAATACAACGCCATCCTTAAAGATCGAGATCTCGCGGAAGCCCTTCTTCTCGGCGCAGGTCTGCTTGCCGGAGGCAACGTCCAGCACGAGCTGGTACAGGTCGGCACCGGCCTCGTCCAGCGTGCGCTCGCCGTCCGCGACGACACCGGCGTTGAAGTCGATCCAGGTCTTTTTTCTGGCGGCCAGCTGGCTGTTGGTGGCAATTTTCAGCGTCGGCGCGGGGGCACCAAACGGCGTGCCGCGGCCCGTGCTGAACAGCACCATGTGCGCACCCGCAGCAGTCAGCGCCGTGGCGGAGACCAGGTCGTTGCCGGGGCCGTACAGCATGTTCAGGCCCTTGGTGGTAACGGGCTCGCCGTAGTCGATGACATCCATGATCGGCGCGGAGCCGCCCTTCTGCACGCAGCCGCAGGACTTGTCCTCCAGCGTTGTGATGCCGCCCTGCTTGTTGCCCGGGCTCGGGTTGTCGTAGACGACCTCATTGTGGCTGATGAAGTACTCTTTGAAGCCGTTGATCATCCTGACGGCCTTCTCAAAGACCTGCTCGTTCTGGCAGCGGTCCATCAGGAAGCCCTCGGCACCGAACATCTCGGGCACCTCGGTCAGCACGGTGGAGCCGCCGCGGGCGCACAGCATATCGCTGAAGCGGCCAATCGTCGGGTTGGCGGTGATGCCGGACAAACCGTCCGAGCCGCCGCACTTCATGCCGACGACCAGCTCGCTGGCAGGGATCGGCTCACGCTTAAACTGCGCGGCGTAGGCGGCCAGCTCTTTCAGGATCTCGCGTCCCGCGACCAGCTCGTCCTCAACGTCCTGGCAGGTCAGGAACTTGACGCGGTCATGGTCGTAGTCGCCCAGCTCGGCTAGGAACTGCTCATGGGTCAGGTTTTCGCAGCCCAGGCTCAGCACCAGAACCGCGCCCGCGTTGGGGTGACGCACCAGAGATGCCAGCAGCTTGCGGGTCTGTGCGTGGTCATGGCCGGTCTGGGAGCAGCCGAACGGATGGGTGAAGGCATACAGCCCGTCAATGCTGCCGGTCACAAGGTCCTGATTGTCGCGCACGAGCGCCTTGGCGCAGTCGTTGACGCAGCCGACAGTCGGGATGATCCAGATCTCGTTGCGGATGGCAGCGCGGCCATCCTTGCGGCGGTAGCCCATGAAGGTGTCAGGCGCGGCGGGGGTCAGCGGGTGTACATTGGGGTGATAGCTGTACTCGATCTCGCCGGAGAGGTTCGTGTGGATGTTGTGGGTGTGCATCCAGGTGCCGGGCACGGCGTCCGCCGTGGCGTGGCCGATGGGAAAGCCGTATTTGATGACGTTTTCGCCGCTCTTGATGGGCGCAATGGCCATCTTGTGGCCCTGGGGGATGTCCTCAATGGCGGTGACGGTGGTGTTATCGACGGGGACTGCCGTGCCTTTGGCGATGGGATGCAGGGCGACGACGACGTTGTCCTTGGGGTTGATCTTAATGGCGATAGGCATAAGATGTCTCCTTAGCTTCTGATAAAAGTGGGGCCGGAGGGCAACCTCCGGCCCCAATGGGGTACGTTTTAAGCCTTCCCCCTTGGGGGAAGGTGGCCGTAAGGCCGGATGAGGGGCGGGTGTGCGGGGGCAGACCGTAAACGGTCAATATCGGCAGACTCGCCCCT
>OHXG01000231.1_pt1 | contig 24671 bp, 18 predicted proteins | sample 1579971 | NCBI WGS metagenome assembly OHXG01 (sample SAMEA3882517, study PRJEB24775) | human gut metagenome | biome: human-associated habitat; feature: intestine environment; material: feces | place: Netherlands | collected 2009/2010
AAATCTGTAGACTTTTTTATTATCCTATCTCAGACACACTTTTTGAAACAGTATCTTTTTATATTTAACAGATTACATTTTAAATACCTTGAGCAGACATTATAATATCATTTATGACCCTACTTTGCCAAAAACAATCCTACATGCATACATCAATACGACAGCATAAGCAATCCAAGGTACGATGAAAGACATAACCATAGAAGAAGTGATATCTGCCACATAGCCCATCAGTAAAGGCCCCACGACGCCTCCCACTGGCGACATCATCAAGAAAGAAGAGGCACGTTTGGTATGGCTTCCCAACCCTCTTAAAGAAAGAGCAAATATAGTAGGAAACATAATAGCCTCAAAAGCATAACCACACAGCAAAGCAATCAATGAAATAATGCCTAAGTCACATAAGATTAAAGTCGTTGTCAAAACTGTTCCTATAGAACAATAGAGTAACATTCTCTCTGCAGAGATACGTTGCATTATCCAGCTGCCAATAAAACGCCCAGCCATAAATAAGCTTAATCCCCCGAAAGAAAGAATCAAAGATGCACGCCGTGCATTCATCCATCCTTGCTCTACTACATAATTGATAAAAAAGCTATTGATTGAAATTTCACTTACCTCATAGGCAAAAAGAGCAATCAGTCCGAAAATAAATAATTTATGCGACCAAAGCCCGACACGATGCCCTTGAGAATCAACTTCTGTCTGGTGCTCGATTTCAGGCAACTTTACACGCATAAAAACAATGGCAACCAACAATACAACCACTCCCATACATGCATATGGTAAAGCTACGTTTCCTGTAGGTTGAGAATCATCTGAGAAAAGTAAAAGTCCCGTCAGAATAGGAGCACAAATACAACCCAATCCGTTGAAAGACTGAGCGAAATTCAAACGGCTAGCAGCGGTTTCCTTTGCACCTAGTTCAGTAACATATGGATTGGCAGCAGTTTCTAAAAAAGTAAGCCCACACCCTATTACAAAAAGTGCAAATAAAAATGCATTGAATGAAACGAAATATTGCCCTGGAATAAACAGAAATGCTCCTAGTCCATATAACAACAAACCAAAGACAACTCCTTTTCTATATCCAAAACGATTAATAAAGAGACCCGCAGGAATTGCCATGATAAAATATCCCATATACATCGTCACCTGAATAAAGGCTGAATGGGTTTTAGTTATATTCAAAACTTCCTGAAAATGTTTATTCAACACATCCAGAATGGCATGCGCAAATCCCCACAAAAAGAATAATGAAGTAACCAATATAAAAGGAAGAGTATATTGTTTACTTACCAATGAAATGCGTTTTGTTTCCATATTTTTCAATTATTATTACTATATCATTTCAGTAGACAGCAAAGCTTCGGCAATCCGTATATCCTCAGGGTGTGTCAATTTGATATTTCTTCGCTCTCCTTCTGCTATATATAAAGGAAAGCGCTTCAGTTCTGCCATCAGAGTATATAAAGATTGTGCACAAATAGATTTTTGTTCTGCTTCCTGGTAAGCTATCTCCAAATCTCTTAAAACAAATGTATGAGGAGTCTGCGCCTTATACATTTGTTCACGAGGAAAACAACGATACGAAGAAACTCCATCTTCAGTATACATAACAGCTTCGTTGTCCCGGACAGCAGTAATTGCATTTCCATACAATTCACATATCCGGATATTCTCAGAAATAATCTTTGCCGATAGCAAAGGCCGTACAGCCTCATGAACTAATACAATATCATCCCTGGTGTAATAATGAAAAAGTCCTTTTATACCATTACCGATAGAAATATGGCTATTGCTACCACCAGAAAAGATATGCTGCAATTTAGTTATATGAAAATCATGTTTCACCCGTTCTACATATTCTTCCCATCCAGAAAGACACACAACAGCAATCACATCTATTTCAGGATGATTTTCAAAAGCTTTTAATGTATGTGCTATGACAGGCATACCCTGCAACAATAAAAACTGTTTTGGAGTTTCCATATGCATTCGCCCTCCATATCCCCCAGCCAGAACCAAAGCGATACGGTGCCTTTTTATAATACTTTCCATATCTTTATTTATAAGCTTCTAATTCTATCTCCTTACAGAGTTTCTCATGCCTGCTACGCATATAAAAGAAGATTACATTCATTACAGTTACTTCGAAAACCATATACAACCATGGTTCTTTTATTAATACTGATATAAATAAGACACCTGCACGCATATCAAATGTCAAGATATTAGTATATTTCATCAAAGGCTTACTTCCTACCCTAAAATGTTGACGGAGTTCTTTTGGAATTTGATTTCCATATTTCTTTTTTAGTGTAAGTAATAAATGCTGGCATGAAGGTGACATTTTCTCCTGACTATGTGTATAACGAGCATAAAAAAATAAATAGATCTTTTCAAACCAGTCTTTACTCCATTTCAAGGCCTTCATTTTACGATATTGTACTTCTGAAGAATCCAACTCACATTTATCAGCTCCTTTTTGAAAAAACATATGGACATTACGATAATAGTCGGCCAAAGCACACTGTTTACTATGACAAATAAATCCGGCAAAGGCTGACAACAGCCAAATCCATATACCCCAAGATGGCGTAAGCCGTAAACTGATAAAGAAATAAATTGAGAAAAACCATACATCTCCAGCAAATCCGTCAAGGATACGTCCCAAAAGACTTTTCTTTCCCGTCATACGAGCAAGTTGCCCATCTGCACAATCATACCAATTTGCCCATATCAGTAAAAAAATCCCCCACAGAGTATGAGATAAATCATCATAATAAAACATATACCCCGACAAGGCCCCTAATATGATAGAAACGATTGTCACTACATTAGGATGTATATGTAATTGCTTAAAAAACAATGCCCACAAATAGCCGCAAGAACGAGTTACATATATTTCAAAAAAACCTTCTGTATCTTCCGACTTTAATGTAGACTTTATACCTTGTACCAAAGAACTAAACCACATGATTTATTTAAGCTTCTAAATACGTTTACTTTTCAGACTATTCTTATTACCAAATTTCATTAATCCGATACCTAAAATTATCCAGACCAATTCACGAAGCCGCATTATCAGCCCCATATACACACCATAAGCATATGGCATTGACAATCCACCTACAGCCAAAGCAAAACCGCCCTCCCGACCTCCTAACTGCATCGGTAAAAAGAACAAAGCATTAGCAAACAAAGAGGTAAAAGCCAATATTAGAATACAATCCCAATAGCTAATCGTATCTGTAAAAATCGATAATATAAAATAAATCTCAGCACATGATAAAACCCGCGCAAAAAACTCAGCTCCCAAAGATGTATAAAAAGTTACACGATGTTTGCTATGTAATTCCGCTATCTGATCATCAATTCGTTGAAGTGTTTCTTGCTTCTTTTCAGCAAAATTTATAGCCCAACGCTTCAAAAAAAACACCCTTTGCAACAATCGGATACAACGCATCGCCAAACCCTGCCGATAACCTTTCATAAAGAAATAAACTCCCATTAAACAAAAGATGCCGGAAAATGCCAAAAACAATGACAGACTCCATTGAAGGTGATGAGAGTATAAAACGAGATAGAGAAGAATAGAGAAAAGCCAAAAACAAAAGTGAGAAAAAATATGCATCATTACATATAGTATCACACTAGAGGTAGCTTTTTCTACTCCAACATAAGGAGCTAACTCCATAATGCGATAAGGTTCCCCCCCCATCAGCCCAACGGGAGTAGTTGCATTCAACGCAAAGCCCGTTACCGTATATTTATATACACGCCAATAAGGTATTTTATCACCTCTAAAGCCATCGTGTATAATGATATACCAGGCTCCAGCATTAAGCAAATAAATTAAAACCCATAAAAAGATAACCACCGGAAAACAAAGACCTGCTTTCCGGAGGCTATCTGTCAGTTCTGCATACGACACGTCAAACGTAAGAAGCATGACGGCTATGGCAACTATGCCAAAAAGCAGAAACAGATTCCTATATTTGCTCTTCATCTACCGTATCCAGTTTCAGTTTATCGCTATCGTCACGCTTTTCATAATATTGCTTGCGCAACGGATGTGCACTGATTTCTTTTTCTATACAACGATTACGGAAAACATCCAGCGCTACATATATTGCTTGACGGAATGAATCCTCTGAAGCAACTCCCTGACCCGCAATATCATAGGCTGTTCCATGAGCAGGAGAAGTACGCACAATAGGAAGACCCGCTGTAAAATTGACTCCCTCATCCATAGCCAAAGCCTTAAACGGAGCCAGACCTTGATCGTGATACATTGCTAAAATACCATCAAAATAGCGATAGTTTCCAGAACCCATAAAACCGTCTGCCGGATAAGGGCCAAAACACTGTACACCACGTTTTATCATTTCTTCCATCGCTGGAATGATAACCGTTTGCTCTTCACTTCCAATCAGTCCACAGTCACCAGCATGAGGATTCAGTGAAAAGACTGCTATACGAGGATTGTCAATGCCGAAATCCTGTTTTAAAGAACGATGGAAAATAGTCATTTTTTCCATGATTAATTCCTGAGTCAAATCTTTTGAAATCTCGCTGACAGGCACATGTCCAGTAACCAAAGCTACTCTGAAATCATCTTTTAATAAAATCATCAAGGCCTTCTGTCCATTTCCTACACGTTCTTCTATATATTCAGTATGACCGGGAAAATGAAAATTCTCTGACTGTATCGTGTGTTTGTTGATTGGAGCTGTTACCAATACATCAAACAATCCTTCACGATATTCCTTCAAAGACATTTCCAGTGCAGCTAATGCAGCACGTCCTGCTTCCTGAGTAGGTTTAGCTAATTCCACCTTCAGTTCATCTTCGGTACAATTTACAATATTGACACGTCCTTCCTGAGCTTCAGATGCAGAATTGATAATACTAAAGTTTGTCTGAATATCCATCGCTTTACGATGATATGCAGCAACTTTAGGCGATCCGTAAATTACTGGAGTACACAAATCCAACATAGTGGGATCAGAAAAGGCTTTCAGTATTACTTCATACCCTACTCCATTTATATCTCCGTGGGTGATTCCCACAATTATCTTACGTTCTTCCATGCTTCTTATTTATTGCTTGTTTATTCAGCTTTATGTTCTACTTTTTCTTCGGTTAACGTACTATCAACCGGCAGTTCTGAAACAGCCTGTTCTGAAGGTAATTTCAATGTATACAATGCTGCATTCAACCGACGGATCTGATCTCGTTTTAATTTACCCGGATTATAGACAAACCCTTCTACAACTACTACACGAGCATTTGCACGGTCAACTCTCATATGCGATACAAACGGGCCACCCATTGCATCATTTTTCATTTCCCATAGTCCACGGGCCTCAAAAGCATAATCTCCCTTTACTGCAATATTTCTAACTTCAACAAATGCAGAATCAGCAGTTTCCATATACATACCTTCACGCTCTCCCGGGATATTCACTTTCATTACAGAATCACGTTTGTGTATGAAGTATGCTTTGGTGAAAGTGTTTTCATCTCTGAACGGGAAAGTATACATCACAAAATTCATATCATTAAGGTTGGTAGAAGACCAAAAGAAGTCTTTGCCTTCTTTATATGATTCCATTTCAACAGGCATCCAGATATCACAGTCGAAAAGACTTCCTACCTTAGCAGAAATAGTCTGATTATGTTTTTTCTCTAATGTCTTTATCTCACGGTTCATTTCTGCCCGAGTAAAGAAATCAATAATCACATTTCCATTTTGAGAAACATAGTTTGCAAATTCTTCCTGATTTGGGGCCTGAATGACCATAATCATCTGAGGTGAAGCATATACATCACGCGAGTATTTGAACTTTACCTGAGTATACAGCTGCGGATTGATGTCTACCATAATTATATTACGGAACAGACGCATTGTCCGGTCATAATACGCAGTTCGCACTCTTGAGATACGGAAAGAGCGTTCCGGCTGAGGCAATCCTGGAACATCCGTGTCCAACACATGAAAAAGAGCACTATCCGGACTCATCCAACAGTTATCATCGGCAACAACCAAAATTTCATAAGGACGACCACTGGAAGCCGGAGTTATCAGACTTTTTCCTTCCCCTTTACAAGAAGCTAATGCTAGCACAACAAGTGCCAAACTCAGATAAAAGGCTAAACGCTTCATATTTTTTTCTTTTAGTTAGTTTCTTTATTTTTTTCAGCTTGCCGTTTTGCCGTAGACAGCATGCCACAAGCAGCAAAAATATCCTCTCCTCTCGATGCGCGAATTGTTGCAAAAACTCCATGCTGTGTCAAATAATCACGGAACGCAAGCATAGACTCCATATCCGTACCTTCTAAATCTACATTTGGGATAGCATGGAAACGTATCAAATTGATACGGCAATCCAACCCTCGTAAAAGCTTTATCAATTCTTTAGCATACAGCATACTGTCATTTACTCCCTTGAAAACGATATATTCAAAAGACAAACGACGCTGTTTGCTAAAATCATAGCGTCTGAGAATATCAATAATTTCAGTAATAGAAAATGCTTTCTCGGCAGGCATCAGTTCTCTTCGCTGTGCAGGGAACGGAGAATGCAGGCTCACTGCCAAATGACAGTCACTTTCTTCCAAGAAACGCTCTAAACCTTTACGCAAACCTACAGTAGAAACAGTTATACGTTTCGGACTCCAAGCATATCCATAATCAGCTGTAAGAATTTCAAGTGAACGTAATACCGCATCCAGATTATCAAATGGTTCTCCCATTCCCATAAAAACGATATTCGTAAGCTTATCACGTTCCGGAATAGAATAAATCTGATTCAGTATTTGAGTAGGTGTCAAGCTGTTTGTATATCCCTGCTTGCCTGTCATGCAAAACTTACAATTCATTTTACATCCTACCTGCGAGGAAACACATAATGTAGCACGGTCTTCGTCAGGGATATACACAGATTCAATGTAATCACCTTCAGGAGTACAAAACAAATATTTTACAGTCCCGTCTACAGAACGCATCTCATGAATCGGAGCGGTAGCCCCTATCTCATAGTTTTCTTTCAGCCTTTCACGATTTTTCAGCGATAAGTTTGTCATATCATCTATTGAAAAGACTTTCTTATCGTATAACCATGCAACAATTTGTTTTGCCGTAAATCCAGGCATACCCAAACCATGCACAATACCTTGTATTTCGCTCAGTGTTTTCCCCAACAAGGGAATTTTTACATCAGCCATTCTTTCTTTGTTTTTGCACACGTTCTACAAATAATCTGTACAAAAGGATTCTCCATTCTATACAATTAGCGTACAAAGTTAGACAAAAATAAGATATATTCTCTATCTTTGCCACTATAAATGTATTAAATATGAATAAAACAATCACATGTTTCATTCCATACGGAAGTGAAAATCAAATTAATAAAACAATAAGACACCTACAGGAATGTCCTACAGTAGACCGGATATTCTTACTGCCAACATCTCCTGTTCCCAATTTGAGCTTACCCGATAAATGCTATATATTGCCGTCCTCAGCTCCCGAATCTGTTGAAAGATACAAGCAAGTTGCTCTTTATGCAAATACTCCTTTTACCCTTATCTGCACACAGGTACAAGATTTGGAATTTGGCTACATGGCATTAGAACGTATGTGCGACTACCTTTCAGCACCTCAATGCAGTATGGTATATGCAGACCATTACAAAACTATAAAAGGAGAACGGACACCTCATCCTGTTATCGACTACCAACTTGGAAGTGTGCGAGATGATTTTGACTTCGGCTCCTTACTCATGTTCCGTACCGATTATCTTAAAAGAGCAATCAACGAAATTGAGGCTGAAAAAGAGTACCAACATTCCGCACTATATGCTTTGCGATTAGCTCTTTCAAGATACGGAGAACTTACACACATACGAGAGTTTCTTTATACAGAAACCGAGATAGACTTACGAAAGTCAGGTGAAAAACAGTTTGATTATGTAGACCCGCGTAACCGTCAGGTACAGATTGAACGTGAAGAGGTTTTTACCCGGCATCTAAAAAAAATCGGAGCCTATCTTAAACCCGGCATGATGACAGTTGATTTAAAAGAAGGAGAATTCTCTCATGAAGCATCAATAATCATTCCGGTACGCAACCGTGCACGCACAATAAACGATACCATACGTTCTGTCTTAGAACAGGAAACTAGTTTTCCTTTCAATCTGATTATCATAGACAATCATTCTACCGACGGAACCAGTGAAATCATAGAACAATATAAAAATGACAATAGAGTTATACACCTGATTCCCGAACGAACCGATTTAGGTATTGGTGGATGCTGGAATCTAGGTATTAACCACCCACAGTGCGGTCGTTTTGCTATACAGCTAGACAGCGATGATTTGTACAGCACTCCGCATACCGTACAGACTATCGTTGACAAGTTCTACAAGGAACAATGTGCAATGATTATCGGTTCATACCGCATGACCGACTTTACGCTGCAAACCTTGCCTCCCGGAGTAATCGACCATAAAGAATGGACAGATGAGAACGGACATAATAATGCGTTACGCATCAATGGATTAGGAGCTCCCCGAGCATTCTTCACCCCATTACTGAGGAAAATTCGTGTACCAAACACCAGTTACGGAGAAGACTACGCTCTAGGACTTGCATTTTCACGCCAATATCGCATTGGACGTATCTATGATGTTCTTTATCTATGCCGTCGTTGGGAAGGGAACTCTGATGCAGCCTTAAGCATCGAAAAAATAAATCAGAACAATAATTATAAAGACAGTCTCCGTACACTGGAAATTAAGTTGCGTCAAGCAATGAATAAAAAAAGACAAGCAGGGGACCTCTTTATCGAAAACCAATTAGCAAAATGGCAGACAGCACGCACTAACCACGAAGCACTCAATCAAATAGAAACGCGTCGGTTCGAGTTAGCAGGAAATACGATAACTGTACAATTCAATCCAGCACGTGCTGTTTCTACATGCGCAAAAGTCGATAAATCATCTATAGAAGCACGAAAATGCTTTCTTTGTCCGGAAAACAAGCCCAACGAACAAGATGAAATAATCATTTCATTAGACGAACCGTTCAGCTTACGGATCAATCCATACCCGATACTTCCCGGACACCTTACCATTTCCAGTTTAAAACATCAGGATCAGGTATTGGCAGATAAAACGATACGTCAGCTTCCAGGAAAACTGATCAGCTGGCTGGAAGAATATTTTGCATCCGGTTATGTCCTATTTTACAATGGGGCTAAATGTGGAGCCTCAGCTCCGGATCATTTCCATTTTCAGGCAGTAAAACAAAGCGATGTACCGGTCATCCAGCAATGGGAAAGACTCATGGAAACAGCTGTCAGAGAAAAAGAAATAAAAACAGAAAACGGTAGCACTTATTCTTCTTTCCAAATAACCAGTTACATCTGCCCGATCCAAGTATTTATCTGTAATCATTCTGCAGATATATTACCTGAAATGATTAATCACTACTTACAATCACTTCCTTTGCACGAGGGAGAAAGCGAACCCAGATACAATTTATTTGCATGGCAGGACAAACAAAGAGGGTTCACGATGGCTTATTTTCCACGAGAAGAACATCGCCCGGCCTGCTATACGGCAACAGGAGGAAAGCAACTGTTAGTCAGCCCTGGAGCACTTGATATGGCAGGTTTATTAGTAACTCCGCGTAAAGAGGATTTTGATAAAATAACCGAATCAGATATTACACAGATATACAAAGAAGTAGCATACCATAATTAAACACATAGAGCATAATGAAAGAACCAGAAATAAGTGTGGGTATCGTCAATGCCCAAGAGATACATTTTACCCTTAATTCTCATTTCCTGGCAAAAGGTGAAACTGTAACCGGTAACCAAGTCGTATCTTTTAGTGAAGGAGGAATCCTATGGAATGGCAATGTATATCGAGAACTTACATTCACTCCTGTAGAAGATGAAGCCTCTTTCTCCTTATACGATGTAACTATTGGCATCAATTTCCATTGGGAACGTCAGGAAACGCAGCATTTCAACGGAACTTTGAAGTTGGTTGTAGATGAAGGAAAAATCACAGCTATCAATATTTTACCGGCAGAAGATTACCTGATAAGTGTGATTTCTTCTGAGATGAATGCTACATCCTCTCCCGAGTTTTTAAAAGCTCATGCTGTAATTTCAAGAAGTTGGCTATTGGCGCAAATTGAAAAACGCAAAGCAATGAGCAAACACGATAACGGCTTTTTCTCCTTTATAAAGACTGACACTGAATACATCCGCTGGTACGACCGCGAAGATCATACTATTTTTGATGTCTGTGCAGACGATCATTGCCAGCGTTACCAAGGCATTACGAAGGCATCCAATAAGAATGTTGTAGAAGCGGTCAAAGCAACTCAAGGCCAAGTATTAATGTACAAAAACTGTATTTGTGATGCACGTTTCTCTAAATGCTGTGGAGGAGTCAGTGAGGTTTTCGATACCTGCTGGGAAGAGAAAAACTACCCTTATCTCAGTGCTATACGTGAGACAAAAGAGGAAGGAAGTTTTCCTGATTTGACTCAAGAAAGTGAAGCTGAGAAATGGATTAAAAGTACCCCTGACAGTTTTTGCTACACTCATGATAAAAACATCATTTCACAGATACTTAACAACTACGATCAGGAAACAACCAATTTCTATCGCTGGAAAGTTCGCTATACCCAGGAAGAGCTTGCAGAACTGATTCGCAGCAATACAAAGAACGATTATGGAAAGATTGTCGATCTCATTCCCGTTGAACGAGGAAAATCAGGACGTATCTGCAAGCTGAAAATAGTAGGTACAGAAAAGACACTTATCATAGGCAAAGAACTGGAAATACGCCGTACACTCTCTCCTACCCACTTATTCAGTTCTGCATTTATCGTAGAAAAAGGAGAAACGGATGCCGAAGGAATACCTGCATGGTTCGAACTTACTGGTGCCGGATGGGGACATGGTGTAGGCCTTTGCCAAATCGGTGCAGCCGTCATGGGTGAGCAGGGCTATAATTACAACGAAATTTTGCTTCATTACTATAAAGGGGCAGATATAAGAAAACTGTATTAATATTTTCAATATGAAAAAACAATCTCCCTGGTCGTGGGTCCCAACGCTTTACTTTGCTGAGGGATTACCTTATATAGCAGTCATGACTCTGTCGCTTGTCATGTATAAGCGCATGGGAATTTCAAATACAGAAGTAGCTCTTTATACGAGTTGGCTGAACCTGCCATGGGTCATCAAGCCATTATGGAGCCCTTTTGTCGATTTGCTCCGTACCAAACGCTGGTGGGTAACTCTCATGCAGCTATTTATCGGAGCAGGTCTTGCAGGTATTGCTTTTACTATACCTACCGAACATTTTTTCCAGGCTACACTTGCCATATTCTGGCTCATGGCTTTTAGTTCCGCAACTCATGATATTGCAGCAGACGGATTTTACATGCTCGGCTTAACGACTCATGAACAGGCTTTGTTTGTCGGAATCAGAAGCACTTTTTATCGTATAGCAACCATCGCCGGACAAGGTTTGTTGGTCATGATAGCCGGATATTTGGAAAAAACAACCGGAAGCATTCCCTACTCATGGAGCATCACATTCCTCATCATGGCAGGAATATTTCTTGCGCTATGGCTCTATCATGCCTTTATTTTGCCACGTCCTGCAAATGACAAGGCAGCAGTAGAAACATCAGCCTCTGGATTATTTAAAGAGTTTTTGCTGACATTCCGCTCGTTTTTTCGAAAAGAGCAGGCTGGTATTGCTATATTATTCATGCTTCTGTACCGGTTACCGGAGGCACAACTGACTAAGATGAGTATTCCTTTCCTGCTTGATCCGGTTTCTGAAGGCGGATTAGGCATGACGACCGAACAGATAGGATTTACACAAGGTACAGTCGGCATTATCGGACTGATGTTAGGAGGTATATTGGGAGGTATGGCAGTCGCACGGCACGGACTGAAACAATGGCTATGGTATATGGTATGGGCTATCTCACTGCCCGACATAGTATATGTATTTTTAAGCTACTTCCCCGAAACGAATCTCTTATGGATAAACATATGCATCTTTATTGAGCAGTTTGGCTATGGATTCGGTTTCACTGCTTACATGCTTTACCTCATTTATTTTTCTCGAGGAACTCACAGTACCGCACATTATGCCATTTGTACAGCTTTCATGGCTCTGGGAATGATGCTTCCCGGCATGATAGCCGGATGGATGCAGGAGCTTCTGGGATACCAGCACTTCTTCCTCTGGATCATGGTATGCTGTGCTGCAACCTTTGGTGTAACTGCCCTACTGAAAATAGATCCTGAATTTGGGAAAAAACAGACCGAATAAACGATTTCAATACACACCGACAAATAAGAAAAAACGTCACCGGAAATTCGATAATTTCCAGTGACGTTTTTCTTATTCATGGTGATAAATATATACCATGTACTTATAAAATCATCAATTCTTTTTTTCCAGCTCCCGCAGGTTTTCCATTTTCTTAGTTTCCAAGAATTCATAGATGCCACACAAGTGTTCTTTCACACGCTGATTACCGAACTCGTATACCTTGGTAACCAATCCGTCAAGGAAGTCACGGTCGTGCGAGACAACAATCAGTGTTCCATCAAAATCCATCAGAGCCTGTTTCAGAATATCTTTTGTCTTCATGTCAAGATGGTTAGTCGGCTCGTCCAGAATAAGCAGGTTAACCGGCTCCAGCAGCAATTTAATCATAGCCAGACGCGTACGTTCTCCTCCTGAAAGTACCTTTACTTTCTTCATCGACTCTTCCGGCCCGCCAAACATAAACGCTCCCAGCAAGTCGCGTATCTTGTTTCGGATTTCCCCTTTTGCCACATCATCGATAGTCTGGAAGACAGTCAGGTTTTCATCCAGCAACGATGCCTGATTCTGAGCAAAGTAACCAATCTGCACATTGTGTCCCAATGTAAGTGTTCCCTCATGCTCTATCTCTCCCATAATACATTTCACAAGCGTAGACTTACCTTCTCCATTCTTTCCCACAAAAGCAACTTTATCGCCACGTTCTATGGTAAGATTTGCATTACGGAACACCACATGATCACCATAAGTTTTGCCTACTCCTTCCATAATAACCGGATAACTTCCACTTCGGGGTGAAGGAGGGAATTTGAGTCGGAGTGCCGAAGTATCTTCTTCATCAACTTCAATAAGCTCCAGTTTCTCCAGCATCTTTACGCGACTCTGTACCTGAAGTGTCTTACTGTATGTTCCTTTGAAACGTTCAATAAAGTCTTTCGTTTCCTGAATCATCTTCTGCTGTTCTTCGTATTGCTTCATCTGCTGTTCACGACGTTCCTTACGCAATACAAGATACTGCGAATAGTTGACCTTATAGTCGTAAATACGTCCCATCGTCACTTCAATGGTACGTGTAGTAATATTGTCGACAAACTTACGGTCGTGACTGATAACTACCACAGCCTTGGCACTGTTAATCAGAAATTCTTCCAACCAGCCGATAGATTCAATATCCAGGTGATTAGTCGGCTCGTCCAGCAATAATACATCTGGATTCTGCAACAGCAGTTTGGCCAGTTCGATACGCATGCGCCATCCTCCACTGAAATCACTGGTAGGACGGTTAAAATCCTCACGCATGAAACCCAGTCCGAGCAAAGCCTTCTCTACGTCCTCTTCAAAGTGAGTCATATCGATGGCATAAAACTTCTCGCTCATTGCCGCAACCTTTTCTATCAACTCCATATACGAATCGCTTTCGTAATCGGTACGGGTAGCCAGCTCGTTGTTCATGCGTTCTATCTCTTCTTCCATTTCACGAAGATGAGCAAAAGCCTGCGATGCTTCCTCGAACACCGTACGTCCATCCTCCGTCATCAGATGCTGAGGCAGATAAGCAACTACACAGTCTTTAGGAGCCGTCACCTTTCCACGGGTAGGCTGACGTACCCCTGCCAATATTTTCAATAAGGTTGATTTCCCTGCTCCGTTCTTTCCCATCAGGGCGATACGGTCTTTTTCATTAATCTGAAAACTAATGTCACTAAATAAGGTGGTTCCGCCAAATTCGACGGTAAGTCCATCTACTGAAATCATAAAATATTACGTATTAGTATATAAAATTACATCATCTATCTCAAAAGCCGAAACTGCCCGACCGGATTTTTCAATTGTCCGAGGGCCAGTCCCTTTAATGAAACCGTTTTCACAAACAATCGGTTTTCTGATACAATGCTTTCCGCCACACAATTATCCCAGACTGACTATTTCCTGTAAAATCCGGACTGCTGAATCCACATCAGTAATATCTTTCACAATCATGCTGCGGCGTCCGTTCTGTTCACGCAGGTTGCATACTCTCGGATACTTTGCCATATAGTCGATTATCTTTCCAAAAGCAGCACTCTGATAATACGGACTGTCCGGATTACTTACAAAATAAAGAATCATCTTGCCACCTTTCAGTACAGCTTTTTCCACTCCCAAACGTTTTGCCAGGCGACGAAGAGGCACAATACGAATCAACTCTTCTCCTTCAGGCGGAATCTTTCCAAATCGGTCAATCAGACGTTCCTTGAAAGCCTCCACATCACGGTCGAGTTCCAGTTTGTCCAGTTCACGATAAAGCAACATTCGTTCACTGCTGCTCGGAATATATTCGTTAGGGAACAATAATTCCAAATCGCTTTCTACGGTACATTCGTCCACAAAATCTTCGCCACTGATTTTTTCTTCTCCTGCTTTTATCTCGTCGGCATAAAGTTCTGCAAACTCATCATTCTTCAATTCGGTTACAGCTTCCGACAGAATCTTCTGATAGGTTTCATATCCCAAGTCTGCTATAAAACCACTTTGTTCAGCTCCCAGCATATTACCAGCACCACGAATATCCAAATCCTGCATGGCAATGTGTATACCGCTTCCCAAATCGCTAAAGTTTTCGATGGCTTGAAGACGGCGTTTGGCTTCGGGGGTAAGCGATGACAACGGAGGAGCCAGCAAATAACAGAAAGCTTTTTTGTTGCTTCGTCCTACACGTCCGCGCATCTGGTGCAAGTCACTCAACCCAAAGTTCTGTGCCTGATTAATGATAATCGTATTGGCGTTCGGAATATCAATTCCACTTTCGATGATAGTAGTTGCAAGCAACACATCATAATCATAGTTTACAAAGCCGAAGATTATCTTTTCCAGTTCTTCAGGCTGCATCTGTCCATGTCCGATACATACACGGCAATCAGGAATATTGCGAACAATCATTGCTTTCAGTTCCATCAGGTTCTGAATGCGGTTGTTCACGAAAAATACCTGTCCGTTCCGGCTCATCTCGAAGTTTATCGCTTCCGTTATTATCTCTTCGTTAAACGTATGCACCTCCGTCTGTATCGGATAGCGGTTGGGCGGTGGTGTCTGTATAACCGAGAGGTCACGAGCCCCCATCAACGAAAACTGAAGTGTACGCGGAATAGGTGTTGCTGTCATGGTCAGTGTGTCTACATTGACCTTTATCTGACGCAATTTTTCTTTTACACTTACTCCAAACTTTTGTTCTTCATCGATAATCAGCAAACCCAGATCATGGAACTTTACACTTTTACCGATAATCTTATGCGTACCTATCAAAATATTGACAGTACCAGCTTCCAGCTCCTTCAGAATACGGGATGTATCTTTAGCTGTACGGGCACGGCTCAGATATTCTACCTTACAAGGCATCCCTTCCAGACGTTTACAGAAAGTCTGGTAGTGCTGATAAGCCAATACAGTAGTAGGAACAAGCACAGCGACCTGCTTATTGTCGGCCACGGCCTTAAATGCGGCACGTATGGCAACTTCTGTTTTTCCGAAACCCACATCACCACACACAAGGCGATCCATCGGGCGATCGCTCTCCATATCGGCTTTTACTTCCTGAGTAGCTTTCAACTGGTCGGGAGTGTCCTCATAGAGGAAGCTTGCCTCCAGTTCATGCTGCATAAAACTGTCCGGACTGTACTTAAATCCTTTTTCCTGCTTACGCTGTGAATAAAGTTTTATCAAATCACGGGCAATATCCTTAATCTTAGTCTTGGTACGTTCCTTGATCTTTTCCCATGCTCCCGTACCCAATTTACTGATACGAGGCTGTTCACCTTCTTTGCCCTTATATTTGGAAATCTTATGCAGAGAATGAATAGAAACAAATACCACATCATCGTTCTGATAAACCAGCTTGATGACTTCCTGCGTTGTATTCCCGTTCGGGATACGCACAAGTCCGGCAAACTTTCCGATTCCATGATCAATATGCACCACATAATCACCCGGTTCGAACATGTTAAGCTCTTTCAAAGAAAGTGCAACCTTACCACTTCTTGCCTTATCACTGCGCAGATTATATTTATGAAAACGATCGAATATCTGATGATCGGTAAAAATACAGCAATGCAACGTGTGATCGACAAATCCTTCGTGCAAAGTACGGTCTACAGCTGTAAAATCTATTTTATCACCACGCTCACGAAAGATATCTGCCAGTCGGTCGGTCTGTTTTACACTGTCAGAACATATATAGATGGAATACCCCCGCTGTAAATAATCTGTCAATGAACTTGCTACCAAATCGAAATTCTTATGGAAAATAGGCTGTACAGACGTATTGAACTTCAGTGAAGCCTGAGGTGTCCCCGTTGCCTTATGTCCGAAATCAATCCGCCGGAACTCCAGTGATTCTACCGTAAACTCTGCACCATCTATCAGCTTCCGCTCCAGGTTCATCAACTCTGTCTGCTCTCCTTCATATGCGGTCAGTGCCTGAGGCGAGAGGGCCTCATCATGAATTGTCTGAATACGTTCGCGTACCCACAATAAATCTTTTACCCATAAAACAGTATCACGCGGAATAAAGCTCAGGAAACTGATATCGCCATCCATAGCCTGTGCCAATTCCGGAACAATACTTACCGAATCTTTTTTCTCACGCGACAGCTGGCTTTCTACCTCAAAGGTACGTATACTGTCAATCTCATCACCGAAAAAGTCTACTCGGTAAGGATATTCAGAAGCGAAAGAATAGACGTCGATGATACTACCGCGTGTAGCGAACTGTCCTGGTTCATATACATAGTCAACATGCTCGAAGCCATAATCCGAAAGTGTCTTGGTAATTTCATCCGTATCAATGTGCTGTCCGACAGTCAACTTCAGTGTTCTGTCACTCAGTATCTTCGGCGAAACGACCTTCTCGGCAAGCGCATCGGGATAAGTTACAACTGTTACCGGTTCATTCTTTTCCAGCCTGCTCAACACTTCAGTACGGAGTATTTCATTGGCTGCATCTTTTTGACCGTATTTAATAGCCCTGCGATAAGATGAAGGGAAAAATAAAATCTGTTCATCACCGTTCACCTGCACCATATCATGATAAAAATATCCGGCTTCCTCCTGATCATTCAAGACAAAAAGATACACGCCCGGTACCGATTTGATAAAGCAGGAAGCAAACAACGATGCACACGAAGCATGTGTTCCCTCTAAAAATACAGTACGGATATCATTATTTTTTAAAGTATTCGCCAATCCTTCCAAGGCCGGATGACGAGTATAACGCGATTGAAGTTCTGTTATTCCCATTGTTATCATCAATAGTATAGTCACATCTTCCTGACCTCGCTGGCAGAAGATTGCTCATATAATAAACAATGCAAAATTATAAAATAATTTCAGTACAGAAGAATATAAACCCGAGCTTGAAGAAAAACAAAAGCTTTTTTAGATTTTCAAAATAAGAAATTTTATCCATAAAAAACGGAAAGAATGAATAACTTTGCAGAAAAACCAATTTCTTAACAACAAAAAGATAAATAAAGGAAATGACAAGGTTTAAGAAAATAGTAGCGGTAGACGAAACGCTGCTTAATGAAGAAGCCCTACAACAGCTGCAAAAGCTGGGAGAAGAAGTAGTGGTATATCATGATTTTCCACAAGACGAACATATCGTAACCGAGCGTATCGGTGATGCCGACTGCCTGTTAGTATCATTCCGTACACCTATCAGAAAAAGTGTACTCGATGCCTGCCGCAATATACAATACATAGGCATGTGCTGCACACTCTATAACCCGGAAAGCTGTAACGTGGATGTTATAGAAGCCCAACGAAGAGGAATTACCGTGCTCGGAGTAAAAGATTATGGCGACGAAGGAGTTGTAGAGTATGTAATAAGCGAACTGGTACGATTATTACACGGATTTGGAGGCATACGCTGGCGTAAGGAAAGTACTGAACTGACCAGACGGAAGATAGGAATCATCGGAATGGGTAAAACCGGACGAATGGTTGCCGATGCGCTGAAGTTTTTCGGAGCAGAAGTCAGCTACTTCAGCCGCCACAGAAAAGCAGATGCAGACAACACCGGATTTGTGTACATGCCACTCGATGAACTGTTGGATAAAAATGAAATAATCTGCACATGTATTCCTCGTAACAATTATCTGCTGGGAAAAAGAGAATTTTCCATTTTAGGCAATAGCAAAATTGTAGTGAATACTTCAGTAGGACCGACATTCGATGTTGCTGCCATGAAAGATTGGCTGAATGAGTCACCCGACAATTATTATCTTTGTGACGCGACAGGAATGGGCAACGTATACGAAGAACTGAAATCATGCAGTAATCTTTTATATACGCCCTATATTTCAGGAAAGTCCATACAAAGTGTCGAAAGACTTTCACAAAAAGCTTTGGCCAACATAGAGTCTTACCTTACGGCATCAGCCAATAATAAATAATACTTTAATATTATTCGACCAATCAACTATATGTACAACGACATCATTGAATTTCTTGATAACAAACGGCTTAAAGAAGCTCTTGTACAACTTACAGCTTTGGCGCATGAAGCAGACAACTGGCAATTAAGTTCTGAAATAGAAAGTTTGCAGACTACTTACAGTTATATGCTGCAATATGCGGCACAGGGTATGGAAGATCCGGAACGCAACAAATTATACCATCAGTTACTCCGTACAGCATACGAACTTGCCGACCGCACCGAAGCCACACGTAAATATCGTACTGGAACAGGATATATGCATGGAAAATATTACAGTTTTCAGCAAATTCCACCACATTCTTATCAGGAAATCTGTCTCAGTCTTGAAGCTTTCAGCGAAAATCTGGGAATGGCTCAGATAACAGTCATGGACGAAGAACGGCGTAGTGAAACAGTTAACAAGCTATATATCGAGCATGAAAAGTATGTTACTGAGTTATTCGATATAATATGGATTTCTACACATTGGACAGATGAAGACTTATCGGGTGCAAATTCCATATTGGAATCACTGCTCGTTCCTGCCAACGATGTAGCTGTAATGATAAGTGCAGTCACTTTAAGCCTGATACAAGTATTCGACAGCCGGAAGTTCCAATTCCTTATTAAGGCATATCAGACACACAGCGAAACAATAGTTGTCCAACGTGCTTTGATTGGAATTGCCCTGACAGCCTATTATCAGGAAAAAAGGTTAAAGCTATATCCGGATCTGCAAGCAGCCTTATCATTACTAAGCGACTCTACCCCGATCATTAAGGAACTGAACAAACTTCAGACCCTCCTGCTCCTTTCCCGTGAAACGGAAAAGATAGAAAAGAAACTGCGTGAAGAAATTATACCTAACATGAAGATTTCTCCGGAAATGCTGAACCAAAATCAGAAAATCATTGATCTGGAGGATTTGGAAGACAAGAATCCTGAATGGGAGAAAGAGATGAAACGTATCGAAGAAAGTATACGCGAACTGGGAGAGTTACAGCTGGAAGGAGCAGATACCTACCTGAGTGCCTTTGCCCAACTGAAATCGTATCCGTTTTTCCGTCAGGCAGCACACTGGTTTTATCCATTCGACCGCCAGCATCCCGACATTGTGAAACTATTCACCAATCACAAGTCTACAGAGGGCAAATCGCTTATAAATCTGCTTATGGAATCAACCATGTTCTGCAATTCGGATAAATATTCTTTCTGTCTTGCTTTAAAGGATATCCCCAAACAGCAATTAGAGATGTTTACGGCAGAAGCTACCGAACAAAACCAAATACTGAAAGAAGGAAGCGAACAATTTGCAGAAACAATAAAAGGAGAAAAAAAGCCAAGCAATATCAGCCGTCAGTACATACACGACCTGTACCGCTTCTTCAAGTTATGGATGTATCGCAGTGAAATGCACGATATCTTTACAGACGATTTGTCACTTTGGAAATGTGAAGCTCTAAAACCGTTGATGCATACTCCGGAAAACCTGAAACAAATAGCCGACTATTTATTTTCTAAAGACTATTTTCAGGAAGCATGCACGATATATTATGACGAATTATGCAACAAGGGAAAAGGCGATGCCGACTCCTGGCAAAAGACCGGATTCTGCCTTCAGAAAATGAAAAAATACACCGAAGCATTGCAGGCTTACGCTCAGGCAGATTTATTAAAACCTGAACATATATGGACGTTAAAGCAAATGGCACAATGCCATAAGAAATTACATCATTATCAAGAAGCACTCGACTGTCTGTACAAAGTAGAAACAATGCAACCCGACAACTTGAATTTGCTTCTGCAAATAGGACAATGTCTTGCCAGCCTGCACATGTACGACAAAGCTTTGTCTTATTTCTTCAAAGTGGAATATATGGAAACTGCTCCGGCAAATGCACAAAGAGCCATCGGATGGTGTTATTTCATGACAGGAAAATATGCTGAAGCTACCCGTTTCTTCGATAAACTGCAACAGGCTGACGAAGTGCTGACTTCCGACTGGCTGAATGCCGGACACGTATATCTGGCACAAAACAATATACCCAAAGCACTGGAATGCTACAGACAGGCAGAAAGTCATTGCCAAAGTCACGATGAATTCATACAGCTTTACTTAGCAGACAAGGAAGCCTTGCTGCAACAAGGCATATCAGAAGAAAATATTTATCTAGTTCCAGATATGCTCTAACACAAAAATCCCCTTCTTCAGTTTTGCTCAATACATGGAAAACCGAGGAAGGGGATTTTGTATCGTAATATTCAGAATCAGATAGTCATTTTAAGAATCTTACCACCCCATTCCGGTAAGTCAACAGCAACAGGCTTATCACTTGCGAATGAGATAGTTTCGGCTTTTCCCGACAACAGATCCGTTGCCTGAACTGTTTTATATTCCGGTATCTGCAAATATTCGAAAGCATGATAAGGAATGTTCACAGACAGATGGACAGGCATATTGTCGAAATTCACCAAAACCAGCAATACTTCATTTTCATACTTACGGATAAATACATACTGACGGTGCTCATTCATCAGCCAGTTTCCTTTATTCGCATACATCAGATCGAAAAATGCTCCATGTGATATAGCCTTTTCCTCACGGCATAAATTCAGGACATGCTGATAAAAACTGCGAAGCTCCTTTTCCTTATCATTCAGTAAATGCAAATTATAACGTCCGTGATTACTCCACCGACGGATAGTATCCACACTCCAGTAATCAAAAATAGTAGTTCGTCCGTCACGGCCACTGAATCCTTCGCTATCCATTCCTCTTTCTCCCAGTTCCTGACCAAAATAAATCATCATAGGATTGGTGTTCATACAAGCCGAAACCAGCAAAGCAGGAAGAGCCTTACGTGCATCGCCTGCAAAGAAATCGGAAGCAATGCGCTGTTCATCGTGATTTTCCAGGAAGTTCAGCATGTGTGGCTGTATATCATCCACACTCTGCCAGCAATTTGTAATGGCAGTAGCCGATCCATATCCACAAGTTACGGCACGAAGGGTATCATACAATCCTACCTTATCATAAAGATAATCAAAATGCCCGTTGAATATATAATTACGGTATTCGTTCGGATTATAAACCTCAGCGATAAATATAAGTTCCGGATGTTGTTCTTTCACCTGAGGAATAGCCCATCCCCAAAATTCACAGGGAACCATCTCTGCCATATCGCAACGGAAACCGTCTATACCCTTTGCTGTCCAGAACAGCAGGATATCTCTCATCTTATACCAGGTATCGGGAACAGGAGAAAAATGGTTGCCGGTGTTTCCCATGTAATCGACTCCATAATTCAGTTTTACTGTTTCATACCAGTCGTTTTTGTTCGGATAAGCGTCGAAGCGGTTGTTTCCCGTAGCTTTAGCCGGCTGTTCTTCGTACATACCAGCCTGTTCATCATAAAAATCAATTTCTCCGCCTAAACTAGTTCCGGGGATATAATAAAAATTATTGTTTACATCGAAAGCTTTCGAGCTATCATCATCTTCTCCCAAATCCTTCACTCCGTCCGGCTTGGCATACGAATGATACTGACGTGCCACATGGTTTGGCACAAAATCAATTATCACTTTCAATCCATTGTCGTGCGAACGTTTTACCAGCAGTTCAAACTCTTCCATACGGCGGTTTACATCAACAGCCAAATCGGGGTCTATATCATAATAATCGCGAATAGCGTATGGAGAACCTGCCTTACCCTTTATAACAGCAGGATGATTGCGAGGTATATTGTAAGCTGAATAGTCTGTCTGAGAGGCATGAGCAATAACCCCTGTATACCAAATATGTGTTGCCCCAAGCTTTTTTATCTCATTCAAAGCCTGGTTTGTAAATCCGGCCATCTTACCACATCCGTTTTCCTGCAGGCTGCCATTGTAGGCATTGCGTACCTCTTCATTACCAAATAGGCGGGTAAATACCTGATAAATAATTATTTTCTCACTTTGTTCCATATCATTATCGTATTTTGTCTTCATTTCATATCACCTGAATGAAAAATATCTTTCCTTTTCGTCTTCTTCCAGTCCTTCCAACACTTTCGAAGCTGCAAAATATCCGGCACTGAAAATCTCCTCTGCTTTTTCCAGCTCATAGTTCGAATATGATCCCAAGCCATCGGGAGCTATAACCAGATCAGCCTTTTCCAGCTCGGAAAACGTATTCGCCTGAAACATAAAATGATAAGCCCGAAGAGCAATAGCTGCCAAGTTCTTACTATATTCATCGGCTACCAGCTTGTAGACATTCAGCGCCAAAACCTTATCGCACATATCACGTATCGGTGTCACTGGTACATTCATGAATACTCCCCCGTCGACATAATATGTTCCCCCAATCTTGACCGGAGCAAAGAGTACGGGAATACAACACGAAGCAGCTACCCGACGCGCTATTTCCCCACGTGTAAAATGTACACATTGTCCATGGTCGAAATCGGTAGCCGTCACTACTACTGGTATTTCCAGATCTTCCAGATTACGTGTCCGCAAATTGCTTCTCATAAAATCGATAAAGTAGTCCATCTGAAACAAACTGTCTTTACCGAAACGTATCTTGGCAAGCTCTGTAAACGAACGGTCGGAAAACATCTCCATTATTTCAAACGGCTGTCTGCCATCGGCTATGAATACGCTTACAATAGCTCCCGCACTGGTTCCCGAAAGAATATCAGGGCGAATGTTATGCTCGAACAATGCCTGCAACATTCCCAAATGGGCTATGCCTCTGATAAAGCCTCCGCTCAAGGCGAATCCGATATGATATTTTCCGTCTGCCATATATCCAGGTGTAAATAAAATCTTTATTATTTAATGACACGATAATAATCCTGCTTGCGTGGCTTAGGCTGTGCCGGTTCTTCTGCCGGATATCCCAGTGCCAGAGCGCCTATACCTACCAGACCTTCGGGCAGTCCCCACGACTTCATCAGTTCTTTGCCTTCGGGAGTAGAAAACATTTCCCGTTCACGATGAATCCAGCAGCTTCCTAATCCGATAGCATGAGCAGCGAGCATCATGTTTTCCAAGACACAACTTCCATCCTGGATAGGATTGTTTGCATCAGCAGGAACAAGTACCAGCACATAAATAGGTGCATCGTAATACGGATTCGAGGTTACTCCCATCACATGAGCGTTCATGCTTGCCAACTGTTTACGCAGCTCTTCGTTCTGTACTGCCACAATATAAGGCGACTGCATGCCTCGTGAAGTAGGAGCATATGTTCCGGCTTCGAGCACTGCCTTCAGTTCTTCATCGGTTATCTGTTCTTTTTTATATTTACGGCAGCTGCGCCGTGTTTTGATAATCTGTAAAAAATCTGTTTCCATAACTTGCTAATAATTGTATAGGTATTATTAAGTTGAAGTCAAAAATACGTATTTTATTCCGATTGACGGATAAATAAATATTTTTTTATTGCAACAGATACAAAAAGAACGTGATATAAATCAGAAAACATGCTGAAGTCTTTCCTAAAAATTCAGCATGTTTTTGACAAAAATTGTACAATAAATTCTCATTTTCGTACAAAAAAACAGGTAAATATGCAGGCGTTTCACTAAAAGCATGTACATCTTTCATTATCAATAAGTTAACGTAAGTTCGACATAAAATCAAAAGATAGTAAGTTGCCCGTCATTGATAAAGTTTACATCAATGGCGGGTTTCTTCTCAAAAAAGCAGTATGCTGCAATAGCCGACAAAGAGTTGGCTATAAAGTTATTGAATGAACGATGCCTGGAGTGTTCTATCTGTGCAATGTTCTTCAGCTCGTCATTCACTGTTTCAATCAAGGCTCTTTTTCTGATCAGGATCTTGTC
>OHXG01000302.1_pt1 | contig 21152 bp, 20 predicted proteins | sample 1579971 | NCBI WGS metagenome assembly OHXG01 (sample SAMEA3882517, study PRJEB24775) | human gut metagenome | biome: human-associated habitat; feature: intestine environment; material: feces | place: Netherlands | collected 2009/2010
GCGGACGCATAGTGGACAGGTGTGCCGAACACAAAGGCATCGGCGGTCTTGGCCTTTTCGATGGCCTCGTTGACCACGCCGCCGAACACGCAGCCCTTACCGGCGGCACAGCCGCCGCAGCCGATGCAGCCGCCCACCGGCTTTGTGCCGACGTTCAGGATCTCGGTCTCGATGCCGCTGGCGTTCAGCTCCCCGGCGATCAGGGACAGGGCGGTGTAGGTGCAGCCCTTTTCGTGGGGGCTGCCGTTGATGAGCAGAACGTTCATAAAAATACTCTCCTTTGGTCCAGAATGCGCCGCAAAATGCCCGGCGCCTGTGCGATACTCTGATTGTAGCACAAAGCCTCCGGGCGTGCAATGCGCCCCGGTACTTGACAAGAATGCACGGTTTGATGATAATAAGAAGAACCAGAAGAGGATATGCAGCGCCGGGCGAGGCTATGCGAGCGCGCCCGGCCGACCAGAAGGAGGTCAAATCATGCGCGTGATCGCAGGAGAAGCCCGGGGACGGCGTCTGGAAGCCCTGCCCGGGACGGACGTGACCCGGCCCACCCTTTCGCAGGTGAAGGAGGCCATGTTCAGCATTGTACAGTTCGACCTGCCGGGCGCGCGGGTGCTGGACCTGTATGCCGGCAGCGGACAGCTGGGCATCGAGGCGCTGAGCCGCGGCGCGGCCCGGTGCGTGTTCCTGGATGAGAACCGCGAGGCGGTGAACATCGTGATGCGCAACTGCAAGACCTGCGGTGTGTTCGACCGCAGCCGGGTCAATGTGGGCGAGGCCGCCCGGTATCTGTCGGCCTGCCGGGAGCAGTTCGACGTGGTGCTGCTGGATCCGCCGTTCCGGGGCGGTACGCTGGAAAAGATCCTGCCGGCGGTGGACAAGTGCACCGCACCCGGCGGCACTGTGCTGTGCGAGAGCGAAACGGGCCTTGTGCTGCCGGCACAGGTGGGCGGCCTGACCCTGCAGAAGCAGTATAAGTATGGCAAGGTGCTGCTGTGGAAATATACGAAGCCCATGCAGCAGGAGGGGGAAGCACTATGAACGTGAACGAGCTTTTGGACACCATTGAAGATACGCTGGAAGAGAGCACCAGCATGCCGCTGTCCGGCGGCAAGCGTCTGGTGGACGTGGAAAAGGTCCGGGATTATCTGGATGATATCCGCGCAAACCTGCCCGGCGAGCTGCGGCAGGCCCAGCAGATCGTGAACGACCGTGCCCAGATCGTGGACACGGCCAATGCACAGGCTCAGGCCATCGTGAAGAAGGCCGAGGAGCGCGCCCGCATCCTGGTGAGCGATGCCGAGATCGTGAAGGCCGCCCAGCAGCGCGCCGCCGAGATCACCGCCGCTGCCCAGAGTGAGTCGCGCACGCTGCGTCAGACCGTGACCGACTACTGCGACAACATGCTCAAGACCACGGAAGAGGCGATGATGGAGAATGCCGCACAGGTAAAGAACGTGCGCGCCAACCTGCGCCAGAATGCCAAGAAAAACGGCTGATTTCCACACAAATTACACACATGGCAAAATGATGCGTCCCTGCAGGCAAAAATGACGGCCCGCAGGGACTTTTTTTGTGAAATTTTGCCGCAAAAACAGGGACAAAAAACCTTGCAATCGGGGGCTTGATTTGCTACAATAAATGTGTGTCAGTGGGGTAAAGTGGGTAAAAGTAGGGCAAAGGCCCTCTCCACAGCCCCGAAAGGGGGCGGGCAGCATGTTCTTTGGCCGGTATGACTATACCATCGACGCCAAAGGGCGGCTGAACTTTCCCGCAAAGTTCCGCGACGCCATGGGCGAGAGCTTCGTGGTGCTGGAATGGGTGGACAACTGCCTGTTCGCACTGCCGCTGTCCGAGGTGGAAAAGCTGGCGGAAAAGCTGGAGGCCGACGAGCTGATGGACAGCTGGGAGGTGTCCGGTGATCTGTTCAGCACCGCCTGCGAGGTGGTGCCGGACAAGCAGGGACGCATCCTTCTGCCGGCGGAGCTGCGCAGCTATGCCGGGCTGGAAAAGGATGTGACCATCATCGGCAACCGCAACCACGCCGAGATCTGGGCCACCGACGTCTGGAACGCCCGCCGCGCGGCGGTGAGCAATGAGCAGCGTGCAGCCCGGCTGCGCAGCCTGCACATCTGACATAAGAATTCTGCAAGAGAGAAAGGAGGCCGTGCCAATGGCTTCAGAAGAAAACGTGCCCTTTGACCCGACCTCATTTGAGCATATCCCGGTTCTGTTGAACGAATGCCTGGAAGGGCTGGCCATCGACCCGGCGGGCACCTATCTGGACGGCACCGCAGGCGGTGCGGGCCACTCCCGCCAGATCGCCCTGCGGCTGGACGCTGCAAAGGGCGGGCGGCTGATCTCGCTGGATCAGGACCCCGATGCCGTGCAGACGGCCCGGGCCCGTCTGGCCGGGCTGCCGGCCACCGTGGTGCAGATCAACTTCCGCTACGCCGGGCAGGCGCTGGAAGAGCTGGGCATCGACAAGATCAACGGTGCACTGCTGGATCTGGGCGTTTCCAGCCACCAGCTGGACGATGCGGCCCGGGGCTTTTCCTACCGGGCAGATGCACCGCTGGACATGCGGATGAGCCAGCAGGGTGAGACGGCGGCAGATCTGGTGAACACCCTCAGCCGTGAGGACCTGGCCCGCATCCTGCGGGACTACGGCGAAGAACCCTTTGCCTGGCAGATCGCCGGCAAGATCGAGGAAGCGCGACAGAACGCGCCCATCGAGACCACTTTGCAGCTGGCCGACATCGTGGCCAGCGCCATGCCGCCTGCGGAGCGGCGCAAGAACAAGAACCCGTCCCGCCGCACCTTTCAGGCGCTGCGCATTGCCGTGAACCATGAGCTGGATGCGCTGGAAGAGGGGCTGGACACCATTTTCGAGCATCTTGCGCCCGGCGGGCGGCTGTGCGTGATCACCTTCCACTCGCTGGAGGACCGGCTGGTGAAAAACAAGTTCCGCCGCTGGGCCACGGCCTGCACCTGCCCGCCGGAGTTCCCGGTGTGTGTGTGCGGCGGCAAGGCCAAGGCAAAGCTCATTACCCGCAAACCCATTGAAGCCAACACGCAGGAGCTGGAAGAAAACCGGCGCAGCCGGTCGGCTCATCTGCGTGTGTTGGAAAAGTGCTGAGGGATGCCGCAGGCATCCTGTGAGGAGGAGAGGAAACCATGGGTCAGGCAGCATACGATTACAACACCGCGCGGCGCAGAAAAGTGCCGCAGACACAGCGCAAGACCGCATTGCGCGTGGAAAAGGGCGGCAAGCGCCGTCTTTCGCCGCTGCAGGCAGCGCTGCGCAATGCCATGCATCTGGTGGCGGCAGCCCTGCTCACCGGGTTTGCCATCAGCCTGCTGATGAGCGAGGCCCAGCTGGTGGAGCTGAATGATCAGATCCAGGACGCCAAGGCCCAGCTGGTGAGCGCCCAGAGCCAGTACACCTACTACAACAGCACCCTGAACAGCAAGACCAACATCACCAGCGTGGAAGAAGCGGCCAGCCGTCTGGGTCTGATGAAGATCGACCCCAGCCAGATCACCTACATCCGGCTGAACGAGTCCGGTGCGCTGGAGCGTCAGCAGTCCCCTGTGCGGCAGTGGACCAGCTTCATCTACAACGGTGCCGTGACCATTCTGGGCACCGTAAAATAACATCAAAACGGGAAAGCGTGCGGCAGCGCACGCTTTTTCGGTTTTTAGCCGGTCCGGGGCAGCCGCCGCGCGGGCCGATATCCTGAAGAAAACAGCAGGCAGAACGGGTGCTCCGCCCTGTCTGCGGGAGAACAGCATGCAACAAGATTCCAACAAGAAAAAGGGCAAAGGCTACCGGGTGCGCCCGGCCTTTGCGCGGGAACGGCTCAACGGACGCACCCGGCGTGTGTGCAGCATTCTGGGGCTGGCGGCGGTCGTGCTGGCATCGGCCGTGGTCGTCCACAGCCTGTATGTCATCCAGATCCGGGACGGTGCCAAGTACCGACAGTATGCCGCCCAGCAGCAGCTGCTGGACACCACGGTCAAGGCCACCCGCGGCGAGATCTACGACGCCAACGGCATCACGCTGGCTTCCACCAGCGTGGTGTGGAACATCTGGGCTGACCCCAGCTACAGCAGCATCCTGTACACCACCAGCACCAACGACGATAAAACGACGGTGCGCACATTTGACCCGACCATGTGCGCCGAGGTCAGCCAGGGCATCACCCTGCGGCTGCTCTCCGGCGACGGCGAGAGTCTGGACGCGGTGGACACTTCCTCGGAGGAATACACCCAGCAATACCAGACCGTGTACGATGCACTGTCCAAAATTGATTCCTCCTATGTGGTGCTGGCCACTAAGGTGAACAACGCCGTCAAGCTGTCCATTGAGGATTATGTGTCCGGTTTCAACAAGGCGCACAAAAAGGGCTCCGGCGCAGACCGCATCGGGCGGGTGTCCGTCTCGACGGAAAAGAGCTCTCAGCGCAACTACCCCTACGGAGCCTTTGCGGCTGCCGTGCTGGGCTTTACCGACGGCGAGGGCGTGGGCACTTACGGCCTGGAAAAATCCTACCAGTCCACGCTGGCCGGTGTGGACGGCCGCACCATCACCCGGCGCAACGCGGTGGGCAACGCCATTGCCGACCAGAACGCCACCACCTTTGCCGCCAAGGACGGCTCCAATCTGGTGCTGTCGCTGGACGTGAACGTACAGGAGATCGTGGAACGCTACCTGACTGAGGCCGTTGCGGCCAACAACGTCGAGAACCGCGGCTGTGCCATCGTGATGAACGTCAAGACCGGTGCGATCCTGGCCATGGCCTCCAAACCGGACTTTGACCCCAACACGCCGCTGGATTACAGCGCCAACCTGGCCTACCTGCAGGAGCAGGTGGCCGCAGAGCCGGAGCTGTATACCATCTACCTCCGGGACGAAAATGACTCGAAGAAGTTCAAGCTGGACGAAAACGGCAATAAGATCGTGGACCCGGACCCGGATTATACCGGCACCTACCGCGATATCCTGTGGAAGAACAAGGCCATCACCGAGCTGTACTACCCCGGCAGTGTGTTCAAGGTCATCACCTCGGCCATGGGTCTGGACTCCGGCGTGGCGACCATGAACACCACCTTTACCTGTGCCGGTGCCTACGGCGTGGCCAAGGAGACCTACCACTGCGCAGGCCACAAGGCCCACGGCACCATCAACATGGCCGACGCTCTGCGCCAGAGCTGCAACCTCTACTACATCCAGCTGGGCCAGCGCGTGGGTTCCAGCCTGTTCTATGATTACTTTGATGCCTTTGGCTTTACCGAGCGCACCGGCGTGGACCTGCCCAGCGAGACCGGCCTGATGAAGTATTATTCGGCCAATCAGCTGGGTGAGGTGCAGCTGGCCTCCTCGGCATTCGGCCAGGCCATGGCCATCACGCCGCTGCAGATGTGCACTGCCGTGGCGGCAGCCGTCAACGGCGGCTATCTGGTCACCCCCCATGTGGTGGATAAGATCACCGATGCCAACGGCAACGTCATTCAGGAGATCGGCGCAAATGTGCGCCGTCAGGTCATCAGCCAGAGCGCCAGCGAGGTTATCCGGCAGATGATGGAGTACGAGGTGGGCAACGGCACCGGCGGCGGCAAAAACGCCTATGTGTCTGGCTACCGCATCGGCGGCAAGTCCGGCACTTCCGAGCAGCTGAATATGCACCGCCGCGCCGACGGCGACTATAAAAAGGTGGCCTCCTTCGTGGCGGTGCTGCCCGCCAACGACCCGGAAATTCTGGTCTACGTCATGCTGGACGACCCCAACAACGCCCGGACGGACTATTCCTCCATCCTTGCAGCCCCTGTGGCGGGCAATATCATCAGCGAGGTGGCCCCTTATCTTGGCATCGCCACCGACGGCGAGGACCGCAGCGGTACCATCGTTACGGTGCCGAACCTTGTGGGCACCGAGTGGAGCAACGCACAGGTGAGCCTGAACATTCAGGGCTTAAAGCATCAATTGCAGGAGAGCCAGAGCAGCCAGTCCGCTGCCCCGGTCACCTACCAGTACCCCCATGCGGGCGCAAAGGTGCCCTACGGCACCACCATCTACCTGTATACCGATACCTACGAGGGCAGCCGCACCGAGGTGCCGGATGTGACCGGCAAGAGCCCGGATTTTGCCCGCCAGATGCTGAGCGCCGCCGGGCTGAACTGCGTGGTGGAGGGCAGCGGCACGGTGCAGGCGCAAAGCGCCGAGCCCGGCTCCAGCGTGCAGCGCGGCACCATCATCACCCTGACCTGTGGGTAAAAACAATTTTATAGCGCGTTTTCCGATGATGCTCCATTCGTGAAAATGCGATTCCGGGCAGACCGCAGTCTGCCCGGAATCGCCCAACTTATAAGCTTATTTCCGCTGGGAATGGCCAGAGCAGCGCGGAGGCCATTTCCAATCGTCAAACGCCGAAAAGGCCGCTGTATAAAATACGGTGCGGCGGTTTCCTGCAATAGATAGAATGAGAGGGGATAGAACAATGGAAAAGATCCATGCAAGCAAGCTTCTGGCAGGGCTGGTGCCTGCCGGAAAACTGACCAGTGACCCGGAGGTGGAACTGGTCACCACCGACAGCCGTGAGGTAAAGCCCGGCTGCATTTTTGTGGCCTTCCCCGGCGAGCGGTTCGACGGCCATGATTTCGCCGCCCGTGCGCTGGAGCAGGGCGCGGAGTATGTGGTGGTCAACCACCCTGTGCCCGGTGTGCCGGAAGAAAAGGCCATCCTTTGCCCGGACAGCTACCACGCTATGATGGTGATGGGCGCAAACTACCGCAGCCAGTACCACCCCAAGATGGTGGGCGTGACCGGCAGCGTGGGCAAGACCACCACCAAGCAGATGACCTACGCCGCCCTGAGCGGCTTTGGCGAGACCATCAAGACCGAGGGCAACCAGAACAATGAGCTGGGAATGCCCCGCACCCTGATGCGGCTGGAAAGCAGCACCGAGTACGCGGTTATCGAGATGGGCATGAGCCACGCCGGTGAAATTGACCGTCTGGCGCGGGCCGCACGGCCGGATGTGGGCATCATTACCTGCATCGGCGTGTCCCATATCGGCAATCTGGGCAGTCAGGAGAACATCTGCAAGGCAAAGCTGGAGATCTGCAACGGTCTGCCGGAGGGCGCACCGCTGGTGCTGAACTACGACGACCCCTTCCTGCGCAAGGCAGCGCTGCCCGCCCATGTGCGCCCGGTGTGGTTCAGCCTGAGCGATGAAAACGCAGACGTCTGCGCTCTGTCCATCCGGCAGGAGACTGACGGCATGAGCTTTGTGCTGGAGGATCAGGAGCATGGCACCTTTGTGGTGAACATCCCCGCCATGGGACGCCACAATGTGGCGAACGCCTTGGCTGCCTACTGCGCCGCTACCCGTCTGGGCTGCGACGCCAAGAGGGTCGTCCGGGGCCTTTCCAACTTTGAGCAGACCGGCCGCCGCCAGAAGGTGGTGGACAGCGAGGGCGTGACCGTCATCGAGGACTGCTACAACGCAAACCCGGACAGCATGAAGGCCGCGCTGGCGATGTTTAAGGACTTCCCCTGCAAGCGCCGCTTTGCCCTGCTGGGCGATATGCTGGAGCTGGGCGAGCTGAGCCGCGAAGCACACGAGGAGCTGGGACGTCTTGCCGCCGAGAGCGGGCTGTATTGCCTGATCACCTACGGCGAGCAGGCCAAGCGCACCGCCGTGGTGGCTGCCGCCAAGGGGGTAGAGACCCTGCACGCGGACAGCTACCGCGAGGCTGCCGATGCCCTGCTGAGCCGGGTGCAGCCCGGCGATGCCGTTCTGGTAAAGGCCAGCCACGGCATGGCACTGGAAAAAGTGCTGGATATCTTCTACGAAGAGCATAAAGAAGCAGAAGTATAACTATTTGGCGAAATGGAGTGTCTGAGTTATGGAGCGTTTCGCCTTGGCAGCGGCGGTGGTGCTGGGCTTTGCCCTTACGGCAACCCTGTGCAGCCTGTTTGTGCCGCTGCGGCGGGTGCTGGAACGCCGCGAACAAAACCAGCAGCCGGTACAGCCTGAGCAGCCCCGGCCTGCACCCCTGCGCGCCCCGCTGTGGGGTGGGCTGTGTGCGGCGGCGGGCACGGTGGCTGCGGTGGGTGTGGGCTGGCTTGCCACCTGCGTGGGTCAGCCGGAGCTGCTGGGCAGCGAGGGCCGGTTGATGACACGGCTGCTCACGGCGCTGGCCGGAAGCCTTGCCTTTGGGGCAGTGGGTCTTGCAGAGGACCTTGCCCGGATGCGCAGCCCGGCGGCGCTGGGGCTGCGGCGGGACGTGCGGCTTTTGCTGGAGGCACTGGCCGCGGCATTCGTTCTTTTGCTGCTGCAGGCAGCGGGCTGTCTGCCCCGGGGACTGGGCGTGCCCGGGGCGGGGTATGTGCTGCTGGGCAGCGCCGTGCCCTTTTTGTGGGCGGTGCTCATGGTGGCGCTGGCTGAGTGTGCCCGCATCGCCGAGCGGGACGAGGGTACGGTGTGCGGCGCGGCCTTTGTGGCTATGCTGGCGCTGATGATGGCAGAGGCCGGCTTGGGCGTGCCCGGGCTGGCGGTGCTGCCCGCCGCGCTTGCCGGGGCACTGGTGGCACTGCTGCTGTGGGCGTTCCCCCCGGCAAGGCTGGGGGTGGGCTGCTGCGGCAGCCTGCTGGCGGCGGGTGCCATCGGCTGCATCCCGCTCAGTCTGGATATGACCAGCCTGACTGTGCCGCTGGCGCTGCCCTTCTGGGCGGCAGGCGGTCTTTTGGCAGCGCAGCTGCTGGGTGCAAAACGCACCGGCAAGCCCTTGCGCTGCTGGGTAAAAAAGCATAAAATGAGCCCGGAGACGGTGTTTCTGTGCAGCTTTGCGCTGAGCGCTGTCGGCTATGTACTGGCGCTGGCGCTGCTGCGCTGGTGCTGACCGGGCACAGAGAGGGAAGGGAGCGCAGATGGCGACTAACCGCAAAAAACACAGAGCGCCGGTGCCGGTGTTCCAGCGAGACCCGGGCCCGTGGTCCCGGCTGCTGATCGACTGGCTGGCCACGCTGGCCGTTATTATGATCTTTGGGCTGGTGATGCTGTTCAGCGCCAGCTACACCACCGGTTACCTGCGCATGGGCGACAGCTTCCACTACATCAAGCAGCAAGCATTGTGCATGATGATCGGGCTGGCCTGTATGTTCCTGATGAGTTATATGGATCACCGCTTTTTGCGCAAGATGGTGGTGCCGGGCTACATCATCGTGCTGGCCATGCTGGCCGTCACCCTGACCATGGCCCCTCTGAACGGCTGCCGCCGCTGGATCCGCTTCGGCGGGCTTACACTGCAATCCTCCGAGGTGGCAAAGTTTGAAATGATCCTGTTCAGCTCCCATCTTGCGGCCAAAGCGCCGCAGGTGGAGCGGCTGGACCCGGAGCGCCGCATCCTGCTTACCCCCCGGGAGTGGCTGCGGGTGCGGGTATGGAAGCAGCTGGTGGTGCCGGTGCTGCCCCTTATACCGGTGGTCATCCTGCTGGCGATGGAGCCGCACATGTCCGGCATCGTGCTGACGGTGGCGGTGGTGGGCACCATCCTGCTGCTGTCCGGCAGCGGCGGTGTGCTGACATGGGCGGGTGCCATCACGGCGGGCACCCTGCTGGAGACCCTGCTCTCCCATGTGGACTCTATCCCCTACCTGCAAAAGCGTCTGGACGGCTGGACGCAGGATCTGAGCCAGATGACCGACCAGACCGTGCAGAGCCTTTATGCTATCGGCTCCGGCGGACTGAAGGGGCTGGGGCTGGGCAACAGCGTGGAAAAGCAGCTCTGGCTGCCGGAAAGCACCAACGACTTCATCTTCAGCGTGGTGTGCGAGGAGCTGGGCTTCATCGGCGCGGTGCTCATTATCGTGCTGTTCGTGCTGTTCATCGTGCAGGGGCTGCTCATCGCCTATAAGGCGGAAAATCTGTACTGCACCATGGTAGGCATCGGCATCATGGCACAGATCGCGTGGCAGGTGTTCTGCAACATCGCCGTGGTCACCAACACCCTGCCCAACACCGGCATCAGCCTGCCCTTCTTCTCCTCCGGCGGTACCAGCCTGATCCTGCTGCTGGCAGAGATGGGCGTGATGGTGAACATTGGCCGCAACGGCGAGCGGGCAGCGCAGCAGCGGGAGCAGATGCGTGCCCAGCGGGAGGCCGCCCGCGCCGAGCGCGAGGCAGAGCTTGCACGCAAGACCATTGACTTGGCCTCTGCCCGCGCAGCCCGTACAGAACAGTAAAACAAACCGCAAGCCCGCCCGGCCTGTAGCCGGGCGTTTATAAGGAGGAATCACCATGCGTGTTCTCATCGCAGCCGGCGGCACCGCCGGACATATCAACCCTGCACTGGCCATTGCCGGTGCTCTGAAAAAGGCCGACCCTACCGCAGAGATCCACTTTGCAGGCCGTAAGGAGGGCATGGAGTACCGTCTGGTCACACAGGCGGGCTACCCCTTCCACCATATTGAGATCACCGGCTTCCAGCGCAAGCTCAGCCTGCACAACATCAAGCGCAATATCATCACCCTGTGGAATCTGGCGCTTTCCGGCCCCAAGGCCAAGGCCATGATGAAGGAAGTAAAGCCGGATCTCGTCATCGGCTGCGGCGGCTATGTGTCCGGCCCGGTGGTGCGCTGCGCCGCCAAAATGGGCATCCACACCGCCCTGCACGAGCAGAATGCTTTCCCCGGTGTGACCAACAAGCTGCTGGCCCCGGATGTGGATATCGTGTTTGCCGCCGTGCCCGCCGCCGTGGAAAAGCTGGGCGCACCGGACAAGACCCTTGTGGTGGGCAACCCCGTGCGGCCGGAGGTGTTTGCACAGGCCGCCAACCGCGAGGCCATCCGTGCACAGCTGGGTGCGGGCGACCGCACCGTCATCCTGTCCTTCGGCGGCAGCTTGGGCGCACGCCGGGTCAACGAGGTGGTGGCAGACCTGTGCGCCTGGGAACAGCATGAGCACAAGCCGGTGCTGCACCTGCACGCCACCGGGCAGTACGGGGTGCAGCTGTTTGAGCAGCTGCAAAAGCAGAAGGATTTTGCCCCCGGCGACAGCCTTGTGGTAAAGGAATACATCAACAATATGCCGGAGCTACTGGCTGCGGCAGACCTCGTTATCAGCCGCGCCGGTGCGCTGACGCTGGCCGAGCTGGAGGCCGTGGGACGCGCCGCTGTGCTGATCCCCAGCCCCAATGTGGCGGAGAACCACCAGTACTACAACGCCATGGAGCTGCAGAAGGCCGGGGCGGCTGTGGTCATTGAAGAAAAAGACCTGACCGGTGAAAAGCTGGTGCAGACTGTTTCTGCCATGCTGGCACAGCCCGGCAAGCTGGCCGAGATGGGCAAAAACGCCCGCAGCCTGTCTGTGGACGACAGTCTGGACCGCATCACTGCGGCACTGCTCAAGCTGGTAAAGACCACGTGATGCAGCCCCGGAATAAACAGGAAAGAAGGTGCGAATGATGCAGCAGAACCGTGACCGCAACGGCAGACCCCGGAACCCGAGACCCTATGATCTGAACCGGGATGTGGCGCGCACCTCTGCGCCTTCGCAGAATCATAATACGCCCCGGAGCACCGGCAGCAGCCGCTACGGCTACAACGGCGAGCCGCTCAGCCGCCCGCCCTCCCGCAGCGCCAACGGCAGTGTGCGCTCCTCCCGGGCAGATAACAGCATCCAGTTCCCCACCCAGACCCAGCCCCGCCGCCCGGCGCAGGGGCAGGGAAGCAATACCACCCAGTATCCCGCCGGTAACCGCCCGGCGGGCAGCAGACCCAAAAACGCGAAGTCTGGCGGCAAGCAGCGCCGCCCGGCAAACAATGCCCGCAGCGGGCAGAACAGCCGGAAAAACCAGAATTACCAGAATGCAAACCGGCAGCACCCGGCGGGCAACGGTCAACGCCTGCGCCCGGCGCAGGGCGCCCCACAGCAAAGCCCTGCCCGGCGGGAAATGCGCAAAAAGCGCAAGGTGACCCGCGCCACATTGCGGCGCCGCCGGATGCTGCGCCGTCTGACCGCCTTTGCCATGCTGCTGTGCGTCATTGGCGCAGGCATCTACCTGACCATGACCATGCTGTTCCGCATCAACTCCATTCAGGTGCAGACCCCGGACGGCAAGCAGGTGACCGAGATCGCGGGCTACTCCGCAGACAGCATTTTGCAGCAGATGGGCGTGCAGCTGGAGGAAAACATCTTCAGCTTTGAACCCGGCGAAAAGGCCGCTGTGCTGGAGCAGAATTTCCCGCTGCTGGGCTCCATCAAGGTGATCCGGGACTACCCCAACACCGTGGTGGTGCAGGTGACCGAGGCCGTGCCCGCCTACGCGGTGCAAAACGGCAGCAAGTGGCTTGTGATCTCGGACAAATGGAAGATTTTGTCCGAGGAAAGCACCCAGCCCGAGGGGCTTTGCACCCTGTACGGCGGCAAGCTGCAGGACGCCACCCCGGGACAGGGCTTCTGGTTCGTGGACGATGCGGACGCGGCAAGCGCCTCCGGGTCGGAAACCGCCGAAAGCGAAAGCGCGGTGAGCACCGAGACCGCCCGCATGGAAGCGCTGCGCACTTTGGTGGGCAAGCTGGAGGAATACGGCCTGTCGCAGGACGTGACACGGCTGGAGGTGGCAGACACCGAGCAGCTCGCATTTTTGTATCAGGACCGCATCAGCGTGCTGTTGGGTACGCTGAACGATCTGGATTATAAGCTGGACCGTGCCCGCTATGTGCTGACCAACGCCGATGGCAAGGGCTGCGGCCCCACCGATACCGGGCGGCTGGATTTCAGCCATACCAGCGCCAGCAGCACCCGCAAGATCTATTTTGCACAGGGCGAGCCCACCCTGCCCTCCGGCTATGTGGTGCCGCCCAAGGCAGAGGAACCCGCTCCGGCAGAGGATGCCGCCGACAGCACCGACAGTGCAGAAAGCACGGATGCTGCCGGCACCACCGAACCGGCGGCTGACGCTGACACCGAGCAGCTGCCCCTGACCCACCCTGACCGCATGACGGCCAACGAAGAAGAAAACCCCATGTAAAGAAACTCTATGGAGGAGACTGTATGAAGCTGGAACAACTGATGGAAGGCGTGCCCTTTACCCTTGTGCAGGGCAGTCTGGATACTGAGATCGCAGATATCATCTACGACAGCCGCAAGGCTGCCCCGGGGCTTTTGTTCGTGTGCATCGTGGGCACCCAACGGGACAGCCACGCGTTTGCCGCTGACTGCGCCGCCAAGGGAATCAGCGCGCTGGTCATCCAGCATGACATCGACCTTTCCGCCATGCCCGGGGTGACCGTGGTCAAGGTGGAGAGCAGCCGCTATGCCATGGCGCTGATGAGTGCCAACCTCTTCGGCAACCCTGCCCGCCAGATGACCATGATCGGCGTCACCGGCACCAAGGGCAAGACCACCACCACCCACATGATCAAAAGCGTGCTGGAGGCCGCAGGCCGCAAGGTGGGCATGATCGGCACCAACGGCATCTACTATATGGGACGCCACAAGGACACCGCCAACACTACCCCGGAAAGCTACGAGCTGCAAAAGACCTTCCGGGAGTTTCTGGATGCCGGCTGCGATACCGCGCTGATGGAGGTGTCCAGTCAGGGTCTGATGATGGATCGCGTGGCGGGCGTGCACTACGATGTGGGCGTGTTCACCAACCTTTCGCCGGATCACATCGGCCCCGGTGAGCACAAGACCTTTGAGGAGTACCGCAGCTGGAAGGGACAGCTGTTCAAGCGCTGCGATGTGGGCGTGGTGAACATTGACGACGAGAACACCGCCGCCCTGCTGGAAGGCCATACCTGCAAGCTGGTGACCTATGGCCGCGATGAAAAGGCCGACTACCGCGAGACCGGCTACGAGCTGCTGCGCACCCACGATTTTCTGGGCGTTGCCTTCCACGTTACCGGCAAGGACGAGATGGACGTCAAGGTGAATATGCCCGGCGAGTTCAGCGTGTACAACGCGCTGGCAGCGCTGGCCGTGGGCAAGGTGCTGGGTCTGCCGGATGCCGCCATTCACGATGGTCTGGGCAAGTGCGTGGTGAAGGGCCGTGTGGAGCTGGTGCCCATCAGCAAAAAGTTCACCATCCTGCTGGACTACGCCCACAACGAGGTATCCACCGAGAGCCTGCTTACCACCCTGCGCGCCTACAAGCCCCACCGTCTGGTGGTGGTGTTCGGCTGCGGCGGCAACCGCTCCAAGCTGCGCCGCTACGGCATGGGCGAGATCTGCGCCAAGATGGCCGATTTCTCCATCCTCACCGAGGATAACAACCGCTTTGAAAAGGTAGAGGACATCCTTGCGGACATCCGCGAAGGCATGAACAAGGGCAACCCGGACGCAAAGTTCGTGGAGATCCCCGACCGTCTGGACGCGCTGCACTACGCAGTGGATCACGCACAGGAGGGCGACCTGATCGCCGTCATCGGAAAGGGTCACGAGACCTACCGCGACCGCGAGGGCGTCAAGACCCCCTTCCTTGAGCGGGAACTGCTGGAAGAATACGCCCAGCAGATCGGGCTGGAATAAGCAAAAAAGTATAGTTGGATTCAGGAACACCGGAGCGTCTGCGGATGCTTCGGTGTTTTGTTTTTATGGAGAAATCGTGGATTTTTGTTGAAGATTCATTTGTTTTTCACGAGAATGAACCCTCTCAGGCGCTGCGCGCAGATTCCCCCTTTTGTCACCTGCGGTGACATCTTTCCCCGGAGCGGGGGAAGTCTTTCCTCGAAGGGAGAGCTTTATTGCTGCTGACCGGTAGATGCTAAAAAGCTCCCCCTTTCGGGGGAGCTGGCAAAGCCGAAAGGCTTTGACTGAGAGGGTTACTGTGCAGCGGCCTTTTTGCGCCCTGTGGGAACCCCTATATAAAAGGAAGCAAACTGTGACAAAACTGTAAAAGATAAAAATCTTTAACTAAAACCATTGACTTATCCGACGGTTTGGCTATAATGGTCGTGTTCGATACCTCACAAATTTTAGGTAAATAATCAATACAATCATACAACATAAAGGAGAATACTGCCATGACTTTCGAGGAAATGAAGAAGATCGTTGTCGATACCCTGAGCTGCGATGAGGACAAGGTGACCATGGAGGCCAGCCTGACCGAGGATCTGGAGGCCGACAGTCTGGACGCTGTGGAGCTGAACATGGCACTGGAAGAGGCCTGCGGCGTGTCCATCCCCGATGAGGAGCTGGCAACCCTCAAGACCGTGGGCGATATCTTCAACTACATCAATGCCCATGTCTGAGGCTGACCGAGGCGAAACGCGATGAACAGTATCAAAGACCTGCTGCCGGGCAGCATGCGGGAGCGCACCTTCCAGCTGAAAGCCCGGCGGGATGCGGGTGCCGTGTGGAACGACCCGCAGTTCGTGGAATGCAAAAAGTGCGGACGCCGCGCCACCCGCCAGATCTGGAACAAGGCACAGTACGTCTGCCCCAACTGCGGGGTGCACCTGCCCATCGGCGGGTACTACCGCCTGAACCTCATCCTTGATAAGGGCAGCTTCCGGGAACTGGATGCCGACCTTGCACCGCAGGATGTGCTGCAGTTTCCCGGCTACCCGGAAAAGCTGGAAGCACAGACCGGCAAGACCGGCCTGAAGGAGGCTGTCATCACCGCCACGGGGCGCATTGAGGGCACCCCGGTGGTAGTTGCAGTGCTGGACAGCCGGTTCTTTATGGGCAGCATGAGCACCACCGTGGGCGAAAAGATCACCCGCGCCGTGGAGCACGCCACCGCAAAGCACCTGCCGCTGATCATCTTCTCGGCCAGCGGCGGCGCCCGGATGCAGGAGGGCATTTTCAGCCTGATGCAGATGGCAAAGACCTCTGCCGCCATCGAGCGGTTCTCCGCCCGGGGCGGGCTATACATCAGCGTGCTGACCCACCCCACCACCGGCGGCGTGACTGCCAGCTTTGCCAGCCTTGGCGATATTATGCTGGCAGAGCCCGGGGCGCTGATCGGCTTTGCGGGCCCCCGGGTCATTGAACAGACCATCGGCGAAAAGCTGCCCGCAGGCTTCCAGCGCAGCGAGTTCCAATACGAGCACGGCTTTGTGGACAAGGTAGTGCCCCGTACCGAAATGCGCGAAACACTGGCGCAGCTGCTGCGTCTGCACGCCTGAGGAGGAAGCGCCTTATGATCAAGGACATCTTACAACAGCTCGCACCGCTGGATGAAAAGATCGCCGCCCTGCGCGGCGACCCGGCGGACGAGAACATGACCGATATCACCAACCACGCTGCCGAGCTGGCAGAGCTTTCCGCGCAGGAGGACGCTTTGCTGTCCGGCTGCGGGGCGCTGACCGCAGAGGACAGGGTCTTTCTGGCACGTCACCCGGAGCGCCCTCACATCGACGAGATCGTGGATGCACTGTTCACCGACTTTTTTGAGCAGTGCGGCGACCGTCAGTGCAAGGAAGATGCCGCCATTCTGGGCGGTGTGGCGCTGTTCCACGGCCAGCCGGTCACGGTCATCGGCCACCGCAAGGGCAGCACGCTGGAGGAAAACCTGCGCTGCAACTTCGGTATGCCCGGGCCGGAGGGCTACCGCAAGGCCCTGCGCCTGATGAAGCAGGCGGAAAAATTTGACCGTCCCATCATCACCTTCATCGACACCCCGGGCGCATACCCCGGCAAGGACGCCGAGGAGCGCGGACAGGGCGAGGCCATTGCCCGCAACCTGATGGAGATGAGCGGCCTGACCGTGCCAATGATCGCAGTGGTCACCGGCGAAGGCTCTTCCGGCGGCGCGCTGGCGCTGGGTGTGGCAAACCGCATCCTCATGCTGGAAAACGCCGTCTACTCGGTGCTGAGCCCCGAGGGCTTTGCCAGCATCCTGTGGAAGGATTCCTCCCGCAGCGGCGAAGCCTGCGAGATCATGAAGCTGACCGCACAGGATCTGTACAAGGACGGCATCGTGGAGGAGATCATCCCGGAGCCGGTGGGCGGCGCACAGCGCGCCCACGGGGTACTGTTCGGCAATCTGGACGAGGCACTGCAGCGTCAGCTGCGCAGCCTTGCCCGCATGAACGGCCGTCAGCTGGCCGAGCAGCGCTACCAGAAATTCCGTCAGATCGGAGAAATGAGGAAAGCATGAAGGGTTTGCGTCTGATCGCCACCGGCGGGGCTTTGCCCGGCCGCACGGTCACCAACGAAGAGCTGAGCCGCACCGTGGATACCAGCGACGAGTGGATCACCACCCGCACCGGCATCCGTACCCGGCACTACTGCACCGAGGGCGAAAACGCCGCCACACTGGCCATTGCCGCCGCAAAGCAGGCGCTGCAGCGCAGCGGTCTTGCCCCGGCAGACATTGCCTGCTGCGTCTGTGCCACCCTTTCCGCACCGGACGCCACCCCAAGCGTGGCCTGTCAGGTGCAGGCGGCGCTGGCGCTGCCGGAAAACCGCCCTGCACTGGACGTGAACGCCGCCTGCTCCGGCTTTTTGTACGGCACGGCGGTGGCGCGCGGCCTGCTGGCTACGCTGGGCGGGCGGTATGCGCTGGTCATCGGCACCGAGGCGCTCTCCCGCCTGATGAACCCCGCCGACCGCTCCACCTGCGTACTGTTTGGCGATGGTGCCGGTGCGGCAGTGTTTGAACTGACCGACACCACCGTGCCCTTTGCCATCACGCTGGGTGCCCGGGGCGATGCCGCCATCCATGCCGGCGGCCCCAGCCGCGCAGGCTCGGCACCCATCAGCATGGACGGCAGGGCAGTGTTCCGCTTTGCGGTGGATGCCCTGCCCAAATGCCTGCACACCGTGCTGGACGAGACCGGCCTTACGCTGGACAATCTGGACTGGGTGGTCTGCCATCAGGCCAACAGCCGCATCATCGACCACTGCGTCAAGGCGCTGCACGCCGATGGTGCAAAGTTCTACAAAAACATGGACCGCCACGGCAACACCAGTGCTGCCAGCATCCCGGTGGCGCTGAACGAGCTGGCTGAAAGCGGCCAGCTGCACCCCGGCCAGACCCTTGCCTGCATCGGCTTCGGCGGCGGCCTGACATGGGGCGGCATGATCGTGGAATATAAAGGATAAAGACCATGAAACTTTTAAACGAGATCCTGGGGACGAAATACCCCATCATTCAGGGCGGCATGGCAAACATTGCCACCGGCGAGTTTGCCGCAGCCTGCTCCAACGCCGGTGCACTGGGCATCATCGGTGCGGGCGGCATGAATGCCGATACCCTGCGCCAGAACATCCGCCGCTGCCGAGAGCTGACCGACAAGCCCTTTGGTGTAAACATCATGCTTATGCACCCGCAGGCAGATGCGTTTGCCCAGATCGTGGTGGAGGAAAAAGTCGCCGTGGTCACCACCGGCGCAGGCAACCCGGGAAAGTACGTTCCCATGTGGAAAGCTGCCGGCATCAAGGTGATCCCGGTGGTGGCGGCTGCCGTGCTGGCACGGCATCTGGAGCCGCTGGGCATCGACGCCGTCATCGCTGAGGGCACCGAGAGCGGCGGCCATGTGGGCGAGATGACTACCATGGCACTGGTGCCGCAGGTGGTGGACGCGGTCAGCGTGCCGGTCATCGCCGCAGGCGGCATTGCCGATGGCCGTCAGCTGGCGGCTGCGCTGGCGCTGGGCGCCTGCGGTGTGCAGGTGGGTACCTGCCTGCTGGCAAGCGAAGAGTGCCCCATTCACGAAAACTACAAGGCCGCGCTGCTCAAAGCCGGGGACAGTGACACCATCGTTACCGGGCGCAGCGTAGGCGCACCGGTGCGTGTGCTGAAAAACCGTATGAGCCGGGAGTATGTCCGTCAGGAAAAGGCGGGCGCGGACAAGATGGAACTGGAAAAATACACGCTGGGCAGTCTGCGCCGCGCCGTCTTTGAGGGCGACACGGTAAGCGGCAGCCTGATGGCCGGTCAGGTGGCCGGAATGCTGCACGAGGTGCGCCCCGTGGCGGACATCCTTGCAGACCTGTGGCAGGGCGGGAGGCAGCGCATTGCCGCGCTGAACGCCGAATGCTGACCCTTGGCGGCAAGCCCCTGCAAGTACCCATTTTGCAGGGCGGCATGGGCGTAGGCGTCTCGCTGGGCGGGCTGGCCGGTGCGGTAGCAGCCTGCGGCGGCATGGGGTGCATCTCCACCGCCGATGCAGGCTACCGCGAGCCGGATTTTGCCCGTGACCCGGCGGCTGCAAACCACCGCGCCCTGACCGCAGAAATTCAAAAAGCCAAGGCCATTGCCGGGGGCATGGGTCTGGTAGCCATCAACGCCATGGTAGCCACCCGGGACTATGCCGACGCCATCCGCACCGCCGTGGCGGCGGGGGTGGATGCCGTGGTCTCCGGTGCGGGTCTGCCGCTGGAGCTGCCGGGCATCGTGGGCACCAAAGAGGTGGCCATTGCGCCCATCGTATCCAGCGCCCGGGCGGCAAAGCTCATCCTGCGCCGCTGGGCAAAGGGCTTTGACCGTACCGCCGATTTTGTGGTCATCGAGGGCTGCAAGGCGGGCGGGCATCTCGGCTTTGCCGAGGAGGACCTGCTGGCCGACCGCTGCCAGACTTTGGACGAGATTCTGCCCGGGGTGCTGGCCGAGGTAAAACCCTACGAGGAACAATACGGCCACGCCATCCCGGTATTTGTGGCGGGCGGCGTGTACACCGGTGCCGACATGGCACACTTTACAAAGCTTGGCGCTGCGGGCGTGCAGCTGGCCACCCGCTTTATCCCCACCTACGAGTGCGACGCCTCCCAGACCTACAAAGACGTGCTGCTGGCGGCAAAGCCGGAGGATGTGCGCATCATCCACAGCCCGGTGGGAATGCCCGGACGCGCGCTGAACACCCCGCTGGTGCAGGCGCTGGCCGAGGGCAAACGCTTCCCGCCCAAGCACTGCGCCCGGTGTCTCAAGACCTGCGACCCCGCCGCTGTGCCCTACTGCATTACCCACGCCCTCATCGAGGCGGTGAAGGGCAACGTGGAGGAAGGGCTCTTCTTCTGCGGCGAAAACGTGGGCAGGCTGGATCGGATGCGCACCGTGCGCGAGCTGATGGACGAACTTGTGACCGAATGGAGGCAGAACTTATGAAGCTTGCCGTACTTTACGCCGGTCAGGGTGCGCAGCACCCCGGCATGGGCAAGGAATTTTACGAAGCATCTCCCGCCTTCCGGGCGGCCTTTGACAGCGCAGTGCTGGATTTTGACCTGCACCGCGTCTGCTTTGAGGACCCGGACGGCGTTTTGAACCAGACCGAATACACCCAGCCCTGCATGGTGGCCTTTGCCTGCGGCGTGACCGCCGTGCTGGCCGAAAAGGGCGTAAAACCCGCCTATCTGGCGGGGCTTTCGCTGGGCGAATACTCCGCGCTGCAGGCAGCCGGGGTGTTCACCGCAAAGCAGGCCATCGAGCTGACCGCCTTCCGGGGCAGGGCCATGGCCGAAGCTGCAAAGGGCCTTGCCTGCGGTATGACCGCCGTGCTGGGACTGGACAGAGAAAAACTGTCTGCCTGCTGCGAACAGGCAGCAGAGGCGGGCTGTGTGCAGATCTGCAACTACAACTGCCCGGGGCAGCTGGTCATCGGCGGCGAAAAGGCCGCCGTGGAGCAGGCTGCCGCGCTGGCAAAGGAAGCCGGTGCCCGCCGCTGCATCCCGCTGAAGGTCAGCGGCCCCTTCCACACAAGGTTGATGGCTCCCGCAGGGGATGCGCTGGCACAGCGCTTTGCGGGCGAAAACTTCGGCACCATGGAGACGCCGGTGCTGTTCAACTGTCTGGGGCATGAAAAGGCCGAGACCGACAGCATCCCGCAGCTGCTGGTAAAGCAGGTGCAGAGCAGCGTCTACATGGAAGATACCCTGCGCCGTCTGGGTGAACTGGGCGTGGACCACATTCTGGAAGTCGGCCCCGGCAGCGCCCTGAGCGGTTTTGTGAAAAAGACCCTGCCCGGGGTGGTCTGCACCGCAGTGGAGACCCCGGAACAGCTGGATGCGGTGCTGACCGCATGGAAGGAAGCAGAATGAGCGAAGAAAAGCTGACCCGCGCCGCCATTGTTACCGGCGGCAGCCGGGGCATTGGCCGCGCAGTGTGCGTGGCACTGGCAAAGCAGGGCTGCAACGTGGTGGTGAACTACTGCCACGGCGCAGAGCCTGCGGAGCAGACGGCAGCGCTCTGCCGCGCCG
>OHXG01000385.1_pt1 | contig 18706 bp, 10 predicted proteins | sample 1579971 | NCBI WGS metagenome assembly OHXG01 (sample SAMEA3882517, study PRJEB24775) | human gut metagenome | biome: human-associated habitat; feature: intestine environment; material: feces | place: Netherlands | collected 2009/2010
TCTGGAGATGTGGAATACTATCTGCCGGCCGGCACGTGGACCAACTGGTTCACCGGTGAAAAGGTGGTCTCTGAACATGGTGTATGGCGCAATGAACGCCATGGGTTCGACACCATCCCGTTGTGGGTGCGTGATGGCAGTGTGCTGGTCACCAAGCCTGGTGCCGAGACTCCTGAATATGAGTATGGTAAGGACGCATTGGTTTCCGTGTTCCTGAACGATGGTGATGACGCCAAGGCCGTGGTGACCGAGATGGACGGTTCTACCGTTGTGTTCTCCGCCAGAAAGACCGATGCCGGTGTGGAGGTTTCCAGTTCCGATGGTCGCGGGTTCACCGCTCGTTTGGGATTTGGCGAAGCTGTGACCGCTCCGGAAGGCAAGGTGCTGCTATAGCGGTAGATTCCCGTTCTTTCGAGTGGGGGTGAAAGGCTGCGTCAAACGCTGGTTTATGCGTTTGACGCAGCCTTTTCATTGCTCTAAATTTAGATTTTTTGTTGTGGAGAATGTGGCGGTTCTTTGATTGGTTGGTTGCGAAAGACGGAGAAATGGCGGGAGCTGATGGTTTGGGGACGCTGTGGGCGATACTGGAAATATGGAGAACTTGAGCGAACAGACTGATGCCGAGAAGGCTGGTAACGCCGTGAAACAAACCGTGAAAACAAATATTGGTCAGATTGCCGAAATCGGCGAGAACGCGGAAAATGCCGAGGAAACCGCGCAAGCCACGGAACGTGCCGAATTCGGGCTCGACGGACTGGTCGCCGACGTCAACATTCCGCGCGGAACGGTCGTGCTCGCGGCCACGCCAATCGGCAACACCGGAGACGCGTCCGCCCGCCTGATCGCCCTCATGGAAGGCGCCGACATCGTGGCAGCCGAGGATACGCGCCGCCTATACGCGCTCGCGAACCGCCTCGGCATCCGCGTGGCCGCCGAAGACACGCGCCGCCTCTACGATCTCGCCCGTCGCCTCGGCGTCTATGTGAACGGTCGCGTCATCGCCTATCACGACCACAACGAGCGCGACAAGGCCGACGGCCTGCTCGACCAGGTCGAACAAGGCGCCACCGTGCTCGTCGTATCCGACGCGGGCATGCCCACCATCAACGATCCGGGACTGGCGATCGTCCGCCGCGCCATCGAACGCGGCCTGCCCGTCACCTGCGCTCCCGGCCCGTCCGCCGTACTCGACGCGCTGTGCCTGTCCGGCCTGCCGACCGACCGCTTCTGCTACGAAGGCTTCCTGCCGCGCAAGCACAGCGAACGTGTGCAGCACCTGCGCGCGCTCAAATCGGAACGTCGCACCATCGTCTTCTACGAAACCCTGCACCGCATCGACGAATCCATGGCCGACCTGCTTGACGTGTTCGGGCCGAATCGCAAAATGGCGTTGTGTCGCGAGCTGACCAAGGATTACGAGCAGATCCGCCGCGGAACCATCGCCGAAATCCGCCAAAGCGTCGTCGACGATCCGCCGCGTGGCGAAATGGTGCTCGTCATCGCCGGCGCTTCCGAGGAGGAGGCCGACGCGGCCGCGCCCGCAACGCTGTCCATTGAGGATTTGGCGGTGCTGTCCGTTGATCGCGCGCAGGAAGACAACCTGCGTATCAAGGACGCGATCTCCCAGGTTGTCGCCGAACATCCGCTGTCTGACGGCTCGCTCGCCAATCGCAAGCAGGTCTACAATGCCGTGCTTGCGATGAAGGGCTGATCGCTTCCGGAACCGTTCATTTCCAATGATTTCAGCAATATCCGCAGCGCTTCGGGAACACCTGGCCCGCCGACCTGCGCAAGATATTCCAGCATCGCCGGCGTCGCCGAAGGATTGGCGACCAGCCACTTGCGCAATCGCGGCGCATATTCCGCGATATGCCACAGCACATCTTGCGCGGTGTCGGCGCTGCACGCCACCAACGGCGTCAATTCGATCGGCGGCGCAGGCGGTTCTACCAATGCCCGCTGCCGCGCGTGCGGCTGATATTTCGGCGGTGCGCGACGTCGTTCGTGGCGTTTGCCATGGTGTCCATGCTGTTCATGTCGTTGCCCATGACGTTTGCTACGTTTCGCGCGCTCTTCATATCTCTTGCTTGCCGTGCGCCGCGACTGTGCAGACGCTTGCCGTGTCTGTCCCGTCTGTCTCGTCTGCCGTGGTTTTTCCGACGGCCGTTGCGATTCACGCATATCCGTCACTGCTTTCCGTCAATCGTCCGGAAAAACTGGCGTGCCCGTGGCGCGTTGCGAATATGGGTGGCCTCCTGCATGACCTGCAGGCAATCGTCGGGGCGGAACCGGAATTCCTGCATGAGCATGCATACGATTTCCGTGACCGGCGACTGCGTTTCCGGCGTGCAGTTCATGGCAAGGTCGCATGCGGTGCGTGTGGGCGTGGTGACGGTGATCGGGCCGACGTCGGTGACATGTTCGTCGGGCGCCTGTCGGTTGAAAACGCTGACTTTGCGACCGTACCTCGCCGTTCGGTAATGCGCTTTTGAAATGATGTCGATCGTGTTGGGAAACATGCCACCCAACCACACCCACGCAGCGGTGCCGGCGCACGCCACGGAACGACTCGGCATCAGCGTTGAGATGATGCTGGCGCGGCCGTACAGCGTGCGCGAATCGTGATACGAGTAGGCGTTGTCGTTGTCAAGTTTGCATACCACGCCTAGGGAATGCAAACGATTCAAACAAATGGGGCCGGGCAGGTCGGCGTCGCCCAAAAGGGGAGGGGAGGTATCCATGCGGGGTACCGTAGCTGATACGGAAAGCGGCGTGCCACCGGCTTCGCGAAAAAAGTGGATAAGTGGACGATGATTGTTGCGTGATACAACAATGTGGATAACCTTGTGGACTACCGTAGCCTGACGCAGGCCGGTCTGCGAGAACGTCATCGACCCCATCCGCCCGTCTTCCGCCAATCGGAATGCGCCGAAAACACGGGATATGGCGCTTTGTATAATCGGGCACCATGAGTCATATTTTGGTGAATGTTGCATGGCCGTATGCCAACGGCCCCCGTCATATCGGCCACGTCGCCGGCTTCGGCGTGCCGTCCGACGTGTACGCGCGCTACGAGCGCATGAAGGGCAATGACGTGCTGATGGTGTCCGGCACCGACGAGCACGGCACCCCAATCCTGGTGGAAGCCGACAAGGAAGGCGTGAGCGCGCAGGAGCTCGCCAACCGCTACAACCGCGTGATCGCCAAGGACCTATGCGATCTCGGCCTGAGCTACGATCTGTTCACCCGCACCACCACCGGCAACCACGAAAAGGTCGTGCAGGAACTGTTCACGCAGTGCCTCGAAAACGGCTACATCTACAAGGGCACCCAGAAAGTCGCCATCTCCCCGTCCACCGGACGCACCCTGCCGGACCGCTACATCGAAGGCACCTGCCCGATCTGCGGCGCCGACGGAGCCCGTGGCGACCAGTGCGACGCCTGCGGCAACGAGCTCGACCCGGACGAGCTCATCAACCCCGTCTCCAAGATTAACGGCGAAACCCCGCGCTTCGAGCAGACCGAGCACTACTTCCTCGACCTGCCGGCGCTCGCCGAAGCCAATCTCGCGTGGCTCAAGACCCGCGAAGGCTGGCGCACCAACGTCATCAACTTCTCCATCGGCCTGTTCAAGGAAGTCAAGCCGCGCGCCATCACGCGTGACATCGACTGGGGCATTCCGGTGCCGGTCAAGGGCTGGATCGACAACCCGAACAAGAAGCTGTACGTGTGGTTCGACGCCGTGATCGGCTACCTGTCGGCCTCCATCGAATGGGCCCGCCGCAAGGGCGACCCGGAGGCATGGCGCGCATGGTGGAACGATCCGACCACCCCGGGCTACTACTTCATGGGCAAGGACAACATCACGTTCCACTCCCAGATCTGGCCGTCCGAAATGCTGGCCTACAACGGCCAGGGCTCCAAGGGCGGCGAAACCGGCAAGCTCGGTCCGCTGAACATGCCGGAGCAGGTCGTGGCCTCCGAGTTCATGACCATGGAAGGCAAGAAGTTCTCGTCCTCCCGCGGCATCGTCATCTACGTGAAGGACATCCTCGCCCGTTACCCCGTGGACGCCGTGCGTTACTACATCTCCGTGGCCGGACCGGAAAGCTCCGATTCCGACTTCACTTGGGCCGAGTTCGTGCGCCACAACAATGAGGAGCTCGCCGCATCCTGGGGCAACCTGGTGAACCGCGTGGCCAACCTCATCAACAAGAACTTCGGCGAGATTCCGCCGCTGGACGAGGATTCGATGACCAACGAAGACCGTGGCCTTCTGGAAGAGAGTTCCGCCGCGTTCGACGTGGTCGGCTCCTCCATCGAAACCCACCACCAGAAGCACGCCCTGTCCGAGGCGATGCGTGTGGTCGGCGACATCAACAAGTACATCTCCGCCACCGAACCGTGGAAGATTAAGGACGACCAGGCTCGTCTCGGCACCGTGCTGCACGTGGCCGCTCAGGCCGTGTCTGACGCGAACCACCTGCTCGCGCCGTTCCTGCCGCACTCCGCACAGAAGGTGTGGGAGGCCCTCGGCGGAACCGGCGTCTTCTCGCCGCTGCCTCATCTGGAAGAGGTTGAGGATCTCGACAAGCCGGGCTTCACGTACCCGATCATCACGGGCGACTACAAGCTGGGCGAAACCGTGCATCCGTGGGCTTCCGAGCCGATCGTGGCCGGCACCTCGGTGCCGAAGCCGCACCCGATCTTCGCGAAGATTCCGCCGGAGGCCGTCGAAGAGGAGCTCGCCCGCTTCGATACCGAGCTGAAGGCCCGCCGCGAAGCCGAGGCCGCCCGTCTCGCCGCCGAAAAGGCCAAGCTCGAAGGCTGATTTCAACACGCAACCCCCTACATGTGTCACGATTTGAAAATTACAGCACTTTTTCAAATCGTGACATATCGCGTGGCTTTTGAATCGCCATTCTTCTGCTTTCCTATGCCTTCCGGCACATTCGCGCACTTTCCTGCAAAAATCGCTTGCCATTCATCTGCCATTTAACGCGACCGCCATTTACAATGAGAGCGGAGATATGCAAGGCTGCAGGAAGGGGCTCTCCATGCTGGATATCAAACGCGTACTGAAGGCCGCTCCTACGAAAATGCGTTCCCGTGAGCCGCTGCAGCAGTTGTGGACACCGTGGGGTGAACGAATCGACCATGAATGGCTGTCCGCGCGCGCCGGCAACAAGGCGTTCAATCCCGCCGAGGAAGGCGAACGCACGCTGGACGAGGGTCGTACCCCCATACTCGGCGAGCACCCGCGCCCGACCATGGTACGCGACAACTGCACCATGCTCAATGGCTGGTGGGATTACGCGATCGCGTCCATTCCGGAAGATGAGACCGCGCCGAAATGGCGCAAAACGGCGGCGATGCTGACCCGCGACGAAGCGGTCCGCGCAGTCAAGGAAACCGCCATTCCGCAAACGTTCGACGGCAAGATCCTCGTACCGTTCTCGCCGGAATCCGCGCTGTCCGGCGTGCACCAGACCATTTACCCCGACAACCTGCTGTGGTACCGCACCGTCGTGCATCCCGTCACGCTCGGCGGAGAGGAAACGGTCCGGCAGATCGGCGACGCGAATCGCCTCATCCTGCATTTCGAAGCGGTCGATTATGTCTGCGCCTGCTATGTCAACGGCCAGCTCGCGGGCACGCACGTCGGCGGCTACCTGCCGTTCGACGTCGATATTTCGGCATTTATCGACCCTGATGACGCGTTTGAAATCGCGCTGTGCGTCTACGATCCGAACGATTCGGGCACGCAGTTGCGCGGCAAGCAGAAAATCGAGCGCGAAGGCATCTGGTACACCGCGCAAAGCGGCATTTGGCAAAGCGTCTGGCTGGAAATCGTGCCGGAAGCCTACCTGCGCACGCTGACACTCAAGGGGGCATCCGACGGCAAGTTGTTCGTCCGTGCGGAAATCGGCGGCGACAAGCCGAACGCGAAACTGCACATCGTCGTCACCGACCCTGCGGACGGCACGGTGGTGGCGGATGAGACGCTGCCGGCGGGCGTGCGCAAGGTGCGTGCGGAAATCGCAACAGCTGCCGAACATCTGTGGTCGCCGGCCGATCCGTATCTGTATGACGTGCGGGCCGAATTGCGATACGGGTCGGCGAAACCCGCGGAAACGGCGGGTGATGCGGCGGTCGCGCAATCGCAGCCGATGGATGTCGTAAGTTCCTACTGCGCGTTCCGTTCCGTCGAAATCAAACCGGATACGAAGGGGGTGGCGCGCTTCCATCTCAACGGCAAGCCGCTCTTCGTCAAAGGCGTGCTCGACCAAGGCTACTGGCCGGACGGCCTCATGACCGCGCCCGACGACGAGGCGCTGACGCATGACATCACGGCCATGAAAAACGCCGGCTTCAACATGCTGCGCAAGCACATCAAAATCGAGTCGGCCCGCTGGTACTACCATTGCGACCGCCTCGGCATGCTCGTCTGGCAGGACGCGGTGTCCGGCGGCGGCACGGACGGCGAATACAATGCGTGGACCACGAATCGCAAGCCGACGCTCATCCGCTCCACATGGAACAAATTCCGCGACGACACCGCCAAACATTTCACGGCGCTCGGCGCGGACGACCCGATCTACCGGCGCGACTGGTCGCGTACGTGCGACGCGATGGTGCACATGCTCGGCGGGCACCCCTCCATCGTGACGTGGACGCTGTTCAACGAAGGCTGGGGCCAATTCGACGCGTGCGATGCAGCCGAACGCATCCACGCGCTCGATCCGACCCGTCCGATCGACGCGACGAGCGGCTGGTACGACCAGCATTGCGGCGACTTCCATAGCGTGCACAACTATTTCCGGCCGCTGGAAATCTACCCGGACAAGGGTCCGTTGCGCGGATACGTGGCCGAATTCGAGAAGAAGCACCGCCGTCGCCGCAGGGCCGCGCATTACGTGGTGCTGCCGGTCGCACGGCACGGCGTACGCGCGTTCGTGATTTCGGAATTCGGCGGATTGGCGCAGCTCGTACCGGAGCATGCGGCGGTGTCGCGCGCCTACGGTTACGGTGAATACGATTCGATCGACGATTGGCGGGCCGCCGTGCGTTCCGTGCTCGCCTCCGCGGCCGCACTGGAATCGCGCGGACTTGCGGGATACGTGTATACGCAGGTTTCCGACGTGGAGGAGGAGCTCAACGGCCTGCTGACCTACGATCGCCGCGTCGACAAATTCGCCGAGTGAGATGCGCGATTGCGTGTGAGTGCACGGCGTCGTTGAGCGGCGGTGTTGTATAGCGGCGTTTCATGACGGTGTCGGCAGATGCCGTGCAATCGTCTGTTGCCGCGCTGAACAAGCTGCAGGAAGGCCGTTGGGGCGATATTCAGTGGGATAAACCCCCGAATTCGCACCGTCGTGACATTTCCGCTACGAAATTCTCAGGGAATTGACAGGAACACACATCGTTCCTCCAAGGGTCGGGCGGTTATATAGAACATGTCAACGGTTACGGCTGTTGGCGAGGTTCTTTCAAGAATCCCATAACTGAACCCTTCTTCTCTCTTCTCTCTCAGCCGGCGGCCTTCTCTCCGCCGGCTTTCTTTTTGCCGTCTTGCTTGTGGATGGTTGACGGCTTGATTCGGTCCGCTTGCTCGTGGATATCCGAGGAGGCTCTCCGCACGAGGGAAAAGCATGTGCCGCTGGCCTGTGCTTCACGCTTTCCTGCACTGAAAAATAACCGGTAAACGTTTTCTAAAAAATCGGAGTGTCGCATGCCGCCATGACCTACACTTGAATGCAATATGCGCAGCATACAAGCGCGGCAGGGTTGCTACTCAATGCGAGGCAAGACCTGGAACGACGTCACTATACGTCGTTCCAGGTCTTTTTTGTTTGCTGCGATTGCTGCATCTCATATCGATGAGGATCGATGGGAATGGAAGGTGGAATCATGACTGCGGTGCAGACGTCCAATCCAGTACACGACGCCGAAGGTGCGGTGGAAGCCGGCATCCATGAGGTCGGCGCGACGATCGACGCCGTCGAGCGGGAGGTGGGGCGTGGCGTTTCCACACGTTTCCCGCTCAACAGCGCGTTCATCTTCACGTTCGGCGCGCTGGGAGGCATGCTGTTCGGCTTCGACACCGGCATCATCTCCGGAGCCTCGCCGCTCATCGAATCCGATTTCGGCCTGTCCGTGGCTCAGACCGGGTTCATCACATCATCCGTGTTGATCGGTTCCTGCGCGGGAGCCCTGTCCATCGGCGCGCTGTCCGATCGTTTCGGCCGCAAGAAGCTGCTGATTCTGGCGGCGATACTGTTCCTGCTCGGTTCGGGCATGTGCGCGGGATCCACGGGATTCCTGATGATGGTCGTGGCCCGCATCATCCTCGGTCTCGCCGTCGGCGCGGCCTCCTCGCTGACTCCGGCATATCTTGCCGAGCTTGCGCCGAAGGAACGTCGTGGATCGCTGTCCACGCTATTCCAGCTGATGATCACTTTCGGCATCCTGCTGGCATACGCGTCCAATCTCGGCTTCCTCGGCCACAATATCGCCGGCATCCGCGATTGGCGGTGGATGCTGGGGTCGGCGCTCGTGCCGGCGGCCCTGCTGCTGATCGGCGGCCTGCTGCTGCCGGAATCGCCGCGATATCTGGTGAGTCGAGGCAAGGATCGTGAGGCGTTCAAAGTACTTACCCTTATTCGCAAGGACGTCGATCAGACGCAGGTGCAGCTCGAGCTCGACGAGATCAAGGCCGTCGCCGCGCAGAACACCAAGGGCGGTGTCCGCGAGCTGTTCCGCATCGCCCGTCCTGCGCTCGTCGCCGCGATCGGCATCATGCTGTTCCAGCAGCTCGTCGGCATCAACTCCGTGATCTATTTCCTGCCGCAGGTGTTCATCAAAGGCTTCGGATTCCCCGAAAACCATGCCATCTGGGTGTCGGTCGGCATTGGCGTGGTCAACTTCGTGGCCACTATCGCGGCCACGCTTATCATGGACAAATTCCCCCGCAAGAAGCTGCTGATCTTCGGATCGGTGACGATGACCATCGCCCTCGCGGTGCTGGCCGTGCTTAACTTCACCGGCGATGTGGCCACGCTGGCCGTGCCGACCATGGTGCTGATCGCCTGCTATATCCTCGGCTTCGCGCTGTCATGGGGTCCGATCGCATGGGTGCTCATCGGCGAGATCTTCCCGTTGAGCGTGCGCGGCATCGGCAGCTCCTTCGGTTCCGCTGCCAACTGGCTGGGCAATTTCGTGGTCTCCCAGTTCTTCCTCATGCTGCTGGCCATGTTCGGCAACAACGTCGGCGGCCCGTTCACCATCTTTGGCGTGTTCTCCGCGCTGTCCATCCCGTTCGTGCTGCGTTTCGTGCCTGAGACCAAGGGCAAGTCGCTCGAACAGATCGAAGAGGAAATGGTCCGCCGCTGATACGGCGTCGCGGCATCGACGGCCATTGAATGGGGCGGGCACTCCGGAGGAGTATTCACCCCATTCACGTTATTCAACAGCGTTCGTATGAGAAGCGGCGGATTCGATCAAGGCATTCCCGGCTTTCCTCAAGCCATGGCATGCCGATGACGAACACATGCCCCAACGTCTCATGGCGGCGCGGCTTCGGGTCGAACAATTCAAAATCGGCGCCTTTGCGCGACAAGGCGGCGGCCAACGCCAGATTGTCGGCTTCAAGGAAATCGTCGCCGCAGGTGATGATGAGCAAGGGTGGCAGATCGACGTTGAACGCCAGACCCTCAGCGGTGAGGAACTTCGGATCGGCGGCTTCGAGCCCCGCAAAGAAATCGACGCCCAACATCTGCTCAAGACCGATACGGCGGTTCGGGTCATACCCGACCGTCAGCTTGCGGCCCATGGTCTCCAACGACGCCGAACTGTACGCGCCGCACACCGGAGCGGCACCCGCGAATCGGATGCCGGACGGCTTGTCGACGCCAAACGCAGCCGCGGCTTCCGCATTGTTTTCAATGGCCAAGGTCAGTAGCGTCAACGCGCCACCTGCGGAATCGCCGGTGAGGAACACCGCGTTCGGATTGACCGGATAATCGGCCATATGGGCTACGATCCAACGCAATGCCGCCTGGATATCGGCCAATTGCCCACGCAAGTCGGTCTGCGGCGCCGGACGATAGTTCAATGAAAACACCGCGAAGCCCTGTTCCGCGAGATGCACGTTGAAATTCCGGTTCAGCTCCTTATATCCGTAAGTGAATCCGCCGCCATGGATATCGATGTACACCGGCAGGGTGTGCCCACCGCGCAATACCGCGTCATGCGGCAGATACAGGTCGAGCAAATGGCCGCGGCACGCTCCCGCGGCCGTATCGTACCCGCCATCCGGCAGGTAGGCGAGGTCGGCGATTACATCGATGTCTTCCGGCGTGCTCCAGCGTTCGGAACGCGGCGTATCGATGGCGATCGCGCCAAATCGCATTCCCAGAATGCCCGGCAGCAGGTTCTCGGGAACCCCTTCGAGGTCGCCCGTGGTCTCCGTCCAACGTTCCGCGTTCCTGAGCATGTCCTCCGACAGGCCATATTCCGCAGCGAACTTCGCGCGGATGCGCTCCAAGTCCGTCATCCTTGCCGTCCTTTCCTCGACGTGCGTCGCCGATGCTTGTATCGATAGTTCGAGCTTGATTCCATTATCGTGCGATGTTCCGATGCGATGCTCCGATTCCGGCGAGCCAGGCTCCGATGACGGTTTTCGCAGCACCCGCAAACCAGTGGTATGTAACGGTATATATGTTGATTTTATTATGATTGCGACACGCCGAAAACGCATCTGTTGCATCGGCGTACGGTTCGTTTAAAATAAGTCGAGTTTGCGAATCCGAACAGGGGTTTCGGCCGGCGGCGGCATGCCGGTGACGGGACGCTCGACACACGACGGACGTGAATCGTGGCGGCAACGAATGGCCGCAACACCACAACCCAACAACAACCCAACCAAGACCCAAGCAAACAATTCGAAGGAACGCTACGTATGTATGTCGATCCGAAACGCAACCAGCAGGCGGGCAACCTTGCATGGATCCTGCCGTACTGCAAACCCGACCTGCCGCGCGTGGCCGGCGCGGTCGTACTGTTCTGCGTGAACAACACCATGGCCCTCACCATCCCGCTGCTGTCCGGACTGATCGTGGACCGCGTCATCACCCAAGGCCATGTGGACGAACTGACCCGACTGTGCGTCATGATGCTCGTGCTCACCGTGGTGCGTGTCGGCTCCCGTTACGGCTGCCAAATGTGGATGGAACGCTTCGGACAGAACTCCATCTATCGTCTCGTCAGCGACGAATTCGAAAAACTCCACGAACTTGACTTCACCTACTTCAACCACACTCGCACTGGCGACGTCATGAGCCGCATGACGTCCGACACCGACGCCATCCGCCACGCACTGAGCTGGGTGAGCCTGCAAGCGCTTGACTGCGTGGTCATGTTCATCGGCGCGCTCGCCATGATGTTTTCGATTGATTGGCGACTTGCGCTTGCGCTCGCTTGCGTCACGCCACCACTGTTCATTTTGACACGCGGTCTGTCGAAGCATGCACGACCCCTGTTCTTCGATATCCGAAACTCGCTCGCCGAAATGAATTCGATGGTCGAGGAAAACATCGAAGGCAACCGCGTCGTCAAAGCGTTTGTGCGCGAATCGTACGAAACCGAAAAATTTGACGAACGCAACGACGACTATATGCAACGCAACATGGCCCAGGCATACAACAGCCGCAAATACATGCCCTGGCTTGACGGTCTCGGCTTTTCGCTGCAACTTATCACACTCGGTTTCGGCGGCTTTCTCGTCATCAAAGGGTACATGACTCTTGGCAACCTTGTGGCGTTCAACTCATACCTGTGGATGCTTGACAGCCCAATCCGCCAATCCGGATGGCTTACCAACGACTGGCAACGTTTCAACGCGGCATGCATAAAAATCCGTAAGCTGCTCACCGCCGAATCGCGTATTCGCGAAAAGCCGGAGTTTGCGGGGAAAGCCACGCAAAGCACTACGCGAGTCGGTACTCAAGGTACGCAAGGGGCGCAAGCCGCCGATAAATCGGCTAGAATCGCAGGAACCATCGACTTCCAGCACGTCGACTTCGCTTTCCCCGACGATCTGGGGACGCCTGTGCTCAGCGACATCGACTTCCACGTTCCCGCAGGCGCGAAACTCGGAATCCTCGGCGAAACCGGCTCCGGCAAATCGACTCTCGTCAACCTTATCTCCCGTTTCTACGACCCAACCGCCGGTCGTGTGCTCATCGACGGCATCGACGCGCGCGACTGGCCGCTCGCCACGTTGCGATCGCAAGTCTGCATCGTCGCGCAGGATACGTTCCTGTTTTCCGATACGATCGGCAGCAACATCAGCTTTGGCGCGGGCGACCGAAGCAACCGACTTGAGTACAACGGTCAGTACGACGGCCAGCGCAGACGACGTGGTTACGACGAACAGTACGTGCGCCGCATGGCCGCCATTGCCGGCGCGGATGGCTTCATCAGCAGCATGCCGGACGGCTACGATACCGTCGTCGGCGAACGTGGCGTCGGCCTGTCCGGCGGACAGAAGCAGCGACTGAGCTTGGCGCGTGCTCTCGCCGACAATCCGTCGATTCTGATTATGGACGATACGACCAGCGCCGTCGATATGGAAACGGAAGCAGAGATTCAGCGGCACTTGCGCGATTTGGACGAGAAGAAGACGATTGTCACAATCGCCCACCGCATTTCGTCGGTCAAGGATTCCGACTTGATTCTCGTGCTGGAGCATGGGCGCATTGTGGAACGTGGCACGCACGACGAATTGGTGGCCTCGCATGGCCGATATTGGCAGATTTACAGCAAGCAGTTGGGCGTGGATGCCGGCCGCTCGCAGGGATTCGAAGCGTAAGACGCGGGGGAGGATAACATCATGGCACAACGCAACACCTTCCGTGACGATGAAGACCTTGAAGAGAAGATCAATATGCGCGACCTCGCGCGCGTCGGCGTCTACCTGAAACCGTACATGGCCCGCGTGGTCTGGATCCTCATCGTCGTGGCGGCAATGGGCTGCATCAACGTCGTGGAACCGTATCTGACGAAAATCATGATCGACAGTGTCATTCCGGCGAAAAACCTTGCACTGCTTGGCGAGCTGGTAGCACTGCTGGCGGTGCTCATCGTCATTTACGAATTCGGTTTGCGCTACCGTACTGTGGAAATCACGCGCGTCGGCCAGCTCATGCTTAAAGACATGCGCCGCGACCTGTTTACGCACATTCAGACGTTGCCGTTCAGCTATTTCGACTCGCGTCCGCATGGCAAAATCCTCATCCGCGTGGTCAACTATGTGAACACGCTTTCGGACACCCTGAGCTCCGGTCTGGTCAACGTGATTTCCGACGTGTTCACGTTCTTCATCACGCTAGTGGTCATGTTCGTCGTGGATTGGCGTCTCGCGCTGTACAGTCTCGCGTTGTTCCCGCTGCTCATCGCGTGGGTGCTGGGATTGCAGCATTTCCAGCGTCGCGCGTACCAGGTGCTATCCAATAAGCAGAGCAATCTCAACGCGTTCATCCACGAATCGATCGCCGGTGTGAAGACCACCCAGACGTTCGCGCGCGAGGACACGCAGTTCCGCACATTCCAGGAACAGCAGGGCGCTGTGCGTTCCGCGTGGATGCGTACGGTGCATATCCAGACGCTTATGTGGCCGGGCATCCAGACGATTTCCGTCATGACGATCGCGTTCATCTATTATGTGGGCGTCACCGGTTTCGGCGGTGTGGACGTGACCACGGGTGTGCTGATCGCGTTCGTCGGCTACGCGAACAACTTCTGGAACCCGGTAATCAGCATCGGAAACTTCTACAACCAGCTGATCACCTGCTCCGCGTATCTCGAGCGCATCTTCGAGACGCTGGATGTGCAGCCGGAGATCCGCAACGCGCCGGACGCCGTCGATCTGCCGCAGATCGAGGGCCGCGTCGACTTCAACGACGTCGTCTTCCGCTACGAGCCGGACGGCCGCAACATCCTGAACCTGGTCGACCTGCATGTCGAGCCAGGCAAGACGATCGCGCTGGTCGGTCCTACGGGTGCCGGCAAAACCACGATCATCAACCTGCTGTCGCGTTTCTACGACGTCGCCGAAGGCTCGGTGACGATCGACGGCCACGACGTGCGTTCCGTGACGTTGGAAAGCCTGCGCCGGCAGATGGGCGTCATGCTGCAGGACACGTTCATCTTCTCCGGCAACGTGCGTGAGAACATCCGCTACGGCAAACTGGACGCCACCGACGAGGAGATCGTGGCCGCTGCCAAGGCCGTGCATGCGCACGAATTCATCATGGAACTGCCAGACGGCTACGACACCGTGGTGGAGGAGCGCGGCTCGACCCTGTCCGCGGGCCAACGCCAGCTCATCGCGTTCGCGCGCGTGCTGCTCGCCGACCCGCGCATCCTGATTCTCGACGAGGCCACGTCGAATATCGACACGCGTACCGAGGAGGCGCTGCAGGCCGGTCTGAACCATCTGCTCAAGGGACGCACGAGCTTCATCATCGCGCACCGCCTGTCCACGATCGAGAATGCGGATGAGATCTGCTACATCGACCACGGGCAGATCGTGGAGCAGGGCAACCATGCCGAGCTGCTCGCCCGTCATGGCGCCTACTATCGGCTCTACGAATCGCAGTACGCCATGATCAAGGTCTGAGTAGCCGGCGCCAGCCCTCCGGCGGCAGGCTTCCATACTTCCTGGCCCGTATATCCGCAATCCGAAATGCCTGTCCAACGGTCGCGCAGCCAATGCGCGGCCATCTTGGGCCGGCTGCCGCGGTGGGATTCCCGTCGGACATGCCGCCATGCGGAATGTACTTTGGAGCAACCCGTGGAATAATGGATTGTGAGCGTTAACAAGACAACGATGCACTAAGGAGCGCTTGCACTCATGACTACCACCAATCGCACCAGCCATCCAATCGCATTGCGCGACGCCACCGTCACCGATCCGTTCTGGGCATCGCGGCAGGAACTCGTGCGCACCCAGGTGATTCCCTACCAGTGGAACGCGCTGAACGACAACGTTCCCGGCGCCGCACCCAGCTACTGCATGCACAACTTCAAGGCCGCCGCCGCGCAGAACGCAGAACACCACAAGGAAGGCAAGGCCTTCGTGCCGCCGAAATACACGTTCCGCGGCTTCGAAGCCCTGCCGGACGACCCGGCGCACCCCGATCCCGACAAGTTCTACGGCTTCGTGTTCCAAGACACTGATTTCTCCAAATGGATCGAAGCGGTCGGCTACTCGCTGACCCACCACCCGGACGCTGACCTTGAAGCGACCGCCGACACCGCCATCGATATCGTCTGCGCGGCGCAGCTCGACAACGGCTACCTGGACACCTACTACATCCTCAACGGCATGGACCGGCACTTCACCAACCTGAAGGACCACCATGAGCTGTACTGCTTCGGCCACCTGACCGAAGGCGCGATCGCCTACTATCAAGCCACCGGCAAACGCAAGCTGCTTGACGCGGCCTGCCGTTTCGCTGATTACATCGATTCCCGATTCGGCACCGCCGACGGCCAGCTGCACGGCTATCCCGGGCACGAAATCGCCGAAATGGCACTCGTCAAACTCGCCGAGACCACCGGCGAACAGCGCTATGCCGACCTCGCCGAATACTTTGTACGCCAACGCGGCCGGCAGCCGCTCTATTTCGAGCTCGAAGACCGCCGCCGCGCCCGGGAGGACGGCCGCAACTACGCGCCGCGCGAGCAGAACTACGCCTACTACCAGGCCGACAAGCCGATCACAGAACAGACGGAGGCCCTCGGACACGCCGTCCGCGCCGCCTACTTCTACGCCGGAACCGCCGACGTGGCACGCCTGACCGGCGACTCCGACCTGCTGGCATCCTGCGAACGACTATGGCGCAACATCGTCGACCGAAAGCTCTACATCACCGGCGGTATCGGCGCCACACACATGGGGGAGGCCTTCTCCTTCGACTATGATCTGCCGAACGACACCGCCTATTCGGAAAGCTGCGCCGCCATCGCGCTCGCGTTCTTCGCCCGCCGCATGCTGGAAATCCAGCCGAAATCCGAATATGCGGACGTCATGGAATCGGCGCTGTACAACACCACGCTCGCCGGCATGGCACTCGATGGCAAAAGCTTCTTCTACGTGAACCCGCTCGAAGTGGTGCCCGAGGCATGCCATCGCGATGAACGCAAGGCGCACGTCAAGCCGGTGCGCCAGAAGTGGTTCGGATGCGCCTGCTGCCCGCCGAACATCGCACGCATCGTGGAGGACGTGCAGCAGTACGCCTACACGATCGGAGACGACTCATCCACCCTGTATGTGCATCTGTATATGGGCGGCGGCGTCCATGCCAGGCTTTCCGGCACCGATGTGCGCCTTGACGTCATGTCCGATATGCCCTGGTCCGGCAAGGGATCCGTCGCGGTGGGCTTTGATGCAGGCGATTCTGCTTCCGATGCATCCAAGGACGCGGTTTTCACGATCGCCCTCCGTCTGCCCGCTTGGGCCGGTGGCGAAACCGCTTCCGATGCGGTCACCGTGCGCGGCCGCGACGACATCTCCCGCGTCATCAGAGACGGATACCTGTATCTGACCGGCGCATGGCATGACGGCGACGTCGTCGATTTCGATTTCCCGATGCCGGTCCACATGGTCGCCGCGAATCCGCTCGTGCGCGAGGACGCCGGAAAGGTGGCGTTCGTGCGCGGACCGCTGGCCTACTGCGCGGAAGGTGTCGATAATGGCGCGAACCTGCATCTGCTGCACGCCGATACCGCGCGCATCGCATCCGATCCATCCTGCGTGTCCGTTGATCGCATCGTCTTCCATGCCGGCGCCGTCGCGCAGGACGAGCAGGGGCTCGGCGAGGTGGACGCCGTCGATATGCCGATGACCACGCTGGCGATTCCCGCTTGGCGTGAAGTGGAAGACTCCGCGCAAACCTCCGCGTTGTACCATGATTGGCGTCCCGCCGAACGCAAGACGACGACGGCCACGCTGATTCCATACTTCGCATGGGCCAACCGTGGCGAGAACGAGATGACGGTGTTCCTACGCGGGTGAGCATGACGAGTGACGAAGGGACTGCCCGACAAAGGGGCTGTCCTTGGTTTCGGCAACATCACCAAAACCAAGGATGCGCCAGTCAAGTTCATCGCATATCTCCGCTTCGAGTAGACACGCACGTGCGATTTGCCCCATTTACCGCTTAAGCTAGTACCAGGTACGTCAATCGATGCACGTCAATGATCAGGCGGTATCTGAACACGATTGAGGAGTCGAAGATGATAAGCGGTGCCGGTGCAATGAACCCCGTATGTCCCCGTGAGGACGGGCGTCTCGAATGGGGCAATGGCGTGGTTTCCATGCTGTTCGACACGGCAGGCGATTCCCCCGTCCGATTGTGCAACGTTGCAGGCCGCGGCATGGGGCCCATCGGCGGCCGTGTTACCGACGATGGAAGAACCGTGCTGGAACGTGATCCGCGTCCAATCGTCGAAGTGCGTGCCGCCAACACCGGATCGCAGGACAATCGCCTCACCTTGATCGCCACGGTGGCGGGCAGCGTATTGCGATTCGTCTCGGCCGCCGCCTCCGAGCCGGAGGAAGGGTCCGCCGAACCATATCGTTTGGAGATCGTCCAATTCGCTTCGTATGCGGAACTGGAGCCGCACGGGCGCGCGTTCGAACCGACCGCCGCCGAACGGGCCGAAGCCGCCGCGCAGCCCTCGCCGGAAACCCTCCGCCATGCCGACGCCACGGCTGGGCTGGTAGTCACTTCCGTATTCGAAGCGTTCCCGGGTCTGTCCGCAGTGCGCACTTACACGCGGTTGAGCTCCGCGCGCCCGCTGCCCATCGAGGCGGTGTCGTCGTTGAATCTGACGGTGCCGATGCGCGTCAACTGCGGCAAAATCGACCATTCCCGCATCTTCTGGGGTGATTCGGCATGGGCCGTGGAAAACGATTGGCATAACCGGTCCTTGCGCGAAACCCAACTGCGCGACCGCAATCAGAACATCAATCCAGGCCAATCCAGCTCGCGTTTCGCCCTCAGCTCAACCTCCACGTGGAGCACCGGCGTGCACGAACCGGCCGGCATCGTACAGGTGGAAGGCTCGACCCGCCGCGCCCGCGACTTCTCCGTCATGTGGCAGATCGAACACAACGGCCCATGGGAGTGGGAAGTCGGCGAGGATGATCCCGGCCTGCATATCAGCGCGTTCGGCCCGGAATTCCAAGACCATCAGTGGTATACGCAACTGGGCGAAGGCAACGATTCCGAATCGGTGCCCGTTTCGTTCGCCATCACGTCCGGCAACTGGCAGCAGTCCGTCGCCGAAATGACATTGCAGCGCCGTGCGTTGCGTGCCGCCAAGGCTCGCGAATTGGGTCGTTCCGAGCAGTTCGAACGCACGCAGGGACTCGTCATCTACAACGATTACATGAACACCCTGTTCGGCGACCCGCGCTTGGAGAAGGAGCTGCCGCTCGTCGAGGGCGCGGCACGCGTCGGCGCGGACATTTTCTGCATCGACGCCGGCTGGTACGACAGCACGGACGGCGGCTGGTGGGACATGGTCCGCGAATGGCAGGCCTCCACGAACCGTTTCGGCGAAGCTGGACTCAAGGGTTTGGCCGACACCATCCGCGCGCATGGCATGGGCTTGGGATTGTGGCTCGAGCCTGAGG
>OHXG01000411.1_pt1 | contig 17902 bp, 15 predicted proteins | sample 1579971 | NCBI WGS metagenome assembly OHXG01 (sample SAMEA3882517, study PRJEB24775) | human gut metagenome | biome: human-associated habitat; feature: intestine environment; material: feces | place: Netherlands | collected 2009/2010
CTGCCAGATGTTTATGCCCCACTCGCAGGGAGCCGAGGGCGAATATGCGAGACCTTAACTTATTAAATCAGGCGTGGCCGAATGCTGTTTTCGGTCTTCGTCCACGCCTGTTCTTTTTACTTATTCCATATATCCACATTTTCGTCCTACATAGGAGGTTTTATGAACGAGAACGACCGTACCACCTTAGAGCAAGCGATCTACGAGGACATGGAACTGACCCCGGAGATGATTCGGTCCATCCGCACGCTCTGCGGTGTCTGCCTTTGTAGTTTTGTAGAATCCAAGGCGTTCAAAATCGCCATTGTTCCCAGCGCAGACCGTAGCATGGACACTTGCACTGTCTGCCAGACCCGGCGCGGTCATGACTACGTTGTGATGAACCGTTGAACAAACACACCGCACACTGCCAAGGAGGTGCAGCGGGCGGTGTACATATTGCAAAAGGAGGGCAGCTATTGATTCAAAACTGGAAATTCCAGCGTGGAGACATTTTCTTCACCCGTTTCGACAACGCCATCGGTTCAGAGCAAAGCGGGAATCGTCCGGCAGTCGTTCTCCAGAACGATGTGGGAAATTTTTACTCACCCACGCTGATCGTGGCCACATTGACAAGCAAGGCGGCAAAAAAGTATACCCAGCCGACCCACTGCCTGCTGGTGAACGAGTTTCTCTCCGTACCATCCATCGTTCAGGCAGAGCAGATTTTTACCGTAGACAAGAGCAGGGTGCTGAAATTCCTCGGACACCTCACCCCGGAGGAAATGGACCGAGTGGATGATGCTGTCCGCGCCAGCCTTGCTCTGAACCCGATGGGGAGCATTCAGCGGCTTCCACCTATCATCCGTTCTACGGCGGCTTACGCGCCGCCTGAGGTGGTTGAGGGTAAGCCGCCCATCTATCCCTACACACCCATCAAATCGTCCTTTGAGGACGCTGGGAGCGTTGAGGACATGATGCTGTACACCGAACTGGAAGCTGCGGTACACGCAATGATCCAGCGGCTGGAATACAGCTTCACATTTAACCCCAGCCTGCTCACCATCCCGAAGCGTAAGCAGCAGGTTGCTGAAATTCTGAAAGAAGCCGAAACGTACATCTGGAGGATCAAGGAGGAAATGCGATGCGCCTGAAAGACAACACCAATCCCTTCATCCATGTCAACCCGCCGTACCAGCTCATGGTCATCCACAGCAGCAAGCTGGTCTACCCCCGCGAACTGTATCAGCGCGGTGTGGAGCGCAAGCGTGTGGAACTGATTGCCGCCCACTTCAACGAATATGTGGCAAATGAGCCGAAGGTCAGTTTCCGCAACGGTCAGTTCATCGTAACGGATGGGCAGCACACCATCGAGGGGCGCATCCTCCGCAACGGCGGCAAGGATCTGCCGATTCTCTGCAAGGTGTACACGGGCATGACCGTGGAGCAGGAAGCCCTGCTCTTTGCCGAGCAGAACGGCTTCTCTGCGCCGCTGACGGCAGGCATCAAGCTCCGTGCCAAGGTGGTGGGCGGCGATGCCATCTCCAAAGCCTTTCTCGCAGCCACCAACCGGGTGGGATTGAGCCTCAATTATGACAGCCAGCAGCTGACCGATTACCGCGTCGGCTGCGTTGGTACGGCTTTCCGGCTCTACAAGCAGATGGGCGAACCGCTCTACTGTGAAACGATGCGGCTGATCGTGGCAGCATGGGAGGGCAAGCCCGATTCGTTCCGGGCCTCTGTTCTGAAAGGCATGATGCACTTTGTGGAGCTGTACCACGGCGAGTTCAGTGAAGAACGGCTGCTCCGTGCGCTGCGCAGCATCCACCCGGTCGATATTTACCGCATCGGACAGGACGACCCCGCAAAGCTGCGCGGATGGAAAAAATACGTTTTTCCCATCTACACCGCCTACAACGGCAAGTGCAGAAAAGACGCACTGCCGATGAAATTCTGACATTCACAGGCATTTCTCCCATATACACAAGGGGGATCCGCAAACCGCAGATGCCCCTTGTTACATATCAAAGTGCAATATATAGTGTTCCTGTATTCATTTAATACAACATATAGAGAAAAGAGGTATTCTATGCGCTCTCAGTTCACTTCGTATGAGCAGCTTCCCATCACCCTGACAGCCGATCATGTCGCTGCTGCGCTGGGCATCTCCCGCGCCAACGCTTACATCCTGCTCCGTTCGGACGGCTTTCCCACGCTCCACATCGGTAAGCGGATGGTCGTACCCAAAGACCGTTTTCTTCAGTGGATCACGGACAGCGTAAATGGCTGATTTGACATCCTTGATTCAAGAGGTTTCTTTTTCTATACTATTCCCGAAACGACTTGACATCAGGAAGGAGGCAATATGCCAAGCAAACGTTCACACGGCGAGGGTACGCTTCGCCACCGCAGCGATGGTCGCTGGGAATTACGTATGATGGACGGCTACCAGAAAGATGGTTCGCCGCGCTTCAAGACCTTCTATGGCAAGACCCAGAAAGAGGTCAAGCTCAAACTGAAAGAGTATCAGGATGCGCTTATCAGCGGTGTCCAGTTGGACACGATCCTGTACTTTGAGGATTGGGCTGATACATGGTTCGAGGGTCACAGGGATAATATCGCTCCCACGACACAGGAAAGCTACAAATACTGCCTGAAAATGCTCAAAGAGGGATTTTATCACCGCCCCTTGACCGTCATACGCCCCATCGACATTGAAAACTTCCTGAAAGGGATGCGGCGCGATGGCCGCTCGGATTCTTACATCAGCAAGGCACGAGGGATGCTCTACCAGATCTTTCAAAAGGCAGAAGCCAATGACCTTGTGCGCCGCAACCCGGTCCGGCTTGCTGAAAAGATGCGGGCATCCGGCACCGCAAAACGCAAGGAAGCCTTTACCACAGCGGAAGTCGCACACCTGATGAAGGTGCTGCCCGATGACCGCATGGGCTTGAGCATCCGGCTTTTGCTCGGCACTGGAATGAGAATGCAGGAACTTCTGGCTTTGGAGCCGCAGTTTATTGAAGAAGATGGCTCTGTCATTCACATCCGGCAGGCAGTAAAGGTCGTAAAAGGTACAGTCAGCATCGGCAGTCCGAAATCCAAAGACAGTATCCGGGATATTCCGGTGCCGCTGAATGTCCGCCCGTGCGCCATCAAGCTGCGGGATACCACCGACCAGTTCATCTGGGAAAGCCACAAGACCGGCTTGCCCTGCAATCCCACCCATTTCCGGGATGTGTTCCGCAAATCTCTGGAAGAAGCGGGCGATGTCCGCTTGCTCACGCCGCACAGCTGCCGCCACACCTATGTATCGCAGATGCAGGCGTTGGGCGTAGATATCCAGACCATCCAGAGCATCGTAGGCCATGCCGATACCGAAATGACTGAGCATTATCTCCATGTTCAGGAATCCATTCGGCAGAGTGCGATCCAGTTGTTCAGCGAGGCATTTTCGGCCTGAAAATTGGACGGAACGGCACTAATTAGACCAGATAAAATCGTTGGCATTGTGGTCAAAATTGTGGTCAAAACCAAATGAGGCCAGCCTATAAACAAAAAAATCCAACGATTTCTAACGTGAAATCGTTGGATTTATGGTCCGAGTGGCGAGAATCGAACTCACGGCCTCTTGAACCCCATTCAAGCGCGCTACCAAAACTGCGCTACACCCGGATATCTGTTTGCGTTTGCCGCTCACAGCTTGATTAGTATACCCGACTTTTCCCGTTTTGTCAAGCGCTTTTTCCAAATTTCTGATGCAGTTTTTACATTTTACCGTCCCGGCTTTTGCCCGCCAAAAGGATGCGCGAAAGAGCGTTATTTTCAAAAATCGCGATACACATCTTCCTCATCTTCCTCATCGTCCTCATGGATGGGGGTGGTGTCGTCCGGCGGTGCGCCAAACTCCACCGTGGCAAAGGCCAGCGCGAATACGCTGTCTGCCCCGGCGTGAAGCAGTGCCTGCGCGCAGGCGGCAGCCGTTGTGCCGGTGGTGATGACGTCATCCACCAACAGGATGCGCTTGCCCTCCAGCTGCTGCGGCTGTGCCGCCCGGAAAGCACCTGCCACGTTGGCTATGCGCTGTTCCAGCGGCAGACCGGCCTGATGCCGTTTGGCGCGGGTGCGCTCCAGTGCCTGCGGTGCCAACGGCACCTCCATAGCCTTGGCCAGCGGCAGCGCCATCAGTTCCGGCACATTGTAGCCGCGCCTTTTACCGGAGGCCGGCACCGGTACGATCAGGTCGTACCCGATGGCCGCCCACGGCACCGGCTGCGGGAGCAGCTCGCCGTACTGCACGGTCAGTTCACCGCCAAAGGCCAGCTGTACCAGACGGTTGCCCATCTCCACAGCCCGCCACGGCTTGCCCTGATACTTTGCGTTCAGGATGCCGCGCCGCACACAGCCGCTGTAACGGTAGGGCGCAGCCGCACCGGCCAGATTGCTGATATAGTGCTGCGCCGGGTCCAGCCGGATGCCCGGCTTGCGACGCAGCGTTTCCAGCTGCACTGCACAGTCCGGGCAATCTCGTACATCCCCCAGCACCCGGCCGCAGAAGGGGCACTCGCGCGGGTAGAGCAGCTGCCGTACCGCCCGCAGCGCCCTGCGCCGGGGGTCATAGTAGTCCATCAGTCCTTTTTGACCGCCACGATCACCCGCACGCGCTTGCCTGCTGCGCAGCCAAAGTTATCGTACCAGCCAGTCAGGTAGTAGCCCTCAGAGTTCACCTCAGAGAGCTTGGTGGCGTAATACTGTCCCTTGTACCACAGGTACACCTGCATATCGTCAGCCGTCTCGTAGCGGGTGCCGTTGCTTATCACCGAGGCTGCACCCACCTGATCGATCTTCATGGGCATCAGCTGGATCATGGCCTTTACCGTGCCGTTCACGTTTTGCCGCACTGCCAGACCGCCCGCCAGCACCGGATACTTGATGGAGGTGGAAAAGCTGGCCTGACTGCCGTTGACGTAGCAGATGTAGGTAGCGCCGCCGCCCACAAAGTTGAGGATGGTGCTCATGGGCTGGCCGGTAATGTTGGCCAGCTGCTTGAGGCCGATACTCAGCAGTGAGCCGGAACTGCTGGTGATGCGGTTCCAGACCGTGCTCAGCAACGAGCCGTCAATGACGCCCCACAGGATCTCGCTGGTGGTGGGCACCAGCACACTGCGCAGATCGTCCACCACGGTGGTGGTGTTGGTGGTGCCGCCGGTAGAGCCGGAACCGGAAGAGCCGTCCCCGGTGGAACCGCTGCCGGAGCCGGAAGAACTGTCCCCGGAAGAGCTATCCCCCGAGCCGGAGGAGCCGCTGCCGGTCAGGGTGCCCAGAATGGAACTGGCGTTGAAGGCCAGATTCTTCACATCGTCCAGCACGCCGTATTTCCACAGATCACCGGTGACATCGTTCAGGATCAGGCGGTCGATCTGTCCCTGCTCATTCAGCGTATAGTAACGCACGGCCAGTGCGTTCAGCTTTGTCCCCGCTATTCGGCTGGGACGAACCGTCCCAGCCAACCCCTCCGATGTCGTATCCAGAATTTGTACGTCATCGGCCAGAGCATAGTCCCCCAGCACGGTGGCGGTGTCGTTGATGGTGCCGCTGACCGATTTGGACTCGATGGCGGTCACCTGCTCCCCTTCGGGGGTCACGCTGATCTCCACCAGCCAGCCGGTGGGGTAGTTCAGGCTTTTGTCGATATTCACAGTGCGGGTAATGCCGTCGGTGCACATCACCGAGATCTTTTGCAACACGTCTGCGCCGTTATCCTCCACAAGACTGCGGGTGGCAGTCTGCACCACGCCATAGAACACGCTGTCGGCTTCCTCGCCGGTGATCACATCGGCTACCTCGTTGTCCATGCCCAGCAGCAGGGTGACCACTTCGCCCACGCCGCCGCCGTTCAGGGAGGAGATCTTGGATGCCACGGCAGAGCTGCCCAGCGTGTAATTGCTGCCCGCCACGGTCAGCGCGGTGGGTGCGCTGGCGCTGGGCGATACCGCCGTAATGCGGCCTGCGGCGCGGCGGGTGTAGATCCACACCGTCTGCAGGCTCTCGCTGTAATAGTACACGTCGTACTTGTTCAGCTCTGCCGAAGCAGAGGCCTTATCGTTGCGGTAGACGCTCACCGGCGTAAAGGGCAGCTGGGTGCCCTCTTCTGCTACAAAGGGACCCTTGCGGCTCTTGAGCAGCACCGAAGAGGTATCCACCTGACCGTTGGACACCGTAAAGCCCAGCGAACTGCCGTAGGCGCTGCCGCTGGCGGTGTTGGCGCGCAGGGCGTTGTACAGCAGCAGGGTGCTCTGCTCGTAGGTCATGGCCTGTCCCTGCGTGCAGGTCAGCTGATCCCGCAGACCAATCTGCTGTGCCTTGTTCAGCTGTGCCTGTGGGAAGGAGCCGGTCAGGTCGGTAGTCTTATAGCTCAGCAGCTTCAGCACCGCTGCGCAGGCTTCCTCCAGCGTAACGGTGTTGTCCGGGCGGAAGGAGCCGTCGGTGTAACCGTTCATCCAGCCCTGCTGCACTGCAATACGGATGTAGGGTGCCCACTGGGAGCTGCCGGGCACATCCCGGTACAAAGTGCCCACCGTGCCCTGTGCGCCTACGCTCTCCCGGTAAGTGGAAAAGGACACCAGCATTTTGGCAAAAGCGCCGCGGGTAATGTTGGCGCTAAGCTCCTGACCGGTGGGCACAGCGCCCAGAGTAATAGCCGTCTGCAGGGCCGTGTTGTTGATGCTGGCCGCCGAGACCGGCAGCACCAGCACCGACACCGCAATGCTGACCGCCAGCAGAAATGCGAGAATCCGTTTTTTCATTGGTCGTACCTCTTGTTCTTTGTTTATCACGCCGCCGCGATCAATCGTAGCGCAATGCTTCAATGGGGTTCAGCCGGGCTGCGCGCCGCGCCGGCAGGTAGCCGAACAGCACGCCGATGCCCACCGAGATGCCAAAGGCCACCACAATGGAGTTGAAGGAGGGGCTTACCGTAACGGTGGTATCGGTCATGAACATGGGCAGCACCTTGTTTGCCGCCATGGACACCGCATAGCCCAGCGCAATGCCTAAAACGCCGCCCAGCGCGGAGGTGGTGGCTGCTTCCACCACAAACTGCGCCAGAATGGTGCGCTCCTTTGCTCCCAGCGCCTTGCGGATGCCGATCTCACGGGTGCGCTCAGTAACCGACACCAGCATGATGTTCATAATGCCGATGCCGCCCACCAGCAGCGAGATACTGGCAATGCCGGTAAGTATCACGATGACCATGTTGATCATCTTGTTCATTTCCTCCAGCCACTCGCTGGCGCTGTACACATAGTAGCCGTTTTCGGTCTTGAGGATCGACATCAGTTCCTCTTCCATGGTGGCCTTGGCCTCGTTGGCAAAGTTTTCGTCGGTCATCACCGCCGTGTAGTTGTCCACCGAGCTCTGGCTGGAAAGCCGCATCACGGTGGTGTAGGGCAGATAAACACAGTCATCGTCACTGCCCTGCTGCATGGTGGGGTCGCTGACTTTGGCAGACAGCACACCTACGACACGGAACTTGTTGGCACCGATCTTGAGCGTCTGCCCCACACCGTTGCCGCCAAAGGCTACGCGGTTGAGGTAATCGCCGATGACGCAGACCTGCTTGTTGTCCTGCATATCCATGTATTGCAGGCCGCGCCCCTGAACGATCTGGTAATTCTTCATTTCGGTAAAGTTTTCGTCCACACCGCTCATGTTGGACCAGCGGTAGCTGGTGGTACCGATCTTCAGCGTACCGCTGGCTTTGCCGCTGAAGTTGACCTGCGGCGACACCGCCTTGATCAGGTCGGAATGCCGCTGGCAGATATCATACATCTCCTCCACCGACACGGAGCGGGAGCCGTAGCCCCACACCTGAATGCTGAGGGTGTTGGTGCCCAGTGCGGAAAAGCTGTCCCGCATGCTCTTGGTCATGCCGTTGCCCAGACCCACGATGACGATGACCGCCATCACGCCGATGATGATGCCCAGCATGGTCAGAAAGGTGCGCAGCTTGTTGCTCCACACGTTCTGGATGGCCTGCCGGAAGGTTTCAAAGATCATGCCTGTTCCTCCTTTTCCGGCGTTTCGGGCAGCAGGGTGGGCTGCACCATGGCCTCCGGTGCGTGGGAGTCGCCGTCATACACCACCTGACCGTCCTCCAGCCGGATGATGCGGTCGGCCTGCACGGCAATGGAATTGTCGTGGGTGATCAGCACTACGGTGTGTCCCTGCTTGTGCAGCTGCTGCAAAAGCCCCAGCACCTCGCGGCCGGTATGGGAGTCCAGCGCGCCGGTGGGCTCGTCCGCCAGAATGACCGGCGGGTTGCGCACCAGTGCCCGCGCAATGGACACGCGCTGCTGCTGGCCGCCGGAAAGCTGGTTGGGGCGGTTTTTCAGCTTGTCGCCAAGCCCCACCTGCTCCAGCACCTCCCGGGCGCGGATGTGGCGCTCGGCGCGGGAGATGCCCGCATACACCAGCGGCACCTCCACGTTTTCCATCAGGTTCAGCCTGGGCAGCAAATTGTATTGCTGGAAGATAAAGCCCAGCATCTCGTTGCGGACAGCGGCCAGCTCGTTGCGGTTCATCTTGCCCACATCCCGGCCATTGAGCCGGTAGGTGCCGTAGGTAGGCACATCCAGACAGCCGATGATGTTCATGCAGGTGGATTTGCCCGAACCGGACTGACCCACGATGGCCACGAACTCGCCTTTTTCGATTTTCATGGTGATGTGGTCGGCAGCCTTTACCGTGGTATCGCCCATCTGGTAATATTTGCAGACTTCATCAAACTCGATCAGAGCGCTCATTCATCCCTCCTGCGTCAATCCACCACGACTGCGCCGGCCTCGGCGGGGTCGATGCCCTCTGCGGGCTCTTCAGCGTCCGCTGCGGGGGCTTCACCGTTTTCCGTCTCCTCCGGCAGCGTCTCCTCGCCGCCCTCGGCAAGGTCTGCATTGTTTCCGGCGCCGCCGATCACTTCGCCGTCCATATCGTCATAGCCGCCGTCGTCATAGTAGCTGTCGCTGCTCACGGAGCTGGGGTCGTAGGCGATGGTATCACTCTCGGACAGGCCGCTGGTCACCTGCGTATAGTTGTCGTCGCTGACACCGGTCTTGACCTTGACATACACATAGCCCTCCGGTGCGCTCATGGAATCATCGGCGTTCACGGCGCTGGGAGAATCCTGCCGCACCAGCACATAACCGCCCCGCACAATGGCGGCATTGGGCACGGTGAGCGCATTTTTCGCCTGCGCCACCACGATCTCGGCGTTGGCATTCATGCCCGGGCGCAGACCATCGGTCTCGTCAATGCGCACGGTCACCGGGTAGGTGGTGGTACCGCCGCTGGTATCACCCTTCATGGACACACGGGTGACCAAGCCCTCGTAGGTCTTATCCTTCACGGCATCTGCGGTCACCTGTACGGACTGCCCCACCTTCAGGCTGCTGACCTGCAGCTCGTCCACGTTGATGGTCATTTCCAGATAACTCAGGTCGTAGATGGTGCACAGGTCGCTGCCGGTGCTCAGGGCATCGCCCACCTTGGCATTTTTCTCGATGATGGTGCCGCTGATGGGCGAGGTGATGGTGTAGTTATCCATGGCGTCCTGCATATTTTGCATGGACAGTTCCGCGCCGCGCAGGGTCTCGGAGGCAGACTGGATGGACTCTGTCAGTTCCTCACCGCTGAGGGTCAGGATGATATCGTCCTTGTTCACGCTGCCGCCCTCCCGCACATTGATGGCGGTGACGGTACCGGAAGCCAGCGCAGTCAGGGTACGCTCGGCCTGATACTGGAAGTTGGCTGCTGCAATGGAGCTCACCCCGTTGATAGTAGCCGTTGCAGCCTGTGCCGTGGTCAGACCACCCGCATTGGACACCGAGAGGGTCACAGTGCGGGTGAGCAGGTTGCCCGTGCTCAGGGCATCGGTGCCGGTCACAGCGGTAATAGTGCCGGGCAGCACCTCAAAAGTACCGTCCAGCGTCACCTGGGCGGTCTGCCCCGCCGAGAAGTTAGCAGCATCCGCAGCCGGGAACTCCAGCACCAGATTCATCTTGGAGCTGTCCCGCACCACGGCCACCTCCTGACCGCTCTTTACCTCATCGCCCTTGTTCACCTTCAGGCTGCTGACGACGCCCGCCACCTCGGCACGCACATACTGATGGTCGGCGGTCTTGTCGTAGCTGCGCTGCGCCTGCTGCAGGGTGATGGCTGCCTGCTCCACCTTGGTGGTTGCATCGGAGGAATCCACCGTGTAGAGCACAGTGCCCTCCTCCACGATATCGCCCTCCTCAAAGCCGCCGGTCAGCACCTTGCCGGGCACCAGCGATTTGACGCTGTAAGTATTGGCAGGCTTCAGCGTACCAGTGCCGCTGAGCGTGTTGGAGACATCCCGGGTCTCCGGCACTGCTTCTGTATAGGAAGTATCCACGTTGGCGGGCTTTGCACCCTTGGGCTTCAGCAGCCACCAGCCGCCTGCCAGCACCACGATGGCCACCGGCACCAGCCACTTCCAGTTCTTTTGGGCAAAGGCTGCTGCACCGCCTTTTTTGGGTGCAGCCGCTGCGTCCTGCTGCGGGTCGGCGGGCTGTTTAGACTTGTTCCAGATCATTCTTGCCGTTCCTCCTAGGTTCTTTTATGACAAGGTGCTTTTTGCAAAAGCACCCGTCAGAAACTCTTATTTGTAGTGTATCGCATTTTGCCCCGATAAACAAGCGTCCAATTTTCGTTTCACGGCATTTCCACAAAGTTTCAGACTTTTTTAACAAAGAATGGCTTTCTTTGTGCGCCGCTGAGCAGTTGCTTATCTTTATATAATACGATTCAAACTGCCTCTCCTCTGCTCTCCTTCCTGTGAAAAAGGGTTCTGAAAAGCCCGCAGGCTTTTCAGAATCTCAGATGGGGGAGATTCTCTGCAACTATCGGCTCACGCCAAAAAGCTCCCCCTTCGGGGGAGTTGGCATCGCACAGCGATGCCTGAGAGGGTTCTTTTGCCGTTTTTCCCTCAAAAAGAAAATCAGCCGGACCCGAAGGCCCGGCTGATTTATTCTTTTTTACCCTGCGTCTGTGATGGGCTCTACCACCACATACACCCCTGCGGGCACACAGGCGGCCCATGCGCCGTCCTTGTCCAGCCAGCCGAATTGCTCACAGACATGGTCCGGGCACTGACTGTCCAAAAACGCGATGGCACCATCCTTCACCTGCAGATGCACGATGTAGTCCCCTACCTCGTACAGGTAATCATGATCCTGCGCAAGGGGCAGGGTCTCGGTAACGCCGTCACCGAAATCCACAACGGCCTGTAAGCCGCTGCCCTTGGCGGGGTGCTGCGCCCGCACCGCAAGAAAAATACCTGCGGCCAGTGCCAGCACCACCAGTGCAAAGATCACATTTTTCTTCCACGCGCTGCCCTTGGGGGCGGCGGTGTCAGAATTTTTTTGCTTTATGCTCATGCAGCGTACTTGCTGGCAGCTGCACCGGCAATGCGGCCAAAGACGGTAAAGTCGGCCACAGCGTTGCCGCCCAGACGGTTTGCACCGTGCACGCCGCCGGTCACCTCACCTGCTGCGAACAGGCCGGGGATCACAGAGCCGTCAGCCTTCAGCACCTCGGTGTTGGTGTTGATCTTCAGGCCGCCCATGGTGTGGTGCACACCTGCGGTGACCTTGATAGCATAGTAGGGAGCAGTATCCAGAGCCTTTGCAAAGCTGGTGCGGCCAAAGTCGGGGTCGTTCTTGGCGGCAACGTAGCCGTTCCAAGTCTTCATGGTCTCGGCAAAAGCAGCCTCGTCCACGCCCATAGCCTTTGCCAGTTCCTCGTAGGTCTGGCCGGTCACGGTGTAGCCCTTCTTGATGTAGCCCTGAATGACGCTGGAGGCATCGACCATAGCCTGATCCACCACCAGCCAGCTGTAGCTGCCGGTCTGAGCGATCTCGGCAGCAGAAACCACGTCACGGGTGCCCACTTCATCGATGAAGCGCTTGCCCTCGGCGTTGATCAGCACAGCGCCGTCGCCGCGCAGACCCTCGGTGATCAGAGCAGCGGTGTTAGCCTCCACGGTGGGGTGGATCTGGATCTGATCCATGTCCACAGTGTCAGCGCCCACAGCGGTAGCCATCTCAATGCCCTGACCCTGTGCGCCTGCGGCATTGGTGGTCATAAAGCCCTTCAGCTCGGGCTTGTACTCGGTGACCATGTCCAGATTTGCGCCGAAGCCGCCGGTGGTCAGCACCACAGCCTTGGCATTCACGGTGATGGTCTCGCCGGTGGAACCGGTAGCCTTCACGCCCACAACAGCGCCGTTTGCATCGGTCAGCAGCTCGGTAGCAGTGGTGTTCAGCAGGGTCTGCACGCCGGCCTTGTCGCAGTTCTCCTGCAGCAGGGGGATCATGTAGGAGCCCACAGAAAGGGTCTTGCCCTCAGCATCCACGGGGCGATGGATACGCTTGACGGATGCGCCGCCGAAGCTGGAAACGCTGTGCAGGGTGATGCCGTGCTCGTCCAGCCAGTCGATGGCGTCAGCGCTGTTAGAGCACAGAGTCTCCACCAGAGCGGGGTCGTTGATGCCCTTGCCGCCGATCATGGTGTCCAGCTCCATCAGCTCCACAGAGTCGAAGTAGCCCTTGGGGTCTGCCTGATAAGCTGCCCACTGCTCAGAGACGGTCTTAGCCAGAGCGGTAATGGTAGCGTTGTCAGCGTACTTTTCAGCAGCGGTCTTCAGGGTCTTTTCCACGCCTGCGGACTCGCCGAACTCGTTCTCGTCCTGATACACGGTGTCACCAGCGTTCATGCCGCCGGTAGCGCGCACAGAGTTGCCGCCCACCATGGGCTGGCTCTCCAGAATGACCACGCTCTTGCCCTCGGCAGCAGCCGTGATGGCAGCAGTCATACCTGCACCGCCTGCACCCACGATGGCAATGTCTGCGTCAATGGTGGAGTCCTCGGCCTTGTTCTCCTCAGCCTTGACCTCGGTCTTGTAGTCGTCAGCGTTCAGGCCGGCTGCGACCAGAGCGGCAGCAGCAGCCTCCTTGATGGCGTCGGAGGTGATGGTTGCGGTGGCCACGCCGTCCACGGCAATGCTGCCGCTCTCGGCAATGGCGCCGGGCAGCTGCTCCAGAGCCATGGTGCCGATGCCGGGGGTCTCATCCTTGCCCTCGGCGGTGCAGCCGGTGATCTTGCCGTCGGTCAAAGTCAGCGTGACGGTAACATCGCCGCCCATACCCTTGGCTGTACCGGTGAACTCGCCGGACACGCCTGCGGTGGAGGAGGCAGACTTGCTGCCGCAGCCGTAGCCCAGCAGGCTGACGCTTACAACAGCCGCCATGGCCAGCGCAGCCACGCTCTTGCGGATCTGATTCTTTTTCATTGTTTCATCCTTCTTGTTTTGGGTTGCTTGTGTTCGGATATCTATCAGCAAAAAAGGGGAAGCTGCTCATTCGGAAAGCAGCTCCCCCTCGCTGAAACTTAGGAAAGACTTAGGCGTTGGCCTGAGCTGCAGCAACAGCGCAGGCAACGGTAGCGCCGACCATGGGGTTGTTGCCCATGCCGATCAGACCCATCATCTCAACGTGTGCGGGCACAGAAGAGGAGCCTGCGAACTGAGCATCGCCGTGCACGCGGCCCAGAGAGTCGGTCAGGCCGTAGCTTGCGGGGCCTGCAGCCACGTTATCGGGGTGCAGGGTACGGCCCGTGCCGCCGCCGGAAGCAACGGAGAAGTACTTCTTGCCGTTTTCCAGGGCCCACTTCTTGTAGGTGCCTGCAACCAGGTGCTGGAAACGGGTCGGGTTGGTGGAGTTACCGGTGATGGAAACTTCAACACCCTCAGCCTTCATGATAGCAACGCCTTCCAGAACGTCGTTAGCGCCGTAGCACTTAACAGCAGCGCGCTCGCCGTCAGAGTACGGGATGGTCTCAACAACCTTCAGTTCGCCGGTCTTGAAGTTGTAATCGGTCTTGACATAGGTGAAACCGTTGATACGGCTGATGATCTGGGCAGCATCCTTGCCCAGGCCGTTCAGGATAACACGCAGGGGTTCCTTGCGGACCTTGTTGGCGGTACGGGCAATGCCGATTGCGCCTTCAGCAGCAGCAAAGGATTCGTGGCCAGCCAGGAAAGCGAAGCAATGGGTGTCCTCATGCAGCAGCATGGCACCCAGGTTGCCGTGGCCCAGACCGACCTTGCGCTGCTCAGCGACAGAGCCGGGGATGGTGAAGGCCTCGAGGCCCTCGCCGATGGCAGCTGCACAGTCGGCAGCGCTCTTCAGGCCGCGCTTAACGGCAATGGCGGTGCCCAGGGTGTATGCCCAGACAGCATTGTCGAAGCAGATGGGCTGGATGCCGCGGATGATCTTATCGCAGTCGATGCCCTTGGCCAGCAGCATCTCGTTGCAGGCGTCGAGGCTCTCAAGGCCGTTGGCCTTCAGGCAGGCCTCGATCTTGGGCATACGGCGATTCTGGGATTCAAAAGTTGCCATAATCTATGTTCCTCCCTCTCTTATTCTTCACGCGGGTCGATGTACTTGACAGCGCCCTGCTCGGCAGAGAAGCGGCCGTAGGTGCCGATGTTCTTCTCGTAGGCTTCCTTCGGGTCCTTGCCGTGACGGATGTCCTCCATCATCTTGCCCAGACGGACGAACTGATAGCCGATGACCTGGTTGTCCTTGTCCAGAGCGGTCTTGAGGATGTAGCCCTCGGTCAGCTCCAGATAGCGGACGCCCTTGGCCTTGGTGGAGAAAATGGTACCGGTCATGGAGCGCAGGCCCTTGCCCAGGTCATCCAGACCAGCGCCGACAGGCAGGCCGTTCTCAGAGAAAGCGGTCTGGCTGCGGCCGTAAACGATCTGCAGGAACAGCTCACGCATTGCAACGTTGATAGCGTCGCAGACGAGGTCGGTGTTCAGTGCTTCCAGGATGGTCTTGCCGGGCAGGATCTCGCCAGCCATAGCAGCAGAATGGGTCATGCCGGAGCAGCCGATGGTTTCAACCAAAGCTTCCTCAATGATGCCGTTCTTGATGTTCAGGCTCAGCTTGCAGGTACCCTGCTGGGGTGCGCACCAGCCCACACCGTGGGTATAGCCGCTGATGTCCTCAATTTTATAGGCCTTGACCCATTCGCCCTCTTCAGGGATGGGAGCGGGACCATGCTTCGGACCCTTCGTGATCGGGCACATATTGTTGACCTGTGCGGAGTATTCGATCATAATATTCTCTCCTTTGCATTATTGTCGGAAGCCGGTGCCATTTGCACCGCACAAACATCAGCAAGCCTGCGCGGGGGCTGTGCGTTCCGGCCGTCCATTGTCAAGCTTTTCACAGCTAATTTTATTATACGAGGGTAGTGGCCTTTTTTCAAGATGTTAGTCTTTTCTAACCGTCTGTTTTTGATAAATTTTTCTTGCCATTTTCTGCATATTCAGCAAAACGCCGCCCCGTTTTGCCTGCGGGGCGGCGTTTTCACCAGTCAAAAGAATTCTAAAATCTATTCCAATCGGCAGATTGGAAACGAAAGCGGGGTGCAGGAGCGCAGCACAGCCACAGTGCCCCCCTCCTTTGCTTTATCCCATCAGAAAGCCGAACAGCAGCGGCGCAATACCGCTTGCCGCTGCCATGCACAACACAGCAGCCAGCACGGTTTTGGCAAAATACCAGGCGTTTTTAGGCGGCAGCGGTTCCGGCTTTTGCTGCTTTTTGCCGCGGGGCGCGGGGGCGGCGGGCTGCGGCAGCTCCGGGGCAGTCAGGGCCGCCAGCGCACCGAACAGCAGCATAACCAGCGGAAACACCATGGATACCCGGATGGATACCACCGCCTGTGCCAGATAGCTGCACAGTGCCAGCATGACTGGGGCCACGCCGGGAGTATTCCAGCTCCGTTCCCCGCGCCGCAGGTGGGCCGCCACCAGCAGCAGCCAGGCGGCCAAGCCAAGAATGCCGGTCGTCAGCAGCTGTTCCAGATATTCGTTATGCGCGGCATAGAACGTCGCCATGCGGGCTGTCATGGCGTCGCCTGCCCAGGCGGCCACGGCGGTATGCATCATGCCGGGGCCAATGCCCACAATCTTGCGCAGCAGGCTGCCGTCCGCCCAGGTGCCAAACGCAGCGCGCCAGGCCACGCCGCGATAGGTACCCCAGTCATCGTTGAACACCAGCAGGTTATGCAGGCTTTCCGGCAGGGGCAGGTTTGGCATTGCATTGGCCAGCACAAAGGCCAACGCCCCCACCGCCAGCACAGCAATGGTGATGCCCCGCCCCGGCAGGTACAGTGGGGCCTGCGCTGCAATGCCTTTGCGGGCCAGCACAAACAGCACCAGCCACAGCAGCAGGCTTGCCGCCATGCAGGGCAGTGCCACCTGCCACGCGCCCAGTTTGGCCAGCAGGGCGGTGCCGCCCTGGGTGTAAACGCTGGCACGCATGTAATGCATCCAGGCAGCCCAGCCAAAGAACGCCGCACTGATGAGCGCCGCACGGCGCAGGTGGCGGGTGGTAAAGTTTTTATGGCAGACCAGCACCATCACCGCCGCGCCGATGCCCAGGGCAAGCGCCTCTGAATCCACAACGGCCAGCGCCAATGCGCCAAACGCTGCCGGAATGCCGGTCCAGACAGCGGTTCTGGTATCTTTGGCGTTCAGGAACTGGTAAAACACAATGGGCAGCGCTACCGAGAAAAAGCAGCCGTTAAAGTCCTTCTGCCCCAGGGTTGAGAAAAACTGTGCGCGCTCCACCACGGCGGTGTCTGCATACGCGCCGATAAGGTCAATGTTAAAGATGTTGAGCACATACAAAACTGCCACAATGCTTGTGGTAATGCCCAGCACCCAGAAAACAAAATCCAGGTTTTCAAGGTCCAGGTAGCTGCGCACAGCCCAGTACCCGGCGGTGGTAAACAGCACCAGCATCAGCCCGCCGTAATAGCCCCCCAGCCCCCAGGTGGACGCCGTGGGCGAAAGCGATGTAAAGGTGGAAATCAGGCTAGTGCCTGCAAAGGCCAGCACACCCCACCGGGTTACATCTCGTCCGGCGTTGGCGTTGCGCGGGCGGGGCGCACGGGCCCCAATGGCCGTACAGGCCACCAGCCAGAGCAGGAACAAGAGAAACAGGGTAAAACAGGCGATGAACTTGGTCACACCAAGGTTGGAAAATTTATCAATGTACAGCGGGTACACGCACAGCACCGCGCACAAAAAAGCGGTTGCCGAGGTGCCCGCCAAGCGGTTGATCGCTTGCTGTTGGTCAGAACGCATGGTTCAAATTACCTCCGGGTCTTTTTCCCGCAGGCTTTGCGGCGTGCGGGTAACTGTACTGTATTATTTTACCCGTTCCCCTGCTGCTTTTCAACCGTTGCTACAGGTTTTACAAATAGGAAACATATCCCGCCCGCCACGGCGCTGGCTACCGCCAGCATATGCCGGGCAGGCAGATCCAGCAGCTGGCTGCCCGCATAACTCAGCAGGCTGCCGGCGCTCATGCCAAGGGCGATCAAGCCATAGTTGACCCCCGCATGGGCAAGGCCGAACAGGTCCGTATTTAAGGCGGGCTGCACCGCTGCGCCGCCGGAGTAAAAGCAGGTCAGCACACAGTAAGCCGCCAGCACCCACCACCCCTGCGCAAAGGCAAACCCGATGCTGCCCGCTGCCAGGGCCGCATACACCCCGTACAAAACTGGTTTGCGGCCCCAGTGGTCACTGGCAGCGGGGCAAAGCAACCGCCCTGCTGCGCTGGCCGCACTGCCCACTGCCACGCACAAGGGCGCCCACTGCTCCGGCAGGCCGCGGTCCGCTGCAATGGTCAGGATCTCCGGGCTGAACAGCAGCATGGGCGGGGCTGCCAGCGCCACCCCCGCAACACACAGGCGGTACTGCGTGGTGCGCACCATCTGGTGGGGAGGCAGGTCCTTTGCCGCTTTTGCGTTTGGCTGGCCGGCGGGC
>OHXG01000472.1_pt1 | contig 16399 bp, 9 predicted proteins | sample 1579971 | NCBI WGS metagenome assembly OHXG01 (sample SAMEA3882517, study PRJEB24775) | human gut metagenome | biome: human-associated habitat; feature: intestine environment; material: feces | place: Netherlands | collected 2009/2010
GAGCTTGCCATCTTCGATGGTGAACTCCATGTCCTGCATATCCTTGTAGTAGTTTTCCAGGCGGGTTGCGATCTCAACGAACTGATCGTAAACCTCAGGCATTTCCTCGTGCAGCTTGCTGATCGGGGAAGGAGTACGGATGCCGGCAACGACATCTTCGCCCTGAGCATTGATCAGGTACTCGCCCATCAGCTTCTTTTCGCCGGTAGCGGGGTTACGGGTGAAAGCAACACCGGTGCCGGAACGCATGCCGGAGTTACCGAAAGCCATCTGCTGAACGTTGACAGCAGTGCCCCACTCGTAGGGGATTTCGTTCATCTTGCGGTAAACGTTGGCGCGCGGGTTATCCCAAGAACGGAAGACGGCCTTGACAGCGCCGATCAGCTGTTCTTTCGGATCCTGCGGGAACTCTTCGCCCTGCTTCTCCAGGTAGATGGCCTTGAACTCCTTGACGAGTTCCTTCAGGTCCTCAGCGTCCAGCTCGATATCCTGCTTAACGCCCTTGCGCTCCTTCATAGCGTCGATACGCTCTTCAAAGAAGCTCTTGCCCAGCTCCATGACGACATCAGAGTACATCTGGATGAAGCGGCGGTAGCAGTCATATGCAAAACGGGGGTTAGAAGTCTTCTTTGCCAGACCTTCAACAGCCTGGTCGTTCAGGCCCAGGTTCAGGATGGTATCCATCATGCCGGGCATGGACTGACGTGCACCGGAACGGACGGAGACCAGCAGGGGGTTGGTGTTGTCACCGAACTTCTTGCCGGTGATCTCTTCCAGACCCTTGAGGTGCTCAAAGATGTCAGCAGTGATTTCGTCATTGATCTGACGGCCGTCTGCGTAATACTGGGTGCAGGCGTCGGTAGTGATGGTGAAGCCCTGCGGCACCGGCATACCGGCTGCGGTCATCTCGGCCAGACCGGCACCCTTGCCGCCCAGCGTGTTCTTCATGGTGACCTTGTCACCGCCGAAAGCTTCATTGCCTTCGCTGAAGTAGTACAGATACTTTTTGCTCATGCGTTGTTTACCTCCCATTCGTGACCGGCGGCATGGCAGCCGCGGTCTCATCGTTTGCCTTGTCTTGAACGTACGATGAACATTGTTTTATGAATGCTAAACTATTATACCAGAAAATCCATTCCTTTCCACCATGCAAAATCCCGAATTTGTCTGTTATTTTTTATGCAAATCCCTTGAAATTTGCTAAGTTTTAAGGTAGTATAGAATGGGAGAAAGTTCGAGAGGTTTTTTGTTTGTACACGCGATTTCTCGTCCTGTTGGATACAACTTTCTATCCCTGTAACTTTTTCATTTTTATTTTGTCGGAACAAAGCTTTCCGCAGCGGAGATGCTGGGCGGACAGGCAACAATTTTCCGGTCGCCTTTTCTGTCTCTCTTCCGCCGCGCGCTTTGGTGGGAAGGGAGATTTTTTTCATGCAGAATTCCATTTCTGAACAGGCCCGCGCCGCAGCTTTGGCACAGCTGGATGCCGCCGAGGCTGCCCGCGAGGACATCCTTGTACAGCACATTGCAAACGGCGTCGTCATCGACAGCCGCACCGTGCAGATCGACCCGGAGGTGGTCATTGCTCCGGGTGCTGTGATCCTTGCGGGCACCATCCTGCGGGGCAAGACGGTCATCGGCGCGGGCTGTGTCATCGGCCCCAACACCCTCATCGAGGACAGCACCGTGGATGAAGGCACCACCGTGAACGCCAGCCAGATCTACGGCAGCCACATCGGCCCCCACAACAACATCGGCCCCTTCACCCATGTGCGGGTGAACACCGTCACCGACTACGGCGTGCATCTGGGCGCCTATGTGGAGACCAAGAACTCCAACTTTGCCCGCGGCAACACTGTGAGCCACCTGACCTACATCGGCGACAGCGATGTGGGCAAGTACTGCAACTTCGGCTGCGGCACCGTCACCTGCAACTACGACGGCAAGGATAAGTTCCGCACCCAGATCGGTGATTACTGCTTTATTGGCTGCAACACCAACCTTGTGGCTCCGGTCAAGGTGGGCGATGGTGCCTACACCGCCGCCGGCAGCACCATCACCAAGGATGTGCCCGCACAGGCATTGGGCATTGCCCGGGAGCGCCAGACCAATCTGGACGGCTGGGCAGAGCCCAAGATGGAAGCCTACATCGCCAAAAAGCAGAAGCTGGAAAACGAGCAGAGCAAGTAAACCTCTGCCGGAAGGGAGCTGCGTATGAAGTCTGAAAGCTTTCGCAAGCAGGCGCTGAGCCTTGTCCTTTTCTTCGCGGCTGTTGCCGCCGTGTTCGCCCTGACCCGCCTGCGCAGCGACCCCGCCAAAAAGCAGGCGGAGTTCGTGGTGCAGCAGCTGCTCTCCTGCTCCTCTGCCGTGGAGCAGGCCGTGGACGCCGCTGCGCCCGCTGGCAGTGAACCGGGGCTTGCTGCTGTGGACACCGATGGCCTGTACGCCTTTCTTCAGGCACAGCTGGGCGATGCCATGACTGCCGATTGCCTGAACAAAATCATGGCGAACCGCCTGCCCACCCGCATCACCGCGCTGGCAGGGCAGTCCGGCGATCAGCTGGTGCCCGCTGACCTCACCCTGAAAAAGCGCGCCGGGGCAGAAAACTGCTACGACTTTTCCGCCGCCCTGCTGACCGCTACGGACAGCACCGCCGCCGCGCAGGTGTCCGGCACCATCACCATGGTGAAGGAGGACGGCCGCTGGAAGGCCTCTGCCATCACACTGAACCTGTAACAAGCCCTTTTGCCCCTGTGCCCTGCGGCATGGGGGCATTTTTTGCTTATAATGTATATCTTTTTGTGCGCGCGTATGTTATACTTAGATGTTGTATCACACTATTATCAGGAAAAGGTATTATCATATCATGAATGAAAACGATATCTGGCTCATTGCAGGGCTGGGCAACCCCGAAGCAAAGTACGATGGCACCCGCCACAACGCCGGTTTTGCCGCGCTGGACGCGCTGGCCGACAAGTGGAACATCTCTGTGGGCAAAACCAAGTTCCAAGGCCTGTGGGGACAGGGCGAGGTGGACGGCCACAAGGTGGTGCTGCTGAAGCCTCTGACCTACATGAACCTTTCCGGCGATTCCATCGCCCCCATGGCGGGCTTTTTCAAGATCCCTGCCGACCATGTGCTGGTGCTGTGCGATGACATCACCCAAGCCCCCGGCAAGCTGCGCATCCGCCCCTCCGGCTCTGCGGGCGGACACAACGGCCTGAAGAGCATCATTGCCCGGCTGGGCGGGGAGAATTTCCCCCGCATCCGCATCGGCATCGGCGCAAAGCCCCACCCGGACTACGACCTTGCCGCATGGGTGCTGGGCAAGTTCCCGCCGGAGGACGCCAAGGCCATCGCCGACCGCTACGCCGACCTTGAAGCCGCCGCAAAGCTTATCATGGACGGTAAGCTCAGTCTGGCGCAGAGCAAGTATAACGGGTAAACGCCCCCACTCGTGAAAATGCGTTTGGAGCGCTCCGCAGAGCGCGACAAATGCGAAATTATAAATAATTCTTCCGCTGAAAATATCCAGAGCGCAAGCGGAGGATATTCAAAATCGTTATTCTCCCGCATCCTGACAGGAAAGGAGGTTTTTCCATGTACGAAGCCTTGCTCAAGGCCACCCCGGAATATCAGAAGGTCGCCGCAAGTTTTGGCTCGGCAGGGCCGGCGGCGCTGTTCGGTCTGCCGCCCGCAGGCCGGGCGCTGCTGTATGCCGCACTGCAAAAAGACCTTGGCCGGGTGCTCTGCATCGTGACCCCCGGCGAGGCCGAGGCCACCCACTTTGCGGACGACCTCAAGGCGCTGGGGCTTACTGCTGCAGTGTTCCCGCCCCGCGACTTTATGCTGCGCCCGGTGGAGGGTGCAGGCCGCGAGTACGAGTACCGCCGCCTTTCGGTGCTGGGCGCACTGGCGGGCGGGCGGCTGCAGGCCGTCTGCGTGCCCGCCGAAGCGCTTTTGCAGTACACCGTGCCCCGGGCTGAGTTCATCCAGAATACCCTCACCTTAAAGCCCGGCATGGTGTATAACCGCGAAGCGCTGGTGGCGCGGTTGTTTGCCGCCGGGTATGTGCGCCGCAGTCAGGTGGACGGCCCGGGGCAGTTCAGTGTGCGCGGCGATATCGTGGATATCTACGCGCCGGATATGCGTCAGCCCGCCCGCGTGGAGTACTGGGACGACGAGATTGACTCCATGTCCTCCTTTGACCTGCTGACCCAGCGGCGGGACGGCGCACTGGAAAAGATCTACCTTTCCCCTGCCCGCGAGGTGCTGTTCGGCAGCACCGCCGAGACTGCCGAGGCGCTGCGCGATGCCATCAAAAAGGCGCGCGGCAAGCACCGCACCGCGCTGGAAAAGGCCACCGAAGCCGATCTTTCCCAGCTGGATTCCGGCCTGATGCCGGAGGCCATGGATAAATATTACGGCATCCGCTACCCCGCCCCCGCCACGCTGCTGGACCATCTGGACGCGCCGCTGTTCATTCTGGATGAAGTTGGCGGCATCCGGGATGCCCAAAAGGCTACCGAGTTCCGCCGCAGCGAGGAGCTGACCGGACTGCTGGAGGAGGGCGTGCTCTGCCCCGGGCTGGATGTGCTGTACCAGACCATGGACGATCTTGTCATTGCCGCCCAGAACCACAGCACCCTGCTGTGCGAGAACTTTCTGCGCGGGATGAACGAGTTCAAGCTGAAAGACCTCATCAACGCCGAGGCCTTTGCCGCCCCCAACTGGAACGGCGACCTTGCCTCCCTGCGGGAGGACTTAGACCCGCTCATCGCCCAAGGCTACGCCGTCACCCTGTTTGCCGGTACGCCCAAGGGCGCAGCCGCCCTGACCCGTGACCTTGCCGACAAGGGCTATGCCGTGAGCATGAGCCGGGATGTGCGCCCCGCCAAGGGCATTTTGCAGGTGCTGCCCGGGCATCTGACCGCCGGGTGCACCTTTCCCTTTGCCCACACGGCGGTGCTTTCCAGCCGCCGTCACGGGTTGGACGAGGAAGCCGCTGCCGAAGCCAAAAAGCGCAAGAAGAACAAAAACGCCCTGTCCAGCCTTTCAGACATCAAGCCCGGGGACTATGTGGTGCACCAGAGCCACGGCATCGGGATGTACGCCGGCATCCAGCGGCTGGAGGTGCAGGGCGCTACCAAGGACTACCTCAAGGTGCAATATTCCGGCTCGGACGTGCTGTATGTGCCGGTGACCCAGCTGGATCTGCTCAGCCGCTACACCGCCCCCGGCGATGAGGAAAAGGTAAAGCTGGCAAAGCTGGGCGGCACCGAGTGGCAGCGCACCCGCGCCAAGGTGAAAAAGGCCACCGAGGAGATGGCGCAGGAGCTGATCGAGCTTTATGCCCGCCGCCGTCAGGCCACGGGCTATGCCTTCCCGCCGGACGGCGACTGGCAGCGGGACTTTGAGACCCGCTTTGACTACGACGAGACCGACGACCAGCTGCACGCCACCGCCGAGATCAAGCAGGACATGGAAAAGGGTTACCCCATGGATCGTCTGCTCTGCGGCGATGTGGGCGTGGGCAAGACCGAGGTGGCGCTGCGTGCCGCCTTCAAGTGCATCATGGGCGGCAAGCAATGCGCCCTGCTGGCACCCACCACCCTGCTGGCGTGGCAGCACTACAACACCCTGCTCTCCCGCATGGAGGCCTTCCCGGTGAAGATCGGGATGCTGTCCCGCTTCCGCACCGCAAAGCAGCAAAAGGAGACGTTGCGCGGCTTACAGGCCGGCAGCGTGGATATCGTGGTGGGCACCCACCGGCTGCTTTCTAAAGACGTGAAGTTCCACGACCTCGGCCTTGTCATCATCGACGAGGAACAGCGCTTTGGCGTAAAACACAAGGAAAAGCTGAAGGAAAACTTCATCGGGGTGGATATGCTCACCCTGTCGGCTACCCCCATCCCCCGCACGTTGAACATGGCAATGAGCGGTATCCGGGATCTTTCCACCATTGAGCAGCCGCCCATCGAGCGGCAGCCGGTGGAGACCTTTGTGCTGGAATACAACGATGTTATTCTGGCCGAAGCCATGAAGAAGGAACTTGCCCGGGGCGGGCAGGTGTACTACCTGCACAACCGGGTGGACAACATCGAATCCTGCGCCGCCCATGTCAGCCAGATGGTGCCGGGTGCGCGGGTGGGCATCGCCCACGGCAAGATGACCGAAGAAGAGCTGAACCCCGTATGGCAACACCTGCTGAACGGCGAGATCGACATTCTGGTCTGCACCACCCTCATTGAGACCGGCATTGATGTGCGCAACTGCAACACCCTCATCATTGAGGACGCCGACCGCATGGGTCTGGCGCAGCTGTACCAGATCCGTGGGCGGGTAGGACGCTCCGGCCGCAAGGCCTACGCCTACTTCACCTTCCGCCGGGACAAGACCCTGACCGATATCGCCCAGAAGCGGCTTTCTGCCATCCGGGAGTTCACTGCTTTTGGCTCCGGCTTCCGCATCGCCATGCGGGATCTGCAGATCCGCGGCGCGGGCAGTCTGCTGGGGCACAGCCAGCACGGCCACATGGAAGCCGTGGGCTACGACCTCTACGTTAAAATGCTGGGACAGGCCATTGCCCGGGCGCGGGGCGAGCCCGTCCAGCGGGACAAGAGCGATTGTCTTGTGGACCTGCGGGTGGACGCCTTTATCCCGGAAAAGTATATCCCGGACGGCGCGGGCCGCATCGAGGCCTACAAGCGCATTGCCGCCATCCAGACCCCGGAGGACGCCGCCGATGTGCTGGACGAGCTCATCGACCGCTACGGCGACCCGCCGCCCTCGGTGAGCGATCTGGTCAACGTTTCCCTTGTCCGCGTGCAGGCCGCTGCCGTAGGCGTGTACGAGGTGACCCAGAAGAAGGATACGCTCGTGCTGAATCTGGAAACGCTGGACCTTGCCATGATACGCGGCCTGCTGCAAGCTTTCAATGGCCGTGTCACCGCTGGGGCGGGCACAAAGCCCTATCTCTCGGTGGTATTGCAGCCGGACGAAAAGCCGCTGGAACTGCTGCAAAACATCCTGAAAGCTATGGCAGATATCCTGACCGGCACAGAACGCGAAAAAGCTCCCCCGACAGGGGAAGCTGGCACGCGCAAACGTGACTGAGAGGGTTTTATAAAAACAAATAAGGAGCAAAACGCATGAAAAAGAAACTGCTTGCGCTGGTATGCGCACTTGCACTGACCGTCAGCCTTGTGGGCTGCGCACTCTCCACCCCGGACACCGTGGGCAAGATCGGCGATTTTGAGGTGACCAGCGGCCTGTACCTGCTGGCGCAGTACGATGCCTACCAGCAGGCTGCACAGCTGGCGGACTCTGAGCAGGACACCAGCAAGGTGAATTCCTTCCTCAAGGCCACCATCACCACCGATGCCGACACCGGCGAGACCGCTGTGGTAAAGGACTATGTGGCGCAAAAGACCCTTGAGACCTTGCAGACCCTTGCCGCTGTGGATGCCCGCTTTGCCGAACTGGGCGGCGAGCTGACCGAGGAGCAGAAGTCTGCCGCCGACAGCTACGCCCAGCAGCTGATGGATAACTACGGCGATGCCTACACTGCCAACGGCATCGGGCTGGAGACTTTGAAGCTGTTCCAGCAGCTGCAGTACAAGCAGGTCCTGCTGCTGGATCTGGTCTACGGCAAAGACGGCGAGACCCCTGTGGAGGACGGCGAGCTGACCGAGCATCTGGACAGCACCATGTACGAGATCGGCTTTATCACCGTGCCCCTGTACAACACCAGCACCTTCGCCTTTGCCAGCGATGACCAGAAGGCCGAGATGCTCTCCCTTGCCCAGAAGGCTGCGGACAGCTACAACGCCGCCGCCCCGGAGGACACCTCCAGCCAGCTGACCGCCTTTAACAGCATCGCAAGCAGCGCACTGACCGATATTTGCGCCGTGCTGGATGCAGAGGTTCCCTCCACCAGCACCCTGCAGACCGACCTGCTGGGCGAGAGCGACCTGACCGACGCCTTTACGCAGGAGGGTGCCGCCGACACCCTGCGCGGCCTTGCCTACGGACAGGCAGCCGCCATCCAGTACACCGGCTACGCCATGATGCTGGCCGTCCGTCTGGACCCGCTGGGCGTTTCCACGCTGGATGCTCTGCGCAGCCAGATTTTGAGCGACATGAAGGGCGAGGAGCTGAACGATGCCCTTGCCGCCTACGGTGCCCAGCTGGACAGCACCCTGAGCAGCTCTGCCATGAGCAAGCTGCCCGCCGCCAAGATCGTGAACGCCAACAGCGCAAACAGCTAATAACTGCATAAAAATTGCAAAAACGGGTTCGAGATTTTTCCTGACCCCGTTTTTTATAGCGCTATAAAACAGACCCGGCAGGCCTTTTGGGCTTGCCGGGTCTGTTTTTGATTGGAGCAGTGGGGCAGGGACACAGCACTGTCAGGCCTTACTTCTCGTTCTCATAGCTGAAGACAGCGTAGGGGTAGAAGATGTTGGCGTCCAGATAGCCTGCCCAGCGGCCGGGCTTACGGGTGTAGTAGCCGATGGGGATATCGCCCCGGATGACGCCCTTGACCAGGATCAGCATGTGGCGGAGGTACTCCACGCTGAAGGGGTTCAGGTTCTCCCAGTGGCCCGTCAGCAGCTCATAGTCCACATCCTCGTTCCGCAGCAGCACCTCTGCCATGAAGTGCTCCAGACCCGGCAGATAGGTGTCGGTGGCAGCCTCCATCATGAACAGATCGCCGGAGCCAACAGCGTCACCGGTAAAGATGTAGTCCTTGTAGAAGAACACCACAGAGCCCTTGGTGTGGCCCGGCACATCCACCACTTCCAGCTCCTCAGAGCCGATGCGGACCGTGTCGCCGTCCACGATGTTCACCAGCTTCAGGTCCTCGGCGGTGAGGCCGAAGAACTTCTGCATGCTGGAGAGCAGGCCCTCCTGGTCATCGGGGTGGATGTAGGTGCGGCGGACCTTGCCGGACTTCAGCAGGGAGGGAATGCCCAGAATGTGGTCGCCGTGCTTGTGGGTCAGCAGGATATCCAGCTCTGCGTCAGGGTTGGTCAGCACGTTCTCCCGCAGGTAGGCGTAGAGGTCTGCTGCGCCGGAGCCGCCCATGGCGGTGTCAATGATCAGGGCTTCCTTGCCCAGATCCATTACCCACAGGGTGTCCATGCCAAAGTCCATGACACGGGTGATGTTGTACTTCACCGGGTAGTGGCTGAACATCATGTTGGGGTTCAGCTTGCCGTGCTGGGTCCGGGTCAGGGACTGGGTAAACATCCAGTTATAGGGAGTGCCGATGCTGTACACACGCTCCCATACCTTGTGGGGCTCCGGCATGGAACCGGCGGTAAAGCCCTCGTACTTCACGCAGGAGCAGCCGGCATCCTTCAGGGCCTGCACAGCCTTGGCAGTCTCGGCCTCCGGCATCTCCGGGTCATCCTTGCAGTGGTAGGCCCACACAGGGGTGTTCTTGATGGCCTCAAAGGCACCGGGGACGGTGTACCACTGGGCAGGCACCATGCCGCACATGGGGATGGCTGCGGCAAAGTAGTAGGGGTAGCTCAGGATCATGTTCCAGACACCGGTACCGCCCATGGACATACCCTCGATGTAAATGCGGTCCGGGTCAATGCGGTGGGCAGCCACATAGCTGTCGATGGCAGACTTCAGGGCCGTAACGGTGTCCGGGTCGGTCCAGTTCTTGCCGGGGCACTGGGGTGCAAACAGGTAGGTGGGGTTCTTCCGGATCATTTCGTCAGAAATGTAGAAGGTAGCACCGTCGTTGGCGGTAAGCTGGGTGCCGTTGGGACCTACGCCGTCCTCGCCGTGGAGGAAAACGATCAGGGGCAGGCGCCCCTTTAGGGTCGGGGCGTAACGGCGGGGATTGTAGGCGTAGTACTCCACCCCGGCAGCACTCCCCGCCTTAAAACGCTTGGCCAGCTCTGCCCGGTCGGGGCTGTCCACCTTGACCAGACAATTCTGGTCGGCGTCCGCTGCAAAGGCAATGCCGCTGGTACCCAGCACACTGGCAACAGCCGCAAAGGCAGCAGTGTTACGCATAAAATCACGTCTGCTCAGTTCCATAGTTTCTTCTCCTTTTGGGGCCAAAAAATAAATACGGATTGTGAATACTGTACGAAACTTCCTCACCATATAAGATGAGAGCTGTCACTAATATATTAATATATCAAAAAAGTGCTGTCAAGAATGTGCCAAAATCTTTGGAGAAGGCTCTAAGCCAGGCTGTCGGGGTTTGTCAAAAATGACGAAAATCATCCTACCAAAAACCACCGTCCATCCCGGACGGCGGTGCAAAGTACCAGTGGTAATGCGACCACAGCCCGGGGCGTTTGTATACCGGGGTGAGCACGATTTCAAATGGCCTCCGCGTGCGCTCTAGCCATCTTCAGCGGAAAATATATTTTTATATTTGCAATTCTGGAAAATCTGCGGATTTTCCAGAATTGCCTTCTCACGGGAGGGATTGCAACGGCAAACGGCATTTCCTGCAACAGCTCCTTTTGTGAAAATGAGTTTGGAGCGCTCCGCAGAACGCGCCAAAGGCGCTTTATTTTACCACCCTTGCAAACTCTGCTGCAAGGGCGGCGTTCACCGAACGGACGGCGTTGGCGTCCGGCTTGATGGCGGTGCGGTCGTAGGTGAACAGACCGTTCACCTCGTCCTCCACGTCGGTCAGCTGGGTGTATACCAGCGCCGAAAGCCCCTTTTGCAGCTGCGGCAGCACCGTGCCCAACTGCAATTTTTTGTAGCGGGCGGTCAGTTCCTCCCTGCTTTTGGCCGTGCCGTAGCCGTAGGTCTTGCGGGGCGGCTCGTGCCCGGGCATGGGCCATGCAATGCCGCCGTACTCGCTCAGGGCTACGGTGCGGGTCTGCGGACGCACCCGCAGGGGGTAAAAGTAGTTGTGCAGGGAGTATACATCCCCGCCGCCCTGATCGTACCAGCCGCTGGCTTCGTCCACAAGACGGGTGTCGTCCAGTGCGCGGATAGCTTGCACTGCCCCGGCGGCATCGTACTGTCCCCAGCCCTCATTGAAGGGCACCCAGCAGCCCACGCAGGGGTGACAGCGCAGCGCCTGCACCGTATCTTCCAGCTCCCGGCGGTATTCTTCCCGGCTGCTTTCGCTGCCCCGGCTCAGCAGCCCCCACAGCGCCGCCTTGTCCGGCAGGCGGCGCATAAGCGGCTGCAAAACATTGGTCAGGTAGGTGACGAACCACAGGTTATACTTGCTGCCGCCGTTGACCATATCCTGCCAGACTACAAGACCCAGCCTGTCGCAGTGGTAGTACCAGCGCTGCGGCTCGATCTTTGCGTGCTTGCGCAGCAGGTTGTAGCCCAGCGCCTTTACCTCGCTCAGCTCCCGTTCCACCGCCGCATCCGAGGGCGGGGTGTACAGTCCCTCCGGCCAGTAGCCCTGATCCAGCAGGCCGTTGAGCAGAATGGGCTTATCGTTCAGGCAAAAGCGCAGCACGCCCCTTGCGTCCGGTGCGCAGCTCCACTTGCGCAGGGCAAAGTAGCTGTGCACGGTGTCGAACTGCTCTTCCTCTCCCTGCGTGGTGCCCACGGTCAGGTCGTACAAAAAGGGCGTGTCCGGGCTCCATGGGAAGAAATACTCGTCCGCAATATGTAGCGTCACCTCACCGTCCTGGTCGGCCTCATCACCGCCCCAGTCCTCGGCAATGGTCACGCCCCCGGCGCGCACCACCACCCACAGGTTCGCCGCGCCGCCGGGTGCAGAGGTATGGGCTTTCACGGTCACGGTGCGGGCATCGTAGTCCGGCGTAACGGTGAGAGACTGGATGTAATTTTCCGGCACGCGCTCCAGCCAGACGGTCTGCCAGATGCCGCTCTGCGCGGGATAGAACATCCCGCCGGGCTGCAAGGTCTGCTTGCCCCGCGCCTGTGTGCCGTGGCCGGTGGGGTCCTGCACCGCCACCCACAGGCTGTTGCGGCCTGTGCCGTTGAGCTGCGCGGTGATATCCAGCGTAAAGGGCCAGTAGCCGCCCCGGTGACCGCCCACCAGATGGCCGTTCACCTGCACGGCACAGGCGTAGTCCACCGCACCGAAGTGCAGCAGCACCCGTCCGCCCGTCCCGGCGGGCGGCGCAAAATATCGGTGGTAGTGCAGCCACTGCCCGGGCTGCAATGTGCGCCCCACCCCGGAGGCGCGGCACTCCGGCGCGTAGGGCACTAAGATCTCACCGTCCCAGCCCGCCGGGCGCTGTGCCGAGGCGGTGATGGCGTACTGCCACGGGCCGTTCAGGTTCTCGTAGCTGTCCCGGCGCATGGCGGGGCGGGGATATTCCGTCAAAGGATGCATACACTCACCAGCCTTTTCTACTCGTTTGCTCCATTCTAGCACAGCCCGGGGCGTTTGTATACCGGGGAGCGGACGATTTTGAATGGTCGCCGCGTGCGCTTTGGCCATCTTCAGCGGAAAATTATTTTTATATTTGCAATTCTGGAAAATCTGCGGATTTTCCAGAATTGCTTCTTCATGGGAGTAAAAAAGAGCCGCCGCACGGCGGCATGGCTGTGCGGCGGCTTTGTGAGAAGGCGGAAAATTGTTTAGTTCTCGGCCAGATTACCGGTATAAAGCTGGTAATACTTGCCCTTTTTGGCGATCAGCTCGTCGTGGCTGCCGCGCTCGATGATGCGGCCCTGTTCCAGCACCACGATGCAGTCTGCATTGCGGACGGTGGACAGGCGGTGCGCGATAACAAAGCTGGTGCGGCCATACATCAGGCCGTCCATGCCCTGCTGCACCAGGCGCTCGGTGCGGGTATCAATGCTGGAGGTTGCTTCGTCCAGGATCAGTACCGGCGGGTCCGCAACAGCGGCACGGGCAATGGCAAGCAGCTGGCGCTGGCCCTGGCTCAGGTTGGTGCCGTCGCCGGTCAGCGTGGTGTTATAGCCATCCGGCAGGTGGCGGATGAACTCATCGGCGTTGGCCAGCTTGGCGGCGGCGCGGCATTCCTCGTCCGTTGCATCCAGGCGGCCATAGCGGATGTTATCCATAACCGTACCGGTAAACAGGTGGGTATCCTGCAGAACAATGCCTAAGGATGCGCGCAGGTCGTCTTTATGAATATGGGTCACATCAATGCCGTCATACTCAATGGTGCCCTTCTGGATATCATAGAAGCGGTTGATGAGGTTGGTGATGGTGGTTTTGCCTGCGCCGGTGGAACCGACGAAGGCGATCTTCTGGCCCGGACGGCCATACAGGTTGATATCATGCAGGACGATCTTGCCCGGATCATAGCCAAAGTCTACATCCTTAAAGACGATATCTCCCTTCAGTTCACGGTAGTCTGCGCTGCCATCGGCGTTCACGCGCTTCCAGGCCCACAGGTTGGTGCGCTCCTTGGTTTCGGTCACAGAATCATCCGGCAGGCGTTTGGCGTTGACCAGCATGACCTTGCCCTCGTCCACTTCCGGCTTTTCGTCCAGCAGGTCAAAGATACGCTGGCCGCCGGCCAGAGCCATGATGATGGCGTTGAACTGCATGGAGATCTGGCTGATGGGCATGTTCAGGGTGCGGTTGAAGGTCAAAAAGCTGGCCAGCTTGCCCAGGGTCAGGCCTGTCATGCCAGACAGAGCCAGCGCACCGCCGATCATGGCGCAGAACACATAGGAAAGGTTGCCCAGCTGGGTGTTAGCCGGACCGCCGAGGTTGGAGTAACGGTTGGCCTTATCCGCGCTTTCAAACAGCTGGTCATTGAGCTTATCAAACTGCTCAATGGCTTCTTCCTCGTGGCAGAACACCTTAACGACCTTCTGGCCGTTCATCATCTCTTCAATGTAGCCGTTCACCGCACCAATATCACGCTGCTGGGAAACAAAGTACTTGGAAGAGTTGGTGGTAAGATACTTGGTGACCAGCAGCATAATCCCGACCATGACCAGGGTGAGCACCGTCAGCGGCACGCTGAGTACAACCATGGAAACCAGCACGCTGACAACGGTAATAGCGCTGTTCAGCAGCTGCGGCATGCTCTGGCTGATCATCTGGCGCAGGGTATCAATATCGTTGGTATACAGCGACATGATATCGCCGTGGGCGTTGCGGTCAAAGTATTTGATGGGCAGCGTCTGCATATGGGTAAACATTTCATCGCGCAAGCACTTCAGGGTGCCCTGGGTAACGTAAGCCATCATACGGGCCTGGGCAAAGGCGGCAACAATGCCGATGCCGTAAAAGCCTGCCGTGCGGGCGATGGCATGGGCCAGGCCGGAAAAATCACTGCTCTGCTCTTTCAGCAGGGGCAGGATGTAGCCATCGATCAAGGTCTGCATGAACAAAGTGCCCTGCACGTTGGCAAACACGCTGACAAAAATGCAGATGACGACCGCAACGACCTGAATGCGGTAGCATTCCATCACATAGCGCAGGATGCGCATGAAGATCTTGCCGGGGTTCTGGACTTTGGGGCGCGGGCCGCGGGGGCCACCGCGGCCAACCTTAACCACTTTTGCTTTCTGCTCAGCCATTGTTATCGCCTCCCTTTTCGTCAAAGTCGCCGGAGCCTTTGGTCTGGCTGTTATAAACTTCCTGATAGATGGGGTTGGTGGCCAGCATTTCGGCCGGGGTACCGTAACCACTGATCCTGCCGTTATCCAGCACGATCACATGGTCGGCGTTTTCCACGCTGGAAATACGCTGGGCAATGATGAACACCGTGGTGCCGGGAATCTTTTCGGCAAAGCTCTTGCGGATCTTGGCGTCGGTGCCGGTATCCACAGCGGAGGTAGAGTCGTCCAGAATCAGGATGCGGGGCTTTTTCAGCAGAGCACGGGCAATGCAAAGGCGCTGCTTCTGGCCGCCGGAAACGTTAGTGCCGCCCTGGTCAATGTGGGTGTTGTATTTATCGGGGAAGCGCTCAATAAATTCATCGGCGCAGGCCTGCTTGCATGCCTCCTCGATCTCGGCATCGGTGGCATCCTTATTGCCCCAGCGCAGGTTTTCGGCAATGGTGCCGCTGAACAGTTCGTTTTTCTGCAGCACCATGGCAACGCTGTTGCGCAGGATCTCCAGGTCGTAATCGCGTACATCCACGCCGCCAATGTACACATGACCGGCGGTTGTATCATACAGGCGGGGCAGCAGCTGCACCAGGCTGGTTTTTGCGCTGCCGGTGCCGCCGATGATGCCGATGGTCTCGCCGGAACGGATGTTCAGGCTGATATCAGACAGCACATCGCGGCCATCGGCCTTATAGCGGAAGCAGACATGATCAAAGCGGACAGCGCCGTTCTTGACTTCCATAACCGGGTTTTCGCCGTTGGACAGGGTGCTTTCTTCTTCCAGCACTTCAGCCACACGCTTGGCGGAAGCGGCGGACATGGAGATCATGATGAACACCATGGACAGCATCATCAGGCTGGTCAGGATGTTGGTGCAGTAGGTCAGCATGCTCATCAGCTCGCCGGTGGTAAAGCTGGTAGCACCGGACAGCACGATCATGCGGGCACCCAGCCAGGAAATCAGCAGGATGCAGGTGTAAACGGTGGCCATCATCAGCGGAGAGTTGAAGGAAAGAACTTTTTCAGCACGCAGCAGCAGATCCTGCACATTGCCGGATGCCTTTTTGAACTTTTCACTCTCGTAATCTTCGCGCACATACGCTTTGACCACGCGGATGGCGGAAACATTTTCCTGCACGCTCTCGTTCAGGTCATCGTACTTTTTGAATGCGGCGGAGAAATAGTTGCTGGCGCGGGACATGATGAGCACCAGGCAGCCGCCCAGAATGATGACCGCCACCAGATAGATGGAAGCCAGCTTGGCGTTGATGGTGAACGCCATGATCATGGCAATGACCATGCTGGACGGCGCACGGATGGCCATACGCAAAATCATCTGGTAAGCGTTCTGGATGTTGGTCACGTCGGTGGTCATACGGGTGACCAGACCGGCGGTGGAATATTTATCGATATTGGCAAAGCTGAATGTTTGGATATTGCGGTACATGGAGCGGCGCAGATTGCGGGCGTAACCGGTGGAAGCACGCGCACCAAACACACCGCCCAGCACGCCGAACAGCAGGCCAAAGGCCGCTGCCACGATCATCCAGCCGCCAATGCGGTAAATGTGGGAAAGATTGCCGGCGGTAACGCCATCATCAATGATGGAGGACATCAGCTTGGGGATGATCATTTCCATCACCACTTCGCCGATCATGCACAAAGGGGTCAGGATGGAAACCAGCCGGAACCCCTCTGTTTCTTTGTAAAGTGACTTAAACATATGGTATCTCCTGTTTGGCTGCCCGGGGGCAGCGCCTGAACTTCTTAAGCCAAAGCATTGCGGAACACTTTGGGGTGTGTCTGAAAGCAAAGAAAATAACGGATATTTCGCAAACACAAGCAGGATTTAAGGCAAAGAGCCGCAGGAATCCTT
>OHXG01000492.1_pt1 | contig 16076 bp, 15 predicted proteins | sample 1579971 | NCBI WGS metagenome assembly OHXG01 (sample SAMEA3882517, study PRJEB24775) | human gut metagenome | biome: human-associated habitat; feature: intestine environment; material: feces | place: Netherlands | collected 2009/2010
TTTTGAACAGTGCATGACCTTGGTGTTTAAATGAATGTTTGAGTACTTTCCGTCTGCCTCAATAAAGCAGATTTCATTTGAGTTAATTTTTTTCAATTCCTTATTTTGAATAAGAGTTATCGGATAATTTGCATCTACAATTTTTACATAGTCGTCAATTGCCTTGAAAAATTTTGATTTGTCAATCGGTTTCAAAAGAAATCTGAATGTGTTTACTTCAAACGCATCAATCATAAAGTGGGGATAAGATGTCAGAAAAATTATGCAGGAAAGCACATTGCGTTTTCTGAGCTCCTTTGCAACAGTCAGTCCGTCTGTACTGCCAAGCTGAAAATCAAGCACGATTATATCGTAATTATTCTCGGAATTTAAAAGCTTTTCACCGCTTTCAAATTCATCAATATCAATAATTATACGATTTTCCTTTGCATATGTCAAAAGCAGCTTTTTTAGCTCTTCAATTATGTATTTATCGTCATCACACAAAGCCGCAAACATATTTTCACCCTCTTGCTCCCAAAACAGAGTATCTTGCTCCAAACTGTATTTATGTTGCCTTTTTTGTTTGCTATTGTAATCCCATACAATAGAATAAAGGGGGAGCAAAAAGTGTTTGGTACAATTTTCAAATGGCTTTTCGGTTGGCTCTGATGCCTGAAAAATAAAAGGCAATCGTTTGATTGCTTTTTATTTGCAAAGTAATTTCACTCCCGAAAACCGCACTTTTGCTCCTATTCATTATAATTCTTTTACACAATAAATTATAATGTTTCTGCACCTTATTGTCAATATATGGCATTGCCGTTGCTGAAATTTATTATATTATTTTCAGGATATTGTATGCAGTGTTCCTTTCGCTCCCAAAAACCGCTATACCTCATGTTTACAAAAGAAGAATCGAATAAATTAATAGCATAAGAACGACGAAACAAAACTCCACTAGCATTGATAACACAATTGTTCCAATACATATTATGCTCCGCATAAGCTTTTCCGGGGAATCTACAAGCAGATACAGCTGGCTTATTCTTTCCCCAGTAATTAGCTTCTTGCGGCAATATCCTGCCATTCTCATCTATATATTTCGAGGCAGTCATACACACAGATATATTGGAATATTTCTGAACCTGTTCCACACAAGTTTCCAAAAACATAGACTCGCACAAATCATCTGCTTCTGCTATCCAAATCCATTCGCCTTTTGCCAGCAGAATTCCTTTCATCCATTGTTTGAAGGGACTTCCTGTGTTTTGTTCATTTACAACCAAATGAGAAACATGAGGATTGTTCTTATATTTGTCAAGAATCTCTAAACTGTTGTCTGTAGAAGCATCATCCAAAAGTATAAGTTCAAAGTCTTGAAAAGTCTGATTCAAGATTGACGTCAAGCGTGCATCCAAATAACGTGCATAATTATAATTAGGAACGACAACACTAACCAATGGAACTTTTTCATTCATAAACACAAAAGATATCTGCCAACCAATAAATCTATATACTATTATTTATCAATAATATTTAAATACTTACTTCGTTTCAGCCCCAATGTATAGGGAAGAAAATGTATAAAACGATGCAAACGAGGTTTCCAATTATTTAAGACATTTTCTCCTTTCCAAGGTGTCAAATCTTGATACTCAAAATACAAATGTCTTAATGGATGCATACAATGATATTGCCAAGGCTTACGCGAAGAATAATGCAATATTGCAGGATGTAAAATAGTATCTATATACGGTGGACACCAATCTGCTGTTTTACCTTTTGGAACACGATAAGCACCTTCTTGCACATTCCACTTCATATCGACCAATACTCTATGCTCATGTAACAAGCCGTTTAATAAATCCTGATCGTTATATAACACACGCTCCGGATTATCTTTATAATAAGTCTTACATTGCTGCTCGATATTATGCTTCCGCCAATAATCCAAATTCAATAATAATACTCCTCCATTAAAATAATTATATGAAAGATCGTACCCCAAACGATTACAATGCACCGGATTAACGGTAAAATCGTCTGGAACACCAGCCAATGCTTTACCTTCCAGATTTGTATTCCAAAAATCATCTAACGGTTTCAAAACCAAAATATCACTATCCAGATAAAGAGCTTTCTTCACTGAATCAGGAAGTAAAGAAGCCAAAAGACAACGATAAAATACAACCATAGGCAACCTTTGTCCTTCCCAGCGTATAGCATATCCTTCCAATTTTTCCTGAGGAACTTCATAAAAAGCAATAGAAGCTCCATACGTTATCGCTAAGTCCGACAAAACCGTACGGTCTGCTTCCGACAGTCCATTGGCAACTACATGCACTGTAATATCCGAAGGTGTATCATTTTTTAAGATAGAAACCATTGTTACAGCACAAAAACGTACAAACTTATGATCAATGGTAAATACTATATGCTTCATATCTTCCAATTATTTATTCAAGTTCTTGAAAAAATCTGCCATTGTATGGTCTTCGTGTATATATCCGTCTGCCTGTAAGCGGCCGAAGACACGACTTCCTATCACACGGTCGTATTCCTCATTCAGTTTTCCTTCTTTATACAAGCCATAAAAATAGCGCCAGTGACGTCCACCATGTTTACTGGGATTCTGCTCCAACTGCTTTCCGCCATTAATCATTTTCTCCAGAAACTGCTGACGACCTCGGATATTATAATGATAAATACGGATATCACTTTTGCCGGAACGCTTGGGAAACATGGCTACCTTATGGTTTCCCATCGAAATCTGGATGTATCCACGGGTACGGTGCATTACCTTAGGTATCTGACGGGCAAACAATGAATAGAGCGATAAATCATATTTTGCAATATCTTCAACCGGGTCGACCGTGTAGCTCCATGCTTCAAAGTTTTTTCCTTCTTCGGGATATACACAGTACATGGCACATTTTATCACGTTTGCCGAAGTCTGCTGCAACGTATCTTTTAAAGAAGATGATGCAGGATACCAGAACTCATCGGCATCGGCATTAATCACCCAGTCGGCTTTATAAACAGTCTTGGCACGCCACACCATACGGTCTACCCATACTTTCTGACGATAATCGGTGGCTTTCTCTTCTATTATTTCTTTTATCCACCCCTTTTCCTGATACTTACGCAGTATTTCAGGAGTCTTGTCTGTGGAATTATTGTCTGTTACGATAAAAAAATCGACCCCTTTCTGCTTATGGAAAATCAGGTTTTGCTCCAGAATGTCTTCTTCATTCTTTACCAGTAGTGTCATGCATACTACCGGATTTTTTACTTTGCACAAGGAGAAAGGCATCTCTGCTATCGCACAGGCTACCTTTTTTAAAAGCAACAACAGGTTCATAAAGCTATCGTTTTTTAATTGATGGAGACTTTCGTCCAGCCTTCAGGATAAATATAGGGTGTTTCTGTATGACGGAACCAGCGCTCAGGCACAATTACTGTCTTGTCTTTGTGTGGATCGAGCCATGCACCCCACCAGCTAAATGTACTGTTACATATAATATGGCGACGACAATGACTCATCAGCATCATGTCCTGCCAGCTGTCATTACCTTTATTCCAGTCGATATATACGGCATTGTCGAGCGGAAGATTTTCTTTCACCCATGCCAGATCGTCCGAAAACACATAAAAAACCGGATTGTCCAGCTCCTTCTTGATTGCGGCAATCGCGTTCCGATAGTAAGGAAGCTGGCATACGCTTCCTGTATTTTCCCAATGCTTTGGTTCCAGATAATCTCCCCGCCGTATATGAAGCGATACAGCATTCAGGTCAGCGTCCATACGTGCCGCCATTTCCTTGGAACGCTCGCTGGCCTGAGTCATATCGAATGTAAAAGCTTTACGTACATCTGTTTCAATATCGGCAAAAAAACGTTCCGACTGATAAAATCCTTTGAAGTAAACCAATGGCCAGGCATAGCTTTTCCAGAACGATTTCAATTCCTTCTGCTTGCGCTCCAGTATGGTCTTGAAGAACAGAAACTCCAGTATCTTCTTACCTGTACGGTTCATACAGAACTCTACATGGGGCAAGGCAAATACTCGGTTCATTTCGTACCCGTGATGCACATGGTAATGCATCATATCCGATAAGTCTATCTTTGTATGAGGAAAGAGTTTCTTCATTTTCAGATAGAAAGCATATATAAACATCTGGTTGCCTAAGCCACCTGTCATTTTTATTAATCTCATATTTGGGCGTTGTTATACTTCAAAATCAGTTTCAAACATTCGTTGGCATCGAAGCCTCTTGCCTTGGCATATTCATCGGCAAGAATAGCAAACATTTCCGGCGTTCCCGGAAGACGTTCAAAGTTACGGCATCCTTCTTCCATATCGACCGTGCGGAAACGGATACGGTTCAGGTCTATTATTTCTACCTCTACACCTTTGTCTGTATGCCGGAACAGGATATTCCCTCGCGAATAGTCTTTATGTAGATATCCTTTCTCATGGAGTGCAGCCGTTGTACGGGCAATGGCACGCAAAATTTCTTCTTGACCGGGGAAATCACCTCGCATCAGATTGACATACGAATACGGGCATTCCGACTTCAGACTGACATAATAGCTGCGTGTGAAAAGCAGTCCGTTACGCTCGGTATAATAGGCTACTGGAGTAGGACTTCCGATTCCTTCCCGACGGAGCATTTCGGCATACTCGAACGAACGTTGTGCTTTCGACGAGCGGAACACTCCGTATGCGATACGGTTTATCAAGTTGGGAACACGGAAGGACTTGATTACGACTTTCGTTCCGTACCAGTTCATTTCACGCAGTTCGTTGCGTCCTTTATAAATCACCGTTCCACTATCGTATTTAAACAGAGCAGGCAGGGCTTTTACATAACTCGTCAATGTGCAAAAGCCCGCATCGACATAAACTTTACGCGGATGAAACAAACGGTAAATACGGTTTAACAAGACCGACCATGAACGACGGTAACGGAGCGGTCCTCCCAGTTCACGCTCGAAGAACTCCGGATGACGGGCATTCAGCGTTTTCACAACGTGACGCTTCAGCGATCTGTCTGTTACTCTTTTCGACACATTGCGTATGCGATAATGCAAACCTATTTCCGGTAAGCGAACAACTTTTCCCCCGTCTTTCAGAACGGCAATCCAGAATTCCCAGTCTTCACGCGCAATAATACTTTCACAATATCCTCCTGCACGCTCCCATTCTACCTTCCGATAAAGCGCACAAGTATCCATGATGTTTTTTCTCGCCAATAAATGCAAGGAAAAAGGAGGCAGTTTCCATTCGCCCGTCCGTTCTCCAAAAAAATCGGCACGAGGAGCGACCACCTTTACAGAGGGATCTTTCAAAATTTCTTTTACCGAATCGGCTATTAAACCGGGTTCGATAAGATTATCTGCATCAACAGGCAGAATAAATTCTCCTTTCGCCAGCCGGACAGCATGATTTCGGGCTGCACAGGCTCCCCCGTTAGGTTGTGTATAGGCACGTACACGTTTGTCTTTCTCGGCATAGCTGCATGCAATACGGTACGAGGCATCTTTCGAGCCATCGTCTACCACCACCACTTCAAAGTTCGGATAAACGGAAGCCAGTATAGAGTCGAGTGTTTCCGGTAAAAAAGACTCCATATTATATACGGGTACTACAACCGAAACCAAAGGGGATTTATCCATATGTACAATCATTAAATCTTATCGAGTCCTTTCGTATATTTCAACCAATAATATTTCAAGGGGTTCTTATATTTCAACTGTTTCCACGGACGACTTCCGTGCGGACGGTGCCAGACAGGAAGGGTGGTAAACAGGTAGTTCTGAAAACCTTGTTTCAGGGCTTCGTGTGAAATGGTTACATCAAACCAGTTTTTTGTCGGGTCGAGCTGACGGAAATCGAAAGCACGAAGAAACTCCGGGGTAAGCAGTGAGCAACAGAAACTGCAATGTTTCTTTTCCGGATATACCTTGCCTTCATTACCTTTGGCATGCAAATATGGATAGTTGATAACTCCATTCTCGTCTACAGTTACGGCTGCTGCAATGGCACATCCGCTACGTGCTGCTGCTCCGTCGTACAGATCCTGTAAGGTGTTCTTCTTTACTACAACATCCGACTCTACAATAAGCAGACCTGCATCGTCGGCAATAGCCTCTTGCTGAGAGCGTTGAAGTACCAGCAGATAGTTTGGAGAAGGATGAGTTGTAATGTCGGATAAATTGACCAGACGAAAATTCAATTCTTTGGAAGCTTCCTCCAGACGTTTGGTGTTCTCTTCTGTACTGAAGTCATTGTACACTGTATAAGTAAAAGGAACTTTAATGTCGGAAGCTAAAATGGCACGCACTGTTTCGAGAGTAAAATCTATCGAATCTTTTACTGGAGTTATGATATGCAAACATTTCATATGAACATCATTATTAAAGTACAAAGGTAGATAAATTACCAACACTAGGTAGACAAAATACCAACATTTTTCAAATCTACACAAAGATTTCATTTCATCCAATTATAAATGTAAAAAATACTACCTTTGCACGACTTTAGAAAAAGCAAGTATGAAAGTTATCGTTGACAATAAAATACCTTATATAAAGGAAGCTATCGAAGCGCTCGCCGATGAAGTGGTTTATTTGCCGGGAAAAGAAATTACTCCGGAAGTCGTAAAAGATGCTGATGCACTGATTACCCGTACACGTACTCGCTGCGACCGTACCTTGCTGGCAGGCAGTAAGGTAAAGTTTATTGGAACGGCCACCATCGGATTCGATCATATCGACACGGCTTATTGTCACGAAGCAGGTATTACATGGAGCAACTGTCCGGGATGTAACGCCGGTGCTGTTGAACAGTATCTGCATTCATCATTATTACTGTTAGAGCAGGAAAAGAGCATCACACTGAAAGATGCTTGTCTAGGCATTGTCGGAGTAGGACATGTAGGCAGCCGCATCCAGCAACTGGCAGAGCGTTTAGGAATGCACGTGCTCCTGAATGACCCTCCTCGGGCCGATCATGGAGAAAAAGGATTTGCCGATTTGCATACACTGGCATGCGAATGTGATATCATAACTTTTCATACGCCACTGGAAAGAAGTGGGAAATATCAGACTTATCACCTGGCAAATGAATCTTTTTTCAACCAGCTGGAAAAGAAACCGTACATAATTAATACGTCACGCGGAGAAGTTATAGAAACTGAGGCGATTCTGAATGCTTTATCTGCCGGGAAAATATCTGGAGCTATAATCGATGTGTGGGAAAATGAACCGAATATTAACCTTGAGCTGTTAAATAAAGTATTTATCGGCACTCCACACATAGCCGGATATTCTGCCGACGGAAAAGCAAATGCTACCCGAATGATACTGGAATCATTTTGTCGTTTCTTCGGAAAAGAAATGAAATTCTCTATTGTTCCTCCCGAACAACCGCATGTACCTTGCGACAGCGACGAAAACGTCCGCCAGTTACAGATGTACAATCCGCATCTGGACTGTGAAGTCTTGCGTACACACCCGGAAACATTCGAACAGTTGCGTAGCGAATACCATTTACGACGGGAATGAAAGCAAACGTTCTATCACTTGTGGATAGTATGTGTATTCCAGTGCATGCACGCGCTGAGCAAGGGTTTCGACGGTATCATCGGATAAAACGGGACATTTCGCCTGAAAAATAATATCTCCCTGATCGTAATGTTCATTAATATACTGAATAGTAATACCACTTTCATGTTCACCCGACGCCAGAACTGCTTCATGAACGTGCATACCATACATTCCTTTTCCTCCAAATTTAGGAAGTAACGAAGGGTGTATATTTACTATTTTATATGCATAATCATGCAATATATCTTCTGGAATACGCGATAAGAAACCTGCCAGTACGACAAAATCGACTTTGAAGCTTTTCAAAACCTCAAGTCCCTTACCCGCAGCAAAATCCTGTGGAATTATGATCTCGCATGGAACATTCAGGATATGAGCACGCTCAACAACACGGGCGGTAGGACGTGAGGCTATCACAACTGCTACTTCCACCGTAGCATGACCACTGAAATAACGGATAATACGTTCGGCATTTGTTCCTTCACCCGAAGCTAAAATGGCAATTTTTTTCATTGATTCACCTTTTTTGTGCACATAATATATAAAATTGTGCAAAGAAATTGCATTTATTTGGCTGAATATTTGTATAGAACGAGAAATATTTATTCCTTTGCACCGAAAAATAATTAAAATTATTCTATTTATAAACTTAAAACAAGAAAATTATGTCTGAAATCGCATCAAAAGTACAGAAAATTATCGTTGATAAATTGGGCGTAGAAGAATCAGAAGTTACTCCAGCAGCTAGCTTCACTAACGACCTGGGTGCTGACTCTTTGGATACAGTAGAATTGATCATGGAATTCGAAAAAGAATTCGGTATCTCTATTCCTGACGATCAGGCAGAAAAGATCCAGACTGTAGGCGACGCTATCTCTTACATCGAAGCTAACGCAAAATAATTTAATTCTACTTTTATGGAATTAAAGAGAGTAGTGGTAACAGGTCTTGGTGCGCTCACACCGATAGGTAATACTGTTCCTGATTTCTGGAACAACCTTATCAATGGAGTAAGCGGAGCAGGGCCTATTACTCATTTCGATGCATCTAAGTTCAAGACTCAGTTTGCTTGCGAAGTAAAGAACTTCAATGTGAACGATTTTATCGATCGCAAGGAAGCTCGTAAGATGGACTTGTATACACAATATGCCATCACTGCTGCAAAGGAAGCTGTAGCTGATTCCGGAATTGATGTCGAAAAAGAAGATTTGAATAAAATCGGAGTTATTTTCGGAGTAGGTATCGGAGGACTTCATACTTTCGAAGAAGAAGTTCTGAATTATGCACAGACTAAAGATACTATCGGTCCGCGCTTCAGTCCGTTCTTCATCCCGAAAATGATTGCAGACATAGCATCTGGTCATATTTCTATGATTTATGGCTTCCATGGACCTAACTTCACTACTACTTCTGCGTGTGCATCATCATCAAATGCTATCGGTGAAGCTTTCAACCTGATTCGTTTGGGTAAAGCTAACATGATCGTTGCAGGAGGTGCTGAAGCAACAATCTATCCGGCTGGAGTAGGAGGTTTTAACTCTATGAATGCATTGTCTACACGTAATGACGATCCGACTCATGCTTCACGTCCGTTCAGCGCAAGCCGCGACGGTTTCGTAATGGGAGAAGGAGCCGGATGTCTGATTCTGGAAGAACTGGAGCACGCTAAAGCACGTGGCGCGAAGATTTATGCCGAACTGGCCGGAACAGGTGCTTCTGCCGACGCTTATCATATAACAGCCTCTCATCCGGAAGGTCTGGGTGCGAAACTGGTTATGACAAACGCTCTGGAAGATGCAGGTATGCAACCGGAAGATATCGACTATATCAACGTACACGGTACTTCTACACCAGTAGGAGATATTTCAGAAGTAAAAGCTATTCAAGCTCTGTTCGGAGAGCATGCTTATAAGCTGAATATCAGTTCTACTAAATCAATGACAGGTCACTTACTGGGAGCTGCCGGAGCTGTAGAAGCTATTGCCAGCGTACTGTCTGTGAAAAATGACATTGTTCCTCCAACAATCAACCACGAAGAAGGTGATAACGACGAACAAATCGACTATAACCTGAACTTCACATTCAATAAGGCACAACATCGTACTGTTCGTGCTGCATTGAGCAATACATTCGGTTTTGGTGGACACAATGCATGTGTAATCGTAAAAAAATACACTGAATAAACTGTGTTTAGCAATATAACTGATAAGATAAGACTTCTTTTCCGCAAGGATAAGGAGCCTTATCTTTGTTTTTACAAAATGCTCGGATTTTATCCGAGAAATATAGAAATCTACCAACAGGCCTTGTTGCATAAATCGTCTTCAATAAAAGCCGGTAAAGGACGATTACTGAACAACGAACGACTTGAATTTCTGGGTGATGCCATTCTGGATGCCATAGTTGCCGATATCGTATATAAAAAATTCGAAGGTAAACGAGAAGGTTTCCTTACGAATACACGTTCCAAGATCGTACAACGCGAAACCTTGAACCGTGTAGCCGTAGAAATAGGACTGGATAAACTGATAAAATACACTACACGCCAGTCTTCACATAACAGTTATATGTGTGGAAACGCTTTCGAAGCACTTATCGGAGCTATTTATCTGGACCGGGGATATCGTGCATGCAAGAAGTTCATGGAAGAACGTATCATCAACCAATACCTGAACTTAGAAAAAATATCACGCAAGGAAGTCAACTTCAAGTCGAAACTGATAGAATGGAGTCAGAAAAACAAGTTCTGTGTAGAGTTTAACCTGATAGAACAATCACTCGACAGTGATCAGAATCCGATTTTTGAAACGCAAATTACCGTAGAAAATATTCCGGCAGGTACAGGCAAAGGATATTCTAAAAAAGAATCCCAGCAAGAAGCTGCACATGCAACGCTGACTAAAATAAAAGGCGACCCACAATTTATTGACGCCATTTTTGCAGCTAAAGCAGAAAGAGAAAAAGCAGCAGAAACTGCCGAATCGGAAAATACAACAGCTATACACGAAGAAGCTATAGCAGTCGAAGAAAGTATTAGCGTTCGGGAAGAGGAAATTCCAGAAGAGCACTTCGTAGATACTGAACGTATTATTGCAGAGGCTGAGGAAGTTGCTTTCCGTGAAGAAAACAAATAATGTCGAAGTTTCAATTATAAGAAAATGCCGTGTAATATCCAATATCATCCTTAGATCTTACACGGCATCTTATTTTACCCAAAACAGATTCCCATTCTTCGTCCTTGAATAACCAAATCATGTTCCTCTGTTACTAATTTCAATTTTCCAGCTACCTCACCTAAAGGTACAGAAGTTATTTCTGAACCTCTCAAAGAAACCATTCGACCAAATTGTCCACTTGCAATCAGCTCTGTAGCATGTCCTCCCATACGAGTAGCTAAATTACGGTCGAAAGCAGTAGGGCCTCCCCCACGCTGTATATATCCCAACACTGTTTCACGGGTTTCAAAGCCTGTTTCATATTCTATTTCCTCTGCAATATACTGTGCAGCTTTCTTGCCTCCCAGTGTAGGAATACCTTCTGCAACTACTACGATGGAATAAGGCTTACCCTTCTTCAGGCGGTTAATAATAGTATCACCGATACGATGTATATCGAAAGGAATCTCCGGCAACAGAATAATATCTCCTCCACCTGCCATACCTGAGTAAAGTGCTATCCATCCCGCTTTATGTCCCATGACTTCGATAACCATCACACGCTGATGTGCACTAGCAGTGGAGTGTAATCGGTCTATTGCTTCAGTAGCAATGCTTACAGCAGAATCAAAGCCAAAAGAGATATCGGTACCCCACACATCATTATCAATCGTTTTAGGTACAGTCACGACATTTACTCCAGTTGCAGCCAATTTGGCTGCAGTCTTTTGTGTACCGTTTCCACCAATACACACAACACAATCCAGCTTGCGCTCACGAATTGTTTTCAACATCATGGCTGGCTTATCTTCCGAAACAGGTACATTTGCTCTATTCTTAAAAGGCTTCTCACGCGATGTTCCCAATATGGTTCCGCCCATGCTCAGCAGTCCAGTCAGAGATTTCTCATCCAATGGAATAATATCGTTATCCAGCAAACCACGAAATCCACTGCGTATTCCGTAAACTTCCATCCCATAATGGCTGATTGCCGTTTTGCAAACTCCTCTGATAGTTGCATTTATACCAGGGCAGTCGCCTCCCGATGTTAAGATTCCTATTCTCATAACCTTTAAATTTTCACTACTTGTGGTAAAGTTATAAGAAAAAAGTGTAGATTTGTGATTTCTGAAAGGAAAAATCTCTATTTGAAAGAGAAATAGCCTAACTTTGCAGATAAAGATATAGATAAGAAAAAGAAAAATATAAATAAATGGTTTCAACAAAGTTAATCGGAAAGCTATTTGTTTCGCGACAAAAGGAAATAGACCGGTACGCGAAGGAGGCAGAAGCTATCCAGGAACATGTGTTCCGAAAACTTATACAAACCGCCGCCGCTACGGAATGGGGAAAGAAATATAATTATGCCAACATACGTACATACACTGATTTTCAGCGTGTACCTATACAACAATATGATGATGTAAAAGGTTATGTAGACCGTATGCGACATGGAGAGAAAAACATTTTATGGCCCGGACAGGTAGTATGGTATGCTAAATCATCGGGAACAACCAACGATAAAAGTAAATTCATCCCTGTCAGCAAAGACGGATTACGCCATATTCACTATAAGGGAGGAACAGACGCTGTAGCCCTTTATCTGCGATCAAACCCTCAAAGTAATTTCTTTTCGGGCAAAGGACTGATTTTAGGAGGAAGCCACAGCCCTAATTACAATCTGAAAGATAGTCTGGTAGGTGACTTGTCGGCTATTCTGATACAAAATATTAATCCATTAGTAAACTTCATCCGCGTACCGAGCAAAGAAATAGCATTGTTAAGCGAATTTGAAGAAAAAGTAGAACGGATAGCTGAAACAACTATTCACGAAAACGTAACCAATCTTTCAGGAGTTCCGTCGTGGATGCTTGCCATAATTAAACGTATCTTGGAAAAAACCGGTGCCAAGCACCTGAACGAAATCTGGCCTAACCTGGAAGTCTTTTTCCACGGAGGAGTATGTTTCACACCATATCGAGAACAATACAAACAGCTGATTACAAGCGATAAAATGCATTATATGGAAACATACAATGCAAGTGAAGGTTTCTTCGGATTACAAAGTGATCTGAACGACCCAGCCATGTTGCTGATGTTGGATTACGACGTCTTTTATGAATTCATTCCATTGGAGGAAATAGACAATCCGGCTCCAGCCATCATACCACTGGCAGATGTAGAAATCGGCAAGAATTATGCAATGGTAATCAGCACTTCCTGCGGACTATGGAGATACATTATTGGAGATACGGTCAAGTTTACGCAAAAATCACCGTATAAATTTGTAATTTCCGGCCGTACAAAGCATTTTATCAATGCCTTCGGCGAAGAGTTGATGGTAGACAATGCAGAAAAAGGCTTGGCACGTGCCTGCGCCGCAACAGGTGCTCAAATACTAGAATACTCAGCTGCACCGGTATTTATGGACGCCAATGCTAAATGCCGACATCAATGGCTGATAGAATTCAGTACTATGCCCGACTCTCTGGAAAACTTCAGACATACACTTGATAAAGCATTGCAGGATATCAATTCTGATTATGAAGCCAAGCGTCATAAAGATATTACGTTGCAGGAACTGGAAATTATCGTAGCACGCCCTAATCTGTTCCACGACTGGTTAAAGCAAAAAGGGAAACTGGGCGGACAACATAAAGTACCGCGTTTGAGCAACAACCGTGACTACATCGAAGAAATGCTAAAACTTAATATATGAAGCCCATACCTAAATACATAGCCATATTACTGGTAATCATCGGATTCTATGCATGTGCAAGTACCGGATCACCTGATGGAGGACCTTATGATGAAGATCCCCCTAAATTTATACGTGCTATACCTGAGCCAAATGCAACCAATAATACTCGTAAGAAGATTTCAATCGAATTTGATGAATTTATCAAACTTGAAAACGCTTCTGAGAAGGTAATCATTTCTCCACCGCAAAAAGAAAGCCCCGAAGTGAAAACTAGCGGAAAGCGTGTACTTGTAGAGTTTTTCGATACTTTACGAGAAAATACTACCTACACAATCGACTTCGGCGATGCTATTGTAGACAATAATGAAGGAAACCCCTTGGGACAATTCTCATATGCTTTTTCTACCGGAGATAGAATTGATACCATGCAAGTATCGGGTACTGTATTAAATGCCGAAAATCTGGAACCTATAAAAGGAATTCAGGTAGGATTGCATAAAAACCTGAACGATTCGGCCTTCACCACACTCCCATTCGATCGTATTTCACGTACTGACAGTCGCGGACAGTTCACTATCCGTGGTATTGCTCCAGGCAGTTATCGAATTTATGCTTTGATGGATGGAAACCAGAACTATCTGTTCGATTCAAAAACAGAAGTAATTGCTTTTCAGGACTCCGTCATTGTACCCAGCATGGAAGGTGCTGTTCGCCAGGATACATTATGGAATGAGAAAGATACAACAAAAATTGATACAATAAAACAAGTCAACTATACTCGCTTTTTGCCAGACAATATCATATTACGGGCATTCAAGGAAGAAAGCAGTCTCCAGTACCTAATGAAGAGTGAGCGCCCCAAAACAACGCAGTTCTCACTCTATTTCAGTGCTAAATCGGATACACTACCCACTTTAAAAGGGTTAGACTTCGATGAAAAAGAATTGATTGTCGAAGCCAATCCGCGCAACGATAGTATTCTTTACTGGATAAAGGATACCACTCTGTGCGAACGTGATACCCTGACTTTACAACTGGATTATCTCGCAACAGATACTCTTGGAAAACTGGTTCCCAAGACTGATACGTTACGTATGATAAACAAAATACCAAAAGCTAGACGACTCGCTTTATTGGAGGAAGAGAATAAGAAAAAAGAAAAAGAGCGTAAAAGACGTGAAAAGAAAGGAGATACGCTAACCGTAGAAACTCAATTTCTGACTGTCAATACGGATGCACCTTCAGCGCTCGACCTAAACCGAAACATTGTACTGAGCTTTGAAGAACCTCTGGCTAGTATAGATACATCGGCCATACACATGAGTACAATGGTAGACTCTGTATGGCAGGATATACCTTTCATTTTTCAAGCAGACAGTGTAGCTCCACGGCGTTATCAGATACTGGCAAACTGGCAGCCGGGAGTAGAATACAAGCTAACTATTGATTCTCTTTGTTTTAAAGGTATTTACGGTCTGTCTTCTGATAAAATAGAGAACACACTAAAGGTTAAGACGCTTGAAGATTACGGAACGCTTTACCTGAACATCGTAGGTGCAGGACCACACGCTATCGTACAACTGTTGAACAGCAGTGATGCCGTAGTACGCCAGCAACCAGTTACAGATAAAAAAACATGTGACTTTTACTTCCTGCAACCAAGTACGAAATACTATATCCGACTGATTAACGATAATAATAATAACGGAAAGTGGGATACAGGACTTTATGAAGACAAACGTCAGGCAGAAGAGGTTTTCTACTTCCCCAAAGTATGGGAAATGAAAGCTAACTTTGAGTTTGAGGAAACATGGAACCTACATGCTACCCCACTCGACAAGCAGAAACTGGATGAAATAAAGAAACAGAAACCTGACGAAACCAAAAAGATAAAAGACAGGAATAAGGAACGAGCCAGAAATCTAGGAAGGTCATGATAAAGAAAATCTTTTTATGCCTGTGCCTCCTGATAGGAGGTACGGCAGCTAAAGCACAATGCGGCGCTGAAAACGATGCAATTAAACCGGGAGAAACACTAAGTTACGAACTGAAATTCAACTGGAAATTTATCTGGATAAATGCAGGTTGGGCTAAAATGACTGTCAATGAAACGACACACAAAGGTCAGCCTTGCCTGAAAACAGACTTGCAGTCGTACACAAATAAAAAAATAGACTTTTTCTTCAAGATGCGTGATACATTAACATGCATTACTACACAGCAGTTGGAGCCTTTATATTTCCGTAAAGGAGCAGAAGAAGGAAAACGCTATACTGTAGACGAAGTGAACTTCAGCTACCGCAATGGAAAATGCATTGTCGACCAGCAACGTACCTTATATGGTAAAACAGATAAAAAGCATGATGAAATGCCTGTGTGTGTTTACGACATGCTGAGTATCTTGCTGCAAGCTCGTTCATACGACCCATCGGATTACAAACCGGGAGTAAAAATACTATTCTCTATGGCAACAGGTCGCGCCATAGAAAAACAGACTTTGATTTATAGAGGAAAAGAAAACTTCACCTCTGAACAAGGAGTTACTTATCGTTGTCTGGTTTTCTCACTGGTAGAATATGTAAACAACAAAGAAAAAGAGGTTATCACCTTTTATGTAACCGACGACCG
>OHXG01000503.1_pt1 | contig 15770 bp, 13 predicted proteins | sample 1579971 | NCBI WGS metagenome assembly OHXG01 (sample SAMEA3882517, study PRJEB24775) | human gut metagenome | biome: human-associated habitat; feature: intestine environment; material: feces | place: Netherlands | collected 2009/2010
TTATCGAGCATTTTGGCAACGCAGATGCCGTGCCGCAGCCGCCGGAGCGGTGCTTGAGCCGTTAGGCGGGAATTGTGCGGTATTGCCTTAGGAAGTAGGAGTGAGGAGTTAGGAGTTTATGGTCGAGCGCACACCGTGCGCCCGCCTTTTGAAACAGCCAAGGCCGTTTCCGTCCGCGCAGAGCCTATCTCCCACGCAATAACTCCTAACTCTTTTACAGCGTCTGCTTTGCTGCTTCCTTCATTTTGCGGCTGCCCAGGTGGACCAGGGGCAACTTGCCCTCCTTGCAGATGGGGCATTCTTCGGGAGCATAGTTGGGCAGATCCAGCTTCAGGGCACTGGCCAGGATGGGGATCGGGGACGGAGCTTCAGGGCGGGTACGGTCCACCACGCAGGTGATGCCCAGGCAGATACCGCCGGCTTCTTCGATGACGCGCTTGGTTTCCAGGCTGGAAACACCGGTGGTCACAACATCCTCGGCGATGATGCAGCGCTCGCCCGGATGGATGGCAAAGCGCTTGAGAGTCATCACGTTATCCACGCGCTCGGTAAAGATGGCGCGCTTGCCCAGCTGGCGGCCCAGCTCGTAAGCATACACAATGCCGCCCATGGCAGGGCCAACGATAACGTCAACATCAGTATCCTTCAGCTTTTCTGCCACATGAGCCATAACCTCGGCACACTTATCCGGGTACTGCTGCAGATAGGCCATCTGGCAGTATGCGCCGGAATGACGGCCGGACGAAAGGAGGAAGTGCCCCTCCAAAAATGCTTCACATTCCTTCAAAACTTCGATCGATTCTCTTGCCATGATACTTTCCTCCGTTTATAAAAGCTGTTTTACTATACCACAAGTTGCATAAAATTGCAACATCTTGAATGTTTATACAGGTAAATTCAAAAAACAATGAATAAATAATAAAGAATCCTTGTGGTGGACCGCCGCGCGGTGCGCACTCCACCATTTTTTCATTATTCTCTGTTCTTTAACCCGCTTATCCTCTCGCGCACCCGCGGATCTCATCCAGCGTTTTCACGCCGTGGGCGTCCATCCATTCCCCCATCTCGGCAGTAATGCGAGTGCAGGCTTTCGGGTCCAGGAAGTTTGCGGTGCCCACCTGAACGGCGGCTGCACCGGCCATGATAAACTCCAGCGCATCGCGGCCGGTCAGGATGCCGCCCAGCCCGATGACCGGGATATCGACGGCCCCCACAGCCTGCCACACCATGCGCAGTGCAATGGGGCGGATGGCCGGGCCGGAAAGCCCGGCAAAGGTGTTGTTGAACACCGGGCGGCGCTTTTCCAGATCAATGGCGCAGGCCTGGAAGGTGTTGGTCAGGCTGATGGCGTCCGCACCGGCGGCCTCCACAGCCTTGCACATCTCGGGGATGTTCTCAGCCTGCGGGCTCAGCTTGACCATCAGGGGCTTTTTGCAGGCAGCGCGCACCATGCGCACCACCTCGCCGGCAGCTTCGGCCTTTACGCCGTAGGCCATGCCGCCCACCTTGACGTTGGGGCAGGAGATGTTCAGCTCCACGATGTCCACTGCGCTCTCGCTCAGCATCGCAGCGCCTTCCACATACTCTTCCTCGCTGTGGCCGCCAAGGTTCGCAATGGCCACCGTGCCGTACTTCTGCTTCAGTTCCAGCATCTCGGGCAGCTCCACGTCAATAAAGTGCTGCACGCCGGGGTTCTGCAGGCCGATGCTGTTGATGAGGCCGGAGGGGGTCTCCCACAGGCGCTCGCCCTTGTTGCCGTACTGGTCGTGCAGAGTAAGACCCTTGCCGGAGATGCCGCCGATTTTAGCAAAATCGGCCAGTTCCTCGTACTCCACACCGTAGCCCACGGTGCCGGACGCGCCGATGACCGGGCTGTTCATCACAAAGCCCAGCAGGTTGGTTTTCAGGTCTGCCATCAGAAGAACACCTCCGTTGCGTCAAATACAGGGCCGTTCTTGCACACGCTCTTGCCCTCGCCGCCCTTGGTCTCGCAGGTGCAGCCAAGGCAGGCACCAATGCCGCAGGCCATCTTCTTTTCCATGCTTACAAAGCAGGGGGTGCCTTTTTCCGCACACAGGCGGGCGGCGTTCTTCATCATCACGGTGGGGCCGCACACCAGCACCACGTCGTAATCGGCGGGGTCGTACAGCTGGGTGACAAAGCCGTGGAAGCCCACCGCACCGGTGTCGGTGGACACCTTGACGAGGTTTGCGATGCTGCGGTACTCCTCCATGCAGTAGGGGGCGTCCCGGAAGCCGAAGAACACATCCGGCTTTACCCCGGCAGCGGCCAGCTCGCGGGTGAGCTGGAACATGGGCGCAGTGCCGATGCCGCCGCCCACCACGGCGATCTTTTTGTACTTGCTCACAATGTCCGGCACATCAAAGCCGTTGCCCATGGGGCCGGTAAGCTGGAAGGTATCCCGCTGCTTGAGCTGTGCCAGCTTTTCGGTGCCCTCGCCCACCACCTGATACAAAAACTCGATGGTGCTGCTGTCCGGGTTCCAGCGGTGCACGCTGATGGGACGGGACAGGAAGGGGGCCTCGTCTGCGCCCCAGGAGCGCAGGGTGAAGAACTGGCCTGCGTGGGGGGCGTGGTCGCGGTCCGGCCACACCACGGTCAGCAGGCGGATGTCCGGGGCAATGACCTCATTGCGCAGGACGGTGGCTTCACAGCAGGCTGCACGCATGAGCAATGGCCTCCTTCATGTTCACACACTCGTTGTAAGCGGCCTCGTCAAAGGCAACGCCCGGCTGCTTTTTGTAAGCCAACAGGATGCCGCGGCTGGAGTTGACCACGCCGCCGTTGCCCTTGGTGAGATACTGGGCAATATCCTCGGCCTTGCCGCCCTGTGCGCCGTAGCCGGGGATCAGGAAGAAGCTGTCCCGATACTTTGCACGGATCTCGGTGGCCTCCTCGATGTGGGTGCCGCCGATGACCAGACCGATGGAGGAGTAGCCGTGCTCGCCCATGTAGTCCTTGCCCAGCGCGTTCAGCTTGTCGCCCACCAGATCGTAGACGTGGCGGCCATCAGCCAGCTTCTCGTACTCAAAGTCCTTGGCACCGCCGTTGGAGGTGCGGCAGAGCACGAACATGCCCTTGCCCTGCTTTTCAGCGTAGGGCAGATAGGGGCTGATGGAGTCCAAACCCATGTAGGGTGCCAGCGTGACGAAATCGCTCTCAAAATCGCCGGTGAAGTGACCCATGGCGTACATCTCGGCAGTCTTGGCAATATCGCCGCGCTTGATATCCGCGATCACCGGCACACCGGCCTCGCGCACGGCCTTCAGGGTGTCGGCGTAGGCCTTCATGCCCTCCATGCCCAGCGACTCATAGTAAGCGATCTGCACCTTGTAGCAGCCCGCCACAGCCTTGGTGGCATCAATGAGCTTTTTGTTGAAGCGCACGATGTTCTCACCCTTGGTCAGGGTGCTGTCCACAAAATCGGCAGGCAGGTAGCTGAAATCGGTGTCCAGACCCACGCACACCGGGCCGCGGGCTTCCACAGCTTCGTACAGTTTGTCCATGTTCGTCATTTGGGTGTCCTCCTGTAAGTCGTATTGTAGAATCCTCTCAGGCGCTTGCGCGCCAGCTCCCCCGAGGGGGGAGCTTTTTCTCTTGAGGGCAACTGTTTCTTTTCGTGATATGCAAACTGCTTTCCGTACTCTCTGAAGCTCCCCCCTCGGGGAACTTCAGAGAGGGTTTCGTTTTTTACTCCTCAGCCTGATAGGTGATCTTACCGGCCTTGATGGTGGCAAACACCTTGCCGTAGAGCTGTGCACCGTCAAAGGGGGTGTTGTGGCTCTTGGAGTGCAGCTTTTCCTTTTCCACCGTATAGGGGGTGTCCAGATCCACCAGCACAAAGTCGGCATCGAAGCCCGGCTCCAGCTGACCCTTGGCAAGACCCAGGATCTCGGCGGGGCGGGTGCTCATCAGGTGCACCAGCAGCTCCAGCGGCAGACCCTCCTGCTTGCACAGCTTAGTGTAGCACACGCCGAAGGCGGTCTCGCTGCCCACCATACCGGCCATGCCCTTCAGCTTATCTTCCTCAGAGTGAGGTGCGTGGTCGGTGGCAATGGCGTCCACGATGCCGGTACGGATGCCCTCCACCAGCGCCTCCACATCGTCGGCGGTGCGGATGGGCGGGTTGACCCGGTAGTCGCAGGTGTCGTTGGTGAACCACAGGTGGTGGGGGGTCACCTCACAGGTGACGGGTGCGCCCCGCAGCTTTGCCATGCGGATGGCGTCCAGCGCACCCCGGGTGGACACATGGCACATGTGCAGCCGGGTCTGGTAGTACTCGCTCAGCCAGCAGTTGCGCACCGTCTCGATATCCTCGGCCAGACGGTAGTCCCACGGGCTGATCTCCATATCCTCAGCGTGGCTCATGACCGTGATGTCCTTCTGGGTGCAGATGGCAAAAGCCCGTGCCATGGTGGCGTTGTCCTGCACGCCGTGGCCGTCCTCAGTAATGAACTTCACGCTGGCGGGCAGGGTCTTGAGGTGGTCGATGCTCACGCCATCAAAGTTCTCGGTGATGGAGACGGTCTGGTTTGCATCGCACAGCCCCACCTCGGCAGCTTTCTGCTCCACCATCATGGCCTGTGCGGCAGAGGAGCAGACGGGCTTGGTGTTGGGCATCAGGTTTACAAAGGTGTAGCCGCCGGCGGCAGCGGCGCGGCTGCCGGTCTCGATGTCCTCCTTGTACTCAAAGCCCGGGGTGCGCCAGTGGCAGTGCAGATCCACAAATGCGGGCAGCACAGTCAGCCCACCGGCATCCACCACCGTCTCGTTCTCGGCGGCAAGGGCGGAAAGATCCTGCCCTACGGCAGCGATTTTGCCATCCTTTACATAGATCTCGAGCGGCCGTCCCTCGGTGTTCACAGCGTTTGTCAGCAGCATCGCGGTTCCCTCCTGTAATGATATTTTTGTGTGTCAGGCGCCCGAAAACGGGCAAAAAAAAACTTTTCCCCGCAAAGGGAAAAGCTCATTGCGCAAAAAAAGGAAACAACGAAGCCACGGCAAAACCGGACGCGAACTGCTTGTTCAGTTTCGGGTTCTGGGCGCTGCACAGCATGGTGTTTCTCCTTTTCTTGATGGTTGCGTTTTCATTCGTATTATTTTATCATAGAACCGCAAAATGTGTCAATGGCTGTGCGCAAAAACAGGTGCTAAAAGGTTTCTGGCATCTCTCGCCGAATTTTGGACACTCTACCCAAAACCCGAGTCACGCGGCAAAATAACTGCCATTTTGTTCCACAATCCCTAGTGCAGCACTGTACTTTCGTCTCCTGCTGTGCTATTATAATACGGTAAAAGGGAGAGCCCCGCCGCGTGGGCGGGTGTTTATGGGAAAGAGAGGTTTTCCGCATGGGTTTACTTGAGGACGCGCGGAACATCCAGCGCAAGGACCCCGCCGCACGCAGCGTGCTGGAGGTAATGCTGCTGTACCCGGGATTCCACATTCTGGTGTACCACCGCATTGCGCACTGGCTGTACCAGCACAAGCACTTTTTTCTGGCACGATGGGTCAGCCAGCATGGCCGCCACCGCACCGGCATCGAGATCCACCCGGGTGCCACCATCGGCAAGTGTCTGTTTATCGACCACGGCATGGGCATCGTGTTCGGCGAGACCTGCGAGATCGGGGATAACTGCACCATCTACCACGGGGTAACGCTGGGCGGTACCGGCAAGGATACCGGCAAACGCCACCCCACCTTGGGCAACAACGTGCTTATCGGCGCGGGCACCAAGGTGCTGGGCCCGGTGTTCATCGGGGATAACGCCCGCATCGGTGCGGGCAGCGTGGTGCTGCGCAACCTGCCCGCTAACTGCACCGCCGTGGGCGTACCCGCCGAGGTAGTGCGTATCAACAACAAGGCGGTGAACCCCGCCGACGATCTGGACCAGCAGGATCTGCCGGACATCGTCTCGCAGCGGCTCACCGATCTGGACCGCCGCCTGAGCCAGCTGGAAAAGGCCGCGCAGGGCGATATCCCGCCCACTGCCGCACAGATCGCCGCCCGGCAGCGGAAATAAAAGATTTCTTTGAAAAAAAGAGGAGACAGGCTTCCCGGAAAGGTCGCCTGTCTCTTTTTTTGTTGTCAGCTGCGGTTATAACACCGGCTCACCGTTTTCTTTATTGCAATACATCCGGGCATCGGCCTGCCGGATGGCCTCGGTCAAGGGCTGCACATTGCACACGCCGCCAATGCTTACCGAAAGCCGGAGCTCCGGGTGGCTGGGCACCCGCGCTGCCTGCACAGCGTTCTGCACTCGTCGGATGACGCTTTCTACGCCGTCAGGGCAGTTCTGGGGCATCAGCAGCAGAAATTCATCGCCGCCATAGCGGATCAGGATATCAGTCTGACGCAGACAGCTCTGCATGGCTGCGGCCACGGTCTGCAATGCTTCGTCTCCCACCAGATGTCCAAAGCTGTCGTTGACCGACTTGAACTGGTTCACATCGATCATCGCCACACCGCCGTGCATCTCGCCCCCGGCAAGGAACTTATCAAAATAGCGGCGGGTGTAGGCTCCGGTCAGGGGGTCTACGAAGGCGCTGCGCTCCATGCCGTTGCATCGGTCCAGCAGCAGCCGGTGGCCGCCCATATCCAGCCAGCGGCCATCCGTCAGCCGGGTGACCATTTCCAGCATACAGCCCCTGCCGCCTACCTCGATATACTTGGAAATGACAAAATAGGCTTCCTCGTCCTTGAACTCGATCTTATTCAGGATGGTCTTGCGGGCGTAGGCTTTGGCGGAGATGCAGTTTTCGCACCGGGTATCCTTGTTCCATACCATGTGGCAATTGCCGGGCTTTTCGGTCAGGATGCCGTCACTGTCCAGCGCAAGCACCTTGCGGTGCTCCGGGTCTACCAGACGCACCACATCAAAGATGCCCTGCAGCCGCCGTAGGAACCGGGCGGGATCTTCCTCCGGGTCGATGGCGGTCAGCAGCTCTGCCTGATGCTCCACGCGGTGCTGTTCATCGGTGAGGTGCCCCAGCACGTTCACGCAGCGGCGCACCCCGGCACCGCTCCAGATGGTATGCAGCGCCATCCGGTGCAGGTGCGGCTTCCCATCTCGCTGCACCATTACCGGCAGCACCACGTCCGGCGCTTCCGGCGTGGCGCGGCTGATGGCCTTGGAAAGCTTGCGCCGATCCTGCTTGTTCAAAAAGCTGAGCCCCTTGCCCTGCGCAAAATCGGTCACCGTTTTTTGCTGCAAAGGCTCGGCATGGTAGTCATACACGGTCACGCTGCCTGCCAGCAGGTCGTAGTCGAACCGGATGCCACCGCACTGGGCGGCGTAGAAATCCGTGCGCTCCTTTTCCTGCTCCAGCAGCAGCTGGGAGTGGTTCTCCCGGGGCAGCGCCTCCCGGTGCAAAATCTCCTCGGAAAGGCGGTGGGTCTCCTGCCGGAAGCCCCTGACCCACTCCGAGCGGGTCAGCTCGGTGCGCAGCTGCTCCGAGGACTCTTGCAGGCAGCCCAGCAGCAGCGGGTTGAACGCGCCGCACTCGCCGTTCAGGATCATGCGCAGCGCGGTGTCGTGGTCGTAGGCGTGCTTATAGCAGCGCTCGCTGGTCAAAGCGTCGTATACGTCTGCCAGTGCCACCACCTGCGCCGCAATGGGAATCTCATCCCCTTTCAGCCGGTCGGGGTAGCCATTGCCGTCCCAGCGCTCGTGGTGCCAGCGACAGATGGCGTGCGCCACCTGCAAAAGCGGCTCGTCCCGCGCAATCGCCTGTCCCAGATCCTGCAGCATCTGTGCGCCCGCCACGGTATGGTTCTTGATAATGGCAAACTCCTCGGCAGTCAGGCGGCCGGGCTTGTTCAGGATCTCCTCCGGAATGACGATCTTGCCGATATCGTGCAGCGCCGAAGCGGTGCTGATGAGGGCGATATTGCTTTCGTCCAGCTGATAACGATCAGTCTTTTGCGCCAGCCGGTGCAAAAGCAGGTCGGTCAGGGTGCGGATATGCATAACATGCAGCCCGCTTTCGCTGTTGCGGAACTCCACCACATGGCTCAGGATGCTGATCATCAGCACGCTGTTGTGCTCTTTTTCGTACACCTGATCGGTAACAAGGCGGGTGAGCCGCTTTTGCTTGGCGTACAGCATGAGGATATTCTTCACCCGGCGTATAATCATGATCCGCTCGAAGGGGCGGCGGATATAGTCTGCCACACCCAGATCATAGGCACGCTCAATGTTGGCGGTATCCTCTGCCGCCGAGATGACGATGACCGGGATCTCGTCCAGCCATGTGTGATACTTCATCACCCGCAGCACGTCAAAGCCATCCATGCCCGGCATCATCAGGTCCAGCAGCAGCAGGGAGATATCCGTGCGCTGCCGCATCAGTTCCACTGCCGCTGCGCCATCCTCCGCCTCCAGATAGTCATAGCCATCGCCCAGTATCTCCTTGAGCAGGGCACGGTTGATCTCGGAATCATCCGCGATCAGAATCTTCGGTTTCTCGTTCATGGCCATGTTTCTCCTTTTGCGGCGCATCTTTCTGTCCCGGCTTTGTTCCGGGCACACCGTCCGCACTGACTGGATGTAATAGGTTTTCCCTGGCATCCGCTTTATAGCATTCATTTATACTTTACTGGATTTTACAGCAAAATGCAAGGCTGCGTGCAACATTTCTGCCATTTTCCGGTATTTTCCGCAAACGTTTTCATTCCCGGTTGTATAAATGCAATCCAATTTTTACAGTACCCTTTGCAACCGTTGTTCGAAAGCAAGCCGTTTGTCGTTACAGCCCTTCCTGTGAAAATGCGGTTGCCGCGCTCCGCAGAGCGCGGCAACCGCGAAATATAAACCTTATTTCCGCTGATGATGCGCAAAGCAAAGCGGAGCGCATTCCAAATCGTCCCGCCCCAAAAGAAAAAGGACTGCTGCGCAAAACACGCAGCAGTCCTTTTTAAGTTCACTCTTGGGGCATCATGGCATCAAACCAGCCCATCAGCTCCGCAGCCATCTGCTCCAGCCGGGTCTCCGGCTGCCATGCAGGCTGTGCAGGCTCCGGAGGCAGTGCCTGTTCCGGGGCGCAGAGGCTTTCTTCCGTTTCCGGTGCAGGCTGTTCCGGTGCAGCCTCGCACTGCGGCACAGCCTCGGGGGCTGTATCCGGCTGCGCAGGTGTTTCCGGGGCGGTCTGCTGCATGGCGGCAAGAGCAGCCTCGGCTCTGCGGCAGGCGGCTTCGGCCTTTTCTGCCCGGGCATTGGCCTGTTCCAGCTGCTCCCACGCCTGCTCACAGGCGGCTTCCAGCTCTGCATTATCGTGCTTGAGGGCAAGCAGGGTGCGCTCAAAGGCGAACATCCGGGTCTGATACCGGCGCACCTCGGCGCGTGCCGCAGCCAGCTTGCGGCTCAGCTGCTCTGCCTGTGCCCGGGCGCTTTCCGCCTGTGCTGCGGCAGATGCCTGTACAGCGGCCTGCCGGGCAAATTGTCCGCGCAGGGCACCGGTCTCCCGCTCTGTCTGCACCATGATGCCCTCCCATGCACACCTTGCACGGGGCTTTCGCTGACCGCATGGGCGCAGCTGCCAGCCCCATTGTAGCCTGTAATTACTTCCGCTTGTTCAGGATGGCCAGCAGCTCGTCGTAGTAACGATTGTCGCTGCTTTCCTCTTCCACGGCCTTCTTTTCAGCCGGAGCAGCAGCCGGGGCGGCATTGGATGCCGGGGCTGCGCTTGCGCCGGTATCGCTGCTGAACACCGCAGACGGCACAGACTGTGCACCGCCCATGGCGTTGTTGATGCTGTTGCGCAGGTCGCTGGCGCTCTTGTTGTCGAAGCCGGTGGCCACAACGGTCACGCGCATCTCGTCGGACAGGTTCTCATCAAAGGCAGTACCCCAGATGATGTTTGCATCGGGATGTGCGCTCTGGGTGATGAGGCCTGCGGCGGTCTCCACGTCCTCCAGACCGATGTCCGGGCTGGAAGTGATGTTGATGATAACACCGTGTGCACCGGCGATGCTGGTCTCCAGCAGCGGGCTGGAGATAGCAGCCTTGGCGGCGTTCTCGGCCTTGCCTGCACCCTTGGCGCTGCCCACGCCCATGTGGGCGTAGCCGGCATCCTTCATGATGGAGCGCACGTCGGCGAAGTCCAGGTTGATGAAGGCGGGCACGTTGATCAGGGCAGAGATGGACTCAACGCCCTGACGCAGCACGTTATCGGCGGCCTGGAAGGCGTTCATCAGGGTGATCTTTTCCTGACTGATCATCTTCAGGCGCTCGTTGGGGATGACGATCAGGCTGTCAACGTGCATCAACAGGTTGGCAATGCCCTGCTCGGCCAGACCCATCTTGCGCTTGCCCTCAAAGGAGAAGGGCTTGGTAACGATGCCGACGGTCAGGATGCCCAAATCGTGTGCCACCTCGGCCACAACGGGTGCCGCACCGGTGCCGGTGCCGCCGCCCATACCGGCGGTGATAAAGACCATCTGGGAGCCCTTGAGGGCATTGGCGATCTCGTCCTTGCTTTCTTCAGCGGCGCGCTGGCCGATCTCCGGGTCTGCACCCGCACCGCGACCCTTGGTCAGCTTGGAACCCAGCTGCACCTTGACCGAGGCATGGTTCTTGGCCAGTGCCTGCTGGTCAGTATTCATTGCGATGAACTCCACGCCCTGCAGGCCATCGCTCACCATGCGGTTCACGGCGTTGCCGCCGCCGCCGCCCACACCGATCACCTTGATCGTCGTAACGTTTTCGTCCAGTTCTTCATCGAGCATCAATGCCATAACTTTGTCCTCCATCGGATTTTTATGTGGAACTGCGCAAATGCCGCACAGAAATTATCATACGATATTTATATAACTGTATCGTATCATTTTTTTGCTCCGATTGCAAGACAAAATTGCTTTTTCGTGGGTGTTTTTTTCACAACCCCACTCCGGGCGGGTATTTCCTGCCAAATCTGTGCGCCCAGCCCCGCCAAAAGCCGGTCAAGGTCCGCATATCCGCGCCGGACAAACTCCACCCCGCCAAGGCGGCTGCTGCCCCGGGCAGCCAGCGCCGCAAGCGCCAGCGCCGCCCCGCCCCGCAGGTCCGGTGCAGTCAGCTTTGCCCCGCGCAGCGTCCCCCCCGGCTGCACATACAACGTGCGCTCTGCCACCCGGACGTTCGCACCCAGCGCCGCAAAGCCCTCGGCACAGGCAAAACGATTTTCAAACACCCTGTCCTGCAGGCAGCTTTCCCCCTGTGCGCAGAGCATCACCGCCGCCAGCAGCGGGGCGGCGTCCGTGGCAAGGCCCGGGTAGGGCGCTGTGTGCACGTTTCCCGCGCCGCGCAGTGCCCCGAACCGTGAAATGGCGGCAGCATCGCGTGCCCGCTCTACGGTGCAGCCCATTTGTTCCAGAATTTCCAGCAGCGGGGCATACAGCCCGGGCGCACAGCCCGCCAGTTCTACCCTGCCGCCCGCCGCTGCCGCCGCGCAAGCCAGCGTGGAGGCGATGATGCGGTCTGCCACCGGCATAAAGGTGCAGCCCGCAAGGCAGCGCCTTCCCTGCACCCGGATGGTGTCGGTGCCTGCGCCCTCCACGCAGCCGCCGCAGGCGTTGAGGAAGGCGGCAAGATCCGCGATCTCCGGCTCTTTTGCAGCGCCATGCAGCACGGTCTGTCCCTGCGCCGTAGCGGCGGCCAGCAGCAGCGTCTCGGTAGCGCCCACACTGGGGAAGGCAAGACAGATCTCCGCGCCCCGCAGCCCCGCCGGGACGTACAGTGTAAGCTGTCCGGGCGCTGCGGGCAGCTGCCGCACGCCCATCTGCGCCAGCCCCTGCAAATGCAGGTCGATGGGTCTTGCCCCGATACGGCAGCCCCCGGGCAGCACGGTGCTTACCCGCCCCAGCCGCGCCAGCAGCGGCGCACAGAACAGGATGGACGCCCGCATCCGGCCTGCGGCCTCCGGTGCAAGGTCGGTGCGCATAGGCTGTCCCTGCACCACCAGTTCTGTGCCCTGCCAGCCCGCTGTGCAGCCCACGCCCCGCAGCAGGGCAAGACAGTCCTCTACGTCCGTCAGGCGCGGCACATTTTGCAGCCGCGCCGGCCCGCTGCACAGCAGCGAAGCTGCCAGCAGCGGCAGCACACTGTTTTTGGCCGCAGGCACTTCCACCCTGCCCTGCAAAGGCCGCCCGCCCGTAATGATCCAATCCCCAGCCATGCCAAGACCCCCGTTCTGCAAAAGATACCCCATGGTATGCAAAACGAGGGTCTTTGGTCAACAAAATGCGCCGGAAACGGCTTTCCCGCAGTCTGCGGGATTTGTCCGGTCATTTGTCCGCTTTTTTCCGCATTTCCGCGCCGCTCCTGCCCTGCCGCGGCAGGAAATGCAGCCTTTCATCAGCTTTCGCCCCGGGACACCGAAAGCACGATGCCCATCTCGCCCAAAAGCATCATCAGGCTAGTGCCGCCGGAGGAGAAAAAGGGCAAGCTGATGCCGGTGTTGGGGATGGTGTTGGTGACCACCGCGATGTTCAGCACTGCCTGCAATGCTACCTGCACCACAAAGCCCACCACCAGCAACGCGCCAAAGCGGTCCGGTGCGTGCGCCGCCAGCGTGATGCCCCGCCACAGCAGCAGCGCAAACAGCAGGATCACCGCGCAGGCCCCCACAAACCCCAGCTCCTCGCACAGGATGGAAAAGATGAAGTCGTTCTGGGGCTCGGGCACGAACAGATGCTTCTGGCGGCTGTTGCCCAGCCCCAACCCCGCCGCCCCGCCGGAACCGATGGCATACAGGCTCTGGATGGTCTGGTGTCCATCCCCCAGCGGGTCAGCAAAGGGGTCGAGCCACGAGTTGAGACGGTCGGCGGCGTAGGGTACCAGCTCCGGCATCAGCACGATAGCCGTGCCGATGGCGGCAGCGCCGCCTGCTCCTGCCAGCATGAACCACCGCAGCCCGGTACCACCCACGAACATGAGCACCGCGCCGATGCTCAAAATCAGCACCGTGCCGGAAAGGTGGGGCTCCAGCAGCATGAGCACCGCCACCACCCCCAGCACCAGCGCAAAGGGCACCACCCCCACCGCAAAGCTGTCCATGCGGTCGTGGTTCAAAGCGATGATGTGGGCAAACACCAGCACCACCGCAAATTTGGCGATCTCGCTGGGCTGTAATGTGCCAAGCCCCGGCAGCACAAGCCAGCGCTTACAGCCGTTATATTCCGGCATGAACAGCACCGCCGTCAGCAGCACCAGCGAGAGCGCCAACAGCGGCCACGCCAGCTTGTGATAGATGTGGTAGTCCACCCGGCTGGCCGTCCACATGGCTACCAGCCCCATGGCGGCATACAGCAGCTGCGGCCGCACATAGGCAAAGGCGTCCTGCCGCCGGTACAGCGCCACCGCGCTGCTGGCGCTGCACAGCATCACCAGCCCAAAGGCTACCAGTGTGAGCACCAGCACCAGAAAGGGCAGGTCCATGGGCGGCAGCGGCCGCAGCAGCCCTTTGCGGGCAGCAGTTCTGTGCAATCCCGGTCACCTCCGTTTCTGTTATTGTACGCGGGTGCGGGGGCGGTTAGTCATACGCACCGCCCCCGGGTGCATAAACTGCCCGCAAAGGGGGTGCTGCCATGTGCGGCTCAAAACCCACAGACGCCCTGCGCACTTTGCCGGAGCGGGCGTTCCGTCTGCGGGCACGGCTCATTGCAGTGGGCCTGTGCGCCGTCTGCTTTGCAGGGCTCATCGGGCGGCTGTTCTGGCTGCAATTATGCACCGGCGGCTGGTACACCCAGCGGGCGCTGGGGCAGCAGCTGCGGGACACCGTTGTGCCCGCTGACCGGGGCAAAATATACAGCGCCGACGGTGCGCTGCTTGCCGCCAACAGCAGCTGCTGGACCCTGCGCGCCAGCCCCCGGGAGATGCCGGAGGATAAGCTTGCCCTTGCCGCCAAGGGGCTTGCGGAGATTCTGGAACTGGACGAGGCCAAGCTGCTGGAAAAGTTCAGTGACCGGCGCTCCAACGACTGCCTTTTGCGCTACCGGGTGGAGCGGGAAACTGCCGATGCCGTGCGGGATTTCTGCGCAGAGAACGGCATTACCGGCGTGCGCATCAATCAGGACTCCAAGCGCTGGTACCCACAGGGAGAGCTGCTGGCCTCGGTGCTGGGGTTCACTAACGTGGACAATGCCGGGGTCAGCGGGCTGGAACTCGAATACAACGACACCCTTACCGGGCAGAATGGAGTGGTACTGACCGCCGTGAACGCTTGGGGCTACACGCTGGCGCAAAGCTACGAAACCGAACTTGCTCCGGTGGAGGGCTGCGGACTGCGGCTGACCATCGATGCAAATATTCAACATTATCTTGAAAATGCGTTGAATTATGCGGTGCAGGAGCACCATGTAGCCGCCCGCAGCGTGGGCATCGTGCTGGAGGTGAACACCGGGGCAGTGCTGGCCATGGCCACCACCCCGGCCTACGACCCCAACCAGCCCCGGGTCATCGCCGACAAGGCCGCGCGCGCCGCCGTGGACGCCCTTTCCGGTAAAGAGCGCGCTGCCGCCTTGCAGCTGGCGCAGCAGACCCAGTGGCGCAACAAGGCAGTGAGTGACTTATACGAGCCGGGCAGCGTGTTTAAGCTCATCACCTGCGCGGCGGCGCTGGATGCCGGAGCCATTACCCGGCACTCCACCTTTTACTGCGGAGACTCTATCTCGGTGGCGGGCACGCGGTTCCACTGCGCCAACCACAAGCGCCACGGCAGCCAGACCGTGACGCAGGCGCTGGAAAACTCCTGCAACCAGAGCTTTATCCAGATCGGGGCGCGGCTGGGTAAGCAGGCTTTCTGCGATTATTTTGCCGCTTTCGGTCTGCGGGAGCCCACCGGCATCGACCTGCCCGCCGAGCCGAAAAAGAGCCTGTACTACACCGCCGACCGCATGGGGCCGGTAGAGCTTGCCTCCTGCGCCTTCGGACAGAGCAGTAAGATTTCCTATCTGGAAATGGCTGCTGCCGTCTGCGCGGTGGTGAACGGTGGCAAGCTGATGCAGCCGTATCTGGTCTCGGACATTCTTGCGCCGGACGGCAGCGTTTTGCAGCACAACCAGCCGGTCTGCAAGCGGCAGATCATCCAGCCCACAACTTCCGCCACCATGCGGGAGATGATGGAGGCAGTGGTGCTGTACGGCGGCGGGCGCAACGCGCAGATCGCGGGCTACCGGGTGGGCGGCAAAAGCGGCACCAGCCAGAAGCTGGACAGTGCCGACGAGAAGGCGCGCATCGCCAGCTTTGTGGCGGTTGCGCCCATCGATGACCCGCAGTTTTTGTGTCTGGTCTGTCTGGATGAGCCCCACAGCTGGACCACCGCCGGCGGCAGTCTTTCGGCACCGGTCTGTGCCGAGGTGCTGGAGCAGACGCTGGTGTACAAGGGCGTCCCCCGGGCAGCAGACACCGGCAGCGTAGACGCGCAAGCCGCTGCCCTGCCCGCTGATGGGGACAGCTTTGATGGGGCGTGATGATTTGGAATGCGCGCCGCGTTCGCTTTGCGCATAAACAGCGGAAGAATGATTTTTAATTTGCAATTCTGGAAAATCTGCGGATTTTCCAGAATTGCCTTTTCACGGGAGGGGTCGTGGCGGGAAGCAGCATTTGCAGCGCCGCTTTCTACGAAAGCGCGGCGCTGCGGGCGAGCGCTTGCTCCCCCGAGAGGGCCGACTTCCCCCGGCCGGGGGAAGATGTCACCGCAGGTGACAAAAAGGGGAATCTGTCGCGCAGCGACTGAGGGGCTATAGATGGAGAAGCGAAAAAAGCGTTAAAGC
>OHXG01000518.1_pt1 | contig 15465 bp, 20 predicted proteins | sample 1579971 | NCBI WGS metagenome assembly OHXG01 (sample SAMEA3882517, study PRJEB24775) | human gut metagenome | biome: human-associated habitat; feature: intestine environment; material: feces | place: Netherlands | collected 2009/2010
GTGAAAGAACAGTACAGACAGATGATTGCAAAAGCCGATGAGGGTATGCAGCAAAAAGAAAACAAAGAACAGGAAATCTAACACTCCAAAGCATACGATGTCAAGAAACGGCAGAATCTTCTTGAAAAGCTCGCAGTATGAATATGCCGAGGGCGTGGAGTTTGAAGTTTATCCGTCTGCGGATACAACCGACCCAAACTATTATTGTGAAAATTTGTTAGCCGTGAACGAAAAAGCTGAGTAATAAGGACAGCAACTGCGAGTTGCTTGTTTGAGATAATGCGTGAGACTATAATAAAGGTGTAAGGGAGGTACTGCATAATGGATACAAAACAGGTTATACTTGAACTTCGCACTCAAAAGGGAATGTCGCAGGATGAGCTTGCAGAAAAAGTTTTTGTAAGTCGTCAGGCAGTTTCACGTTGGGAAAACGGAGAAACAGTTCCGAATACGGAAACATTGAAATTGCTGTCAAAAGTATTAGATGTTTCCATAAATACACTTTTAGGCTCACCGAGAAAGCTTATTTGTCAATGCTGCGGAATGCCGCTTGAAGATGATGATATTATCGGACACAATCACGACGGTTCTTTCAACGAGGACTATTGTAAGTGGTGTTATGCCGATGGAACATATACTTACAATGATATGGACGATTTGATTGAAGTTTGTGTTAAGAATATGGTAAGCGAGAATTTCACGGAGGAACAAGCCCGTTCTTATATGAAAGAGCTGCTTCCTACTTTGGATTACTGGAAGAAATATGATGAGCTTAGTGATAACGGTCAGTTTGAAGAATTCAAGAAAAAGTTAATCAATGAAATTAACGAATTGAATGTTGACGGAATGCCAAAGGTGGAAAAACTGAATACCCTTGTGGGAAAGTATGTGAATCTTGAGTACCGGCTTCCGAATGGGCAAGCGGCTAAGTTTTTGAATGAGGCAAAGACATATCTGGGCAATCAGCTTGAATGTGAATACGGCGGCGATAGATGTTTCGGCGTTGTTGCGGATATGGATTTTATTCTTATTTGCACTTATGAAGAAGACGGTAAGAATCCGGAACTTGTATTGTATAAGAAAAGATGAGGATAGAGAAAAATAGTAAGCCATTGGAGTTAATGATTTCAGTGCAAGCAAAGAAATTTTGAGGTGTTAGCAAATTGCGACACCTCTTTTCTTTTGCGAAAAACCTACTTGAAAAATTTTTCGTATCAGGTATAATAAAACTATCGAAAGCAAACTGCTTCCGATAGAAAAGAAAGCGAGGTGCAGGTATGAGAAGCAAGAGTCCTGAACTTATGAGTGAGATAAAAAAGTATATCGAGGATTATTACCTGCAAAACAGACAATCCCCATCGACTACAAAGATTGCTGAAGCTGTTGGTATTGCCAGAGGTACAGCATACAAATACTTGGTAGAAATGGCTGAGAAGAATATGATTGAGTACGACGGGCAGGAGATTCGCACCAATGTGACCCGTAAGTACAGTGGCGAACAGACACAGACACCGATTGTAGGTTCTATTCCTTGTGGTAGTCCTCAGTATGAGGAAGAAAATATTGAAGAATATGTATCACTTCCTACTGCTATTTTCGGCAAAGGAGATTTCTTCATATTAAGAGCAAGCGGTCAGTCTATGATTGAAGCAGGGATTGATGACGGCGACCTTGTGGTTGTCAAAAAGCAGGTAGAAGCCAATGAGGGCGATATAGTAGTTGCCCTTGTGGATAATCAGAATACATTGAAACGCTACTTCCGAGATGATGAGAATAAGAAAATCATTCTCCATCCGGAAAATAAGAAGATGAAAGACATCATTGTAGATGAGTGCTGCATTCAGGGTGTGGCTTGTCACATCATCAAAGAACTATAGCAGAGGACAGACGAATGAGAACACTTGAAGGAATTCGCTATCTAATCAATTTGGATAGTGCGGAAATACAACAGAACTTTGCCGGAGGAGTTGCACCGCCGGACAAGGTGGAGTCGGAGGTGGACACAACTTGAGTATTTATATGTCAAGAGCCGAGTTGGAAGAAATCAGCGAAGGCTTGATAACAGCGTATGCTAATAAGTTTAGCAATCGAGTGATTCAATCCATCGACATAGAACATTTCATTACAGAATTTCTTATGTTACGAATTGAATACGCTTCTTTCGCAGAAGATGATGCAGGCAGGATTGGTTTTCTGGCAGATGGAGCAACACCACTGCTGATACATCAGGACGGAAAAATTATTCCCTTTGTTTTCCCGAAAGATACCATCGTACTTGATAAATTTCTTCTTGCTGAAAAGGAGCAGGGACGTCGCAGATTTACAATGGCACACGAAGCGTCACATCATATCTTGAGTAAGATGTATGCAATTCCGAGTGAAGGACGCTTTCATGCAGAGTATGACAGTGAGCGTAGTTATTCCAAAGAGGAACTGGCTCAGATGTTTGCGTCTGTTGAGTGGCAGGCAGATACAATGGGAGCTTCGCTTCTTATGCCGAGAAGAATTATTGAAAATGCCTTGGCGAAATATAATCAGTCAAATCCGATAAGAGTTTATGGCGATAATACCATTACTTCAAAGGATAAAGCAGTTATCCGCAGAATGGCAGCTTATATCGGAGTATCTTATACAGCCTTGGTTATCAGATTGAGAGATATGGGGCTATTTGAGTATCACAATATCCTTGAGTACATTTCCAATGAGTTAAATCTGGGAGGTGTTTCACAATGAGGTTACAGACTCAGGTAGCACCTGAAATACAAAAGAGATTGCTTCTGTCAAGAGTAGAAGCAGAAAGTCTGAAAGATCGTGATATTCTCTGCCCGACTTGTGGGTTCAGGATACAAAGAGTTTTTTCAGACGCAACCGGACATTTGAGTGTGAAGTGTCAGAAATGCAAGAATGTCCATATCTTAAATCTCGCTTACTTCCGCAGAATCCGTAGGAACGGATATGGCAGGAATTGCAGGCGATGAAGATTACAAGTAAATATCGAAACGATTTCTAATCGAGTAAGCGGAGATAAGCAATTTATTTGCTAAACTACCAAGCACCGTACGAAGCCGGATAAGTGAAGAATAGAAGTATTCTTTGCTGTCCAGATTCGACGGTGCTTTTTTTGTTGCTGTTTTATTCGATTATGCTTCGTGCAGTATTAGGTCTTTTCCCTTACTTGGGAAAGGACTTTTATGTTTTATAACGCATGGCAATGCCAGATAGCTGAGTACCCGTAATCTCCGAATTTTCTATATAAAAAAGCAATTTTAGAAAATTCAAAGGAGATTACGAAAATGACAAACAAACTTACATTAACAGAACAAGAAGAATTATTTGCAAAGGATTGTAAACTGATAAACCTTAAATACGAATATAACGGTTATACCGGAGATGAAAGATGGGCGATTATTACGGAATTATCTGTAAAAGAGCTTTGGGAGAAGTATCCCCTTGTTATAGAAAGATATTCTCCGTTTGTTCATCTTTCCATTGCACAGGGAGAGGTAATTGACGATGCAAACCGAAATGAGGACAAGTATGCAAAGAGAAGCAGTCGCACACTTGACTGCTATGGATATGACGATGAAATGTCATCACAGTTTCATAAAGAACTTGCCATTATGTTTGACGACCCGTTTGAAAGAGCAGAGGAAGAAAGGCTTGAACTGGAAAGAGAAGAATTGCGTCAGTGTGAAATTAGGAAAGCAAGAATAGCACTTTCAATGTTGCAGCCACTTCAAAGGGAACGACTTATGAAGAATGTGTGCTGCGGTCTGAGTTCCAGAGCGATTGCAAAGCAGGAGGGAGTATATTACAGCTCCGTGGATAAGTCCATTGCTGCGGCAAAGAAAAACTTTATCAAATTTTATGAAAATCTCTGATTTTGGGTGTGCATTTCATACCCCTTTGTCCAAATGAGTGAAGGGGTTATTTCATTCCGGATACGAATGACACTTTAAAAATTTGATTCTTGTGAGGTTATGTATATGAAAGAAAAAATGATTTGTCGTGGGGATTTATTCTACTATGACTTTGGAGATAACAGTGGTTCAGTACAAAGCGGAGAGCGTCCGGTGCTTGTCGTTCAGGCAGACGATTATAACCAGAATGCTCCAACGATTATTGTTGCAGCGGTTACAAGTGTAATCAAGAAAAGATATTTGCCATCGCACATTATTCTTGGCGAGGAGTTTGGACTGAAGAAACCGTCAATGGTTCTTCTGGAGCAGATACGGACGGTCAATAGAGAGGATTTGCGTGAATACATAGGTACGGTAGATGATGATAAACTTTTCAGGCAGATAAACGCAACTTTGAAAAAGACTTTTGGACTTTGGGTTTACAAGCCGGAAGGGAAAGAAAATATTCGCTGCCTATGCCCGAAGTGCCTGAATGATTATATCCACAATCCGGACTATATTGTAAGGCGACTTGACCCATTTGCAAAGCGAAAAGACAGATGTGATAAGTGCGATGGGGATGGTTGGGATTATGTTGTTACCGACAGATATTCATCAAAGAAAGAAAAGAGGGGAAGCAATGACAGAAAATAAAATCATTATTCCTATCTGGAAGAAGTCCAATCTTACAGTAGAAGAAGCCGCAGCTTATTGTGGTATTGGCTCAAGAAAATTAAGAGAAATGTCCGACTCGGAGTTTTGCCCTTTTGTTCTTTGGAATGGAAGTAAGCGACTGATTAAAAGAAGAAAACTGGACGAATATCTTGATAATGCGTATTCGATATAGCTGATTTGTAAAATGTGCGACGGGTCGGTTCGCATAATAGGCTCATCGCCATTTTTTAATTATCATAAGGGTAGAAAAAAACAAGGAGGTGCTTCCGTAATGGCAGATACAGAAAAGATTATCCGAAAAAAATATGATGTGCCGATATGGCATAAGTCTAATTTGACGATTGATGAAGCAGTTGAATATTCTGGCATAGGTAGAGAAAGACTGAGAAAACTAACAAGCCAAGAAGAATGCCCATTTGTTCTTCATATAGGAAATCGTCGAATGATTAAGAGGAGGATTTTTGATGAATACATTGAAAAACTTACTTTCCTTGAATGATGATGAACGCTTACTTGCCGAAGTAAGAACATATCAGGAAAAACTCATAAGCAATGCTGAAGAACCGATATGGGAAAGAAAGTGGCTGACAATCGAAGAAGCCGCAGCATATTCCGGTATAGGAAGAACGAAGTTGCGTGAGTTGTCTAATCAAGCAGGTTGTCCCTTTGCAATATGGATAGGCAATAAAATCCATATTGTGAGGGAACGACTGGACAAATATATAGATAAGCAGTTTAGAATTTAGGAGGACACAATGGCGACAAAAAGAAAAGATAAATCAAGAGTTGTTCTGAAAACCGGAGAGGTTCAGAGAAAAGACGGTACTTATCAATTTAGCTGGCAGGACAGCCAGATGAAAAGAAGATTTGTTTACGCAAGAACTTTAGATGACCTGAGAGAAAAAGAGAAGCGTATTCAGAAAGATAAATGTGATGGTATTAAGACCGAAGCACGATACACAACCATTGATGAATTATTTGACCTTTGGGCAAATATGAAAAGAGGGCTGAAGAATAATACCTTTGAAAATTACAAATATATGTACAATACCTTTGTGCGACCAGTGATTGGAAGTAAAAGAATATCAACGCTGAAGAAATCAGATATTAAGAAATACTACAATTATCTTGTTGATGAAAGAAATTTGAAGCCTTCAACGATTGATAATATACATACGGTTCTTCATCAGGTTTTACAGATTGCTGTCGATGATGACTTTATCAGAAATAACCCGTCAGATAATGTGTTGAGAGAATTGAAAAAAGCACATTGTTTTCAGTCGGAAAAGCGTAGAGCGTTGACGAAACCGGAGCAGGAGCTATTTCTGAATTTCCTGAAAACCCACCCTGTATATGAACACTGGTATCCGGTCTTTGCAGTAATGATAGGAACTGGACTTCGTGTGGGGGAAGTAACTGGATTGAGATGGTGTGATATTGATATGGAAAGTGGAATGATTGATGTTAATCATACTCTTGTATATTATGACCACAGAACTGAGGGGAGTAAAAGTGGCTGTTATTTCAATGTAAATACAACGAAGACTCCGGCGAGTATGAGGCAGGTTCCAATGCTCGGTTTTGTGAGAGAAGCATTTGAACAGGAGAAACAGAAGCAGGAAGATTTAGGACTTCATTGCGAGGTCACGATTGACGGATATACAGATTTTATTTTCATCAATCGTTTTGGTCAGGCACAGCACCAAGCCACACTCAACAAAGCAATCCGAAGAATTATCCGTGATTGCAATGATGAGCAGTTTTTGCACAGTGATGAACCTGATGTGTTACTTCCTCATTTTAGCTGCCACTCGCTTAGACATACATTTACAACAAGAATGTGTGAAGCTGGAGTAAATATAAAGGTCATTCAAGACGCACTCGGACATTCAGATATTTCAACTACACTGAACATCTATGCTGATGTTACAAAAGAAATGAAAGCGGTAGAGTTCAAAGGATTGGATAGCTACTTCAAAGTATAATATTGGACTTCACATACAGAAAGAGAACATACAGAGTGTTGTGTGTTCTTTTTTCTTGTTCTGAAGCAGGAAAAGATAAGGCAGCGTTACTTTGATGTGGATTGACATTGTAAATAAGAGAAGTTATAATTTCTTGTATATGAATATGCTCTTGCATATACTACTATCGCCCTACATCATTTACATCATATTTTACATCATTTGCCCGCAAAGTGACTCAAAGTAGAGCAAAAATATGAAGTATGGGGGATAATTGGAATATGGAGAATTTAATAGTATTAACACCAGCTTGGTCGAGTATGAAAGAACCACAAAAAGGGTCCCGACAATGAAGTCCCTGGACGCTGACAAGAAGGCTTCTAAGACTTCCGAAGCAGCTCCGGCAGAGGCTGAAAAACCGGTTGAAAAGATTGATTTTTCTAAGGTAAAAGTCGAGCCATTGTTTGAAGAAATGGTTGATTTTGATACATTCAGCAAGTCTGATTTCAGAGCTGTAAAGGTAAAAGCATGTGAAGCAGTTAAGAAATCCAAGAAGCTGTTACAGTTCACACTGGATGACGGAACAGGCACAGATCGTACGATTTTAAGCGGTATTCATGCTTATTACGAGCCGGAAGAACTGGTTGGAAAGACCTTAATTGCAATCACCAACCTGCCACCAAGAGCCATGATGGGAATTGATTCTTGTGGAATGTTACTTAGTGCAATCCATGAGGAAGAGGGCGAAGAAAAACTTCATCTTCTGATGGTTGATAACCATATTCCGGCTGGTGCAAAGCTGTACTAAAATTAAATATAAAATCTCTAAAACCATGATGTCAGGCCGCAGTTGACAACAATTTGACAACAAAATTTGGGATAATAATGAATCGTTATGAAGCATGACGAATTTCAGGTGAAAGGACACAGGTTTGAGAATGAAATCAAAATTGATTCACTGAATCAATGATTGATATGCATGACAACAAGAGCACTTCTTAGAGTTAATCTGAGAGGTGCTTTTTTTCGTACAAAAATATATCTCGGCAGTCAACTTCTGTAAAACAGTAAATCTAATTTTGGAGGAAAACATCATGGATAAAAATTATAAACCAATCAAAAGTATGAAAGAAGTACCAGAGCAGCTTAGAAAATTGCGCCGACAGTATCTGCGTTATCAACAGGCAGAGATTATTTACAGCATTTCTCATAAGAAACTTTTTGAACTCGCCAGTGATGCAGGTGCGATTTACAGAATAGATGGAACCGTATTGATCAACCGGGATATTTTTGATGACTATCTGGAGCGTTTTCATGAACCGGCGACAGGAAAGGGTAAGGAGATAAAAGATGAGCGGTAATGTATGGATGTTTTCAGATGAAATTGATGATGAAGATCTGGAATTTATGAGCCATGACTACGTGACCTATAACATGGCGTGCGAATACTACAGACTTGGAATCAAACCCGTTGTCCGTATGGCACATGAAGCAGGGGCGGTATATAAAATCGGGAAAAAAGTGCTGATTCGAAGAAGTATATTTGAAGCATATCTGAGAGAACAGAGAAAGATTTGATGGAGGAGAAGAACATGAGCAATCAGAGAAAAATACTACATGATGACAGGAATGGATTAGATTATGTGTTGGTAGGAGATTATTACCTGCCGATGATAGGCTTGCCAGAGGAAACCAGACCGATTGGTTACTGGGGAATGCTTCGGAAAGAATATCTGAAAAAACATAAATCGGGAATGTATTCTTATTTTTTGTTGACCGGAAAACTGGACAACTATCTGGCAGATCTTAACGAACAGGCACAGGAACGGTATGAGCTGATTGAAGCACAAATGAGAAGTGTGGAAGGTGTAACAGAGGCATTAAAAGCACGAAATCCTATGGGGTGGGTGCGACAGTGTAATAATATCAGGAATCGTGTGCAGGAAATTGTATTGAGTGAATTGGTATATGTATAGGAGGAGCGTATGAGATACAGGATTGAATATGCTGATGGAAGATGTTGCAATTTCGCAAACAGCAGAAAAGATTTACTGGATTGGTTGAAGCTTCTGAAAGATGAACAGATTGTTGATATCCGTAAAATCTATAAAAGCGGTGTTACAGATTCAGTTCTGGATAGTTACCGAAGATATTTAAAACAGTGAATATTTTGTAGAAGATAGAATGTCTGGTGACAGATGAAAAGCAGCATAAAGAATAGCGGTGAAATTCAAACAAAGGAACCTTACATCAAATGTAAGTGGTGTATTTATGCTTTGTGTAGTAAAATTTTAATTGTAAAAAAGTATGAACAAAAAAGAGGTGTTAAGAATGGATTATACAAAAAAACTTTTAGAAGTACGCGACCTGCACAAAGCATATTCCAAAGAGGGCGTTCCCACAAAAGCACTAAACGGAATTACCTTTGATGTTCTAAGTGGCGAATATTTGGGAATTATGGGAGCCAGCGGTTCCGGGAAAACAACATTATTAAATTGTATTGCTACGGTCATTAAACCTACCTCTGGACAAATTTTGCTCTCCGGGGCGAATATAAGTGCCTTTGACGGTGCTAAGTTAGCGGAATACCGTGGAAATAGAATCGGTTATCTGTTTCAAGACTTTGCTTTGCTTGATAATTTGACAGGCAGAGAAAATATTCTGTTGCCCTTATCCATTCACAATATAGATAGTTCCATAGCCGAAAAGCACCTAAATGATATAGCCGGATTTCTTGGAATTACTGATGTTCTTTCAAAGTTTCCGGCGCAAATGTCCGGCGGTCAAAAGCAGCGTGTAGCCGCAGCCCGCAGCTTGATTTCTGATCCAGATATTATTTTGGCTGATGAGCCGACAGGCGCATTAGACACAAAAGCTGCACGGTTGCTCATGGAAAAATTACAGGAAGTCAACCAAGTGCAAGGACGTACCATTTTAATGGTTACGCATGACCCTAACGCAGCAAGTTTCTGTTCCCGCATTTTGTTCATACAGGACGGCGTTATTTTCCATGAATTGCGTCGCAAAGTTCCGACAGAAACACGGGAAGAATTTTATGCGCGCATATTACAGGTAATGGCGCAAATGGGAGGAGGGAGCGCAAATGTTCTTTAACCTTGCATGGAGAAATTCCAAACGTAGCCGCAATGAAAATCTGATTTACTTTCTGACAATGGTAACGGCGGTAGCGGCATTTTACATTGTGCTTTCTCTCGGAGCGCAGGACGTTATACGCTTTTTAAGCAGCCTTGAAAGCGATGCCGTGGAACGGCTGCTTACAAACCTTTTGCCTACTGTCTATGTTTGTGCATTATTATTTGTATTTTTCCTTGTAGTATTTGCAAATAAGTATCAGCTCGAATGTCGCAGCCGGGAACTAGGATTATATTTGATGTTTGGTATGACAAAGACCCGATTATTTACGCAAATTATGACGGAGGGGCTTATCACTTCACTTGTCGCCCTCTTGGGTGGACTTATCTGCGGTGGTTTTCTATCCGAAGTTATCAGCCTTGCAACGGCACGTTTAGTCGGACACGGTGTTATTGCACATCAATCAAGTTTTTCATTAAGCGCAGTTTTCTTTACGATATTGGGATTTTTAATCATCCAATGTGTGGCGTTGTTTATACTATGCGGAAAATTGTTTAAGAAAGAAGTCCACCAACTGCTTTATGGAGAAATGGCAAAAAAACAACACACGGGCAGCACACACGGAAGTTTGCTATCCCTTGTAATTGGTACGGCAGTTTTACTTGTTGCATACTGGGTTGCCATAGAACACTTCATGACTGGCGGTGGTGTAATGCTGCTTGTTGCTGTCCTGCTTGGAATTGTTGGAACAATTCTTTTTATCCGAGGCATTGCCCGGCTTTTAAGTATAGTAGCTGCTTCTAACAAACGGAAAGCGACAAATGGACTTTATGTATTTACTTTGCGACAGCTTCACGAGAATGTTGTTTATAAATATATTTCAATTAGTGTTGCGTCTATTCTGATGATGCTTACCATTATGTTTATTGCAAATGGTTCTGCAACTATTATGTCGCATGGGAATGAATTAACAAGAACTTCTGCTGTTTATGATTTTACAGTAATGGGCGAAGAACAGAATGTTGAGCAATACCTTTCCGACGACCAAATGCGAGTTTATGTAGCTAATCTTAACCGTATGGAAACAGGGAACATGAAACGTCCTGCTTCCGGGGAAATGAAATCCTTTGTTGACTGGTCTGTATTAAGAAAAGAGATTGTTCAAAACTTGCCAGAGGGTGTAATAGACCCTGCGACACAAGAAGCTGCCAGTTACGAATTTGGTTCACATCAACCCGCAGCCCTTAATCTGCTTGGATTTATTGATACGGGGAGTGTTTCTCCTTATATGCTCCCAGTTTCATCATATAATCGCCTGTTGGAAGCCGCAGGAGAAAAGCAAATAAATCTTGAAAATGACGAAGCTGTTTTTTACCTCAACCCGGACTTTTTAGAAGATGAACAGGAAGATACCGTTGCTCTGTTAGACAGGATTGCAGAGAACGCACAGACAAGCGGTAATGCGTTGATTTCCATTGACAAAAAGTCAGTTACACTTGTTCCGTCTGTACCGATGAAAGGACTTACCGCTGATGAAAATGTTAAAATTGTAACCGCATTGATTGTTTCCGACGAGATATATCATAACTATGTAGACCCGGACACCTGTTCTGTATATTGGAATTTCTGTATTCCGAATGAGATTGTAGAAGCAAACGGACTGATGCTGTCCGTTATGGAAGCACGCGATTTGCTGAAGCCGTCCGGTCTGTATTACGAAAGCTATCTTGATAATTTCGGGCGGCAACTATTTTATCTTATCTCCGGGAGTTACATGACTTTATATATGGGCTTTATGCTATTGATTATCGCGTGTGCATTGCTTGCTTTGCAATTCTTAACACAAATGCAATCGACAAAATCAAGATATTTGACACTCTCAATTTTGGGTGCGAGGCGAGAACAGATAAAACGGTCAATTTATAAACAAGTTTTATGGTATTTTCTACTCCCCCTAATGTTGGCTTGTATAAGTGGTACGGTTGGTCTTTATGCAATGCAGCAGCATTTATACTCTGACAGCACAAGGATCGGGCAATCTTATCCGTTGTTGATTATTATGGCATTTACTGTCGTTCTTATTATGGCAATTTACGGTGTGGCTGTTGCGCGGACAGCTACACGGGAAATCGGAAAAATAAATTACAAGCCTAATTCATAACAGGCTTACGTGAAAGGAGGTGGTCGTATTGGCACGAATTATGGTAGTTGAAGATGATGTTTATATGCGGGAAGAACTGACGGATTTATTGAGAAAGTCGGGGTATGAAACAGCCTCGTTATTTGATTTTGAAAACGCAATACCGGAAATTACAGAGTATTCCCCCGATTTGGTTTTACTCGACATAAATCTTCCATTTCATTCCGGCTTTGAAATCTGCAAAGAATTAAAAGCAAAGCAGCTTGGAACAGTGTTGGTATTGACAGCAAGAGATAAATTGCAGGACGAACTTCACGCATTAGGATTGGGAGCTGATGACTACTTAACAAAGCCGTGTAATATAGAGCGCCTGCTTGCCCGCATTAAAAATTTATTACGACGCAAAGAGGAACAGATACGGCAAGGCTTACTGGACGGGAACGGATTTTTACTTGACCCAAACACCTTTACAATTTATGTGGGGAAGAGTTCTTCCCTCATGCCACCCAATGAGGGAAAAATATTGCTTGCGCTTTTGAAGAAAAGCCCTAATCTTGTTACCAAACATGAGCTGTGCAACGTGCTTTGGGGAACGGAAGAATGCATTGACGAAAATGCGCTGCAAGTAACTTTTACGCGATTGAGGAAAACGCTCCGTGAATTTGGTCTTGAAGAACGGATAGAAACAGTACGCGGACAAGGCTACCGCTTGAAAGAGCAGGTGCGATTATGAAGAAGCTAAAAATATTTTTAACCTATATTTCCTCTAATCGTGTATGGATTATCACACTTGCCTGTTTGGATGTATTCTTTATATTCCTTGCCTGGCTGGCTAATCCGGATTATTTTATCAATTATGTTGCATTGATCATTTTCGTATCATTTGCCGCACTTGCTATCCCGCTTGCTATATCAATCAGAAAACGCAACAAGACAGACGCTATTTTTCGGCGTTTTCTATTGGAGCCAGACGATACCAACGAATACTTACTGTGTGAAGCTGTTCCCGCAGTATTACGCCCTTATATCTGTGAATTGGGGCAGCATTTGAGGACGCAGCAGGAATATATCAACGAACAGAAAATTACAGTTACAGATTATGAACACTACATTGAAAATTGGGTACATGAAATCAAAAAACCGCTATCCCTTATGACCTTGCTACTGGACAATCGAAAAGATGAAATGTCTCCTTTGGTTCATACCCGTATGCTGTATGTACGCGACCATACCCGACAGGATATAGAAAAAATTCTATACTTTTCGAGGCTTGGGGCTACTCATAAGGATTACTTTTTTGAGCCACTTTCAATTCTTGAAATTTGTCGTGAAGCAGTTGAAGATAATTTAACGCTTCTTGAAGAAGCCGGATTTTCTGTTGAATATACCGAAAACGATGCTCAAGTGATTTCTGACAAAAAAGGTTTGATGTTCATTTTAGGACAGATAATCAGCAATAGTGTGAAATATACGGGGAACAATCCTGCTCCCCGACTTCTCTTTTCCATTGCTGATAGTGCGGATAATGAACAGATTTCTTTATCTATGAAAGACAACGGCACAAGCATACCGTTGTCTGACTTACCTTTTGTTTTCGACAAGGGGTTTACTGGAGATACGGGCAGTTACCTTAGTCGTTCTACGGGTATGGGGTTATACTTTGTTCAGAAAATGGCAACTGACCTGTCTATCTCGGTGGAGCTAAAAAACAATTCTTACGGTGGAACAACTGTAACCTTGACGTTCCCGAAAGTGGATCGTCCATTTGGGAGGTAATGAAATGCAGTTACAAAACGAAATAATAAAAGAGCGCACACCAATAAAAGGCTTGCTCATTGATTGGTTGATTATATTTGGAACATATCTTTTTATCCGTGTATTCTTCGCCCTCTTTGGGCTTCATCAGAATATTGTCATTTTGGGCTGTTGCCTTGCGGTATTGCCATATCTTTTGGGGGCAGTATATTTACAGAAATCCCACAAGCAATGTCCATTATGGCTTTCTGCATCGGCTATTTTAATACCGTCCATTGTTGAAAAAATAGCGATATATTTATTTGGTGCGCACTTATACAATTTAAGCCCGATAAATGTTTTAGGAGTTATGGAAGCGATTAAGAGTAACGCATCATACACAAACTTCATTAAAAATCAATCAGCACAGAATTTAATCAATCTATCATATTTTAATTGGACATACATTCTATGCAGTATAGCTATTTCTGTTTTGGTTATCTTGCTTTTAAATCAGACAAAACAGAAAAGTAATAAAGGATAAAGAGAACTTTATGAAAGTGACATAGTATAAAACATCTGCCACTCGACGGCAAAAGAAAAAAGCCGTCGTACAGCAAATATATAGAGTTAATTGTGAGGTGAAAATATGGGAAATTAGCTGTATTTGATATATCTGAATCCGGCAGAGAGATTGGAGTAAAGTTGATACTTTTGCTTGATGAAAGACAACGGAAAGAACTTGCACAGTATTCGCCATATATTGCAATGCTAAAGGTGTCTTCGCAAAACAGAAGATATATTCCGATGGATTATCTTGAAAGAGAAATAATTCCAGGCGATAAACTTTTTACAATGCCGTCAGCCACAAGTTACGAGTTTGGAAAGCTAATGTCCAATGTTCATATGGCATGGACCAGAGCAGTATGTGGTCGACTAAAGAGTGATTATAGTTATTCTAATACGATTGTTTATAATAATTTCCCTTGGCCCTCGCCAACGAAGGCTATCTTAAATGCTAGAGCACTTTATCCAGATAGCAATCTTGCAGATCTTTATGATCCTTTGACAATGCCAACAGAATTACTGAAAGCACATAATGCAAATAACAGAGCAGTGATGGATGCTTATGGATTTAGCATTAAAATGTCGGAAGCAGACTGTGTTGCAGAATTAATGAGAATGTATCAGAAATTGACAAAAGAAAAATAATGATTACCCCAAAGAGCATTAACCATAAGTGGTTAGTGCCTATTTTTTTGCTTTTTTTCAAAATCATCTGACTTTATACATTCTGCCACATGTGATTAGTGGAAAAATGATTTTTCAAGAAAATCTATGCCCTCACGTTCTCTGGAACATGCAACTGGAGAAGAAGTAGTTCATTTATGTACAAAAAGGGGTTGGTAAATACCATTTCCGACGCTTTATGGGTAGAGGAACAATTTTTTTGAAATTATCCCCAAATCATGTCCGATTTTACCTGTCCCAGTACAGAGTATATGAAGGGACTAACGAAAGTAAAAGAAAAAATGATAAAAATGTAAAAAAATATCACGAATTTTTTGCATCGTGCCAAGTCATTTGACTTTAGTAATTAGAGGACGTTTTGGAATGTTCCTTCACTGAACCTTGACAATTGATAAGTGCACCTTGAAAGCCTACCAGGAGTTCTGCCATGACCTTTCTTTTTCTGAAAGCAAGCGGAATCATAATGACACTCCCGATGATGGGCGGCTGATCAAAGCCTTATGATCAGTGACCTGTGTATGCAGGCAGAGGCAGTCTGAGACGGCTGCAGGTGACAGGGAAACGCACAATAGACCGCTGATGCAACAAGTAACTAATAACAATGATTAAAGGGTAAAATGCCCGGAAAGGACGTAAAAACTATGAATAGAGTGATTTTAATGGGAAGACTGACAAAGAATCCGGAGATCAAATATGCCGGAAAAGATAA
>OHXG01000519.1_pt1 | contig 15443 bp, 10 predicted proteins | sample 1579971 | NCBI WGS metagenome assembly OHXG01 (sample SAMEA3882517, study PRJEB24775) | human gut metagenome | biome: human-associated habitat; feature: intestine environment; material: feces | place: Netherlands | collected 2009/2010
CGCGTGACGACCTGGCCACCGCGAAAACGCTGTGCCGGCTGATTCACGCGTCGGGACTGTCCACGCCGATTGTGCTGATTCTCACCGAGGGTGGTTTCACCGTGGTGAATTCGCAGTGGGGCATCGCCGATGTGGTGGTGGCCTCCGCTTCCCCCGCCGAAGTGGAGGGGCGTCTGCGTCTGGTGTCCGAACGGGGCAATGCGCCGGCCAGCACGGCCGCTAGCACCGGCGAGCAGGGCGTGCAGAACGAGGATGGCCTGATCCGTTCCGGCGATCTGGTGGTGGATACCAACGGTTATACGGCCAGCCTGCATGGCCATCCGATCGACTTGGCGTACAAGGAGTTCGAGCTGCTCAAGTATCTGGTGCAGCATCCGGGCCGCGTGTTCACGCGTGCGCAGCTGCTGCAGGAGGTGTGGGGCTACGACTATTACGGCGGCACCCGCACTGTGGACGTGCATATCCGTCGTCTGCGCGCCAAGCTGGGCGGCGAGTACGAGCATCTCATCGGCACCGTGCGCAACGTCGGCTATCGTTTCGATCCGCCGGAAGAGAATGAGCATGAGGCCGCGGCCAAGGATGCGGCTCACGGCGAGTCCGGCGAAAGCTGACTTTTTCTTGCGATCATTCCGTTGATGTTCGACGGGTTTCGTTTGTTTTCATTGGCCTTTCGCTGATTTTCTGTTGTTTTTTGCTGATTTTCTGTCGTTTTTCGATGGATTTTCGCTGTTTTTGCCGATTGCGACGTTTCCGCAGGTTTCCCGCGTTCGTCCGCATGCGAGGGGTAGGCTGGGAGGCATGCCTCGGGAATCGAAGAAGGCGCGGATCGCGCGCATGCATCAGGAATACGAGCAGTTGTGCGTGGAGATTCCCGATCCGAAATGCGCGTTGAACTTCAATTCTCCTTTCGAACTGCTGGTGGCTACGGTGTTGAGCGCGCAGACCACCGACAAGCGCGTGAACATGGTCACGCCGGAACTGTTCGGCGAATATCCCGGTCCGGCGGAGCTTGCCGCCGCGAATCCCGAGCACGTCGAGGACATCATCCGCACCATCGGCTTCTTCCGTACGAAAGCGCGCAATATCATCGGGCTGTCGCATGAGTTGTGCGTGCGATTCGGGGGCGAGGTGCCGGCCGATATGGCTTCGCTGATCAGCCTGCCGGGCGTGGGCCGCGAACGTGGTGTTGGGCAACGCGTTCGGCGTGCCCGGTTTTCCTGTGGACACGCATGTGATTCGTGTGACTGGGCGATTGCGGTGGCGGTCCGACTGGGCGAGCCCCTCCCCTGACCCGGTGGCCATCGAACGTGAGGTCACCGCCTGCTTCCCTCCCGAAGAATGGACCGATCTGTCTCACCGTTTGATATTGCATGGCCGCGCCATCTGCCATGCGCGAAAACCGGATTGCGCCGACTGCCCCCTCAACGACACGTGTCCGAGCGCGTTCGCCGCGTGATTCCGACGCATGCCAGCCGCCGCGCCGGCACTCCGTCGAATCGCACCCGGCCATCGGGCGTGTAGCACGCGTCAACTAGACTCGGGTGCATGGATGAAAACGGGCGGAAACGTAATCTGAAAGCCGAGGCGACGCGCTGGCTGATCTTCTTCGGCGTCGCGATCGTGCTCAGTGTGCTGCTGTGGCTGGGACTGTCGCTGACAGGCCGCAAGAATCCCATCACATCCTTCGGCACGCTCGTCTCCGACTCGTCCGTGACGATCGGCATCGAAGGCAAGGCGCCGGAATCGCTTGACATCCGCACCGAACAGGGCACCGCCGTGGAGCAGGCGCTGCTCGGCAACGTGTACGAGACGTTGGTGTCCCGCAGCGACACCAACAAGCTGCAGCCGGGGATCGCCAGCTCCTGGCAGGCTTCCGACGACGGTCTCACGTACACGTTCACGCTGAACGACGGCATGACGTTCGCCAATGGGCACAAACTCGACTCGTCCGACGTGGTCTGGTCACTGCAGAACGCCGTCAACAACCATTACGTGGGAGCCGACCAGCTTGGTGATCTGAAGGAAATCACCAATCCCAATGCGAATACGGTGGTCATCACGCTCGCCAAGCCGAATCCGCGGCTGTTGCGCGCGCTGGCCGGCCGTGCAGGCATCGTGTACGACGCGGAAAGCAAAACCAACTATGCGAAATCGGCGGTCGGATCGGGACCATTCACCGTGTCAACCGCGGACCAATCGCAAATCGTGCTGCAACGCAACGACTCGTATTGGGGCAAAAAAGCCGCATCATCGCAAGTGACGCTCTACTACTACACCAACGAGGAATCCATGGCCGATGCCATGAAAGCCGGCAAAATCAGCATGGCGCTGCCGCTGAGCGCTTCAACCGCCTCGGAACTGGGCAAGACCAACGGTATTACCGCGGACAGCGGCATCAGCTTCGACAAGGTGATGCTCGCGTTCAACAACGACAACAACAGCCCCTTCTCCGACGAGCAGATCCGCAAGATGACGCGATACGCCATCGATGCGAAGACCATCGCCAAGAACGCGCCCGACGCGTACGCGCCGCTAGGAGGGCCGATCAGCCCGCTGGAAGACGGGTATGAGGACCTGAGCGGCCTGTACCCCTACAACCTTGAACAGGGGCAACGGATGCGCACGTATTTCGGAGTGAACTACATCGCGCCAATCGACATTCTGGTGCCGAAGGAATACGAAAGCATCGGCAACGACGTGAAAACCGCCATCGAAAACCTCAATATCAACACCAATCTGGAAGTGCTCGATTCCGCCGCGGACGTGACGGAACGCATGAACGCCGGCACCTATAACATCGCGCTGACCACCATGAGCGACGAAGGTGACGCAAGCGTCTTCGATAACGGCCAGTCCGTGTTCCATTTCGAGAACGGCGACGCGCAGCAGGCTTACGCCAATGCCATGGCCGCGACCAACGACAACGATTATCAGGCCCGCATGCGCGATTACGCGCGCGCCGTCAGCGAGAACGCGGCCAGCGACTGGCTGTACACGCGCAAGAGCTTCCTTGCCGTTTCCGATGGGCTGCAGGGGTATCCGAAGAATCTGACCGATCGTCTGCTGCCGTTGAACAGATTGACGCTGCACTGATTTTTCCACGGTTTTTTATGTGGATTTTCCGCGATTTGCATGCGATTCCGGCATTCGGTTCGGCGGAAGTCGGCACCATGGCAGTTGTCACATTCGCTTTCTAGACTAGCGACTATGACTGAAAGCCAAGATAACACCATCAACGCGAACCTCACGCCGCTGCCCGACAAGGTCGGCGTGGACGGTCTCGAAGACAAGTGGCGCGGAGTCTGGGACGAGAGCGGAGTCTACAAGTTCCAGGGCACCCGCGACCGTAAGGCCGTTTATTCCATCGATACCCCGCCGCCCACCGTTTCGGGCCACCTGCACGTCGGCCACGTATTCTCCTACACGCACACCGATGTGATCGCACGTTTCAAGCGCATGAACGGCTACGACGTGTTCTACCCGATGGGCTGGGACGACAACGGCCTGCCGACCGAACGCCGTGTGCAGAACTATTACGGCGTGCGCGTGGACACTTCCCTGAAGTACGATCCGAATTTCGTGCCGCCGTTCGAGGGTACGGACGGCAAGAAGATCGACGCCAAGGACCAGGTGCCGATCTCCCGTAAGAACTTCATCGAGCTGTGCGAAAAGCTCACCGCCCAGGACGAGAAGCAGTTCGAGGCGCTGTGGCGTTCCCTCGGCCTGTCCATCGACTGGTCGCAGACCTACCACACCATCGGCGAGCATCCGCAGCGCGTGGCCCAGAAGGCGTTCCTGCGCAACCTGGCCCGTGGCGAAGCGTATCAGAAGGACGCTCCGGGTCTGTGGGACGTGACGTTCCAGACCGCAGTGGCCCAGGCCGAACTGGAATCGCGCGAATATCCGGGCTTCTACCACAAGGTGGCGTTCCGTTTCGAAGACGGCACCCCGATCTACATCGAGACCACCCGTCCGGAACTGCTGGCCGCCTGCGGCGCGCTGATCGCGCACCCGGACGACGAGCGTTACAAGCAGTATTTCGGCCAGTACGTCTACTCCCCGCTGTTCCACGTGAAGGTGCCGATTCTGGCGCATAAGGCGGCGGAAATGGACAAGGGCGCCGGCATCGCCATGTGCTGTACGTTCGGCGACGTGACCGACGTCGAATGGTGGCGCGATCTGAACCTGCCGCTGCGTTCCATCATCCAGCGCAACGGCCGCATCGTCATGGACACCCCGGATTGGATCGAATCCGAGGAAGGCAAGCGTATCTTCCAGGAGACCGCCGGCAAGACCACGTTCTCCGCACGTAAGATCATCGTCGACGAGCTGCGCGCTGCCGGCGATCTGGACGGCGAACCGACCCCGACCAAACGTATGACGAACTTCTACGAGAAGGGCGACAAGCCGCTCGAAATCGTCACCTCCCGCCAGTGGTACCTGAAAAATGGCGGCACCGACGAGAAGCTAAACGCCGAACTCATCGCACGCGGCAAGGAACTGAACTTCCACCCGGACTTCATGCGTGTACGTTACGAGAATTGGGTGCATGGCCTCAACGGCGATTGGCTGATCTCCCGTCAGCGCTTCTTCGGCGTTCCGTTCCCGCTGTGGTACCCGGTGAAGGAGGATGGCACCGCCGATTACGACCATCCGATCACCCCGAGCGAGGACCGTCTGCCGATCGACCCGACCGACGATGTGCCGGAAGGCTACACCGAGGACCAGCGTGACGTGCCGGGCGGCTTCACCGCCGAGCCGGACATCATGGATACCTGGGCCACTTCCTCCCTCACTCCGCAGATCGTGACCCGCTGGGAGGAGCCGGGCGAAGAGAACCAGGCCATTTTCAACGCCACCTTCCCGATGGACCTGCGTCCGCAGGGTCAGGACATCATCCGCACCTGGCTGTTCTCCACCATGGACCGTGCGCACTTGGAGAACAAGTGCCTGCCGTGGGCCAACACCACGCTGTCTGGCTGGATCCTCGATCCGGACCACAAGAAGATGTCGAAGTCCAAGGGCAACGTCGTGGTGCCGAACGAGCCGATCGAGAAGTTCGGCGCGGACGCCGTGCGTTACTGGGCCGCCGCCGCCCGTCTGGGTCTGGATGCCACGTACGACGAAGGCCAGATGAAGATCGGCCGCCGTCTTGCCATCAAGCTGCTCAACGCCACCAAGTTCGCGCTGGCCATCGGACGTGAGGACGAGAACCATCACGTGGGCGCTCCGGCAGTCGCCGCATGGAACCCGGCCGACGTGACCGAGCCGATCGACCGTTCCGCGATGTCCAAGATGGCCGCCGTGGTCCGCGAAGCCACCGACGATCTCAACAACTACGAGCATTCCAAGGCTCTGGAAGTCATCGAGAACTACTTCTGGCAGTTCTGCGACGACTACATCGAGCTGGTCAAGAACCGCGCCTACGGCACCGCCGATTCCACCGGCAACGTGCCGAGCGAGGCCGCGGTGAAGTCCGCACGCACCACGCTGGGCCTGGGTCTTGATGCGTTCGCGCGCCTGCTGGCCCCGTACCTGCCGTATGCCACCGAAGAAGTGTGGAGCTGGATGCATGAGGGCGAAGGCTCCGTGCACCGCGCAGCATGGCCTGTGGCCGACGTGTACGCGGCCGCCGCCGGCGACGCATCCGCCGATCTGCTTGCTCATGCCGGTGAGGCTCTGGCCGCGCTGCGTGGCATCAAGTCGAAGGCCAAGGTTTCGATGAAGACCCCGATCTTGTCTGTGACGCTTGCCGTTGCCGACGATGTGCGCGGGTCCATCGAGGCCGCGCTGGGCGATATCGCCGAAGCTGGTCGCGTGACCGGACCGATCGCCTTCACCGCACCGGCTGCCGCCGAGGGTGAGGACGAGGCCGCCGATGTGACGGTCGCCGAAAGCGAGCTAGGCGAACCGCCGGCCAAGAAACCGAAGAAGTGAGTCTCTGAGGTGAGCCGCCAGCGGCTTTTGTAGCGCAGCCGCTCACTTCACCCACATACGAGGGGCCTTTCCTTTGCATGAAGGAGAGGCCCCTCGTATATCCCGTCACTGTCTGCAACTAACCGTGCCCCCTTTTGCTCATATTCAGTCAAAATCGCGGGAAAAATGCTTTCGTGAGCGAAAAGGGGTATAAATCGCAGGCAAAACGGTCGAAATCATATCCCCTTTTGCTCACGTCCGTGCAGAATCGCCCTAAATCGCAAGACGTGCGCGCATAGAACCGTCCTTATCCCGTTCTCGGCTGTTCTCAGCGTACATTCCTGCCCCTGCGCACAAACCCGTACGCGAAAAATGGTTTTTATGGGCGTAATCTCAACGAATGCACAAGCGGAGGCGGAAATCGCAATCAAAAACCCCGAAACGCACCACGTAAGCGACGGAGCACTATCGGATTTAGCGCATCGCACAAACCGCGTGCTCTACAGCACCGGAACGGACAGGAGGTACTGCGGGCCAGCGGACGAATTTCCGGAACCGTTCCCACCCAATCCAGCCTGCAGCGCATCGTCGAAAACTTCCGCAGCGGCGGCCAATTCGACCGTCTCGTCAATCAAATCGCCATTATCCGGCGTGAAACCGGTTTTCGCCAAGCCATAGCCGGCAACCGGCAACGAACTGGACATCGAATCGGCGGAAGAAGAGGAATCGGAACCGCTGTTCTTCGAAGAGCCGTCCACTCCCCCGACTTTCGCCACATTCTTCGACGTGGTGTCCGCTGCGGCGCCGAACGACGGGCGTAGTCCGCCCGCGTAGCTCATCACATCATCCATGCTGATGGCGTTCTTGTCATCGACCAAGCTGGTCGAATCGGCGGTGTTGTTCTTCGCCTGCGCGCGTTCGGCCTTGCGTTGCGCACGGGACCGCCGTTTCTCGGCTTTCGCGCACAACGATTGGCTGGCGGAGGCGGAACGCAACGTGTCCAGCACAGAAGCGTCATCGGCAGCGCCCGATTCGGACGTGTCGTCATCCGAATCCAGCTGGTCGGCGAATCGCAGCACGATCTGGTGGAATGCGCTGGCCTGTCCGGTGTGCTCGCTGGCGTCCGCCAACGCGGTCATCGCCGCGGACACCTTGTCGGACGCGGTTTTGAGCTTCTCATTGTCTTTGATGCCGGCACGCACGTCGGCGATCGCTTGGGTTTCGTAGCTGCCAGCCGTGCCTGCGGTGGCGCCCAGTTCCTTAAGCCGAGCCGTGTATGCGTCGGTGAAATCCATCGAATACGGGATCATGGCCGCGGACAGCTGCGATTGGCCGGCACTGTAGTCTTTGGAGCCGCGCTGTTGTTCCTCGCCGGCGCGCTTGGTGAGCTCGTTCACCAAGCCGGATGTGCCGCGCTGTTCGATGGTGCGAATCACCTCGTCGGCGTCGGCCGCGCCGATATGCCGGTATGCGGCGCTCACGTCGTTGACGGCGTTGGCCAGGTCTGCCACGGATTTAGCTACGGAGGTATCGCCGTTCAGTTCGGACGCGGTGCCGAGAATGGCGGGAAGCTGTGTGGCGTTGCCAATCGAACCGGACAGATGCGTGGTGTATGAGCCCACGTACGCGTCGATGTAGCCGTCGAACGCCTGATCGTGCGCTTTGGAACGTACGGCGATGGTCTGTTTGGCAAGCGCTTTCTCGTTGTCTCTGAGCTGTTCCAGTTGGGCGATGAGCTTGCGGTTGCGTTGCGAGCCGACGTTGGTCAGACCGTCCACCAAGGTGGTTGCGCGCTTGGTCAGGTCAGGCAGTGATTGCTGAACGTTGCCTTCCACCGCGGCGATGGACAGTGAGCTCATGGTGAAGTGCTTCGCCGTCACGTAGGCGTTGAAGGTCAGGTCCTCGCCCGGTTTGCCGACCGCAGCCACCAGGGTCGAGGTGTTGTCGGATGAGACGAGCACGCCGTCATCGGCGGTCACGTCACTGCCGACGCGTCCGGGAATGGTGAAGGCGACGATTGGCGTCAGATTGGCGGTCACGTCGGGTTTCGTGACATGCAGGGCGATGCGTATGCCGATCATGCCGGAAGCGTCGGAAACGTCGGAAACGCTTACGTCGGGCCCGTTGAGGGTGAAGGAGGCGGATATTTTCCACGGCAATGCGACAACGCCTTTGGGAACGCGTTTCGACGTGGAGGATCCGCTGTTGGTCAGGAAAAGGCGGCCTGGTTTGTCGATGGAGGTGTAGGCGCTCATCACGTCATCATGCGATGCATCGGCCGCGTACTGCCCATTCTGTTGCAAGGCCGATATCGCGTCGTTCACGCCGACTGCCGCGACGGGAGCGGCGGTGATGACGGCGACCGCGATCGCCGCGGCAAGCGGGCGTCGGGCACCGGATGGACGGTTCGCGGTGGCGTGGCGCATGCCGGACCTCTCAATCGCAATCGAAACAACTTTCCAAGGCATTTAATGTAGTGCCCGGCATGCCCGTCGGCAATGGACGTTCGCGCGGGGCGCGCGGAAAACGGACGGCTCAGGCGAAAACGTCGAGTACGCCCGGGTCTCCCCCGTTTTCGGCGATGCGCTTGTGGCGGCGCTTGGCCTCGGTCACCACGAATTCGCGGTACATTTCGGCGATTTCCGGATCCAGTCCGGCTTCGTCGGCAATGCGATGCAGACGCTCGATCTGGGCATGTTCACGCTGGTAATCGGCCGGCGCGAAGCCCGCACGCGCCTTGAGCACACCCACCTGCGACGTGTATTTGAACCGTTCCGCCAGCAGCGAGACGATGGCGGCGTCGACGTTGTCTATCGATTGGCGCAGCGAGGCGATTTTAGCCACCACATCGGCCACTTCGGGGTTGTTCTGCGCGGTGCGCGCGTCGATGATGGTTTCGGATTCGGTTTCTTCTTCTGGCCGAAGCCAGTCATGTTCGCTGTCGCTCATGGGTATAAGCCTACCGCGCACCCTACCGCGGCATCTGCCGAACAGCGGTCACTTCGCGAAGTAACGCTGCAGCACGATGGTGGTTTCGGTGCTGACCGACACCGTGCGATGGATGAGGTTCAACAGCTCTTCGAGCTTGCTGGGCGATTCGACGCGAACGGTGAGCATGAAGCTGGGCGAACCGGCGACGGAATCGCAGGACATGATGCCGTCGATGTTTTTGAGCTTGTCTGGAATCTCGGCTTCCTGGGAGTAATCGATGGGCGTGACCGCGATGTAGGCGTTCACCGCAAGGCCGCGGCGCTCGTCGTCGATAACCGCCTTGTAGCCGCGGATCACGCCGCGACGCTCAAGCTTCTGCACGCGCGACTGCACGGCGGACACGGACAGGCCTGTCACCTCGGAAAGGTGGGACAGCGTGGCTCGGCCATCCTTTTCAAGCATGTCGAGGATTACGCCATCGGTCGCGTCGAGCTGGCTCGCAACCGTACGTGCGTCTACCGGACCATTGTCACTGTTGGTCATTCATACCCCTTTTCCAACAATCCACTGCACCGGCCGCAATCGACCGTCCCCACTGCAGTTCCATGTTCTTTTTCTTCCTTACCATACCCACTACCGCGCACATACCGTCGCGGAATCGCCGCAGTTTATCCGGACGGCGCAACGCTGTCATGAAATATCTTTGTTTTATTTAGCTCATACCCCCATATCGACCATATATATTTTCCCCATTTATCTTTTCTCGTCGTATTTTTACCTATTTTTTAATTGACAACGTTGTCCAAAAAATGGTCAATTTCACGAAATTCGTCGAAACGTACGCATAGGAAAGGGGCTACACGGCGATTGCCATGCAGCCCCTCAAACCTTCAGATTCGCTTGCAGCCGACGACTCAGTTGCCGTTGGTGGCGTTGCCGCTCTGCTGGATGAGCGACGCCATGAAATCGCGGTTGGTCGCTGTCTTCTTCAGGCGTGGCACGAGCGTCTGGTAGGCCTGTTCCGGCTCGAGGCCGCCCAGCAGGCGACGCAGACGGTAGATGATCGGCAGTTCCTGCGGATCGGTGATGAGCTCCTCGCGGCGGGTGCCGGAGGCGTTCACGTCGATGGCCGGGAACAGGCGCTTGTCGGCGAGCTCACGGCTCAGGCGCAGTTCCATGTTGCCGGTGCCCTTGAATTCCTCGAAGATCACCTCGTCCATCTTGGAACCGGTTTCCACCAGCGCGGAGGAGATGATGGTCAGGGAGCCGCCGTTTTCGATGTTGCGGGCCGCACCGAAGAACTTCTTCGGCGGGTAGAGGGCCTGCGCGTCCACACCACCGGACAGGATGCGGCCGGAGGCCGGCGCGGCGATGTTGTAGGCGCGGGCCAGACGGGTCATGGAGTCGAGCAGCACCACCACGTCCTGGCCGAGCTCCACGAGACGCTTGGCGCGTTCGATGGCCAGTTCGGCGACGGTGGTGTGGTCGGAGGCCGGACGGTCGAAGGTGGAGGAGATGACCTCGCCCTGCACCGTGCGTTCCATGTCGGTGACTTCCTCCGGACGTTCGTCCACGAGGACGACCATCAGGTGGACTTCCGGATTGTTGGTGGCGATCGCGTTGGCGATGTTCTGCAGGGTGATGGTCTTGCCGGCCTTCGGCGGGGACACGATCAGGCCACGCTGGCCCTTGCCGATCGGCGCCACGATGTCGATGAGGCGGCCGGTGAGCTTGTTCGGCGTGGTCTCCTGCTTCAGGCGTTCCTGCGGATACAGCGGGGTGAGCTTGCTGAACTGCGGACGATGCTGCGCTTCCTCGACGCTCATGCCGTTGATGGAGTCGATGGACTGCAGCGGCACGAACTTCTGACGCTGGTTGCGACGTTCGCCTTCACGCGGGGCGCGGATGGAGCCGTGCACGGCGTCGCCCTTGCGCAGGCCGTACTTCTTGACCTGGCCCATGGAGACATACACGTCGTTCGGTCCCGGCAGGTAGCCGGACGTACGCACGAACGCGTAGGAGTCGAGCACGTCGACGATGCCGGCGACCGGCACGAGGTCTTCCTTCGGCTCGTCGCGATGCTGGTCGCGGTCGGCGCGATCCATACGATCGTTGCGCTGGTCGCGGTCGGCGTTGCGGTCCATGCGGTCGGCGCGATCGTTACGGTCGTTGCGATCATTGCGATCGCCCCTGCCGCGACGCTCGTCACGCTCGTCGTAATCGCGGTCACGGCCACGCATACGGCGGCCACGGCGATCGTTGCGTCCACGGCTGTGACGGTATTCGTTGTCTTCGGTCTCGTCGCGACGCTTATCATCGTCGGCGTCTTCCTGCGACGGCAGCGTGGCGAGGATGTCATCAAGGTCGCGCACGACGTCTTCGCTCTTCGGCCCGTCCGCCACGCGACGGCGGCGACGCGGCTCGAAATCGTCCCTACGGTCGTCATCACGACGGCGACGGCGGTCATCCTGCTTCGGAGCGGCATCGTCAAGGCCCAGTTCGGCGAGCAGGTCGGCGCCGGCTTCGGCGTCACGATGGCGACGACGCTTCGGCGCTTCATCGTTCGGCTTCAACGCGTCCACCGCTGCCACGGCATCCGCGACTTCGGAGGATTCCGCGGACTTGGCCTGCTTGGCACGGACGGGGCGTTCCTCCTGCTTGGCTTCATCGGCCTTCTTGTCCTTTGCCGATTTGACCTCAGCGTCTGCGGCGGGAGCGGACTTTGGCGCGCGCACGGTGACGCCGGCCGGAGCCTGGCCGCCGGAACGGGCGGCTTGAAGTGTTGCGATCAGTTCGGTCTTGCGCATGGTGGAGACACCACGAAGTCCCATCTGCTTGGCGAGCTCCTTGAGCTCGGGCAGTTTCATATCATCGAGATTAGGGCTTGTTGCCACTGGTAGTTGCCTTTCCTTGGCTTCCACAGGCATGCGCCCGCGACAGCTGTAAAAAAGAATTGCGGAAAATTTCCGTCGAATGAAAAGTCCGCCGCGAAACATCGCGGTTTTTGAACTGTCCTAACCATACAACGCAACCCAGACCAACGCGAAGCGGGCACGCGCGGTCCGCCCGTGCGGTCCGCGCACCGCGCAATCGCAATGAAAATCGCAATGAAAAAGCCCATGCCAAAAAGCATGGGCTTGATCAAAGTTACGCTGCGAAAAATAAATAACGCGTGCGAAGACGCCCGTCTGAGGCCGAAGGCGTACAAAGGTACGTCGAGCGCCGGAGAAAGGGCGTATGCGCACGCGTTATTTATTTTTCTACTTTTCTTCGTGGTAGGACTTGTCAGTGTTGACCGACCACACGTTGTCTTTCGACGTTTCGCCGCTCTTGATGTCCTTGACGGCTTCGATGGCGGTGGCCATGGAGTGGTCCATGTTGTTGTAACGGTGCTGTCCGTTACGGCCAACGCAGTACAGGTTGCCGAAGGAGTCGAGGTAGTCGACGAGTTCGGGCATGCGGTCGTAGGTGTCGAAGTAGGCCGGGTAAGCCTTCTTGACGCGTTCGCGGTGGGAGTCGAGCACGTCCTGCGGGCCGTTGATGACCTGCATGCGGGTGAGCTCCTGGATGGCGAACTTGGTGGCTTCCTCGTCGGTCATGTTCCAGAAGGAGTCGCCTTCCTCGCAGAAGTATTCGAGACCGATCCACACGGTGTTGTCGACGTCCTTGACCAGGTACGGGCTCCAGTTGTTGAAGATCTGCAGACGGCCGACCTTGTAGCCCGGATCCTGCACGTAAATCCAACAATCCGGCACGATCGGCGGGTTGCCGAGGGTCGGAATGTCGGTGGTGTTGGTCAGGCGCAGGTGCTTGACGAGCAGGCCGACGGTGACGAAATCGCGGTACGGCAGGCCGTTGGCGATTTCGGTCATATCCTTCGGAGCCGGCTGGTCGGAGGCGTCCACGGCGTTGACAAGGTCCTTGACCGGCATGGAAGAAATGAAGTCGTCCGCGGCCATTTCGGTGCGGTTGCCTTCGGAATCCTCGTACACGACGGATGCGATCTTGCCGTCCTTCTGGCGAATTTCCACCACATTGGCGTCGGTGATGACCTTCACGCCGGCGGCTTCGCAGTTGGATTCGACGGTTTCCCACAGCTGGCCCGGGCCGAGCTTCGGATACCAGAATTCCTCGATGAGGGAGGTTTCGACTTCGGAGTTGTCGCGCTTCTTCGGCAGGAGCTTCTGGAAGGCGTTCTTCAGCACGCCCATGATGCTCAGGCCCTTGACGCGCTGTGCGCCCCAGTCGGCGGAGATTTCGGACGGGTGACGGCCCCACAGCTTCTCGGTGTAGCCCTCGAAGAACATGGAGTAGAGCTTACGGCCGAAACGGTTGATGTAGAAGTTCTCCAGGTTGGTTTCCGGCAGCTTGTGCACCATGGACTTCAGGTAGCTGAAGCCGGCGACCATGGTGAGCTTGAAGCCCATGGCCTTCAACGTGTTGGGGCTCAGCGAAATCGGGTAATCGAAGAAGTGGCGGTTCCAGAAGATACGGGACACTCGGTGGCGCTTGAGCATCACCTTGTCTTCGATTTCCGGATCCGGGCCGCCCGGCTCCATATCATGCTCGCGGTGGAGCTTCTTGTCATCATAGCTGGGTGCGCCCTGCAGCGGCAGAACGTCCTTCCACCAGTCCATGATGCGGTCGTCCTTCGAGAAGAAGCGGTGGCCGCCGATATCCATACGATTGCCGTCATACTTGACGGTGCGGGAGATGCCGCCGAATTCGCGGGTGGCTTCCAGCACGGTCACGTCGTACTGTTCGGAGCCACCGTCCTTGACGAGCTCCCAAGCGGCAGTCAGGCCGGCAGGGCCGCCACCGATGATGACCACGGATTGCTTTTGCGTCACTTTGAAGTCTCCTTACAAACAAAATCGAAGATATTCTACCCGAAGGTAGGGAAACGCACAGCGCACCTGTGCGCATGCACACAAAATCACCGCCAAGTCCGACAGCAATCGCCCTGATAGAAGGAAAACCAGCCGTACGGCTTCCGCCGAAGACTGGTTTTCCGTAGGTCTGCTACATGCTGTCGGGAATGTCGATGTCGGTTTTCTGCACTTCCTCGACGTTCACGTCCTTGAACGTGACGATGCGCACGTTCTTGACGAAACGGCTGGAACGGTAGACGTCCCACACCCACGCGTCGGTCAGCCGCACGTCGAAGTAGACGTCCTGGCCGGCGGAACGCACGTTGAAATCGACCTTGTTGGCCAGATAGAAGCGGCGCTCGGTCTCCACAACGTAGGTGAACAGTTTGATGACGTCGCGGTATTCCTTGTATAGGGACAGCTCGGCGTCGGTTTCGTAGTTGTCGAGGTCCTCGGCGCTCATCGTCTGCCTTCCGTGTCGCGCTTGCGGCCACGTCCAAGCGTGCGCCACCAAGCATCCTTCGAGGTTTTGCGCTCATCCGAGCTGTACGGCCAGTTGTTGTCGGCATCGCCGGCCTTCTGGTCCGTCTTCGCCGTTCCGGATGCTTCGTTCGGCTGCGATTCCTGCGATGGCGCGGCAGACGTCTCGTCGGCGGAGGTCTGCGCCGTGTCTCCACTCTGGCCTGACGCTGCGGCATCGTCCGCATCGCCCTTATGTACGGAGTTGAGTTGGATGGCGATCGAGTGTTCGCGGGCGCTCAACGCCTCCTTGACGCCCGGATTGTCTTCGATCACGTGCATGCCGAACGCGTCGAGCGAGCGGATCGGGTCGAATTCGTCGACGAGCGTGTCCATGACGATGAGGTCCTGGTAACGGTTCTCCGACGCGTTCCACAGGGCATCGCGCGAACGGCCGGACGGCACGAAGCCGAGCGACTGGTAGACGGATACGGAACGCGTGTTCTGTTCCGGCACGGCCACCCAAATGCGGTGCATGCCGAGGCCCGCCGGTTCCGGCGCGAAGCCGTACGTCATCACGCGGGGCATGATGTCTCGCGAGTAGCCGCGGCCGCGGTAGTCCTTGCCGAGCACCACTTGGATGCGGGCGGAACGCGCCCAGCCGTCGATGTCGATGAGGAAGATCATGCCGATCACGTTGTCGGAAGAGGCCGCGTCAAGCTCGCCGTCGCCGTCATGGTCGGCTTCGGTGACGATGGACCATGCGATGGTACGACGAGATTCCGGATCCCCCACGCCGGATTCGTTCGATTTTTCGCCATTGGACCATGCCACGGAACGACGCACCCACGCGTTCACAGCGCCACGTTCGGCCACGCGGTCCTTGCCGGTGATGCCGGATGCGCCGACGTACGCCTCAATGACCTCCATGCGTGCGATGTCGTCGATGGTGGCGGGGCGCAAGTGCACCATCTCGCCCTTGATGGGCGGAATGACGATGCGTTCCGGCAGCTCCCTCGCCCGCTGGTCCGTCGTCTGTTCCTTCGCTGTGGTTTCAGCGTACTCTGACATGATTATCGTTCCCTATGTTTCTCGGCGCGGTCCCTCGCCGCACCCATACCGACGGTATTGTACCCGACTGAACGCCAGCTGGGAGTTTTGTTAGGCAAAATCCCTGTGAAACCTCCCCAGCCGACGCGTGAATCGTATGAAAAGGCATGTAAAAGCAGATAAAAAGCAACAAAATGCAGAAAGGCGTGCGTTTTT
>OHXG01000526.1_pt1 | contig 15344 bp, 9 predicted proteins | sample 1579971 | NCBI WGS metagenome assembly OHXG01 (sample SAMEA3882517, study PRJEB24775) | human gut metagenome | biome: human-associated habitat; feature: intestine environment; material: feces | place: Netherlands | collected 2009/2010
CGCCGATGCCGGTCAGTGTGCCCTTCTCCACAGACTGCTTCTCGCTGTATTCTTTGGCGGTGTAGTAGACGGCGTACTTGTCGTTGATGCCGTTCATGTAGCCCGCAGCCAAGCGGTCATTCAGGGTGTCCTCGTCGATGGTGAAATACTCCCCTGCGCGGACAAAACGATCAATTTCGGACAGCTTGTTGTACTGGCGCTCCTTGTTTTTGACGCTGGACACTGTGGTGTTGAACATCTTCATGGACACGACCATGGTCAGCGAGAAGGTGACGGCCATTGCAATGATGGCAATGGTGGCCGCCACGCCAAGACTGATTTTTTTGCTCATGGGTCTGATGGCTCCTTACTGTGTTTGCGTTATGCCCCGTAGGCTAGTGAGAAAAATACCGTAGAGAAAAGGCTGAGTATCATCAGAACGGCGACTACAAGGCAGAAAATACGCACGGAGGTTTTGTGCTTCTGCGGCTTCATACAGATTCCCCTTTCGTTATGAGAGGTAGTTCATGACATTGACCAGGACGTTGTTGACCTTCATTTCCAGGTGCAGATGGTTGCCTGTGGAGTTGCCGGTGGAGCCGACATAACCAAGGACCTTGCCCTTTTCCACGGGCTGGCCCACGCTGACAACGGGGGCACTGTTCATGTGGGCGTACAGCGTCGAATAAGTATTGCCGTTGTCATCCTTGCCGTGGTAGACTTGCACGTAGTAGCCCCAGCTCCAGTGGTAGGCCGCAGCGGTGACGACACCGCCGGAAACGGCGTAGATTTCGGTGCCGCCCGGTGCGGCGTAATCGGTGCCGCGGTGGCCGTTGCCGCCGAAGTAGCAGGAGACGTACTTATAGGTGGCCAGCGGGCGGCCAAAGTCCAGCGAGCACTGGATGGACGCATTGCCGTAAGCCTGGTTGGCGGCGTTCAGCGCGGCGTCCAGCTCGGCAGCGGCCTTATCCACGGCCTTGTTGGCTTCAATCAGGGCAGCCTTGTTGGCCTCGATTTCGGCATCCGCTGCGGAAATGTTGGCGTCGGTCTGGGAGATATTCTGGGCAAGCTCATTCGTCTTGCCGTCCAGCGCGGTCTTTTGGGTCTCCAGATCGGCCTGCGTGGCCTCCAGGTCCGCCTTGGCCTGCTCCAGCTCGGCGCGCTGCTGCTCCAGCTCGGCGTGCTCATTTTCAAGCTGTTGGCAGGTGTCCTCGTCCTTATTAACGATCTGATCCAATGTGGTGGCAAAGGTCAGCAGCTGGTACAGGTTGGTGGCACTGGACAACAGTGCGATGGAGCCGCCGTCATTCAGACGCTGCATCGCACGCATACGATCTTTAAAGTCCGCCCAGCGCTGGTCGTATTCGGCCTGCTTCTGGTCGACCTCCTGCTGCTTCCGGTCAATCTCGTCCTGCTTGTTGACGATTTCCTCATCCAAAGAGCCGATCTGCTCGGACAGGTTGCTGATCTGGCTCAAAATCAGTGCCTTCTGCTGCTCAAGCTGCGTTTTGAGCGCCTCAGCGTCGGCCTTGTTGCTCTGCGCGTCCTTGAGCTGCTGGTTGACCTTTTCCTGCTCAGTCTGCAGTTCCTGCAGCCTCTGGCGCAGGTCGCTGACGCTGGAGGAGGCGGCCAGCGGCGTCATGACGGTGGAAAGCGTCATGCTCATGGCGACAGCCGCGCTCAGCAGAAGCGAAATCAGCTTTTTGCCGTGTTTTACATGCTTCATGGTCTTATACGTTCCCTTTATCCCCTGTTATACATTCAGATGCTTGCGGATGCTGGTGGCGGTGCCGAGGCCGCAGAGCACGAAGCCCAGCAGCACAAAGCCGCCGACGATGTAGTACCAGACGCTTTCCAGCGGGACAAGCGTGCCGCCGAACATCTGCGAAAGGTTGGACGGATTCTCGGCATACCAGCGGCAGAGTGCATAGTACGCGCCGCAGACGATGCCGGACGCAATGCCAGCCGAAATCAGGCCGGAGGTGACGCCCTCGACAAAGAACGGAAAGCGGATGAAGCCGTTGGTCGCGCCGACGAGCTTCATAATGCCGATCTCCTTGCGGCGGTTAAAGACGGTGATTTTGATCGTGTTGTTGATGACGACGATGGAGACGATGGCCAGCACCGCGACCAGGCCGTAGCAGGCGTAGTTGATGACCTTCTGCAGGGACGTGAAGGTATCCGCCATAGCCAGCGGGGCCTTGACGCTGTAAACGCCGTCGATCTGCATGAGCTGGGCGGAGACTTCCTTAATGTTGTCGGGGTCGTCCACGGTCACGCGGTAGTTGGGAGTGAACGGGTTGTCATTGGCAAAGACCTGCTGCAGGTTTGTGTAATCCTTCAGCATATCGCTGTAGGTCGCCAGAACGTCCTCCGGCGACATATAGGTCACGCTCACAACGTGGGGCGTGCTGCGGATGGCCGCGTCGGCGGCGGCAATCTGCTCGTCGGTGGCGACCTCGCTCTCGCCGGTGCCGCCCATGTAGACGACGGTCAAGTTCTGGTTGCCGATGTATTCGACCATGTGGTCAATGTTGATGCCCAGCAGCGAGGCTGCGCCGATCAGCAACATGCAGACGGTCAGCACGCCCATGGAGGCAAAGGTCATCAGCCGGTTGGCGCGCAGATTGTGCAGGCCCTGGCCGACTAAGTAGATAAAACTGGAAAAACGCATGGTATCCCCTCTTACTTACAAATCAGTCCTCGTCGTACTCGTAGTCGTCCTCTTCGCGCTCGGCCATGGCGGCAGCGTAGCAGCGCGCGGCAGAAGGGTCAGCGGTGTCGGAGGCTACCATGCCGTTGGCCAGCGTGATGACGCGGTTGCCGTACTTGCGGGCCAGCTTGTGGACGAGCTCGTGTTCATGGGTGACGACGACAACGGTGATGTTGACCTTGTTGATGGCCTCAAACAGCTGCATGATGTCCATCGACATTTCGGGGTCGATGTTGCCGGTGGGCTCGTCCGCGATGATGAGCTTGGGGCCGTGGGCCAGCGCGCGGGCAACGGCCACACGCTGCTGCTCGCCGCCGGAGAGTTCATCCGGCAGGCGGTCCATTTTGTCCTCCAGACCGACAAGGGAGAGTGCAAACGGTACGCGGTCCTTGATCTTTTTGGTCGAGATGTTCGTCACGCGCATGGCGAAGGCGACATTCTCATAGACGGTCATGGTGGGAATCAGGCGGAAGTCCTGGAACACAACGCCCATCTGGCGGCGCAGGTAGGGCACCTTGCGGCGCTTGATGCGCGTTAAATCCTGCCCATTGATAAAGACCTTGCCCTCGGTGGGCTTCTCCTCCATCTGGATGAGCTTTAAAAACGTGGATTTGCCCGCGCCGGAATGGCCGAGGATAAAGACGAACTCGCCCTCGTCAATATGGATGTTGATGTCCTCCAGCGCGACGTTCTCATCGTTGTGGGTCTCGTAGGTTTTATATACATGTTCAAAATCGATCATTCGGGGTTCTCCTGCCGTGGTGTGGCTTTGCTGTTATGGTTACAGTCATACATATAATAGAATACCATGTCAGACCTCTGCGGTCAAGGTGCTTTGCGGCTGCAAAAAGCAGGAAAATGGCGCTGCCTTGCGGTGCAGCGCCATTTGTGAAAGTTTTTTTAAAATCAATATTTGGCCGGGTTGGCGGACAGATATTTCTTGACCATCAGCGCCACCTTAAAGACGATGGCATCATCGAAGTTGCGCAGGTCAAGGCCGGTCAGCTTGCGGATCTTCTCAAGGCGGTAGACCAGCGTGTTGCGGTGAACGAACAGACCGCGGCTCGTCTCAGAGACGTTCAGGTTGTTCTCAAAGAAGCGCTGGATCGTGAACAGCGTCTCGGCATCGAGGGAGTCGATGCTCTCCTGCTTGAACACCTCGCGCAGGAATGCCTCGCAGAGCGTCGTAGGCAGCTGGTAGATCAGGCGCGCAATGCCCAGATGGTCATAGCTGATGACCTGACGCTCGGTGTCAAACACCTTGCCGACCTCCATGGCAATCTGGGCTTCCTTAAAGCTGGAGGCCAGGTCCTTGATGTTGCCGATGGGCGTACCGATGCCGACGACGGCCTTGATGTAATGGTCGCCCTGCAGCGTATCGACGATAGAGGCAGCCAGCTTTTCCATATCGCGGGTGTTGTTGTCGGGCTTGATCTCCTTGACCAGGACGGTGTCGGTCTCGCTGATGTTAAAGACGAAGTCCTTCTGTTTGTCCGGGAAAAGACCGCTGACGACGTCGTAGGCGGAAATATCATTGCCGGAGGTCACGCGGATCAGCAGTACGACGCGCTGCACGTCGGAGACAAAGTGCAGCTCCCGCGCCTTGGCGTAGATGTCGCCGGGCAGGATATTGTCGAGCACGACGTTCTTGATGAAGTTCGTCTTGTCGAATTTTTCGTCGTGGTACTGCTTGATGCTCTGCAGGCTGATGGAGAGCATGGCGGCGAACTGCTCGGCGGTAGTGTCAGTGCCCTCGACAAAGACGGCGTAGTCATTGTGCTTGGCGTTGGAGAACTGATGGTAGGCATACCCATCGCGCACGAAAGCATCCCCGGCCGTCTGGCGGACAGCGGCCACGCCCTCGCGCACCTCACCGATCTGTCCCAGCTCAGAGCAGGAAATGACGGTGCCGGTCTCATCAATCACGCCGACGACACGATCCACTGCGTCCTTCATCTGGTAGACCACGTTCTGGAATACCCTGTTTGCCATAATATGTGACTCCCCTTTTAGCTGTTATTTAGACAGTCTGCACCGGTGTGCAGTGCGGGCTATGCGTGTTTGGCAAAATTGCCGTTTGGTAATCTGCCTGAAAACCAAAACATCATAATGTATATTTTACACAATCCGCTTGGCTTTTGCAACATATTTTCACGAAAATCGCAAGATTTTCTTGTACATTTTTTAAATCAGCACAAATGTAATCACCTCTCGTGCCGTGTCCAATGGAACCAATATAATGTCCGTATTGGTCAAATTGACGAATAAACGAGACTGCAAAGTATGACTAATAAAATCCCAAGAGTCTTCGGAGACAAGCTGTAGCGCGTTGAAGGTGGGAGGCGATAAGGAACACTACTGCAACGGGAAAACGTCTAAGAGGAGGCTTAGATTTGGCGTGGCGAGGTCATTTGCAATAATTCGGAAATGTACCAGGAGAACTTTTGCTTTTTCTGCTTGAAACCAAGCCGTCAATCCCCTGCCCAGCTCTTCCTGGCAAACTGGGAAGAGACTTGGGAAAGCAGCAGGAATAACGGCAAAAAGAAAAAGAGAAGAACTTGAGACGATGAAATCTCTTGTTCTTCTCTTTGATTTCTCTTGTTTTACTTGGACAGATTAAGCGTTCCGCTGGACATCTTGAAAAGCAAAAACACAACAAAAAATGTACCTGCCGGTGTTTTCCCGGCAGGTACAACGTCCGTCATTTTGACGATTTTTCCTCTTTTGTCTGGTTCATGGCACCGGTGCCGCCTTCGACGACGCCGCGGCGCTGGAACACATAGGTGATGCTGCGGAAGAAAATCTTTACATCATTCCAGAATGTCACATGGGCGGCGTACTCACCGTCGTAGCGGGCTTTGACGTCAATCGGCAGTTCGTCGCGTCCGTTGACCTGCGCTAAGCCGGTCAGGCCTGGACGGATGTCGTTGGCGCGGACCTTGTCGCGCGCTTCGATCAGGTCGTACTGGTTGTACAGTGCAGGGCGCGGGCCGATGACGCTCATTTGCCCTGCCAGTATGTTGTAGATCTGCGGCAGCTCGTCCAGGCTCGTCTTGCGCAGGAAGGCACCGCTCCCGGTAATGTAGCTGTCCGCATCTTTCAAAAGGTGCGTGGGAACATCGTGCGGGGTGTCGCCGCGCATCGTGCGGAACTTCAGGATGTTAAAGTGCGTTTTGCCCTTGCCGACGCGGCGTTGCTTGAAAAAGACCGGCCCCGGGGAGTCGAGCTTGATCCACAGCGCGACCAGCCCCATCGGAATTGCAAGAATGATCGTGGCTGCCAGCGAAAGGATAATGTCCAGCAGGCGCTTGCCGTAACGCTCGTACATAAATCAGCCCTCCTCGGCGGGATGCTTTGTCTCCCGGAGCTTCTGCGCAATCTCCTCCCGGGAGAAAAGCGTGGTGTTGCCGGTGGCGGCCACAACGGTGTGGTCGGCGCGCACGCGGCGGTTGGGGTGGTAGGTCGGGACCATCTCCTGCAGAACGTCGACGACCTCGTCGCTGTTGTGCAGGGCAGAGTCCTTGAGCCGCTGCAGGTCGGTGTAGAATTTTTCCAGATCGATCTGCATGGGCGGCGCGATGAAGATTTTGTTGTGGGCGGTTTTGGCCATCTTGTCCTGCTCGGAGTCCATGAGCAGTTCCTCGTACAGCTTTTCGCCGGGGCGCAGACCGGTGACCTTGACCTGCATATTTACGCCCGGCTCGTAGCCGTAGAAGCGTATCAGGCGGTTGGCCAGATCCATGATCTTGACCGGCTCGCCCATGTCCAGCACATAGATGCTGCCGCTCTCGGCCAGTGCCCCCGCCTGCAGCACCAGCTGGGCTGCTTCCGGGATGGTCATAAAGTAGCGCACGATGTTGGGGTCGGTCAGGGTGACCGGCCCGCCCTTTTTGATCTGCGCTTCAAACAGCGGGATAACGCTGCCGTGGCTGCCCAGCACATTGCCGAACCGCACTGCCACACACTTCATATCCGTGTTGCCCGCAAAGGTCTGGATGAGCATCTCGCAGATGCGCTTGGTGCAGCCCATGACGCTGGTGGGGTTCACGGCCTTATCGGTGGAAAGCTGCACAAAGCGCTCCACCCCGTGCTCGCTGGCACTGACCAGTAGGTTTTTGGTGCCCAGCACATTGTTCTTTACGGCCTCGGCGGGGCTTACCTCCATCAGCGGCACGTGCTTGTGCGCCGCTGCGTGGAACACCACCGTGGGGTGGTAGGTATCAAAAACCTCGTCCAGACGTTTTTTATCCCGAATGGAGCCGATGAGCACCGTGACCGGGATATCGCGGCCGTACTTCTGCTGCAGTTCCATCTGCAGCTCGTAGGCGCAGTTTTCGTAGATATCAAAGATGAGCAGCTTGCCGGGCTTGAAGCGCATGACCTGACGGCACAGCTCGCTGCCGATGGAGCCGCCGCCGCCCGTTACCAGCACCGTTTTGCCGGTGAGGTAGCCGGAGATCTTGTCGGTATCCAGCGTGACCTCCTCGCGGGAGAGGAAGTCGGCGGGGTTCAGCTCGCGGAACACCTCCTGCTGGGGTGCGCCGCTGCCCACCAGTTGCGGGTCACTGAGCAGCTGCACCGCGCAGTGGGTGCTGACGCACAGGTCAATGACATGGCTCAGCTTGCTGCCCTTTAAGGTTGGGATGGCAATGATGATGCTGTGGATGCCGTAGCGGTTGCACAGCTCCGGAATGTCCTCCAGCGTGCCCTTGACCGGCACGCCGTGGATGGTCTGGTTCAGCTTTGCGGGGTCATCGTCCACCGCCACCACGGCGTGGCCGTATTCCTTGTTGGATTTGCACACATTGATGGCCCATGCACCGGCTTCGCCCGCACCCACGATCAACACCGGGCGGTTGGGGTCCTTGGCGGGCACTTTGCGCATCCGCTCACCCAGAGGATGGTTCAAAAACAGCCGCCAAGCCAAGCGGCTGCCGCCGATGAACAAAAAGATGAGCACGGACGCCATGCAGTTGGCGGAATTGAACAGCACACCGTGGATAAAGCGGCGGTTCACCACATACACCACGGCGGTGGGCACGGCGATCATCCCGGCAAGGCGGATCAGATCCCGCTCGCCGGCGTACTTCCACAGCACCGAGTACAGCCCGCCTGCCAGGAAGCAGACGATATACACCGCCACGATCCACGGCAGGTTTTCGTACAGCAGGGCACGGTTGTGGGGCCACCACCCGGCCTCCACGGCACCGTCTGCCCGCAGCAGCAGGGCAAAATAAAAGCTGAATGCCACAATGGCTGCATCCAGCAGCACCAGCAGCGCACGGCGCAGCAGCACCTGCGGGGTATTCTTGGTTTTATCTTTCACTTACGATCCTCTTTTTTCCTCTCAGCGCCAAGGGTTTGCCCTGCGCTGCTTTTTCGGCAGTGTTCTCCCCCGGCAATGCCGGAAGGATACAACTACACGTTTGTATTATACTCACAATCCCCGCCTGTGTCCAGAAAATTTACGTTTTTATCACTTTCCCCTGTTTTTCCCGGTCTTTGCCTGCCGCAGCACCGCCCGCAGCTCCTCCCAAAGCCCCAGCGGCAGCGCCGCCAGTAAAAACACGATAGCCGTCACCGTGCCGCCAGCCGTCAGCACTGCCAGCTGCCCCGGCAACCCTTGAGCCGGAAAGCCCGTCAGCGCCCGGCGCACACCCCGCCCTGCCGCACCGGCGGCAGCCGCCGCCAGCAGCGGCGCACCCAGCCACCGCCGGAAGGCGTGCCCTGTACCGCTGGAAAGCAGCAGCCGCCCGGTGTTGGCTGCGCAGGTGTAAAAGCTGGAAAGTAAGATCACCGTCAGAAAGCCCCGCATCCCGTACCGGGGCAGCAGCACCGCCACCCCGCCAATGCGCAGCACCGCGTCCCACACGCTGTACCGGAAAGCGGCCTTCTGCTCCCCGATGCCCTTCATGGCGCCGTCCACCATGCTTTCCAGATACATCAGCGGCATGGCCGGGGCAAGGGTCTCCAGATAGAACCCGGCCTCCGGGCTATGGTAGAGCAGCTGTGCCAGCGGCCTGCCCCACACCCAGAACAGCGTGCCTGCCAGCATGGAGAAGTATCCCGTAAGCCGCAGCATCCGGTCCAGCAGGGCGTTCAGCCGGGCGGTCTGCCCCTCTATATGCGCCTGTGTGATCTCCGGCATCAGCAAAACAGCCAGACTGCCCAGCAGCCCAAAGGGGAAATTGAGCAGCGGCAGCGCCATGCCCTTTAAGGTGCCGTACTGCTCCAGCGCAGCGGTGCGCCCGCCGGAAGCCCCCAGATACACCGCAAGGCAAGCGGGCACCAGCATATTCTCGGCGGTGTGCAGCGCGCTGGAAAGCACCCTGCCGCCCTCCACCGGCCACAGGATGTCCCACAGCCGCCGGGACGCCTCCCTTGGCGGGCGCGGCGCTGTGCTGCCGAAGCAGCGTGCCGCCTCCCGCCGGTAAAACAATGCCATCAGGGCGGTGGATACGGCCTCGCTCAAGGCGGTGGCAGCCAGCACCAGTGCACAGCGGCTGCCGTCCGGCCAGCCCTGCGTGCGGGAAAGCGCCCACACCACCGCAGCAATGCGCACCGTCTGTTCTGCCAGCTGGCTGAGCACGTTGGGCTCCACCCGCCGCCGTGCCAGAAAAAAGCCGCGCAGCACTGCCGAGACAGCCATCCATGGCAGTCCCAGCGCCGAGGTGCGCAGCGCGGCAGCGGCACGGACATCCCCCAGCCACCATTTTGCCGCAAGGCCTGCGGTGGCAAGCTGAGCGACCATGGCAAGCCCGCCCAGCGTAAGCCCTGCCAGCACCAGCCGCACCAGCATCCCGCGCGCAGCGGCTTTATCCCGGCTGAGCTCCTCGGTCAGAAGCCGGGCAGCGGCCACCGAGATGCCCGCCGTGGCCAGCGTGACGAACAGCCCGTACACCGCCAGCACCAGCTGATACAGCCCCATCCCCGCCCCGCCCAAGGCGTTGGCCAGCCAGATGCGCAGCCCCATGCCAGCCAGCCGCAGCACCACGTCCGAGCCGGTAAGCAGCGCCGCGTTTTTAAAATAACTCTGCCGCACCCTGCACCTCCCCCTGCCCCGGAACGGGCGTTCACGGTTCAGCCTATGCAGCGGCTTTGCAAAACATGAGCGGCGCTATGGGTTGTTTCTGCGCACTTTTTATGGTATAGTTAACAGTGGTCAGGCAGGGCGCAAGCCCCCGCCTGTATTTTGAGCAAGGAGGAAGCGCACCGCCCGGGTCCTGCCCCTGCCGTGCGCGACAAAGAGAATGAGCGAAGAATGTACCCATGACTGCTCTAATTGCAGTGCAGCCTGTTCTTCCCGCGATGCCGCTCCGCAGCACGATGCCCCCAACCCCAACAGCAGTGTGAAAAAGGTCATCGGCGTTGTTTCCGGCAAGGGCGGCGTGGGCAAGAGCATGACCAGCGCTCTGCTGGCCTGTGCCATGGCCCGCCGCGGCTACCACTGCGGCATTCTGGATGCCGATATCACCGGCCCGTCCATCCCCAAGCTGTTCGGCATTCATGGCCGTGCCATGGCGGACGACAAGGGCTGCTGGCCCATCCAGAGCCGCATGGGCATTGATGTAATGAGCATCAACCTGCTGGTGGAGAACGAGGAAGACCCCGTTGTGTGGCGCGGCCCGGTCATTGCCGGTGCCGTCAAGCAGTTCTGGACCGATGTGGTCTGGAAGGACGTGGATTTCCTGTTCGTGGATATGCCCCCGGGCACCGGTGATGTGCCCCTGACCGTGTTCCAGAGCCTGCCGGTGGATGGCATCGTTGTGGTGGCAAGCCCGCAGGAGCTGGTAAGCATGATCGTGGCAAAGGCCGTGAACATGGCCGAGATGATGAAGGTGCCCATGCTGGGCATCGTAGAAAACATGAGCTACATCGTCTGCCCGGACTGCGGCAAGCACATCAATGTGTTTGGCAACAGCCATGTGGACGAGGTGGCCGCAAAGCATCATCTGCCTGTGCTGGCCAAGTGCCCCATCGACCCCAAACTGGCAGAGCTTTCCGATGCCGGCATGATCGAGACCTATGGCGGCGAATTTTTGGAAGGTGCCGCAGACGCCTGCGAAAAGCTGCTGAAGAAGTAACTGCACCCCGCCCTGTGCCCGTTGCGACACAGGGCTTTTTGCTTAGATAAGCCCGCCGACGTGCAAAAGACATTCTTTTCCGTACGGCTTTGGAGTGGCAGCGCACTTTAAAAAACAAGGTTCGCGGCACATTCCGGCTTTTAATTTTCGTTTTGTGAAGCAGCTGTGACTTTTTATCTGTTTTTTTAAACAAATTCTGCTTTTTGCTATTGTAAAACCCACCGCAAAGCTTTATAATAGTAAAGTAAGCATTGCCCGCCATTGCGGGCGTGCCGTGCAAGCATGGAGAACCGGAAGCGCCCGGCATCTGCAAGGATATACCCGCTGTGCGGCGGGCAAAGGCATTTCCGCTTTTTCAAATTTATAGAGTAATTGGGAAAAAGGAGTATTCTATTATGCTGACGAATGAATACCTGAAGCGTGTTTACGAGGGTCTGGAAAAGCGCAACGCCAACGAGCCCGAGTTTCTGCAGGCTGTGCGCGAGGTGCTGGAGAGCATCCAGCCCGTTGTGGAAAAGCACCCCGAGTACGAGAAGGCCGGTCTGATCGAGCGCCTGGTGGAGCCGGAGCGCATCATCACCTTCCGTGTGCCTTGGGTGGACGATGCCGGTAAGGTGCAGGTGAACCGCGGCTACCGCGTGCAGTTCAACAGCGCCATCGGCCCCTACAAGGGCGGCCTGCGCTTCCATCCCTCTGTCAATCAGGGCATCCTGAAGTTCCTGGGCTTCGAGCAGACCTTCAAGAACAGCCTGACCACCCTGCCCATGGGCGGCGGCAAGGGCGGCTCTGATTTTGACCCCCACGGCAAGAGCGACATGGAAGTGATGCGCTTCTGCCAGAGCTTTATGACCGAGCTGTACCGCCACATCGGCCAGTTCGTGGACTGCCCCGCCGGTGATATCGGTGTCGGCGGCCGCGAGGTCGGCTATCTGTTCGGCCAGTACAAGCGCCTGACCAACAGCTTCCAGGGCGGTATGCTCACCGGCAAGGGCCTGACCTTTGGTGGTTCTCTGGCCCGTACCCAGGCTACCGGCTACGGCCTGTGCTACTTCACCGCTGAGGCCCTGAAGTGCATGCGGAACGACAGCCTCCAGGGCAAGACCGTGGTCATCTCCGGCTCCGGCAACGTGGCTATCTACGCCTGCGAAAAGGCGACCCAGATGGGCGCCAAGGTGGTTACCATGTCCGACTCCAACGGCTACGTCTACGACCCCAACGGCATTGATCTGGCTTACGTCAAGGACCTGAAGGAAGTGCGCCGTGGCCGCATCAAGGAGTACGCCGAGACCCACGCCGGTGCTACCTATGTGGCTGATTGCACCCAGGTTTGGACTGTCCCCTGCGACATCGCCCTGCCCTGCGCTACCCAGAACGAGATCAACAAGGAGTCTGCCGAGGCTCTGGTAAAGGGCGGCTGCACCGTGGTCTGCGAGGGCGCTAACATGCCCAGCACCCCGGAGGCCATCGAGGTCTACCTGTCCAACGGCATCCTGTACGGACCCGCAAAGGCTTCCAACGCAGGCGGCGTGGCTACCTCCGGTCTGGAGATGAGCCAGAACTCCGAGCGCCTGAGCTGGAGCTTTGAGGAAGTGGATGCCAAGCTGAAGGGCATCATGGAGGGCATCTTCCACGCTTCCTACGATGCTTCTGTGGCTGCCGGTTCTGAGGGCAACCTGATGGTCGGTGCAAACTGCGCCGGCTTCCTGAAGGTTGCTACCGCCATGATGGCACAGGGCATCACCTACTAAGTCATACTGCATCGTCCAAGAGCCGCGCCCGCAGGGGTGCGGCTCTTTTTTGGTATAATCCCGCCCCGCTCTGCCCACACTGGCAGTACCTTATGGCAGAAAGGGAGTTTTGTATGGACGAGCAGATGTTTTGTTTTCAGTGTGAGCAGGCGGCGGGCTGCACCGCCTGCACCGGCGCAGCGGGGGTGTGCGGCAAGTCGGCCGAGACAGCCGCCGCACAGGACCGGCTCACCGGGGCGCTCATCGCGTTTGCCGGGCAGCTCATCGCGGCGGGGCGCGGCCCGGCCCCGGAACAGGCCCGGCTGCTGATGCAGGGGCTGTTCACCACCATTACCAACGTGAACTTTGACCCCGCCGCCGTGGACGCGCTGACCCGCCGGGTGCACGACGCCAGCCCCGGCACCGGCCCGGACTACGACATGCAGGCCCTCTGGCGGGAACCGGACGCCGACCGGCGCAGCCTGAAATGCTTTGTGCTGTTCAGCCTGCGGGGCATGGCCGCCTACAACTACCACGCCCGGGTGCTGGGCCGCATCGACCCGGAGCTGGACCGGTTCTTCTGTACCGCCCTGCAGGCCGTGGGCGACCCCGGCCAGACCACCGACGCCCTGTGGCAGCTGGTGCAGGCCACAGGAGAAGCCAGCTACCGCTGCATGGAGCTGCTGGACGCGGCCAACACCGGCGCGTTTGGCGATCCGGAACCGGTGCAGGTGCCCCTGACCATTGAAAAGGGGCCGTTCATCGTGATTTCCGGCCACGACCTCTACGACGCACAGCAGCTGCTGGAACAGACTGCAGGCCGGGGCGTCAACGTCTACACCCACTCGGAGATGCTGCCCGCCCACGGCTACCCGGAGCTGAAGCGCCGCTACCCCCACCTCAAGGGCAACTTTGGCACCGCATGGCAGAACCAGCAGCGGGAGTTCGAGGACATCCCCGCGCCCATCCTGTTCACCACCAACTGCATCATGCCCCTGCGCGCCAGCTACGCCGACCGGGTGTTCACCACCTCGGTGGTGGCTTACCCCGGCGTGCCCCACATCGACGAAGGGCGCGACTTTTCCCCGGTGATCGAAAAGGCGCTGGAGCTGGGCGGCTACGCGCAGGACACCCTGCTACCCGGCCTGAACGGCGGCTCCACGGTGACCACCGGTTTTGCCCGCACCGCCGTGCTGCAGCACGCGGACGAGATCGTGCAGGCGGTGCGGGACGGTAAGCTGCGGCACTTCTTTCTGGTGGGCGGCTGCGACGGTACCCGGCCCAGCCGCCGCTACTACACCGAGTTTGCCCGCCTTACCCCGCCCGACACCATCCTGCTGACCCTGGCCTGCGGCAAGTTCCGCCTGAACGACCTGCCCCTTGGCACCGTGCCGGGCACCGGCCTGCCCCGCATCCTGGACGTGGGCCAGTGCAACGACGCCTACAGCGCCATCCGCATCGCATTGGCGCTGGCCGACGCCTTTGGCTGCGGCGTCAACGACCTGCCCCTCTCGCTGGTGCTGTGCTGGTTTGAGCAGAAGGCCGTGTGCATCCTCATCGCGCTGCTGGCGCTGGGCATCCGGAACATCCGGCTGGGGCCTACCCTGCCCCCGTTCCTCTCGCCGGGGGTGGTGCGCACCCTGCAGGAACGGTACGGCCTCAAGCCCATTGCCACCCCGGAAGCCGACCTGCAGGCCATTCTGGGCGGGTGAGGTTTCGTTTGGTTATTTTGCAACAAACCCGCAAATCAAAGCATTCCTGAGTCCTGAGTGTTCCGCATCACTCAGGGCAAATTCCTCCAAACCGCCGTACCCGCGTGCACAACGCCGGGTGCGGCGGTTTGGCTTGTATACCGCGCACAGCTGCGGGGGCTCGCGGCGTTTCGCACAAGAAGCGGCGCAATGTGTGTAGCATATTTGGTGCAGCTGTCACTTGAAGATTTTTCAGGAATCTGTATAATATCAGGTATCGGAACAAAGGCGTTCCGCAGGGGCATCCTATGCCCTTGCGGGGCGCTTTTTTCTTTTTGCAGGGGATAAAAAGCTGCGGAGGGTGCCGCAGCCCCCGGTAAACAAGTAAAAAGGATGGGAAAGACTATGGAAAACTTTACAGAGCAGAAAACCACCCTTGGTCTGTATGACCCACAGTTCGAGCACGATGCCTGCGGCATCGGCGCTGTGGTGGACATCAAGGGACGTAAAAGCCACCAGACGGTGGACGATGCACTGTCCATCGTGGAGCGGCTGGAGCACCGCGCCGGTAAGGACGCCGAGGGCAAGACCGGCGACGGCGTGGGCATCCTGCTGCAGATCAGCCACAAGTTCTTCTCCAAGGTTGCCGAGGAGCTGAACATCCGGCTGGGCAACGAGCGGGAGTACGGCGTGGGTATGTTCTTCTTCCCCCAGAACGAGCACCTGCGGGCACAGGCCATGAAGCTGTTCGAGGTGGTCACCCGCAAGGAGGGGCTGGAGTTTCTGGCATGGCGCGAAGTGCCTGTAGACCCCGATGCCGTGGGGCAGAAGGCCCGGGACTGCATGCCCGCCATCTGGCAGTGCTTCATCAAAAAGCCCGCCAAGGTAAGCAAGGGCATTGAGTTTGACCGCCGCCTGTACATCGTGCGCCGCGTGTTCGAGCAGGCCAGCAACGGCACCTATGTGCCCAGCCTGTCCAGCCGCACCATCGTGTATAAGGGTATGTTCCTCGTGCACGACCTGCGCCGCTTCTACGCTGATCTGCAGGACCCGGATTATGAGTCCGCCATCGGCATGGTGCACAGCCGCTTTTCTACCAACACCAACCCCAGCTGGATGCGTGCACACCCCAACCGCTTTATCCTGCACA